>Ga0182742_1002452_pt1 | contig 20485 bp, 20 predicted proteins | sample eDN5th37CBELigMG_FD_128880 | JGI IMG/M metagenome (GOLD analysis project Ga0182742, IMG submission 128880) | Enriched Miracle-Growth compost microbial communities from Emeryville, California, USA - eDNA 5th pass 37_C BE-Lig MG (version 2)... ... | reverse complement strand
GCCTTCACTGCGGCATCGCTGGTGCTGATCGTCACGCCAGGTCCCGACATGACGCTGTTCCTCAGTCAGACGATCAACGGCGGTCGCGCGCGCGGCTTCGCCGCGATGTTCGGCGCCACCGCGGGCCTGTTCGCACATTCGATGCTCGCCGCGTTCGGGCTGTCGGCGATCCTCGTTGCCTCCGCCACCGCCTTCATGGTCATCAAGGTTGTCGGCGCCGCCTATCTGCTCTGGCTCGCGGTCCAGGCCGTGCGCCATGGATCGTCGCTGTCGCTCAAGACGGGAAAGCCGGTTCGCACCAGCCTGCATCGCGCCTTCGCGATGGGGTTCGGCGTCGACATGCTCAACCCGAAGGTCGTGATGTTCTTCCTGACATTCCTGCCGCAATTCGTGTCCGCTTCCGACCCCGACGCGCCCGCCAAGATGCTGCTCCTCGGCCTGCTCTACACGGTGCTGACGCCCATCGTCTCCGCTCCGATCATTCTCGGGGCCGAACGCTTCGCCGCTGCGATGCGAAACTCGCCGCGCCTGATGCGCGCCTTCAACTGGGCCTTTGCCGGCCTGATGGGCGCATTCGCCGCACGGCTGCTGATCGCACGGGCGAACTGACGCGAATTTTCGTCTTGCCCACGGGTTGCCGCGCGCATCTCAGTCTTGCTTAATAAGCGCAGCGTAAAGACCTGGATGGCCGCGACCGTACTCGGCCATGACAATGGCTGGGAGGCCGCCGTGACATTGATCGCCCGCTTGATTCTTGTGCTTGGGTGTCTTGCTTTCGCTGTGGCCGCTCATGCGCAGGACTTCCCGACCAAGTCGATCCGGTTGATTGTGCCATTCCCGGCCGGCGGTCCGAACGACATCATCGCCCGCGTGGTCGGCGCGAAAATGTCGGACCTGCTCGGCCAGCCGGTGGTGATCGACAATCGCGGCGGAGCCGGCGGCGTGCTCGGCACCGATGCCGTTGCCAAGGCCGAGCCGGACGGTCACACCATCGCGATCACGTCCGCCGGCGCGCTCGCCATCTCCAAGAGCCTGCAGCAGAAGCTGCCCTATGATACGCTGAAGGATCTCAAGCCAGTCACCCTTGTTGCCAAGGTCCCCGAACTGCTGGTGGTCGCGACCGACGTGCCGGCGTCGTCGATGAAGGACTTGCTGGCGCTGGCGAAGGCGAAGCCGGGATCACTCAACTTCGCCTCCACCGGGCCGGGCTCGATGCCTCATCTCGCCGGCGAATTGTTCAAGAGCGCGGCCAAGATCGACATCGTGCATGTGCCCTACAAAGGCGCCGCTCCTGCGGTGAACGACATCATCGGCAATCAGGTGCACATGGTGTTCCTCGATCTTCCGGTGCTGCTGCCGCAGGTGAAGGCTGGCAAGGTCAAGCCGATCGCGCTTGGCAGCACCGCGCGGGTGCCGTCCCTTCCCGATGTGCCGACCACCGGCGAGGTAGGGCTGCCGCAGATCCAGGCGGAAAACTGGTATGGCATGGTGGCGCCGGCCGGCACGCCGTCGGCGGTGATCGCCAAGCTTCACAAGGCGGCGGCCGATGCGCTGAAGAGCGCCGAGGTGCGCGACAAGCTGGCGCCGCAGGGCGCGATCCTGGTCGGCAATACGCCGGAGGAATTCGCCGCATATATCCAAAGCGAGATCGACAAGTGGGGCAAGGTGGCCAAGGACGCCGGCATCAAGCCGAATTGACGCGATCACGCCGCAACGCACGGCGCTAGCATATGTGCCCTCTCCCCTGAGGGAGAGGGCGCGACAATGGTGACCGCGAGTCGTGATGGGTGAGGGCCTAACGGTCTATCACTGACTTAGACCCCTTACCCATCATCGCTTGTGGCAAGTTCCGAGCAGCCCTCTCCCTCAAGGGGAGAGGGCGCAACAACATGCGCCGCGTTTCGCGGCAGCCGGCTTACTCAGCTGCCTTAGAAAAATACTGCAGCAACAGATGCGTCGGCCAGTAGACCGCGATCGGCAGGCCGAAGAACAGCAGCGCGAACCACGCATGCGGTGACATCCAGGTCTGCGCCTTGCGGTCGTCGAATCCCCAGACCAAGTTGATGTTGACCGGCGTCATGCCGGGATCGGGCTGCGCGGGCGGCATGAAGAAATAGCAGATCGGCAGCACGATGCAGGACACCGCCGTCCAGGCCCAGAAGGCACGGCTGTCATAGCCCATCTCCCAGACGAGATAGAGCAAGAGAAACGGCAGCCAGCCGTGGAACAGCGACAGCCCACGCAGGAACCGCGAGCGATGGGCCTCGAACATATAGTTGGTCAGCCCGGTGGTTCGATAGCCGAACAGGTTTGCGATGAAATCGACCACCCAGAGCGTCTGCGGCAGCAGCAATCCGACCGCGCTCATCGAAATCAGCAGCGGCTCGTCGAGCCATAGCCCCGCAAGGGTGAACAACAGCGCGAGATCGCAAAAGTAAAGAAAATTGGTCAGGCCGTATTGGCGCAGATAAACCGGGATCAGCACCGCCATGAATGCAGTGTAGGCGAGCTTGATCGCGAACAGTGCCGTCAACGCCGTCACACCGCGGCGTAAGGGTCTTTCCAGCGCCCCGCCTTGCGTCCTGCCAGCAGCCAGTAGACGAAGCCCCCGATAATGCCGGAGGCCGCGACCAGCTGCAGCCCGTAGGTGATGGGCGACAGGTCGGTGGTGTGTTCGAGCTGGAGCGAGATGTCGGACATGTACCAGGCGACCGCGCCGATCAGCGCGCCTCCGATCGCGTAATAGAAGATCGAGCGGATGTCGAAGGTCTCGGCGATCGCGACCAGGATCAGCGCCGGAACGAAGGCGGTGGCGCCGACAAAGCTCGTTGAAAAGAACGCAATCGCGAAGAACGCGAATTTCTCGATCGGATCCGCGCTCAGGGTGACGAGTTCGGGCGCCATGATGCCGATGGCGAGCGCGATGCCGGCAGCCAGATGCGCAAATATTAACGAAAACAGGATGACGAAAAAACGGGTGATGAACATGAGCGGCCCCCGAATCTGGCTCTGTTTAGAGCCGCGGGTGCCAGCCTGTCGACTCCTTAGCAACTTGCTCGCGAAGAAACACGCGAGCGACAAGGCACCGCCCTTTACCCTCCCCCTTGTGGGGAGGGTCGATCGACTGAACGAAGTAAAGGAGATCGGGGTGGGGATTTGGGTCCAGTTTCGGTAGCCTTGTTTCGAAACAAAGACCCCACCCCGCCTGCTTCGCGTTGCTCCGCAGGCGACCCTCCCCACAAGGGGGAGGGCAAAGCTGCATCGAGACTCAATCCGTCATCGCCATGGCGCGCAGCGTCATGCGCTCGCGCGCCGACAGCTTTTCGGTCTCGCTCTTAAGCTGGCCGCAGGCCGCCAGGATGTCCCGGCCGCGCGGCGTGCGGACCGGAGAGGCATAGCCGGCATTGAACACCACTTCGGAGAATTTCTCGATCTGCTCCCAGTCGGAGCATTCATAATGGGAGCCCGGCCACGGATTGAACGGGATCAGATTGATCTTGGCCGGGATGCCCTTGAGCAGCCGCACCAGTTCCTTTGCTTCGGACAGCGAGTCATTGACGCCCTTGAGCATCACATATTCGAAGGTGATGCGGCGCGCATTGGAGGCCCCGGGATAGTCGCGGCAGGCCTGCAGCAAATCCTTGATCGGATATTTGCGGTTCAGCGGAACCAGTTCGTTCCGCAGGTCGTCGCGCACCGCATGCAGCGAGATCGCGAGGGAGCAGCCGATCTCGGCGCCGGTCCGCCCGATATTCGGCACGACGCCCGAGGTCGAGAGCGTGATGCGCCGCTTCGACAGCGACAGCCCGTCGCCATCCATGGTGACGAGCAGCGCATCGCGCACATTCTGGAAATTGTAGAGCGGCTCGCCCATCCCCATCATCACGATGTTGGAGACGCAGCGCTCGCCTTCGGTCGGCAGGCCGGGCCCGGTGGCGCGGGACTGTCCGAGGAAGTCCCCGAGCCGGTCGCGCGCGACCATGACCTGGCCGACGATTTCGCCGGCCGTCAGATTGCGCACGAGGCGTTGCGTACCGGTATGGCAGAATGAACAGTTCAGCGTGCAGCCGACCTGGCTCGACACGCACAGCGTGCCGCGATCGCTTTCGGGGATGTAGACGGTCTCGATCAAGTGCGGCCGCTCGCCCGGTGTTTCGCCGGGAAGCCTGAGCAGCCACTTGCGGGTGCCGTCTACCGACACCTGCTCGGTCACCACCTCGGGCCGGTCGAGGGTGAAATGCTCCGCCAGGCGCTCGCGCAGCGCTTTCGAGACACTGCTCATCTGCGCAAAATCCTGCGCGCCGCGCACATAGAGCCAATGCCAGATCTGCTGTGCGCGCATCCTGCGCTCGCGCTCCGGCACTCCGATCCCGCCCATCATGTCGGCAAGCTGCGCGCGCGAGGCGCCGACCAGCGATGGCTTGTCGGGCGCCACATAGACCTCGAGCGGGGTCTTTTCGAGCGGGGCTATGGCAGGGGCTGCAGTCATGGCGGCTATATAGGGGAGCACCCCTGATTTGCCGAATCCGGTGCCACGGACTCGGCCGGCTCCCTCTCCCCTTGGGGGAGAAGGTCGGGCGGGGGGGCGGACTCTCATCCGAAACAGTTTGAAAAGCCCCCTCACCCGACGCGCGGCGGGCGACGACCTCTCCTCAAACGGGAGAGGTGATTACCGGCACTCGCTCGCCGCGCGGTCCAGGGCCTGCGTCACGCCCTTAAGCGAGAAAACATCGGTCGTCTTGGTGCCGCGGGTGGATTCGCCCTTCACGGTGATTTCCGCGCCCTTGCGCATCGCATCAACCAGCCGCGCCTCCTCGGCGGCGTTCTTCACCCAGGCGCCGTCATTTTGCGTGTACATGGCGAAGTTGGTCGAGCCGATCTCGACCGTCGCATCGCTGTTGGCTTTCAGCGGATAGCCGAAGATGACGGAGACTTCTTCCTTCACCTTTTCGGCCGGACGGGTCGACACGAACAGCCAGGCCGGGTCGCGTGGACGATTCGGCGGGTTGGTCTCCGAGGAGGTCGGCTTGGAGAGCGCGAAGCAGATTTTCTTGCCGTCGGGAGTAGCCGTATAGGCGCCCCAGTCGCCGAACTCTGCCAGCAATTGGGCGGACGATTGCGCCCTGACCGGTTCAATGGCGCCGCTGGCTGGCAGCAGCGCCGCCGCGGTCAGCAGGCCAAAAGCAACAGGCGATCGTTTGAAACAGCGCATTGACAAACCCGGTGAGAGATTCGGAATGGCCAGCAAAAGCTTAGCACGGGTGAGCGATTGTAATAATAAGTGAAAATCGGCGATGTGATGGCGTGGAGATACCATCTTTGCCCGCTGTGCACATTGGTCGCAGCCCGCACACGAAGGTCCGGACATGAAAGCCATCATCTGCAGCCGCTATGGCGGCCCCGACGATCTTGAACTCCGCGACCTGCCGGCGCCGCAGGCGGGCGACGGCGAGGTCGTGGTGAAGGTCGCGGCCGCCGCACTCAATTTCTTCGATACGCTGCTGATCGCCGGCAAATATCAGCTCAAACCGGATTTTCCGTTCTCGCCCGCAGCGGAGTTCGCCGGGACCGTGCATGCGGTCGGTCCGAGAGTCACCGGTTTCAAACCCGGCGATCGAGTCATGAGCTATGCAGCCTATGGCGCCGCGCGGGACTATTACGTCCAGAAAGCATCACGGCTCGTCAGAGTGCCGGACAATCTCGACCTCGAACGCGCGGCCGGCCTCTCCGTGACCTATGGCACCACCATCCATGCCCTCAAGGATCGCGGCAAGCTGAAGGCCGGCGAGACGCTCGCCGTACTGGGCGCGGCCGGCGGCACCGGCCTTGCCGCGATCGAGATCGGCAAGCTGATGGGTGCCCGCGTGATCGCCTGCGCCTCCTCCGACGAGAAATGCGCATTCGCCAGGCAACATGGCGCCGACGAGACGATCAATTACGCGACCAGCGATCTGCGTGCCGAGCTGAAGCGGCTTGGCGGCGCGCATGGCATCGACGTGATCTACGATCCGGTCGGGGACAAATATGCCGAGCCGGCGCTGCGCGCGATGGCGTGGGAAGGGCGCTATCTGGTGATCGGATTTGCCGCCGGCGAAATTCCGAAAATCCCGCTCAATCTTGTGCTGCTGAAAAGCTGCGACATTGTCGGCGTGCACTGGGGCGCATTCATCGCGCGCGACCCGGACGCGGAAGCCCGCAACATGAGTCAGATCGTGCGCTGGTGCGCGGACGGCAAACTGTCCGCGCATGTGCACGCGGTCTATCCGCTCGCCGAAACCGCGCAGGCACTGAAAGATATCGCTGCGCGCAAGATCATGGGCAAGGCCATTGTGAAGCCGTAGGTTGGTAGCGACCGGCGGCCTCCACGCATCCGGCTCGCCGCGCCCCGCTTGCGGGAGAGGCGAAACAAGCAAAACCCGGCCTCCTTGCGGAGACCGGGCTGGCAGCCTTGAGCGGCGCCGGGGTCACACAGGTGAACCCGATAGCGGGTGATCAGTAACCGCCGTAATAGGACCCGTAACCGTACGAGTTGTAGCCGTAGCCGTAGGACTTGTAGCCGTAGCTGTAGCCGTAATAGGGCTTGTAGTACGACTTGTAGCCATAACCACCGTAATAACCGGCGGAAGCAGCGGTCGGGGCCAGAGCGGCGGTGACGAGGGCGGCACCAGTGGCGAGGCCAAGGATGGTCTTGCGGAACATGGGTCTCTCCTGTGTGAGGGATGCGGTCATCGCATCCTGCACATCAGTCGCGCACACCCGCCGGAAGGTTCAAAGCCCGGACCGCCCGGCGATACAAAACGAAATACTGGGGTTTTTCAGCACGATGCCGTCAGCTTGCGCCGGGCCGCTTCGCGGTGCTCCGGCCGGATTGCGTCAGACACCGCCTTCAGCGCCGCCGCCAGGATCGCGGCATCGTCCGCATAGCCGAACAGGGGCAGCAGATCGGGGACCGCGTCCACCGGCATCACGAAATAGGCCAGCGCACCGAGAAGGATCACCCGCACCTGGTTCGGCGTATTGCGGTCGAAAGCGCAGTAATAGGCCGCCAGCAGATCCTCGGCGAACGGCAGCTTGCCCGCCAGCCGCGCCACTTTTGGCCAGAATCCGGCGCGCACCACCTGCTCATCGGCGGCGGCGGATTTCAGGAACTCGTCAACGGTGCGACTGCGGGCCATGCGCGTGCTCCCCTAGGGTTCCGGCCATTATTTGGTGAAGCTAGAGGCCATGAACAAGCCGCCTGCACCCTCGCGACGTGATCGGAAGGGTCAATCGACCGAGCGGCGAGCGGTGAAGCTCGAAAAATGCGCCAACCTACTCTCTCGCGGAGAAGCGGAGGCTCACCCGTTGAACCTCTCCGCCCGGCCGATGACGAAATCAAGAAAGCTGCGCGCCCGAGCCGACATCCAGTGCGTTTCCGGATAGACCGCATGAAGCGGCATCGAGGCAACCGCATAGTCCGGCAAGACGATCTTCATTGTGCTGCGCTTGAGGCAATCGCTTGCGCACCAGGCCGGCACGATGGCGATCCCGAGATGCTGCAGCACCGCTTCCTTCATCGCGTCCGCATCGTCCACCATCACCGCACCGGAAATCGTCACAACATGCCGCCCGTCGTCGGACTCGAAGGTCCACTGGCTTGCCGGCGCCAGCCGCGCATAGGCGATGCATTGATGCGCTTTCAGATCGTCGGGAATGCACGGCGTGCCGCGCTCACGCAGGTAATGCGGCGTCGCCACCAGATAGCGCCGCACCGTACCGATGCGCCGCGCCATCAGCGAACTCGATTCGAGCTGGCCGATGCGCAGCGCCAGCTCGATCCCCTCCTCCACCAGATTGATGGTGCGTTCGCTGAACCGCAGATCAAGCTTCACGTCCGGGAACGCGCGGGTGTAATCGCGCACCACCGGCATGAGGAAATGCCGTCCGAAGGATGACGGCACGCTGATCCGCAACGTGCCCGACGGACGCGCTGGCGCCTCGCGTATGCTTGCGCGCGCCTCCTCGAAGGCGCCGAGCACCTGGCGCGCGAGCTCGTAGACGCGGTGCGCTTCTCGGGTCGGCGTCAGCTTGCGGGTCGTTCGCATGAACAGCTGCGAGCCGAACTCCTCTTCCAGCAGCGCGATGCGTTTGCTCACCGCGGGCTGGCCGAGCCCCAACTCTTTCGCGGCGGCGGAGAAGCTGCCGCCCTCCATCGCCCGCACGAACGCTCGCAGACAGTCGATCCGGTCCATGAGATTAATGCCCAGTCGGAATAAATCTTATTCTGTTCATTCCATATACGCCAGCGCCGCGACTGCCTTAAGCTCGTCCGCAACAATCAAGACATCGGACAACCGGGAGGATCACTTGAAGCGTTCGATCGGAATTGTCGGCGCCGGCGTCGGCGGCCTGCATCTTGCGTTGTACCTGCAGAAGCACGGCATTGACGCAACCCTCCTCACCGAACGCGCGGCCGAGGACTATCGTCACTCGCGCCTGCTCAATACCGTCGCACATCATTCCGTGACCATCGCGCGCGAGAGCGAACTCGGGCTCGATCACTGGAGTGATCCAAGGCTGTTCTATTATTATCACGACCACGTCTTCAATTTTCCCCAGCCGCTGCAGTTTCGCGGCGACTTCAAGAAGCCGAGCCGTGCGGTCGACTACCGCATCTATCTGCCGACGCTGATGGATGACTTCACGCACCGCGGCGGCAAGATCGAAATTCGCAAGATCGAGGAAAGCGACATTGCTGCGCTGGTGAACCGCTTTGATCTCCTTGTCGTCTCCACCGGCAAGGGTGCGCTCGGCGACCTGTTCACCTACCGGCCGGAACATTCGCCCTTCACCGAGCCGCAGCGAAAGCTCTGCGTCGGCCTGTACAAGGGCGTGCGGCAGCCTAACCCGATGAATGTCACGCTCTCGGTCTCGCCGGGTCACGGCGAGATGATCGTGATCCCCACGCTGACCTTTGACGGCATCGCCAATGCCTTGCTGATGGAGAACGTGCCGGGCGGCGACATGGAGGAATTGGCGATGCTGAACTATGCGCAGGACCGCAAGCGCTTCCTGCAGGTGCTGCTCGGCAAGCTGGAGAAGCATCACCCGACCACCTATGACCGCATCGACACCGCAAGTTTTGACCTTGCGCAGCCGCAAGATCTTCTCCAGGGCGGGGTGGTGCCGACCGTACGCAACACCGTCGTGCAGTTCGACGGCGGCAAATGCGCGATCGCATTGGGCGACTTGCATTCGGTGGTCGATCCGATGATGGGTCAGGGCGCCAATATGGCGTCGTACGCCGCCTTTGTGTTGGGCGAGGAGATCGTCAACGCCGACGCGCTCGACGCCCGCTTCTGCGAGAAGGTGGACTGGCGCCGGCAGGATCGTGTGCTCGCGGCCGCGCGCTGGACCAACCTGATGCTGGCGCCTCCCTCGGAGGCGATGGTCGCGCTGATCGGGACGATGAGCCAGAACAAGGCGCTCGCTGACGATTTCACCGAGAACTTCAATTATCCCGAACGGCAGTGGGACAACATCGCGACGCCACAGCGCATTCACGCCTGGCTCGATCGTGTATCATCGCCGCAGGCTGCGACCGCAGCCGCGTAGCGCTCTATTGGGAACGCTATCAGCGCCGCCTTTCCCGCGTGGGCAGGCATCCGGAAGCAAGAACTGGATGCCCGCCTTCGCGGGCATGGGCGGCTTATGGATGACCGCTCATTGATGGCTTCTCGACTGGTCACGCTCCGTCCCACAACGAGGAAACGCATCCCATGCACTGTCTGACCGTCATCTATCCGCGTCCCGACGACGAGGCGCATTTCAAGACATACTACAAGGAGGTTCATATCCCGCTGGCTAAGCAGCTGCCCGGGCTAAAGTCGTGCCACTACGCGTATCCCGCGGCTGTCGGGCCGGCCGACAACGCGCCGTTCTGCATCTTTCAGGCATTCTTCGACTCGCCACAGGCGATGGGCCAGGCGATGCAATCCGAGATGGGACAGAAGGTGGCGGCAGACGTCCCGAACTATTCGCCCAAGGGCGCGACCATCGTCCATTTCGCGCCGGAACAATAGCGCAAAAGATAATGTCGCGTGCAGGAAACGACCGCTACAACCTCACCACTCTCTCGACCCAGCGGGCCAAGATAGCCGGCGGCACGGTGCTGATGGGGGGTGAGCCGCAGAAGGGACAGCCCTGTTCTATCCGGTCACCCTGATCGGCGGACTTGACAATGGCAATCCGCTGGCGGTCCGGTCTGGTCGAAGGATGTGCAGCGGGCCCGCGAGATCATCGGGCAATTCAGTGCGGCTCCGTGTAGCTCAACAAGCACGGCGCGATCCAGCCGAACGCGCCTTTCGACGGGGTCAAAGGCTCGGGCCGGCGTCGAATTCGGCGAGGAAGGCCCGTTCGAGAATACCAACGTGCAGGTGATGTGTAGCTGAGGACGTTTGCTCTCTCAGCGCACTGCGCGCGGACTCCCTCCCCCTGAAAGGGGAGGGTTGGGGTGGGGGTCGGTTCTCGACGATGAGACCCCCACCCGATTGTCCGCGCTTCGCGCCGGCAATCGACCTCCCCCCTTCAGGGGGAGGTAAAGAAAAGAAATCACCCCGCCAGCTGGCTACCCCGCCAATTTATCCAGCGCCTGCGCCAGCGCGATGTCCTTCTCGGTGAGGCCACCCGCATCATGGGTCGCGAGCGTTACCTCTACCGTCTTGTAGACATTGAACCATTCTGGATGATGGTCGCGCTTCTCGGCGACCATCGCTGCGCGCGCCATGAAGCCGAAGGCTTCGTTGAAGTCTTTGAACACAAACTTCTTGAAGATCGCGTCGCGCTCCATCAGCTCGGTCCAGCCGGGGATTTGCGCGAGCGCCGCCTTGCGCGCCTCGCCGGTCAGCTTGTCAGCCATTGCCTGTCCTCCACTCTGCCCCCGTTCGTTCCCGCGCAAGCGGGGACCCCAGACTCTTGTCCGCTTCCGCGGGAATGAACGCAGATCGGGGGCTTACGCCGGTGTTCAACCGATAATAACTTCATATCCCCGCCGTTCGAACCGCATCCCGCACGAGGCACTCATGGGCTGGTCTCTTACCATCGGATCGATTGCAGGCACCGCAGTCCGCATCCACATCACCTTCCTTTTGTTCCTGGTCTGGATTTTCGGCGCCGCTTATGCCGCCGGCGGCGCCGCCGCCGCCTGGACCAGCGTCGTCTTCATCGTGCTCGTGTTCCTTTGCGTCCTCCTCCACGAGTTCGGCCACATCTTCACCGCCCGCGCCTTCGGCGTGATCACGCCCGACGTCGTGCTGCTGCCGATTGGCGGGGTGGCGCGGCTCGAGCGCATTCCGGAAAAGCCGATCGAGGAATTCCTGATCGCGATCGCAGGCCCGCTGGTGAACATCGTGATCGCCGGTTTCCTGCTGCTCTTCGTCGGTGCCGATGTCTCCTCCAATGCCGCATTCGCAGGGCTCGACAATACGAAGGTCCCGATGATCGACAAGCTCGCCGCCGTGAACCTGTTTCTGGCGATCTTCAACCTGATCCCGGCCTTTCCAATGGATGGCGGGCGCGTGCTGCGCGCCGCATTGAGCGCGCGATTGGGCTTCGTGCGCGCAACCGAGATCGCCGCGGCGATCGGCCAGGGCGCCGCCTTCCTGCTCGGCTTTCTCGGCCTGTTCTATAACCCGATCCTGATCTTCATCGCGATCTTCGTCTATCTCGCCGCGTCGTCGGAAGCGCATATGGTCGCTTTGCGTGCGGTGTCGCGCGGCGTGCCCGTGGTGGCCGCAACCATGACAAGGATCGCGACCCTCAGGCCCGACGCGCCCATCGAGGATGCGGTGCAGGTGCTGCTGCAGACCAGCCAGAGCGAATTCCCGGTGGTCGATGGCGAGAACCGGCCTGCTGGCCTGCTCACGCGCAGCGACATCATCCGCGGCCTGAAGGAGCTTGGTCCGGAGGCGCGCGTCAGCACGGCCATGACCACGGACATTGTCTCAATCGACCGCCGCCGGCCGCTCGATGAGGCGGTGAGGCTTCTTCAGGAGCGATCCACGCCCGCCGTCGCCGTGGTCGGGCCCGACGGACGGTTGGTCGGCCTGATCACCACCGAAACGCTCGGCGAACTGATGATGGTCAGTCAGGCGATGCCGGAGGGCTTCAGGCTCGGTGGAGGCCCGAAGAGCGGACCCTGGAGCCGGTCCGCGGGGGCAGCCTGAGGGTGGCGCCCCTACCACACCTAATCGTCCGCGAGGCGGTGCGGCGCAAGGCAAGCCACAAAACGTGACGACAGGTGCTTGGGGTAGCCGGCAGAGCATGCCGCATGCATGCGATTGCGAGGAAAACGAGGTCAAATCGAAGCAGGAGAGGAAGCCTTCGCAAAAACCGAGCGCGCCGAATGCGTTGAGGAACCCACGGATTGCTCCGAACCCGTTGCCTCTGCGCCGGTCCTGACTATATTGCAGCGCAATCGAGCGGGCCCTGGGAACGATTGTCCCTGTTTCGGCCCGCATTTTTGATTCTGGACCCAATCGTATGAAACTCCGCAACATCGCGATCATCGCGCATGTCGACCATGGCAAGACCACGCTGGTTGACCGGCTGCTGCAGCAATCCGGCGCGTTCCGGGAAAACCAGCGGGTGTCGGAACGGGCCATGGATTCCGGCGATATCGAGAAGGAGCGGGGCATCACGATCCTCGCCAAGGCGACCTCGATCGTGTGGAACGATGTGCGCATCAATATCGTCGACACGCCCGGCCACGCCGATTTCGGCGGCGAGGTCGAGCGCATTCTCAACATGGTTGATGGCGCCATCGTCCTCGTCGATGCCGCCGAGGGTCCCCTGCCCCAGACCAAGTTCGTGGTGTCGAAAGCGCTGAAGATGGGCCTGAAGCCGATCGTCGCGATCAACAAGGTCGACCGGCCGGACGCGCGGGCGACGCAGGTTGTCAACGAGGTGTTCGATCTGTTCGCGGCGCTCGACGCCACCGACGAGCAGCTCGACTTCCCGATCCTGTACGGCTCGGCCAAGGAAGGCTGGATGAATTTCGCGGAAGAAGGCCCGAAGGACGAGGGCATGAAACCGCTGTTCGATCTGGTCCTGCGACATGTGCCGGAGCCCGCCATCGAGGAGGGTCCGTTCCGGATGCTCGGCACCATCCTGGAATCCAACCCCTATCTCGGCCGCATCATCACCGGCCGGATCACGTCAGGCGTCGTGAAGCCTAACCAGGTGGCGAAGGTGCTCGATCGCGAGGGCAAGCTGATCGAGGAAGGCCGAATTTCCAAGGTGCTCGCCTTCCGCGGCCTGGAACGCTCCCCGCTCGACGAGGCCGAAGCCGGCGACATTGTTTCGATCGCGGGGCTTCAGGATGCCACGGTCGCGCATACCATCTGCGCACAGGAGGTCGATACGCCGCTCCCGGCGCAGCCGATCGATCCGCCGACGCTGGCCATGACCTTCCGCGTCAACGATTCCCCGCTCGCGGGGACCGAAGGAACCAAAGTCACGAGCCGCATGATCCGCGATCGCCTGCTGCGCGAAGCCGAAGGCAACGTGGCCCTGCGCGTCTCCGAATCGGACGAGAAGGATTCGATGGAGGTCGCCGGACGCGGCGAATTGCAGCTCGGAATCCTGATCGAGACCATGCGCCGCGAAGGCTTCGAACTGTCCGTGTCGCGGCCGAAGGTGCTGATCAGGCGCGACGAAAACGGCACGCTCACCGAGCCAATTGAGGAAGTGGTGATCGACGTCGACGAGGAGCATTCCGGCGTCGTGGTGCAGAAGATGTCGGAGCGTAAGGCCGACCTTCTGGAGATGAGGCCCTCCGGCGGCGGCCGGCTGCGGCTCGTCTTCCACGCGCCGACCCGCGGGCTGATCGGCTATCAGGGCGAGCTTCTCACCGACACCCGCGGCACCGCCGTCATGAACCGGCTGTTCCATGCCTATGCGCCCTACAAAGGCGAAGTCATCGGGCGTCGCAACGGCGTGCTGATTTCGAGCGAACAGGGCGAGGCGGTGGCCTATGCGATGTGGAAGCTCGAGGATCGCGGCCCGATGATGATCGAGCCGGGCTGGAAGGTGTATCGCGGCATGATCGTCGGGGAGCACACGCGCGACAACGATCTCGAGATCAACGTGCTCAAGGGCAAGCAGCTCACCAATATCCGCACCACCTCCAAGGACGAAGCGGTGCGGCTCACCCCGCCGATCCGCATGACCCTGGAAAGGGCGCTGGCCTATATCCAGGACGACGAGCTGGTCGAGGTGACTCCGAAATCGATCCGCCTGCGCAAGAAGCTGCTCGACCCCAACGACCGCAAGAAGGAGGAGCGCCGCAAGGAGGCCGAAACAGTGTGACACACAGCGTGTCCCGCGATGAGACGGGCGGGACACAGGCTCGAAAAAGCCAGTAAAATCAGGCCCGATACGGCACGCTCGCGTCGGATTGTTCCAGTCCCGCGAAACCAACCGGTGCAAAAAGTCCACACCTTTACCGATCATTAATCTTGGGACTTGAACGCCGACTCGCCGCTTGCTCATATGGCGGCATGAGTACGACCCTGATCGAGATTCGACGTGCCCGGCCTTCCGACGCAACCGATGTCGCGGCCGCTCACGATGAGGCATGGCGCGCTGCCTACCAGGGCATTATCCCCGGCACCGAACTTGAAAAGTTGGTCAATCGCCGGGGGCCCGACTGGTGGCATTCCGCCATCCGCAAGGGCAGCCGCATCGCGCTGATGCAGTTCGGCGACACGGTCGCAGGTTACGCCAATTATGGACGGAACCGCGCCCGCAGCCTGTACTACGATGGCGAGATTTACGAACTGTATCTCAAGCCGGAATTCCAGGGGCTTGGCTTTGGCCGCCGCCTGTTCACCGCGGCCCGCCGCGATCTTGCGCAGAGCGGGCTAAAGAGCCTCGTGATCTGGGCGCTGTCCGACAATGACCCGGCGGTGGAGTTCTATCGCGCGCTGGGCGGCCGCGCGGTCGCGCGCTCCTCGGAGCGGTTCGGCGCCAAGGTGCTGGATAAGGTCGCCTTCGCCTGGCCGTCGTAGCCAAGACATTCAAGCTTCGTCGAAAGTCATGCCCGCGCTTGGCGCGGGCATGCTCGTTTGAAGGGTCTTGCGCAACGTCGTAAGACGTGGATGGCCGGGTCACACTCGGCCATACGGATCAACCTCGACTCACAACAGCCCGTTTTCCTGCGCCAGCGCCTTCAGCGACACCGCTGGCCGCGCGCCGATATGCTGGATCACTTCGGCCGCCGCGAGCGCGGCGAGTTTGCCGCAGGCGGCATGACCACGTCCCGTCGCGAGCCCAAACAGGAAGCCGGCCGCAAACAGGTCGCCGGCGCCGGTGGTGTCAACCAACTTCTCGATCGCCGCGGCCGGCACCGCCAGGGTCTGGTCCTTGCTGACCACCACGCAGCCCTTTTCGCTGCGGGTCACTACTGCGAGCTTCACGTCATCCTTCAGAGCGCCAATACCGGTATCGAAATCGGCGGTCTGATACAGGCTCTTCAATTCCGCTTCGTTCGCAAATACCAGATCTACGGTGTTGTCCCGCATCAACTTCAGGAATTCGTCGCGATAGCGATCGACGCAGAACGCATCCGACAGCGTCAGCGCCACCATGCGTCCGGCATCGTGCGCGGCCTTCGCGGCCTTGCGGAACGCTTCCTTCGCCTGCGGCGGATCCCACAGATAGCCTTCCAGATACGTGATCGCGGAATCGCCGATGAGTTTCGGATCAATATCGGCCGGCGAAAGATTCTGCGCCGCGCCGAGATAGGTGTTCATGGTGCGCTCGCCGTCCGGCGTCACCATGATGTAGCAGCGCGCAGTCGACGGGCCTTCGCTCGCGCGCGGCGTATCGAAGTCGACGCCGAGGGCGCCAATGTCATGGGCGAAAACCTTGCCGAGCACGTCGTCGCGCACCTTGCCGACGAACGCCGTGCGCCCGCCGAGGCTGGCGACACCGGCAATTGTGTTGGCCGCCGAACCGCCCGAACTCTCTGTCGCAGGGCCCATCGCATCATAGATCGCGCTCGCGCGCGCCTCGTCAATCAGGGCCATGCCCCCCTTCTGCATGTTCTGCTTGATCAGGAAATCGTCCTCGGCGCGAGCGATGACATCGACAATGGCGTTGCCGATTCCGAGAACGTGGTAGCGGGGAGCGGTCATTCGTGGTTCCTCTGAACAAAAGGCCGCGCACTATAGCGGCGGTTCATTGCAGGGCAAATGCAAGCGCGCGCGTGACCGCGCACGGCCTCAACCGCTAAAGTGGGCCGCATGGAGGGGCCTGATCCCAAGCAGCGTGCGGGAATGTCGATTGCGCGAAACGTCGTCATTGTCGGCGGAGCGACGCTCGCCTCGCGCGTGCTCGGCTTCGTGCGCGATGTGGCGATCGCCGCGCTGTTCGGCGCTAGCGCCCGCGCCGACGCGTTCGTGGTCGCATTCCAGTTCTCCAATCTGGTCCGCCGCCTGTTGACGGAAGGCGCGCTTAACGCGGCCTTCGTGCCGCTCTATCTGCGGCGGCGCGACGAGGGCGGCGAGAAACTCGCCGGCGCCTATGCCGGACGGGTGATCGGTTCGGTGACGGTGGGGCTGCTCGGTGCATCGGTTCTGCTCGCCTTTGCGATGCCGCTCATCACGCTGGCGCTCGCACCGGGTTTTGCCGGTCGTCCGCAGCCGCTCAGCCTCTCGATCGAACTGGCGCGTTTGATGCTGCCCTATCTCGTGCTGGCGGGCCCGGTCGCCGTACTGATGGGCGTTCTTAACGCGAACCATCGCTTCCATACCGCGGCATTGGCGGCGATGACCTTCAATGTCGTCATTCTGGTCGCGCTCTCCGGCATTTTCTTCATGCGCTCCGGCGACAACGACCTGTCCGCCCGCATCCTCGCCCTCTCAATCGCATGCGCGGGACTGTGTCAGCTTGCATTGGTCGCCTGCGCCGTCTGGATCGGACCGGAAAAGGCAACCCCGCTCGGGCTGCTGCCGCGCCGCGAAGCGATGCGCTTCACCGCGCTTGCGGTTCCCGGGCTGATCGCCAGCGGCATTCCGCAACTCACCATGATCGTTGCGGTGATGGTGGCATCCGACTGGCCGGGCGCGGTGTCGTGGCTGTACTACGCGAACCGGCTGGTCGAACTGCCGCTCGGCATTGTCGGCATTGCGATCGGCACGGTGATGACGCCGGCGCTGTCGCATGCGGTCCGCGGCGATGACAAGGAACTTGCGCCCCGCACAATCCGCCACGGAATAGAGATGGCGCTCGGACTTGCAATGCCCGCGGCCATAGCCCTTGCGTTGCTCTCATGGCCGATCGTTCGAATCCTGTTCGAGCGCGGCGCGTTCACGATATTCGACAGCAATGCGACGGCGGCGATGCTCTGCGCGCTCGCACTCGGTCTGCCGGGTCATGTGCTGGTCAAGGCGCTTTCGCCCATCTTCTTCGCGCACGAGGATACCCGCACGCCGATGGTCGCCGCGGGCGTCGGGCTGGTGGCGGCCCTGATCGGCAGCCTTGTCTTCATGGGTGTCGGACGACCGACCGGAATCGCGCTGTCCGTCGGCCTTTCCGGCTGGATCAGCGCCGGAATGCTGTGGCTGATCGCAACGCGGCGCGAATTTCTCCGCATCGGCGTCGGAGAATGGCGCCGCTTGCTGCTGATATCCTTGTCGGCGCTGGCGATGGGGATTTTCGCGCGGCTGACCGCTGAATTCCTCGACCTGTCGCTCGCCGACCGGCGCCTGACGCAGGCTGCGCTGCTCTGCGCGGTGATCGGGCTGGCCATTGCCTTCTACGCGTCATGCCTGTGGCTGACCGGAATTGTGCGGCCACATGGATGGCGGGCACTCTTCCAACGGCGCTGAAGGCCTTGCCATCCGGCGTCGCGGCGTGGCATGCACGCGCCTTCCCACGGCGCGACCTCTGACAGCGCGTGTTTGCTATCTGCGGAAACCGACATGGCGTTCAAGCAACTGGTATTTTCCGGCGTCCAGCCGACCGGAAATCTGCATCTCGGTAATTATCTCGGCGCGATCGTCAGGTTTGTCGAGTTGCAGAAACAGTTCAAGTGCATCTATTGCGTCGTCGATCTGCACGCCATCACGACCTGGCAGGATCCGGAAGAACTGCCGCGCGCGACCCGCGAGGTGACGGCGGCCTTCATCGCCTGCGGCATCGATCCGAAGAAGCACATCGTCTTCAACCAGAGCCAGGTCGCCGAGCACGCCGAACTCGCCTGGGTGTTCAACTGCGTCGCGCGGATGGGCTGGCTCAATCGCATGACCCAGTTCAAGGAGAAGGCCGGCAAGGACCGCGAGAATGTCTCGGTCGGGCTGTTCGCTTATCCGACGCTGATGGCCGCGGACATCCTGGTCTATCGCGCAACCCACGTGCCGGTCGGCGAGGACCAGAAACAGCATCTCGAATTGTCCCGCGACATCGCGCAGAAATTCAACAATGACTATGCCGCGTCGATCGCCCGGCATGGCTTCGGCGACGCGTTCTTTCCGCAGCCGGAACCGCTGATCCAGGGCCCGGCGACGCGCGTGATGTCGTTGCGCGACGGCTCGAAGAAAATGTCGAAGTCGGATGCATCGGATTATTCGCGCATCAACCTGACCGACGATGCCGACGCCATCGCGCAGAAAATCCGCAAGGCAAAGACCGACCCGGAACCGCTGCCAAGCGAAGTGAAGGGACTTGAGCCGCGTCCGGAGGCCGACAATCTTGTCGGCATCTATGCCGCGCTGAACGGAACCAGCAAGGCCGACGTGTTGCGCGAATTCGGCGGCGCGCAATTCTCCACCTTCAAGTCCTCGCTGGTCGATCTTGCGGTCGCAAAGCTGGGGCCGATCGGCGGCGAAATGAAGCGGCTGGTTTCAGATCCCGCCTTTATCGACGCCGTGCTGGCGGACGGTTCCGATCGCGCCCGCGCGATCGCGGCAAAGACCATGATCTCGGTCAAGGACATCGTCGGTCTGGTCCGGCGCTAATCCACCCCCGACCAGAAACCATTGTCGCGCCGCCTTGTTATGACGGCACGCGCCATGCCAACATCCTTCCCGTGGGGTTAAGCGATGAGCCGCCAGCGCCGCGCCTACGAATCCGGCCACAAGCCGAAATATCTGGTTATCGTCGACGATTCGCCGGAATGCGATCGCGCCATCTATTACGCGGCGCGACGCGTCTCGCGCATCGGCGTCGGCATGATCATGCTGCGCGTGATCGATATCGAGGACCGCAATCAGCAATGGCTGGGCGTCGCGGACATCATGCGCGCCGAAGCCTATGAGGAGGCCAACGAGGCGCTCGACCGCGCCGCCGGCCGCGCCAACGGCGTCGCCGGCATTACGCCCGAGCGGGTGATCCGCGAGGGCTCCTGGATCGAGCAGATCATGAAGCTGATCGACGAGGACGAGGATATCGCGATCCTGATCCTCGCCGCCGGGACCACAAAGGAAGGGCCTGGCCCGCTGGTCACAGCGATCGCGCGAAACGCGGGCGAATTCCCGATTCCGGTGGCGATTGTGCCCGGCGCGCTCACCGATGAGGAATTGGACGCCCTGTCCTGACGCTCGTGCAGGTTGACCTGCGCGCGCAAAACGCCATCTATAGGTGGATCGGGGGCACGGACGATTGCCCCGGCTGGAGCTAATCCGATGTTTATCCAGACTGAAGCCACGCCCAACCCGGCGACGCTGAAATTCCTGCCCGGCCGCAGCGTGCTCGACGGCACGATGGAAATCACCAGCCGCGACCAGGCGGTGAAGTCGCCGCTGGCCGAGAAGCTGTTCGAGATCCCGAATATCTCCGGCGTATTCTTCGGCTCCGATTTCATTACCGTGACCAAGGACGCGGGAGAATGGCAGCAGCTCAAGCCGCTGATTCTCGGCGCCATCATGGAGCATTACATGTCGGGCGCGCCGCTCCTCAGTGATGGCGAAGCGGCGGGTTCTTCCGAAGAAGATGAGTTTTTTGACGCCGCCGACGCGGAAACCGTCAATACCATCAAGGAACTGATCGAGACGCGCGTGCGTCCGGCCGTGGCTAATGACGGCGGGGACATCACCTTCCGCGGCTTCAAGGACGGCGTGGTGTTCCTGTCAATGAAAGGCGCCTGCTCGGGCTGCCCGTCATCCACCGCAACCCTGAAACACGGCATCCAAAACCTGCTGCGGCATTTTGTGCCGGATGTGACTGAAGTCCGCCCGGTCTAAGGCACGTCACTCCGGGGCGCCGCCCAGCAGCGGGCCCTGGAATCCCGAATGCCATGCTCCGCACCTTTTTGCCTCAGGTTTCCGGGGCCACGCGTTTCACGCGCGTCCCGGAAATGATTTGCGGGGTGTCTCCGCTTTCTGGGGGACGGCTATAATCGGCGGCCCCACCGTCCTCGCGAATTGGCCGCATGCTCGTCCTTGCCATCGATACCGCGCTGGAGGCCTGCTCGGCTGCGATTTTCGATTCCGGGCAGGCCTCAATT
>Ga0182742_1002451_pt1 | contig 20488 bp, 21 predicted proteins | sample eDN5th37CBELigMG_FD_128880 | JGI IMG/M metagenome (GOLD analysis project Ga0182742, IMG submission 128880) | Enriched Miracle-Growth compost microbial communities from Emeryville, California, USA - eDNA 5th pass 37_C BE-Lig MG (version 2)... ... | reverse complement strand
TGCGGCCGGGCGGTCGCCAGCAGCGGCGCGAGGTAGCGGCCGGCGATCTTGCCGGGCGGCCACCACAGCGTGCGCTGCGAGACCGCGGCGGACGGGCGCCGCGAGGTCACGTTGTCCGGCTCGCCGGAGGCGGTGAGCTCCGCGCGCAGGTACAGCGGCGCGCCGCCGGTCAGCAGCAGGCCCCGGATCACCGGCGCGAACGGCGCGGGCTCGACCGGGACCCCGAGCTCGGCGGCGATCGCCGCGGCCGCGGCGTCGGCCTGCTGGGCGGCGAGCCCGCCCTGCTTGAGCGGGAACGTCGTGGCGTCGCCGGCCGCGAACACGTCGGGGGCGCCGACCACGCGCCCGTGCCGGTCGACGGGCAGGAAGCCGTCCTGGTCGTGCTCGAGCCCGGGGACGGCCGGGCCGCGCAGCAGCGGGAGCGCGATCACGCGGTCCGCGTCCAGGGCGGCGGCGTCGCCCACCCGCATGCCGGTGCGCAGGGCGATGCCGCGCTCCGCGAGCAGGTCGCGGATCGCCGCTGCCGCCTCGGCGCCGAACACCCACAGCGGCGCGGGCTCGGCGGTGACCACGGTGAGCTCGGGCTCGGCGCCGCGGTCGCGCAGCTCGGCGGCGGCCATCAGCGCCAGCTCGTAGACGGGCAGCGCCCAGCTCGACGCGGACGGCAGCACGAACGCGAGCCTGGCGGTCTCGTCGAGCGCGGCGGCCACGGCCGGCGCGTCGGCCGCGCCCGCGAACGTGATCGCGCCCTCGAGCGCCGGGACGGGCCGCGCCCCGACCGCCACCAGCAGCTTGTCGTAGGCGAGCTCCGCGCCCGCGTCGTCGGTCGCGACGTGGCGCTCGGGATCGACCGCGGCCAGCGTGCCGCGGCGCAGGTCGAAGGGAGCATGCCTGCGGATCGCGTCGAACGGCAGCGGGGCGGGCAGCCCGAAGCCGAACGGCGCGGCCACCGCGGCGGGGCGCTGGGGGAGCTCGTCCCCGGGCGCGAGCAGCGTGATCCGCGGCAGCGGCCCGGCCAGGGCGCGCAGCGCCACGACCGCCTCGACGGCCGCGACGCCGCCGCCCGCCACCAGGATGTGCGGCGCCGGCTTCATGCGTGGGCGCCGGCCTCGAGCGCCTCGGTGGCCGCGGACTCGGCGTGCACGCCGCGCGGGACGATCACCACCGGGCTGTGCGCGCGCTCGATCAGCCGGCTGGAGACGCTGCCCAGCAGCGCGCTGCGCAGCGGGCCGTAGCGGCGCGACCCGACCGCGAGCACATCGAGCTCGCGGGAGGCGCCGGCCAGCTGCTCGACCGGGTCGCCCTCGGCGACGATCACCTCGGCCTCGACGCCGGGCGCGAGCGCGGCGAGGGCCTCGTGCGCAGCGTCCTCGGCGTGTTCGAGCGCGTCGCGGCGCCAGCGCTCGTAGCTCGTGGTCGCGAACATGGGGTGCGCCGGCGGCGGGACGTGCACGGCCGTGTAGACCTTCAGCGGCGCGTGCGTGGCCGCGGCGAAGCGGGCCATCAGCGCCAGCGCGTCGCGCGACTCGGCCGAGTCGTCGAGGCCGACGCCGAACGTGAGCGGCACCTCCGGCGGCTGCGGGCGCCAGTCGTGCGGGGCGACCGCGACCGCGCAGGGCGCGCCGTGCGCGACCTTGCGCGCGGTCGAGCCGGCCAGCACGCGGCCGACCGGGCCGTCGCGGTTGGAGCCGAGCACGATCAGCTGCGCGTCCTCGAGCTGCGCGAGCGTGACGAGGCCGTTGGCGGGGCTGGTCGACTGCAGCGAGCGCGCGCGCCAGGCGATGCCGCTGCCGACGCGCTCCTGCGCCTCCTGCAGCCACTGTTCGGCGGCGTCCGCGGGCGGCCACAGGTGGCCGGCCGCGAAGCCGTAGACGGCTCCGAGCAGCAGCGGAGCGCCCGTGACCACGGCGAACGCGCTGCCCAGCGCGAGCGCCTCGAGCCCGGACTCCGTGCCGTCGATGCCGACGAGTACGGGACGGGGCGAATCAGACATGCCCCCACCTTCGCAACGGCGCGGCGGGGTCACATCCGCAGTCCTCCCGCGGCACGCCCGTAGTTCCCCGCGTCCTGCAGGGCAATGCGGCCCGATGGCACGCGAGGGCGCCGGCGCGAGCATCGGCTCAGACAACTCGTCAGGAAGTCGACGCGAGGAGCTCTCATGACCGCGCTGCACTCCCCTCCGACCCGGCACGTGCTGCGGGTCTCCGACCTCGACGCGCGCCAGTTCGACGCCCTGCTCGACCTGAGCGCGGCGATGAAGCGCCACCCGCTGGCGTGGCGGCGCGCGCTCGAGGGCGGCGCGGTCGCGTGCTGGTTCGCCAAGCCGTCGACGCGCACGCGCGTGTCGTTCGAGGCGGCGATCAACCGGCTCGGCGGCTTGCCGATCATGCTGCGCCCCGACGAGCTGCAGCTCGGCCGCGGCGAGCCGACCGCCGACACCGCCCGGTGGCTGTCGTCCTACTGCGAGGCGATCGTCGTGCGGACGTTCGCCCAGCATGACGTGCGCGAGCTGGCCGACCACGCGTCCGTGCCGGTGATCAACGCGCTCACCGACGACCATCACCCGTGCCAGGCGCTGGCCGACTGCCTGACGCTGCGCGAGCGCTTCGGGCCGCTCAAGGGGCTGCCCGTGGCCTACGTGGGCGACGGCAACAACGTCGCGCACTCGTTGATCGAGGCGGCGGCGCTGACGGGCATCGAGCTGCGCGTGGCCACGCCCGCGGGCTGCCGGCCGGACCCGGCGATCTGCGCGCGGGCGGGGCAGGCGCTGGGGCTGTTCGACCGCGCCGTGGACGCCGTGCAGGGCGCGGCCGCCGTCTACACGGACGTGTGGGCGTCGACGGGCGCCGCGGACGGCGCCGCCGCGCGCCGCCAGGCGCTGGAGGACTTCCGGGTGACGCCGGCGCTGATGGCGGCGGCGCGCGCGGACGCGATCTTCCTGCACTGCCTGCCCGCGCAGCGCGGTGAGGAGGTCGACGCCGCCGTCATCGACGGGCCGCAGTCGGCCGTGTTCGACCAGGCGGCCAACCGGCTGCCGACCGAGCAGGCGCTGCTGTACGCCCTCGTCACCGGAGACTGGGAGGAATGAGATGCTGGTCGTGGTCGCCCTCGGAGGCAACGCGCTGCTGCGCCGCGGGGAGCCCGCGGACGCCGCCGTCCAGCGCGCGAACGTGATGACCGCCGTCGAGGCGATCGCGGAGCTCGCGCGCGAGCACGACGTCGTGGTCACGCACGGCAACGGGCCGCAGGTCGGCCTGCTGGCGCTGCAGGGTGAGGCCTACGACAGCGTCGAGCCCTACCCGCTCGACGTCCTCGGCGCCGAGAGCGAGGGCATGATCGGCTACCTGCTCGACCAGGAGCTCGTCAACCGGCTCTCCGGCCGCCGCCAGGTCGCCACGCTGCTGACGCAGATCATCGTCGACGCCGCCGACCCCGCGTTCCGGCGGCCCGAGAAGTTCATCGGGCCCGTCTACGACGACACCACGGCACACCGGCTCGCCGACGAGCGCGGCTGGGCGATCGCCGCCGACGGCCGCCACTGGCGGCGCGTCGTGCCCTCCCCCGAGCCGCGCTCGATCGTCGAGCTGGGCACGATCAAGCTGCTCGTCGACGCCGGCGTGCTCGTCGTCTGCCTCGGCGGCGGCGGCATCCCGGTCGTCGTCGAGCGCGACGGCCGCCTGCGCGGCGTCGAGGCCGTCGTCGACAAGGACCGGGCGGCCGCGCTGCTGGCCGAGGGCCTGGGCGCGGACGCGCTGCTGATGCTCACCGACGTCGCCGCGGTCGAGCTCGACCACGGCACCCCGGACGCGCGCCCGCTGGCCGACGCCGACGCGGGCGCGCTGCGCGAGCTGCACTTCGCGCCCGGCTCGATGGGCCCGAAGGTCGAGGCCGCCTGCCGCTTCGCCGAGCGCACGGGCGGCGTCGCCGGCATCGGCCGGCTCGAGGACGCGGCGGCGATCCTGCGCGGCGAGCGCGGGACGCGCGTGCGCGCGCGAACGAGGGCCGCGGCATGACCGCGGGCTTCGACGAGTCCGCGGCGCGCGGGGCCGGCGCGGCGCCCGCCGGCGACGGACGCAGCGCCGACACGGCGCCCGCCCCCGGCGTGCCGCCTGCCCGCGCCGACAGGCCGGCCGCCGGCTCGGCGCCCGGCGCGCCGGAGTCGCCGGCGCGCGTCGCGCGCGGGTCGCCGGCCGAGGCGCTCGCCGCGGGCGCGGAGCTCGCGCGGCGCCACGCCGCCGCGCCCGGCGCGGACGGCGGCGGCGCGCTGGACGTGCTCGTGGACGAGACGCTCGCCGGGCTCGCCGGTCTTCCCCCGCGGCGGCGGGAGGCGCTCGCGCGCTTCTGCGCCGCGGGGCTGCGCCGCTTCGAGCCGAGCGCGACCGCGGACGACCTCGCGGCGGCGGTCGTGGAGATCGCGCAGCTCGACGACGGGCTGGCCCGCACGTTCGTGCGCGGCTACCGGGCGGCCGGCGGCGATCCCGGGCCGGACGGCCGGCTGGCGTTCTTGTGCGCGCTGCGGGCGCTGGTCGCGGCGCGGCGCGAGCTGGAGCGCGCCGGGCAGCTCAGCGGCGCCGCAGCGCAGGAGCGGATGGCGCGCGCAGACGAGGTGCTCGCGCTGGCCGAGCGCTTCGGGTGGCGCGCGCGGCTGCCGCAGCTCGTGTGCATCACGGGCCTGGCGGCGAGCGGCAAGTCGACGCTCGCGGAGGCGCTGGCGGCCGCGTCCGGGCGCACCGTGCTCTCGTCGGACCGCATCCGCAAGCTGCGCGCGGGCGTCGACCCGTTCGAGCGCGCCGCGCCCGGCGCCTATGGCGACGCCGAGAGCCGCGCGGTCTACGCCGAGCTGGCCCAGCGCGCGGCGGCGACCGTGCGCGCCGAGGGCGGCGCGATCGTCGAGGCGACGTTCCGCCGCGCCGCCGACGCCGAGGCGTTCCTCACCGGCGCGGCCGCGGCGGCGAAGGCGGCCTGGATCGTCTGCGAGGCCCCGCAGGCGATCCTGCTCGACCGCGCGCGGGCGCGGGCGCTGCTCGGGTCCGTGGCCGACGCCGACGAGCGGATCGTCGCCGCCGAGCTCGCCGTGCACCGCGGCGGCCTGCAGACGCCCGGGAGCCCGCTCGCCCGCCTTGACACGACCCGACCGGTGGCGGAGCTGCTGGACGACCTCGCACGGACGCTGGACCTTCGATCGGACGGACCACCATGACCCTGCGCACCCTCACCGAGATCGTCGCGGCCGACGCCTCGGGCGTCGCGCTGCGCGCCCCCGACCACCCCGACGTCACCTACGCCCAGCTGCGCGACGCCGAGCAGGAGATCGCCGGCGGGCTGGCCGCGCTCGGCATCGCCGCCGGCGACCGCGTCGGCCTGCTGTCCGAGACCTGCCCCGAGTGGGTCCTGTGCGACCTGGGCACCCTGCGCGCGGGCGCGGTCGTCGTGCCCGTCTACCCCACCAACTCGCCCGAGGAGTGCGAGCACGTGCTCGGCGACTCGGGCGCCCGCGCCGTGTTCGTGCAGGACGCGGCGCAGGCCGCGAAGCTCGACCGCGTCCGCGACCAGCTGCCCGCGCTCGAGCACGTCATCGTCCTGGAGGGCGCCGCCGACGGGGCGATCCCGCTCGCCGAGCTGCGCAGCGCGGGCCGCGCGCCCGCCGCGCCCCGGCGCCCGGACGACCCGGCCACGATCGTCTACACGTCGGGTACCACCGGCCCGCCGAAGGGCTGCGTGCTGACCCACGCGAACATGCTCGCGGTCGCCGACGCCTGCATCGACCGGCTCGGGCTGTCGGCGCCCGTCGTCTTCCTCTACCTGCCGCTCGCCCACGTGCTGGCACGGCTGAGCGCGCTCGCCACGCTCGCCACGGGCGGCACGATCGTGTTCTGGAGCGGCGACCGCGCCCGGCTGCCGGAGGAGCTGGCCGCCGCCGCGGCCACGCACGTCCCGACCGTCCCGCGGCTGCTGGAGAAGGTCCGCACGCGCGTGCTCAGCGCCCGCGGCCCCCGCGGCGTGCTCGTGCGCGCCGCGCTCGCGGCCGGCGACGCGGTCGCCCGCGCGCGCCGCGAGGGACGCGCGCCCGGCGCCGGCGCCCGCCTGCGCCACGCGATCGCCGACCGGATCGTGCTGGCCAAGGTGCGCCAGGCGCTCGGCCCCCGCCGGCCGTTGATCCTGACCGGCGCCGCGCCGATCGGCCCCGAGGTGCTCGAGTTCTTCGACGCCTGCGGCATCACCGTGCTCGAGGGCTACGGGATGACCGAGACGGCCGCGGTCTCGACCCTCAACACACCGCGCGAGCAGCGGCTCGGCAGCGTCGGGCGCCCGCTCCCGGGCACGGAGGTCGCGATCGCGCCCGACGGCGAGGTGCTGCTGCGCGGGCCGCACGTGTTCGCGGGCTACCACGGCAACCCCGAGGCGACGGCGGCCGCGCTGGCCGGCGGCTGGCTGCACACGGGCGACCTCGGCCACCTCGACGCGGACGGCTACCTGCACATCACGGGCCGCAAGAAGGACCTGATCATCACCTCGAGCGGCAAGAACATCTCGCCCGAGCCGATCGAGAGCGAGCTGCGCGAGACGCGCTGGATCTCGCAGGCCGTCGTGGTCGGGGACCGCAAGCCGTACCTGGCGGCGCTGATCACGCTCGACCCGGACGAGGCCACCGCGCTGGCCGAGTCGCTCGGGGTGCAGCCCGACGCCGAGCGCCTGGCGGCCGACGCGCGCGTGCGCGACGCGGTCTGGTCCGACATCGAGACGGTCAACCAACGGCTGGCCCGGATCGAGCAGATCAAGCGCTTCTCGATCCTGGCGCGCGACTTCTCGCAGGCCGACGGCGAGCTCACCCCGACGCTGAAGGTCAAGCGCAACGTGATCGACCAGCGCTACGCGGACGAGATCGAGTCCCTCTACGCGAAGGCGCGTGCGTAGTTGTCCGCAACAGCTTCGCAGGGAACCCCCGATGCGCGGCGCCCGCGCGCGGCGCACGCTGGTGACGTGCGTGTGCTGCTCGCCGACGTCGATGGTGCCGGAAGACGGGCACTGTCGTCGTTGCTGGACCTGGTCGAGGGCGTCACGGTGGTTGGCGAGGTCGCGCGCCACGAGGACGTCGGCGCGGCGATCCGGCGGCTGCGCCCGGACGCGCTGGTGATCGACGACCGGCTGCTGCGCGCCGGGGCGAGCTTCGGCCCGGTCTCGTCCGCGCCGCGGGTGATCGTGGTCGGCGTCGACGACGCCCCCGGGTACGCCGCGCGCGCCCGCGCGCTCGGCGCCGAGGCGTGGATCGCCAAGGAGCGCGCCGGCGACGAGCTGCCGGCGCTGCTCGCGCCAGGACTCTGCGGCGAGTCCGCAACGGGTCCCGCAGTTCCCCCGGACGTCGCGCGCGCCGGCGACTGCGACGCTCGCTGAAAACGACAAGGAGCAGCCCGATGCGAGTGGCAGACGTGATGACGACCGACGTGCTGACGACCACGCCGCAGACCCCGATCCGCGAGGTCGCGCGGATGCTCGCCGAACGCGGCATCTCGGGCCTGCCCGTGGTCGAGGACGGGCGCGTGGTGGGCGTGATCTCCGAGGCCGACGTGCTCGCCAAGGCGCGGCGCGACCCCGGCGCGCCGAGCGCGCTCGAGCGCCTGCTGCACCGCGACGGCCGCGACGACAAGCACGACGCGCACGTCGCCGGCGAGGCGATGACCGCGCCGCCGATCACGGTCGAGACCTACTGCTCGGTCGCCACCGCCGCGAGCCGCATGATCGAGCACAACATCAACCGCCTGCCCGTGCTCCAGCGCGGCCGGCTCGTCGGCATCGTCAGCCGCGCCGACATCGTGCGCGCCTTCGCGCGCACCGACGAGGAGATCCTGGCCGACGCGCGCGAGCAGGTCGAGCTCCAGCAGGCGCTCAACGGCGACGACGAGTCGATCGCGGTCGCGCTCGACCCCGACGAGGGCGACCTCGTGCTGACGGGCGCCGTGCGGCGCCGGGCCGACGCCGAGTCGCTGCAGTCGCTGGTGCGCACGATCCCCGGCGTGGTCGGCGTGCGCTCCGAGCTGACCTGGCGAGAGGAGGACTGATGCCTCCGCCCATCGTCGTCGGAGTCGAGGACTCCTTCCGGGCGCAGGACGCGATCGCGCTGGCCGGTGACCTCGCGCGCCCCGCGGGCGCCGAGGTGATCGCCGTCTCGGCGTTCCCGTTCGACGAGCGCCCCTCCGAGCACTACAACCGCGCGCTGCTGGACCCGATGCGCGAGGCCGCCGAGCTGACGCTCGAGCGCCTCTGCGACCCGATCGCCGACCTTCCCGTGCGCCGCGTGGCGATCCCGGACCCGGCGCCCGCCCGCGCGCTGCTTCGCGTCGCCGCCGACACCGACGCGGGCCTGCTCGTCGTCGGCTCCAGCCACGGGCGCTTCACGGGCCAGGTCGCCGCCGGCAGCACCGGCCGGCGGCTGCTCCAGGGCGCCCCGCTCCCGGTCGCGCTCGCCCCGCAGGGCCACCGCATGCGCCCGCACCTGACGTGGGGCCGCGTCACGGTCGGCTTCGACGGCTCGCCCGACGCGCTGCGCGCCGTCCTGGCCGCGTCCGCGCTGGCCACCGCGAGCGGCCGCGGGCTGCGCGTGGTGCGCGTGTGCCCGCCCGAGGCGCCCGCGCCGCCGTGGCTGAACGTCGCGCCGGGCTACCTGCGCGTGATGCCGACGGCCCGCTGGGCGGCGGAGGATGAGCTGGCGCGCATCGTGCGCGCGCTGCCCGACACCGAGGGCGCGCTGATCGAAGGCGACCCCGCCACCGAGCTGGCGCGCGAGTCCGAGCTGGCCGACATGCTCGTCCTCGGGCCGCGCAACTACGGCCCGCCCGGCTGCGTGAGCCTCGGCGACGTCGGCGAGCGGCTGGCCGAGCACGCCGCGTGCCCGCTGGTGTACCTCCCGCAGGGCCTCGCCGCCCCGCTCGCGAGCCTGTTCGGAAGCTACGGGAAAGTACTGACGGGGTCAGCGGCGTGACGCGGATCGCACCGGAGACGGACAGCCGTACCGTTGCGGACATGTCGAGCGCCGAGGCTGCTGATCGCACCAAGACCACCGTGCTGATCGCCGACGACCACACGGTCGTCCGCCAGGGCCTGCGCATGCTGATCGACCATGAGGACGGCCTGCAGGTGATCGCCGAGGCCGGCACGGTCCCGGACGCCGAGCGGCTCACGCTCGCGCACCGGCCGACAGTGCTCGTCCTGGACCTCAACATGCCCGGCGGGTCCAGCCTGGAGGCGATCCCCCGCCTGCGCGACAGCTCCGCGATCGTGGTGCTGACGATGCAGGACGACCCGGCGTTCGCGCGCCGCGCGCTGCAGGCCGGCGCGCTCGGCTTCGTGCTCAAGGAGGCCGCCGACGAGGAGCTGCTGGAGGCGATCCGCCTCGCCGCCGCCGGCGACACCTACCTCAACCCGCGTCTCGGCGCGCGCATCGCCGCCGCGCCCGACCGCGACGGGGGCCCGCCCGACGCGCTCTCCGAGCGCGAGCTCGAGGTGCTGCGCCTGATCGCGCTCGGCCACACCAACAGCGAGATCGCCGCGCAACTGTTCCTCTCCACCCGGACCGTCGAGACGCACCGCGCGCACATCCAGCAGAAGATCTGCCGCACCACCCGCGCGGAGCTCGTCCGCTACGCGCTCGACCACAAGCTGCTCGAGGCTTAGAGCGCCCGGTCGAAGAACCCGACCACGCGGCGCTCGTACGCGTCCGGGGCGGCGGCCAGCGCCCCCGTGTGCCCGCCGGAGACGGTCCACAGCTGCGCGGAGGCGCCGATGCGCTGCGCGTAGACCTCGTTGAGCGTCTCGTCCGGGTTGCCGTCGCGGGCGCGGATCAGCAGCACGGGCCGCGGGGCGATCCGCCCCACGGCGCGCGCGAGATCGCCGGGCGGCAGCGTGTCCGAGAGCACCGCGACCGCCGGCGTCTGCAGCAGCCAGTTGGTGCCCCAGCGCTGCACGCGGCCGACGCCCGGCGTGTGCAGATGCTCGGCCAGCGAGCGCACGCCCGCGCCCTCGGAGACGACCGCGCGCAGCCGCGGGTCGGCGGCCGCGGTCTGCAGCAGCAGCTCGCCGCCGACGGACAGCCCGAGGCCGCCGATGCGGCCGTCGCGCACGTCCGGGCGCGCGGCCAGGAAGTCCAGCGCGGCGCGCAGGTCGCCCTCGCCGTTCCAGCCGAACAGGTTCAGGCGGCCCTCGCTGGCGCCCTCGCCGCGGCGGTCGAGCACCAGCACGCCGTAGCCGTGGCGGGCGAACAGCCGCGCGTGGCGCAGGGTGCCGGTCCGGCCCGGGAAGACGATCACGGCGGCGCCGTTGCGCGACGGCACATAGGCGCCCGCGAGCCGCAGCCCGTCGTCGGTTCTCAGCGTGACCTCGCGGCCGAACTGCGCGGTGACGGGCGCCCGCGCCTTGTGCGTGGCGACGATCGCGAACGCCACCGGCAGCAGCACGAGCATCCCGGCGAGCGCGGTCACGAATCCGACCGCCGCGCGCCGCGCGTAGCGGCGGGCGGGCCGCTCGTCGAGCCGGCGCGAGCGCCACAGCGTGACCGCCGCGAGCACCAGCAACACGACGCCCGCGACCAGCGACGCCAGCACGCTGACGTCGTCGCCCGCGAGCCGGTCGACGGCCACGTGGCGCACGCCGTCGACGACGCCCGCGACGACCGCGAGCACCCCGCAGGCGAGCGCGCACAGCGCGCGCGCTCCCGGCCGCAGGCGCGGGTAGAGCCAGGCCAGCAGCACGGCGACGGCGACCGGCGCGAGCCCGCTCGCGAGCTGGTCGGCGAGCGCGGTCCCGGGCTCGCGGTGCACGAAGGCGTCGTCGAGGACGGCGATGGCGATCACCGCCAGCGCGCCGCGGAAGACGGCGTTGTCGGTCATGACCCGACGCTACGCGCGGGCGCTCGTCCCGGCATCCGTCACGCGCGCGGAACGCGATCCGTAATGGCCCACACGGCAACGCACGCGCACGGCACATCGGGCACCCTTCAGCGATGGCCACGACCGCGACCGCACGCCCACTGGCGGGCGAGGAGCTCGCCCGGCTCGACGCCTTCTGGCGCGCCGCCAACTACCTGTCCGTCGGACAGATCTACCTGCTCGCGAACCCGCTGCTGCGCGAGCCGTTGACGCTCGAGCACATCAAACCGCGGCTGCTCGGCCATTGGGGCACCACGCCCGGGCTGACCTTCATCTACGCCCACCTGAACCGGGTGATCGCGCGCGACGACCTGAACGTGATCTACATCGCCGGCCCCGGGCACGGCGGTCCGGGCCTGGTGGCCAGCACCTGGCTCGAGGGCTCCTACAGCGAGAAGTACCCGGACGTCTCGCTCGACGAGGACGGGATGCGGCGCCTGTTCCGGCAGTTCTCGTTCCCGGGCGGCATCCCGAGCCACGTCGCGCCCGAGACGCCCGGCTCGATCCACGAAGGCGGCGAGCTGGGCTACGCGCTCGCGCACGCGTACGGCGCCGCGCTGGACAACCCGGACCTGCTGGTGGCGTGCGTGATCGGCGACGGCGAGGCCGAGACCGGGCCGCTGGCCGCCAGCTGGCACTCGAACAAGTTCCTCAACCCGGCGCACGACGGCGCCGTGCTACCGATCCTGCACCTCAACGGCTACAAGATCGCCAACCCGACCGTGCTCGCCCGGATCCCGCACGACGAGCTCGATGCGCTGATGACGGGCTACGGGCACCGCGCCTGGTTCGTCGAGGGCTCGGACCCCGAGGAGATGCACCAGGCGATGGCGGCGACGCTGGACGAGATCGTCGCCGAGATCCGCCGGATCCAGCAGGACGCCCGCGAGGGCGGCTCGACCGAGCGCCCGCGCTGGCCGATGATCGTGCTGCGCACGCCGAAGGGCTGGACCGGCCCGGACGTGGTCGACGGAATCCAGGTCGAGGGCACCTTCCGCGCGCACCAGGTCCCGCTGTCGGGCCTGGCCGAGGTGCCCGACCACGTCACGGCGCTCGAGGAGTGGATGCGCTCCTACCGGCCGGAGGAGCTCTTCGACGAACACGGCCGCCCGCGGCCGATCGTCACCGAGGGCCTGCCGGCGGGCGAGCGGCGGATGGGCGCCAACCCGCACGCCAACGGCGGCCTGCTGCTGCACGCGCTGCGGCTGCCGGACTTCCGCGAGTTCGCGATCGACGTGCCCGCCCCCGCGGCGCGCTCGAGCGAGGCCACGCGCGTCCTCGGGAACTGGCTGCGCGAGGTCGCGCTCGCCAACCCGGACACGTTCCGGGTCTTCGGCCCGGACGAGACCGCGTCGAACCGGCTCGGCGCGGTGGTCGAGGCCACCGACCGGGCGTGGATGGCCGAGCGCGTCGCGGGCGACGACCACGTCTCGCCGGACGGGCGCGTGGTCGAGGTGCTCTCCGAGCACCTCTGCCAGGGCTGGCTGGAGGGCTATCTGCTGACGGGCCGGCACGGCCTGTTCAACTCCTACGAGGCCTTCATCCACATCGTCGACTCGATGTTCAACCAGCACGCGAAGTGGCTGAAGACGACGCGCGAGATCCCCTGGCGGCAGCCGATCGCGTCGCTGAACTACCTGCTCAGCTCGCACGTCTGGCGCCAGGACCACAACGGCTTCTCCCACCAGGACCCGGGCTTCATCGACCACGTGGTCAACAAGAAGGCCGAGATCATCCGCGTCTACCTGCCGCCGGACGCCAACTGCCTGCTGTCGGTCGCCGACCACTGCCTGCGCAGCCGCCACTACGTCAACGTGATCGTGGCCGGCAAGCAGCCGTCGCTCGACTACCTGTCGATGGAGGAGGCGATCGCGCACTGCACGCGCGGGATCGGCATCTGGGACTGGGCGTCCAGCGACGACGGCGGCGAGCCCGACGTCGTGCTGGGCTGCGCGGGCGACATCCCCACGCTGGAGACGGTCGCCGCCGCGGCGCTGCTGCGCGAGCACCTGCCCGAGCTGAAGGTGCGCGTGGTCAACGTCGTCGACCTGATGCGCCTGCAGGACGAGACCGAGCATCCGCACGGGCTCTCGCACGGGCTCTTCGACGCGATCTTCACCGCCGACAAGCCGATCATCTTCGCCTACCACGGCTACCCGTGGCTGATCCACCGGCTCACCTACCGGCGCACGAACCACGGCAACCTGCACGTGCGCGGCTACAAGGAGGAGGGCACGACCACGACGCCGTTCGACATGGTCATGCTCAACGACATGGACCGGTTCCACCTGGTGATCGACGTCATCGACCGGGTCCCGGGCCTCGGCCAGCGCTGCGCGCTCCTGCGCCAGGAGATGGTCGACGCGCGGCTGTGGGCGCGCCGCTACACGCGCGACCACGGCGACGATCCGCCGGAGGTGCGCGACTGGGTCTGGCCTGGCGGCTGACCCGTCGCTACCCTACCCCCGATGGGTATGGACGCAGCGGCGCATCATCATCACCACCACCACGACCTTCCCACCTCGGGCCGCGCGCTGACCAACGTCGCCGTCTCGGCGACGTTGCACTGCCTGACCGGGTGTGCGATCGGCGAGGTGCTCGGGATGGCGATCGGCACCGCGCTGGGCTTCTCGCAGTGGGGCACGGTCGCGCTGGCCGTCGGCCTGGCGTTCCTGTTCGGCTACAGCCTGACGAGCCTGCCGCTGCTGCGGGCGGGCCTCGCGCTCTCGGCCGTGATCCCGATCGCGCTGGCCTCGGACACGTTCTCGATCGCGGTCATGGAGATCGTCGACAACGCCGTCGTGGTCGCGATCCCGGGCGCGATGGAGGCCGGCCTCGGCGACGTGCTGTTCTGGGGCTCGCTGTCGTTCGCGCTCGCGGTCGCGTTCGTCGCCGCCGTGCCCGTCAACCGCTGGCTGATCCGGCGCGGCAAGGGCCACGCCGCCGTGCACCGCACCGGCATCCACGGCGGGCCGGACCCGCGTCTGGTCGGCGCGCTGCTGGCCGTCGCGTTCGTGTTCGGCAGCGCCGTGCTGATCGCCGAGGGCATCGGCTGATCTGCGGGAATCTACGGACCCGGTAGCGGGGCTCGTACGGTTCAGGCCCGGCCGGCGCCGCGCGAGGATGCGTGCATGCCGACCAACCTGCAACCCCCTCTCCCGCCGGAACGGCGGGCGAACGGGATGGAGCCCGTCGGCATCTCCGAGCGCGCGATCGACCCCCTCGCGCTCACCGCCTGACCAGCGGTCGTGTTTCCCTGCCCCGCCCGGCACCCCTCTCTCCAGGCCGGGCGGGGTCTGGTCCCCTCAGCGCTGCGGCACGCGCCGCGGGCGGGGGGCGCGGGGCGCAGGCGCCGCCGCGCGGACCGCTCGCGGCTTGACGGGGCGCTCGGCGGCCTGCCGGCGCAGCTCGCGCAGATAACTCGCGACGATGCCGGTCTCCGGGCGGCGCCGAGCTCGTTCGTGCATTGGGAGGTCTCCTCGTGACGCTGACGCCCGCCGGACGGCGGGCATGTCACGGGATCCTGCGCGTTGGAGGCCGCTCGCGTAACCGTGCACGACACCCATCGCCATCCGTAGTTGTCCCGGATGCGACACTCCCGGGCTGAGATGCGCGCTGTGGTGTTCACCGGGGTCGGCGAGCCGCTCGCGGTCGTCGAGCGCCCGCGGCCCGTGGCCGGGCCCGGCCGGCGGCTGCTGCGCGTCGAGGCGTGCGGGATCTGCCGGACCGACCTGCACCTGCTCGACGGCGAGGTCGCCGTCCGCGAACCGCCGCGCGTCCTCGGCCACCAGATCGTCGGGGTCGACGAGAGCGGGCAGCGGCTGGGCGTGCCGTGGCTCGGCTGGACGTGCGGCGAGTGCGTCTACTGCCGCTCGGGGCGCGAGAACCTGTGCGAGCGCGCCCGCTTCACGGGCTGCGACATCGACGGCGGCTTCGCCGAGTACGCCGTCGCCGACGAGCGCTTCTGCTTCCCGGTCCCGGACGGCTACCCCGCCGCCCAGGCCGCCCCGCTGCTGTGCGCCGGGCTGATCGGCTACCGCGCGCTGCGCATGTGCGGCGACGCGGAGCGGCTCGGCCTGTACGGCTTCGGCGCCGCCGCGCACATCCTCGCCCAGGTCGCGCGCTGGCAGGGCCGGCGCGTGTTCGCCTTCGTGCGCCCGGGCGACGCGGCGGCCCGCGAGTTCGCCCTGCGGCTGGGCGCGGAGTGGGCCGGCGAGTCGGGCGAGCCGCCGCCCGAGCCGCTCGACGCCGCGATCGTGTTCGCGCCCGACGGCGCGCTCGTGCCTGCCGGGCTGGCCGCGCTCGCCCCGGGTGGAACGCTCGTTCTCGGCGGGATCCACATGAGCGACATCCCGTCCTTCCCGTACGAGCTGCTGTGGCACGAGCGGACGATCCGCTCCGTGGCCAACCTGACCCGCGAGGACGGCCGCGAGTTCCTGGCGCTGGCACCGCAGGTGCCCGTCCGCACCGAGGTCACCCAGTACCCGCTCGAGGCCGCCCCGCGCGCGCTCGAGGACCTGCGCGCCGGGCGCTTCAGCGGCGCGGCCGTCGTCGTGCCGTGAACGCGGTCAGCGGCGCGCGGCCTCCAGCGCCTCATGCGGAAGCCGGAGCGGCGTCCTCGCCGCCCCGGCTTCGGGTGCGACCGTCAGGCGGTCGTCGGCTTGATCTTGATCGGCTCGCCCTTGGCCACGTCCTTGGGGAGCGGGATGACGACCTCGAGCACGCCGTCCTTGGTCTGGGCCTTGATCTTCTTGGGGTCGACGCCGTCAGGCAGCGGCAGCCTGCGGGCGAACGCGCCGTAGCGCCGCTCGCGCCGGACGAACTCCGTGCCGGTCTCCTCCTCGGTCTCCTCGTGCTTGCCGGAGACGGTGAGGACGCCGTCGTCGACCTCGATGTCGATCTCCTCCGGCTTGATGCCGGGGACATCGGCGCGCAGCATCAGGTTTCCGTTCTCACGCACGACGTCGACCGCGGGAGTCCAGGCGCGTCCGCGCCCGTCGAAGTCCTCCAGCAGCCGGTCGAAGCGCGTGCGCAGCTCCGCGAGCTCGGCGAACGGATCCCACCGGGTGAGTGTTCCTGCCATGTGCGAACCTCCTTATCGTCGGGTCCGGTTCCGACCGTAGATGCGCCATGGGGCACAGACATCGGGTCAGAACGACGAACCGGTTGCGTAGTTCGCCGCAGCACGGCGCGGGCGCTCGCGGATGCCGCGACGCGGGCGCGGCGCGAGAGTGTCGGCATGGCATCCGCTGTTGAAGTCATGCGCCCGCAGGCCGAACACACCCCGTGGCTGCGGACGATCGTCTGCGGTGTCGACGGCACCGCCGCCGGCCGCGAGGCGGCACGCCAGGCGGCCGAGCTCGCGCGCCCCGGCGCGCGCCTGCAGCTGGTCGCGATCACGCCCGCCCCCGGGCGTCCGACGTTCCTCCCTCCCCCGTCCGCCGCGCCGGGCGTGCTGGCCGAGGCGGAGCGGATCGCGCGCGACTCCCTCGCCGAGGTGAGCGTCAGCTCGGGCACGGCCGCGTCGGCCGCCGACGGCCTGATCCGGGCCTCGGAGGGCGCCGACCTGCTGGTCATCGGCGTCGACACGCTCGGGCGCGTCCCGACCGCGGTCCTGCGCCGCGCGCCGTGCTCGGTGCTGCTGGCGCGCCGCCCGCCCGACCTGCCGCTGTTCGACACGCTGCTGGTCGCCGCCGGCGGCGACCCGGCGCCGCACATCGCCGCCGCGCAACTGGCGGTCGAGCACGGCTCCGAGGTGCACGCGGTCGCGCCCGCCTCGGCCGGGACGGCGGCCGCCGCGATGGGCTGCGGGCTGATCGTCACCGCCGACGACGGCGTCGCCGCGACAATCGCACGCGCGGCGCCGTGCTCGGTGCTCGTCGTCCGTCAAGCGGTGTAGTTCGCTCCCGAACCGGCGGGAATAGCGGGCCGGGCGCGCCCGTCGAAAGGCGGTGATGCCCAACCGCGAACGAGTCGAGAAGCGCCGCGAGGCTGAGCGCGGGCCCGAGCCCGCGCCGGTCCTCGCGCCGCCGGCGGCGACCGTGCTCGCGCTCCAGCGCGGGTACGGCAACGCCCACGTCAGCCGGATGATCGCCCGCTACGCCAAGCCCCGCAGCGCGGCCGAGAGCGTCGGCGCCGAGCCCGGCCAGGCCGAGGCGATGCCGCCGGCGCCCGGCGAGCGCGGCGAGCTCGAGCTCGGCAAGAAGGGCTACACGCTGCAGCTGCTCAAGGCGGTGCCGGAGGCGGCGGGCGAGACGTTCGGGCTCTACAAGGACCTGCACCTGGAGCCCGTCAAGGTCACGTTCGGCACGCTCGACGGCAAGACACTCCCGAAGGTCTCCAAGCAGCTGCGCGACGCCAAGGACAAAGCCGGCGACTTCTTCAACACGCCGTCCACGACCGCCACCTGGACGCGCCGCGCCGCCGAGCACCAGGCCAAGCTCGACCAGCTGATCGGCGACCGCTCGCGGGCCCAGCAGCTCGTCCAGGCCCACAACGCCGGTGTGCCGCGCGCGAACCACACGTTCGCGTCGCTGGCGCGGCTGGAAGCGATGCAGGAGCTGCTCGGGATCAAGACGCCGCAGGCGCTCGCGAGCGCGGTCGTCAGGAGCCTCGACGAGGCGCAGGTGATCGGCCAGCGCGCCCAGCTGCGCAAGGGCGTCAAGCAGGTCACGCCGCCCGAGGCCGCCGAGCAGGTCACCGTGGCGGCCAAGGAGCTCACGGGCGCCCAGAAGCAGCTGTCCGCGGCCTGGCTCGGCGTGCAGCAGAACCTCGTCGCCGACCACGCGACCGCGCTCGCCAAGACCGGCGAGGCCGACCAGCAGCGGCTGACGAAGATCAACCAGCACATCGCGTTCGCCCGCAACGTCGGCAAGACGATCGACGTCTCGATGGCGGTCCTGAGCGGCGGCGCGACGATGGTCGAAGGCGGCGGCAGCACCCCGCTCAAGCCCTCCCAGCTCTCCGACCTGAAGGCCGAGGAGCAGCCGGACGTGCGCGACCGCTCGGGCACCGCCGCCGCCAAGCAGGCCGGCGGCGCGATCATCGGCGCGACCGGGATCACGCTGCCGTCCGACGGTCCGGGCTGCTGGAGACCGCCGCCCAGATCTACTACGCCTTCGAGCTCGAGGACATCCGCAAGCGGCTGGCCGAGCTCAACCAGCAGGTCGATGCCTTCCGGGCGGACGCGGAGACGATCGGGCTGACCAAACGCATCCGCGACTTCGAGGCCGCGCTCGAGCGCTTCGAGGACAAGGCCGAAGGGCTGCAGAAGGCGATCGTCGACCGCCAGCTGGCCTACCTGCAGCTGGGCGAGCAGCTCGACACGCACGCGCGTGAAGACCCGCGCGCGGGCCTGGCTGCGGGCCAGGAGCGCTTCGCGACCGTGATGGCCGTCACCGCCGCCGTGCGCGAGGTGCTGGCGATGAGCGCGGGTGCGAAGGCCGGGTTCGGCCTCAGCGCCGACGAGCTCGGCCAGGAGCTGCTCGAGATCGCCGTGCACCGCGCCGGCGTCGGCCGCCTGCCCGAGGACGAAGACCTCCCCTACGGGCGCATGTACGCGCAGCAGAAGCGCTTCGAGGCCTTCGGCGAACACCTCGCGACGCTGCTCGGGCCGATCGACGCGAAGGCCGGTGAGGTCATGACCGCGCTCAGCCTCGGCCGCAGCGAAGCCGCTGCGTACTAGGCCCGGAGCGGGGCTGCGGTCCGCCCCGGATGGCGCAGCGCGCGACGGCCAATAGCGTGCAGCTCACCATGAGAACGACCGCACTCACCATCCGGCGGGAGCCGGCTCGCGCGCAGCGGCGCGACCGCGCCCGGCGGGAACCGCCGCCACCGGCCGCGCGGCGGCGCCCGGTCGTGTGCCGTGACGACGGCTCGCACACGCCGCCGCACGGCGACGCCCTGATGCCGCGCAGGCGCTGAGCTTCACCCGAACAGCGCGTCGAGCTCGCGCCGCCGGGCCAAGTCGGTCAGGGCGGCGCGCTCGATCGCCCGCACCTCGGGCGTCGTCAGCCGCAGGCTGCGCGCGATCACCGCGTGGCTCTCGGGGCGCGGGTCGCCGTTGAACCCGAAGCGCCGCTTGATGACCTGGCGCGCCGGCTCCGGGAGCGCCTCGACGGCGGCGCGCACCGCCTCGCGCTCGAGGCTGACGAGCACCTCGGCGGTGGGCTCCTCCGTCGCGCCGGCCTCCACGCCGGGCGTGTCGAGGCTGGTGACCACGCGGGCGGTGCGCTCCAGCGCCTCGATCTCCTCGGCGCCGGCGACGGCGGCCAGCTCCGCGCGGTCGGGCGGGCGCCCGAGCCGCTCGGCCAGCTCGGCCTCGATGCGCGCCAGCCGGCGCTCGCGCTGGATCATCGCCACCGGCAGCCGGATCGCGCGCGACTGGTTCGAGAGCGCGCGCCCGATCGCCTGGCGGATCCACAGCGTCGCGTAGGTGGAGAACCGGAAGCCTTTGCGCCAGTCGTACTTCTCGGCTGCGCGGATGAGCCCGAGCGTGCCCTCCTGGATCAGGTCCAGCAGCGTCAGCTCCGTCCCCTGGTAGCGCCGTGCGATCGAGACCACGAGCCGCAGGTTGTGCGTGATCAGCCGCTCCTTGGCGGCCAGGTCGCCGCGCTCGATGCGCTTGGCGAGCTCGAGCTCCTCCGCGGCCGGCAGCAGGCGGTGGCGCCCCGCCTCGGCCAGGAACTGGTCGAGCGCGTCGACCGCGTAGTGCGCCAGGTCGCCGTTGGCGTAGCGCGTCGCGGCCGCGGGGCGCCCGACGTCGTCCTCGACCTGGACGCCGCAGGCGGCCAGCTGGTCGCGCAGGTCCTCGACCGCGGACGGCGTCAGCCCGAGCTCCTCGCTGAGCTGCTCGATCCGCGACTCGAGCACCTTGCCGTCGCGCAGCGCGCGGTCGATCAGCGCGTCGATGTCGCCGCCGGCGGGCGGCTCGTCGGTCTCGTCGAGGAACACGGACCGAGCATCGCCCAGGGGTGCGCGCGCCACATCCGGGCGAGGGACCGGAACTTCTGCGGTGGACTACGGACGCCCGCGCACGATGCTCAGCAGCAGCTCGTCGCCCGGGAGCAGCTGGGCCGAGAACTCGACCTGGCGCACCTCGCCGTCCTTGCGGCGCAGCGGCGTCACGAAGCCGCCGGCGGCGCGGGTTCCCGCCCGCCGTGGCCGTTGCGGTAGCGCCGCGCGCGGTCGCGCCAGGCCGCCAGGATCTGGTCCGCGGTCAGCGAGAACTCCAGGTCGACGGCCGCGAGCTTGTTCAGCCACTGCAGCGCCTCGAGCCACTCGCCGCGGCGCACGGCTTCGACCAGCAGCCCGATCGTCTGCTCACGCGCGCGGGTGTGGCGCTCATCGGTCATGGCCGGAAGCCTCCCGGGTCCGAGCGGGGACGGCAACTCTGCGGACAACTACGACCCGCTGCGCGGCGAGCACACGATGTCGAAACGCCCGCTCCGGCCTAGTTTCAGTACCCCATCCAGAGGAGGGTGAGATGACCTCCGAACTGACCCGAATCGAGAAGTACTACCCCGCCGGTCATCGCGACCGGCACACGCCGCACCTGTGCCCGGACTGCG
>Ga0182742_1002449_pt1 | contig 20506 bp, 18 predicted proteins | sample eDN5th37CBELigMG_FD_128880 | JGI IMG/M metagenome (GOLD analysis project Ga0182742, IMG submission 128880) | Enriched Miracle-Growth compost microbial communities from Emeryville, California, USA - eDNA 5th pass 37_C BE-Lig MG (version 2)... ... | reverse complement strand
GGCCTGGAGATCCAGGAGTTCCGCCGCATCGTCATGATGGTGCAGAAGGGCGAGCGCGAGGCCCGTCAGGCGAAGAAGGAAATGATCGAGGCGAATCTTCGCCTCGTGATCTCCATCGCCAAGAAGTACGCGAGCCGCGGCCTGCAGTTCCTGGACGTGATCCAGGAGGGCAACATCGGCCTCATGAAGGCGGTCGACAAGTTCGAGTACCGGCGCGGCTATAAGTTCTCGACCTATGCCACCTGGTGGATCCGGCAGGCGATCACCCGTTCGATCGCCGACCAAGCCCGCACGATCCGCATCCCGGTGCATATGATCGAGACGATCAATAAGGTGGTTCGTACCTCGCGCCAGATGCTGCACGAGATCGGCCGCGAGCCGACCCCGGAGGAGCTGGCGAGTAAGCTTTCCATGCCGCTCGACCGGATTCAGAGAGTGCTGAAGATCGTCAAGGAGCCGGTCTCCCTCGATACGCCGATCGGCGAGGAGGAGGATTCGAGCCTCGGCGACCTCATTGCGGACCAGAACGCTGTGTCGCCCGACTCGGCAGCCATCCTGACGAACCTGCGCGAGACGACGACACGAATGCTTGCAACGCTGACGCCGCGTGAAGAACGCGTGCTACGCATGCGCTTCGGCATCGGTATAAACACTGACCATACCCTCGAAGAGGTCGGCCAGCAGTTCTCCGTGACCCGCGAGCGCATCCGTCAAATTGAGGCGAAGGCGCTGCGCAAGCTCAAGCACCCGGCGCGGAGCCGTACGCTGAGAAGCTTCCTCGATAGCTAATGACCCGGCGCCTCTCAGGACTTTACCGCTCCGTGGGTCAGCCCTGAAATGATCTGACGCTGTAGCAGGAAGAACACCGTGACAATCGGCAGCGACGACAGCACCGCAGCTGCCATGATCTTCCCATATTCGGGCGATTGCTCGCTGTTAAGTCCGGCAATGCCGACCGGAAGCGTGAACATGTCCTCCGAGCGCATCATCACGAGCGGCCAGATGAACGAATTCCATGACGCGATGAAGATCAGGATGCCGACCACGCCGAGTGCCGGACGAGCAAGCGGAAGCATGATGCTCCAGAACAGACGTATTTCGCTGCATCCGTCGATGCGCGCGGCCTGAAGCAGCTCATCAGGCAGCGTCGAGAAGTACTGTCTCATCATGAACAGGCCGAAGGCGTTAGCCGCGAATGGAAGGATCAGCACCGGGTAGGTGTTGATTAAACCGAGCTTCGCCATCCATCCGAAGAGGGGGATGACCGTGGTGAAGGGCGGGATCGACATCGAGGCGATCACGATCCAGAAGAGGACCGTCTGGCCGTGGAACCTGTACTTCGCGAAGGCAAAGCCGGCCATGGAACACACCGCCATGCCCAGCGTCATGGCTCCCACCGAGACGAGAATGCTGTTGAGGAGCCATCGCAGGAAGGAGGTCTCTGTAAGGAGATGAACGTAGTTCTGGAATACCCACGTCCGCGGTAGGAAACCGGGCGACATAATGTCCCCGCGCTCCTTGAACGAGGACAGTATCGCCCATACGAATGGGGAGATCACCACGGCGAGCAGGCAGGAAACACCAATCAAGGCGACCCACTGCCAGAGTGGCGAAGGCGCATCGTTCGTGATGACGGTATCCGATCGACTCATTGCTGCTCCCGTCCGATCGTCAACCGCTGAACCACCGATATGACCAGGATGATGAGCGTAAGGATGTAGGAAGCGGCCGCCGCCTGACCAAGCTGGAGAAACTGGAACCCCTGCTGGTAGAGGTACATCGCAACGGTCAATGTGGCATCGGCCGGCCCGCCTTGCGTCAGAATCATTGGCTCGTCGAACATCTCGAGCGCCGAGATCGTCGATATCACGATGCAAACCAGCATGACTGGGCGGATTACGGGCAGAGTGACATAGCGGAAGTTCTGCCATGCATTGGCGCCGTCGATCCGCGCAGCTTCGCGCAGATCCGACGGTACCGTCTGAAGGCCGGCCAGATAAATGATGGTGTAATATCCCAAGGTCCGCCAGACCCGCATGATAATGATGGCCCAGACGGCGAGGTCGTCGTCGACGAGCCAGGATGGAGTTTCAAGCCCGACAAGTGCCCCTAACTTTGCGATCAATCCGACGTCACCGGCATAGACCATCTGGAAGATGACGGCGCTCACGACCATGCTAATGGTCATAGGGAAGAAGAAGGCCGTGCGAAAGAACTGACGGAAGCGGAGCCACGCCGCGTTGAGAAGCAATGCCAGCGCCAGCGCACAGGCGTTTGCGATAGTCACATAGAGAAAGGTGAAGAGCAGCGTATTGGAAACGGCGGTGTGAAACCGCGGATCGTTCCACAGGGTCTGGTAATTCTGCAGACCGACGAAGGTCGGCGGTGTGATGCCCCGCCAGGCCGTGAATGAATAACCGAATGAGGCCGCGATCGGCCCGATCCAGAACGTTCCGAACAGCACGAAAAACGGCAAAAGGAACAAATAGGGCGTAATCCGCTCCACAATCGCATATCCTGCGACCGGCACCCTTTTCCGGGTGCCGGTCGTCTCGAGCGTAGAGGACGGGACAATCAAGAGCGGGACCCCTCAGCCGGTAAAGGCGACCATCTCGGCCTCGAAGTCGGCCCAGGCTTGTTCAGGCGTCCGATCACCTTTGAACATCAGGTCGAGCTGTCGGCCCATGGCGACCTGTGCGCGTGGCCAATCTGGGATGAGATTGAAATATTTCGTCTCACGCGGCTTCAGCGAGGCTTCGTACATGGACTGCCCAAGATACGGTTGCTCTTCCAGCATGCGCGGATCTTTTTGCGCATTCAGATTGGTTGGATATCCGTAACTGCTCTGCCAGAGCCCCACCTGGGCGTCCACGTTGGTCCCGAGGAAGGTCGCCCATTTGACAGTCGCGTCGAGGTTCTTGCCGGTTTTCGGAATAGCCAGGATGCTGCCGCCCCAGGTTCCTGTCGTCGCCGGTGCGTCCTTGGACCATTTCGGCCACGGCATGACGCCCCATTTCCCCTTGAGGTCGGGCGCCTCGTTTTCGATGCGTTCCAGACCCCAGTTGCCGGAGTGAAGAGCGGCGATCTTTCCTGTCTTCATGGCCACGAAATATTCGGGTGAGTTGTGGCGCACGAGCAAAGCGATGTCGTGTTTCTTCACCAGATCGTAATAGAACCGAAGCACCTCGGCCGCGGCCTTGTTGTTTCGGATGGTCTTACCGTTCTCATCGAAATACTGGACGCCTGCGGATTCCATGTATCCGTCAAGCGGCCCGTTGCCGGCCACCCCGCCAGAGACCTGGTGCATGTAGACGTTGCTGTCCATCGCACGTACCTTCTTGCCGGCCTCGATCCATTCCGGCCAAGTGTCGATGGGTGCAGTAAGGCCCGCCTTCTCGAAAATGTCGCGGCGGTAGAACATAACGGCGCTGTTGTTGATGTAGGGGACGCCATAGGCCTTGCCGTCATAATGGAGGCGGGACCACAGGCGGGGCTCATACTGGCTTTCGAGGCCAGCGAGGCTTTTGGTGACGTCCAGCAGGCCGCCTGTCGGCGGATATGTCGGAAAGCGTTTCTCAATGATGAGCGCAACATCCGGCGCTCCGACACCAGTCGTGAGCGCGATCAGCATCTTATCCTGGATCTCTTGCGGGTTGAGGTTGATGATATCGACCTCAATATCCGGGTGCAGCTCCTGGAATTTCGGATACACGGCCTTGGCACCCCGGACATGCTCGCTCCAGGCCCAATAGGTGATCTTGGTCGGCGCCGCCTGTGCAGAGGGAATCTTTATGGACGAGGTGGCCAGGGCAGTTGCACCTGCAACCTGTAGGAACCTGCGTCTGTTGACTGATAAGTCCATCGGTTTCCTCCTTCGGTTATGCTTATATTGCCGGCTCTACCACCACAGTGAGCCGGGCCGGGATCTGGCGGGCTGTGCCTGTGGCGGATATTTCTCCATTGCGTCGAGATCATAATCGAGTCCGAGGCCGGGGCCGTCTGGGAGCATGAAATGACCGTCCTTCAGCTCGATCGGCTTGCTCGAGGCGGCTTCCCTGACGGGCCGCTGATCTTCCATCTGCTCCAGGATCATGAAGTTCGGGATGCTTGCTACGAGATGCATCGTCGCTGCGAAGGCGATGGCGCCGCCTGAATTATGCGGTGCGATCGGAATGCAATACGTATCCGCGAACGAGGCGATCCGTCGGACTTCCGTGATGCCGCCGGCATGCATGAGGTCCGGTTGCGCGATGCGGCATCCGCCTAGCTCGAACAATTCCCGGAATTCCTGTCGAATAAGCAGCCGTTCGCCAGTGGCTATCGGCGTTCGTATCTGCTGCTGCACCTGTGCCATCACCTTTGGATTCTCGAACGGGACGGGCTCTTCGAACCACCCGGGGCGGCTCCCGATCAGTGCATCCTCGAGGCGATACAGGCTGCGCGGAGACAGGAACTCGCTGCATTCGACGAAGATCTCGCAATCGTCCCCTGCCCCTTCGCGTGCAGCTGCCATGATGTCAGCGGCCAGGGCGAATTCGGATGCTTCGTTGGCCCGGAGCCCTTCGAAGGTGAAGGGCATGAACTTGAAGGCTGAAAAGCCCCTTCTCCTGATCTCGCGTGCGCCCTCAAAGGCCTTCTCCGGGGTGCGCACCCCCGACAGCCAGTGACTGGCATAGGCCTTGATCGCGGTTCGTTGCGCGCCCCCGAGCAGACGGTGGATGGGAACCCCGAGGCGCTTGCCTTCGATATCCCATAACGCAATGTCGATGGCGGCCAGAGCCGTCATGAAGGTCGAACCGCCGCGCCAGCGCCAGGAATTGTAGATTCGGTGCCAATGGTTCTCCGGCCCAGCAGGATCGAGTCCAATGAGACCTCGTCCGATCTCCTGGATCGTGGCATCGACCCCGTCCATGGCGCCATGGAGGGAGCCCTCGCCCCAGCCGACGATTCCCTCGTCCGTGCTAATCCGGACCACCAGCCAGTTGCACCAGTCGACCCAGTGGCGAAACGTCTCGACCTCGGTGATCTTCATCCCAGCCTCTTTGAAACGTTTCAAAAGATGCTAAATAGAATAAATTGGCTTCGCAAGTCCTACTTAAGGAATAGAGAGGCCGCGAGGTGCCTATGGGGAGATATGCCGGGCAATGAAGAGAGGATCGGCGCCGACGATCAAGGATGTCGCTCTTCGAGCGGGGGTGTCGGTAGGAACCGCTTCCCACGTCCTCAACAACAAGGCGATCGTCAGCAAATCGAGGCACGACCGGGTGCTCAAGGCGGCCGCGGAGCTCAACTACCGCCCGAACCAGCTTGCGAGAAGTCTGCGCCAGCGCAAGACGAATGTTATCGGCCTGTGCGTTCCGATGATTTCGAGCGCCTATTTCGCTTCGCTGATCGAGGCGATCGATGAACTGTCTATATCGCAGGGGCACCAGGTCATGCAGGTGCTCAGCGGCGGAAACCCAGAGCGGGAACTCGATCGGATCGAGTCTCTTATCAGCCGCCGCGTCGACGGCATCCTTTTGATGCCCACCACGGACCCGACGCGGACCCTTGACCTCATCGCGAGGCACCACGTTCCGACTGTGATCGTTGACCGTATCCAGCGCGAGGAGCGTTTCGACCTCGTCTTACTCGATCACCAACGGGCGATGCGCGAAGTGGTCGAGCACCTGTGTCATCTCGGGCACCGGCACCTGTTATTCGTGGTTCGCAACCCGAACCTCATTACGACAAGCCTTCGGATCGAGACCCTTCGTGCGATGGTGGCCGGGTCCGACGGTCGCTTGGCTGCACAAGTGATCGTCAGCCCGAATGAGGCGCACGACTTGGAGGACCAGCTCAAAAGCCATCTGTGGCGCGACGATGCTCCGACTGCCATCATCACCAGCAATAGCATCAATACCTTATGGGTGCTTCGCTATCTGCAAAGCTGGAATATCCGGATCCCACATGACGTCTCGCTCGTCGCATTCGACGAGCCGGCTTGGGGCGAGCTCATCACCCCTCCTTTGACCGTCGTTCGCCAGCCGACGGCCGATATTGCCGCAACTGCATGGCAATTACTGATGGAGCGTATGGAATCCCCGTCGGCTCCGAGTCGACGGGAGATGCTCCTGAATAATCTTGTCGTGCGTGCCTCAACCTCGCTACCATCCCGAGAGCGGGTGGCCTCGGGTCCCAGTGACATCGCCATTTGACAGATCCGGCAGCCAATGACCCGGCGGGACGCCGAAAAGGGCGCCCCAATATCCGGAAATCCTTGTCATGGGTACTGGCACGGGACTAAGGGGCGGTCATTCCCGCCGGACTATACGGGACAAATGCGGCGGTCGTGGCAACAAGTTGGATCTTCTACGACTTACAAGGAAATGCGCCGTCATGATCCGTATAAGACCTGCAGCACCTAATGATGCAGCCGAACTTCCGGAAATTGAGCGTAGCTCTGGCGCAATTTTTCAAACAGTTTCTGGATTGGAGTGGATTGCGGACGACGATGTGCAGTCAGAAGATCGCCATCTGGAGCTGATTTTACGGGGATTCTCCCTTGTCGCAGAGCAACCTGGGCACGGAATCATCGCCTTCCTGAACGGAGAAAGAACCTCAGATGGTCTCCATCTTTGGCAAATCGCCGTTCATCAAGATTATCAGAGGCAGGGCATTGGGCGACGTCTTTTTGAAGAGGCGCGGCGAATTGCTGCGCAACACGGGATAAGCAGTCTGACTCTGACGACTTTTCGGGACGTGCCGTGGAATCAGACGTACTATCGGCGTCTGGGATTCAGCACATTGCAGGAGACTTCGCTCACTCCACACCTGCGCAAGGTTCTGGCGGATGAAGCGCGTGCCGGCCTTCCAATGGATTGCCGTTGCGCCATGCTGATGAAGATCTAACAAGTCGTCTGACCGCAGGAGGTTTGGCACCAACTGATTAACCACGCAACCGATGGACCAGCTCATCTAGTTTGCCCTCGGAGCACGAACAACCCGGCCCGTCTTGCGGGAGGCCCTACCATTCTAATGCAACGAAGCCGTCCAGCCCCGGCTACCAACTCGCTCTTCGATGCAACAAGGCAATCAGGAGTAGTTCGCTCCCCGATCATATTCGTCATCCGGAGCCAAAGCGAGTTGACCTTACAAGGTGGGGCGCGCGCCCTTAGAACGCGTCTGTCTTAGCTGGTCAAGGAAGTCGGTCGCCGCTGATTGGATGTGCTTATATGCCGAATCCGCGGCGCGATCCGGATCGCCACTTTCGATCGCCTTGACGATTGCCTCGTGTTCACGGACGCGTACCATGAGCCTCCCACGAGAGACAGACAGTCTCGAGCGGGCCTGAGTCAACAATATAGAATAGTTATCAAGAACCCGTATCGCTTCGATATTCGGTTCTTGCTCCAGAATAATTGCGTGAAACTTTCGATTGAGATCGTCCATCCGAAAGAAATCCGCATTGGATGAGGTTGCTTCTTTGGCGAATACTTCAGCAGCCTCGCGCAAACGCTCGATCTCGTCGCGCGAGGCTCGGCCGCAAAAGCGGCGCACCAGTTGAGGTTCGATGAAGCCTCGGACTTCATAAACATTCCGGACGAAGTCATCATCGATTACACGGACTCTCGCACCCTGGTTAGGAATTGTGACCACGAACCCTTCACCATGAAGACGCCAGAGCGCCTCACGCACTGGATTCGCGCTAACCTGGTACCTAGCGGCTAAATCCTCGGTTTTTAATCGAGCGCCCGGCTCGAACACACCCCTGACTATATCCGCCCGGATGAGGTCGGATATGCGATGCGAATGTGCACCCTTCTGGTGAGGCGAAAGATCTTTGGTCACGAACCTACCCTAGTCAACTCCTGGCGTACCGACCAATCGGGATTTAGCCGCGATTGAACGAGCGGTGGAAGTCCGCCGTCAGTCCTCGCCGGTTTCGACAAGTTCGATCTTGTAGCCATCCGGATCCTCAATGAATGCGATGACCGTCTTGCCGAACTTTAGAGGACCAGGCGGTCGTGTTATCCGCACCCCTGCCGCGGCAAGGCGCTCGCAGACATCGTAAATGCCTGACACCCCAATGGCCAGATGTCCGAATCCATTGCCTTTATCGTATTCGTGTTCGCCATAATTATAGGTAAGCTCGATGACGGGATGCGTTTCCTGCGGCCCATAGCCCACAAAGACGTTTGTATACTGGCCCTCGGGGACATCAGAACGTTTAACTTCCTTCATACCAAGTTGATTGCAATAGAAGGCGATCGATGTATCCAAATTCTTTACCCTGATCATAGTATGGAGAAAACGCGCTTCGGATTTGATAGTCGTCTCAGTCATATGGATCTCTTTCCTTCTATTTTAGAACCGCTCACGTAGGCTTTTCATAGGGACTGAAAGTAAGGAACCGAGGACGCGATGCGCACCTGTGTCACCCGGCCGTCGAAGAGATTCTGGGTATAGGGCTTGTAGGGGTGCTGCTCACAGGCCTCCTCGTTAATGTCTATTCCCAGGCCTGGTTCGTCATGGATCAACATGTGTCCGTCCTTCAGCGTGACGTGTTCATCGGCAACGTCACGACGCCAGGGGACGTCGCGAACGGAGGTTTCGAGCCAAGTGATGTTGGGCACAGTCGCGGCAAAAGTCAGGGTCATGGCATTGGCCACGGGCCCGAGGGGATTGTGTGGGGCGACCGGGATGAAGCGGGCATGTGCCATCGAAGCGATCGCGCGAGCAGCCGATATGCCCCCGACGTGCGTGACATCAGGCTGTAGGATGTCTACCGCTTCCTTCTCAAGAAGCTCCCAGAAGCGGGAAATCTCAAAGCATCGCTCTCCTGCCGCGATGGGGACGGGCGACTTCCGCCGGACCTGAGCCAACGCATCAATGCTATCGGGAGGCACTGGCTCTTCAAAGAAAGCCGGGTCGAACCGCGCCAAGTCGCGGGCGATGGTGGTAGCGGTGGCAACGTCAAATCGTCCATGCCCCTCGATCAGCAGGTCCACACCATTGCCGACCGCATCGCGCACTGCAGCCACGATCTCCATTGCCTCATGGCGCTGTTCGCGCGTCTGGCACAGCCAGGCGGAACCGAAGGGATCCCATTTCAGCGCGCGAAATCCGCGCTCAACAGTTTGTTTTGCAAGCGCTGCGAAGTCGTCGGGCGTCTTCGCTCCGGCAAACCAACCATTGGCGTAGCAGCGAATGGAGTCGCGCTGCTTGCCACCCAGTAGATCATATGCGGGCACACCCAGAGCCTTGCCCTTAATGTCCAGCAGGGCTCCGTCGATTGCTGCTAACGCGCTGCGGTTATAGACACCCGTACGCCAATACGAATCTCGCAGTAGTGTCTGTAGGTGCAGGTCGATCTGAAATGGATCCTTGCCAAGGAGGTAGGGCTCCATCTCCATGATGCGAGCCATGAGCGTCTTTTCGCCCATCTCGATCGTGCCCTCACCAACGCCCGTCACCCCGTCGTCGGTGTAAATCTTCAGAAACACGTAGTTCGCCCGCGCAGCGTCAACCACGAATGTCTTCAGCTTGGTAATCTTCATTCTCGCTTATCCCGAGGTTTAGTTCTGACGCGCCGTAATACCAAAGACGCTGGAGGACCAACTAAGGACACTCTACACCGTTATATAGAGATTGACAAGGATTCTATAGAATGCTACCCAACATTTAACGCGACCGGGGATCGGCAGGCGTGAAAGCCTTCCGGGCGGCCGCCAACAAAAAGAAAATGCGATCAAACAGACGCATCAAAGCCGGGAGGTTCAACAATGAGAGCGATATCAAGGCCATTCGACACCACAATGCCCCGCAGACGCGCCATAGGCACCGTCGCAGGATTAGGTCTCACGCTGGCGGGTTTCCTAACGTCGATCCCTTCAGCAACTGCACAGGAAAAAAAGGTCATTGAATTCGCAGCGTCCGTGCTTGCCGATCCAGGCCGCGGGCCGATCTACCAAAAGTGGATTGACGCCTTCAACGCGTCTCATCCAGATATTGAGGTCAAGACGCTCGGCATCCCTTTCTCCAGCTTCTCGAACACCATCTTGACCCAACTTGGAGGGGGGCAAGGGCCGGACGTAATGAGACTTGACCTCAACGACTATTACCCCGCCGCTAGCGCGGGCCTACTGATGAGTCTCGACGGCGCTATCGACCCGAAGCAATACGATTTCATCGGGCCGGACAAGTACATGCTTCTGAAAGACAAGCGGTATGCTGTGATCTTCAGCATGACGCCTTATGTCCTGCTCTACAACGAGCAACTCACCGGCGACACCGCTCCGCCGAAGACGTTCGAGGAACTGCTTGCCACAGCAAAAGCTGCCAAGACCAATGACGTTTACGGCTTTGCGTTCCGAACAACGATGAACCAAGCGCCTGGATTCTGGCAGGACTTGTGCAACTTCGTCTACGGTTTTGGCGGTAGTTGGGCCAATGCCGACGGTAAGCTTACCGTCAACAGTCCGGAAGTGGTTGCAGGCGTTAAGGCATATAAGGAAATGTACGACTCAGGGGCCATCCCGGTCGGCGCGACCTCGTCCGAGTATCGGCAGATGTTCTGGGAAGGCAAGCTCGCCTACATGATCGACAATGGCGGGGTTGCGGGCCTGATCTCGGAGAAGGCACGAGATCTTCCGCTAGGCGCAGCACCCGCTCCGTTCCCAAACCCACAACAAGGCATGGTGCTTGCGGTCCTTGCGATCAACGAGAACTCGAAGAACAAGGACGCCGCGCTTGAGTTCGTGAAGTGGGTCCTGTCGCCAGAGGCACAGAAGGCGCTTCTGACCATTCCTGGTGAAGTCTATGCAGCCACCAAGGTTGAACGTCCAGTCGACGAGACGCCCGAGGCAAAGAGGCTCGAGAAGGTCATGAACGTCTACGCCGGGCAGGCCGATTTTGGCACGCCGCAGCTCGTCCCAGGCTACGAGAAGGAGACGCCGCAGATGCAACAGATCATTCTCGAGCATGTGGTCAGTGTCTTGAAGACGGGAGTGGATCCGCAGAAAGCCATGGATCAGGCCCAGGCTCAGATTGAGCGGCGGGTTCTGCGCCGTTGAGCTTATCCGATGGAATCTCCATGAGAAACTTCGCCCCACTGAGAAGGGTCACGGGGGGTGCCTTGGATGGCAGCCCCTGGACACCCTATCTGTTCATTGCGCCTGTGGTGCTATTTCTGCTGGCGACGCTGGGCGGGCCGCTGCTGCAGGAATTCTACATCAGCTTCACCGACACAACGCTGATGCAGCCGAACCAGGGCACCTTCGTCGGTTTGGCTAACTACACGTTCATCCTATCCAATCCCGATTTTCATTACGTCATCTGGATCACAGCGGTCTATACACTCGGAAGCGTCGTCTTCGGTGTCGGAATGGGCCTCGGGACCGCCCTTTTGATGAACTATAACTTTCGCGGCAGGAGCGTCGTCCGCGCGCTGATCACGATCCCTTGGGCGGCCCCGTCGGTCGCGGTAGCCCTCATTTTCAGTTGGATGTTCAACGCACAGTACGGCATATTCACGTACATTCAGAACTCGCTCGGCCTATCGAGCGGCTCCGAGAATTGGCTGGACAGTACGACTTACGCGCTCCCAGCCGTCCTCATCGCTACAGTCTGGCAGATCTTTCCTTTTTCCGCCGTCGTGATTCTAGCTGCACTTCAGGGAGTCCCGAATGAGGTGAAAGAGGCCGCTGTCGTCGATGGCGCCGACCGGTACAACATCTTCAAGGTGGTTACCTGGCCGACTATCGCGCCCACGATCGGATTGATCTCGCTGTTCAGCACGATCTGGTCGCTGCGTCGGTTTGATCTGATCTGGGTGCTAACCGGCGGAGGGCCACTCGGCGCGACCAATACGCTAGTCACTGAGCTTTATCGCGAGGGCTTTGTGTATCGTAGCCTCGGCACTGCTGCTGCCATCGGTATGATCGGGCTCGCCATCGCCTCACTCATCACTCTCTTCTATTATGCCGCGTCTCAGCGCGCGCAAGCAAGGCGATGACAATGAGGCGAGAGTGGCTCTTCATACTCGGTGTGTTGGTCATCCTTGGACTGATCATCTTCCCGTTCTACTGGATGCTGGTCACCGCAACCACGCCTGCCGATCAACTGATGGCGAAAGTGCCACGGCTGACTCCGTCCCTTTCGCATTTTAGCGTCTTCGTGGAAGTCTTCTCAGCGGTACCGATCGGGACTTGGCTCCGAAACAGTGCGATCGTCGCTGGTGGAACGACCATTCTGTGCATCGGCCTTTCTATATTTCCGGCGTATGCGCTCTCAAGGTTCCGGTTCCGCGGGAAGGCGATGCTGGCTCTTGGTCTCTTCGTGACACAGATGCTTCCAGAGGCAATGCTCCTGGTGCCGCTCTATGCACTGTTTCGCTCGTTCGACCTGCTCAATACACTGACTGGACTGATCCTCGTCAATGCGGCCTTCGGTGTGCCGATCGTCACTTGGATCCTCAAGGGTGCGATTGACGGCATTCCAATCGACATCGAGGAGGCCGCGCGAATCGATAACTGCAACCGGTTTGATATTGTGATGGCAATCGCGCTCCCCTTAGTAGCTCCGACACTGGCCGCGACCGCTGTCATCGCTTTTTTTCATGGCTGGAACGAGTATCTGTTCGCCCAGACGTTCATCAACAGTGCCAACTTTTATCCTGCATCTGTCGGCATAGCAGGTCTCGTGGGAGAATATGCGGTGCCGATCCATCTCGTCATGTCGGCCGGCATCATCTACACGCTACCGGCCATTATCTTCTTCCTGATTGCGCAGCGCTACGTGGTGTCCGGCCTCACGGCAGGCAGCGTCAAGGGCTAGGCGCTAGGAGATACTGCAGTGGCATCTATAAAGATCAACGACGTTGCAAAGCAGTTTGGCGCACTGCGGGTTATCGACAAGCTGTCTCTTGAGGTCAAGGACGGAGAATTTCTTGTCCTGCTCGGGCCCTCCGGGTGCGGGAAGTCGACGTTGCTGCGCATTCTTGCTGGCCTTGAGCCGGTAACTGAAGGCGAAATCACCATCGATGGACGCCGCGTCGAGCAGGAGCCGCCAGGAAAGCGGGACATCGCCTTTGTCTTCCAATCCTATGCACTCTACCCCCACCTCACCGTCGAGCAGAACATCGCCTTTCCGCTTGTAATGAAGCGCTTTCGGTGGTGGATGCACCTGCCAGTTGTCGGACGCATCATGCGCAGACGGATCGAAAGGGATCCAGATCTGAAACGGACTGTCGGCGACGTTGCGCGCATACTCGGTCTTACCGGTCTGATGAACCGCCTGCCGCGCACTCTCTCGGGCGGACAGCGCCAACGCGTTGCGTTGGGGCGCGCCATGGTGCGGCAGCCAGCCGTATTTCTAATGGACGAGCCGCTTTCCAATCTTGACGCAAAGCTTCGCACCTCTATGCGAGCCGAGATCGCGCGCTTGCATACTCGTCTGGGTGGGACATTCGTCTATGTTACACATGACCAAGTGGAAGCCATGACAATGGGGACCCGCATTGCCCTAATGCGAGGTGGGGTCATCCAGCAAATTGGAACACCGCGAGAGCTCTTTCAAAATCCTGCCAATATCTTCGTGGCTCGTTTCATCGGCACGCCACCCATGAATCTGATAAAAGCCGAAATGAACCTCGGCACGCTTCGAGTAGGCGAAGCGAGTTACGATTGGCCCGGGGCACCGGGTCATGCGGGTTCAACGTCGGTGATCCTAGGCGTTCGCCCGGGAGGCTTGAGTATCAATAGCAGGCCATCGCCCCAGTCGACGCCGGGCGTGGTGTCGCTTGTGGAACATCTCGGAACACATTCGATTGTCGGTGTTCAGTTGGACAACGTTGAGATTCAGAAGGATGCCGATCAGGATGATGACTCGATCATGATCTCTGTCAACGGGTACAGCGCGTTGCAGGTAGGACAGCGTGTGCATGTTTCGGTGGATACAAGCGGGGGGGTTCTGTTCGATGCGGGAACCGGTGATCGCATGATCAGCATAGCTTCTTCCGAACACGTGGATTTCTCTCCAACGACTCACAAGACGCTTGGGCGACACGTCTGAAGGTTCTGTTGCAGCTTTGACGCTTGCCGTGGTCGGGCTATGACGGTGATCGCTGCGAGGGGCTCTTTTGATAGCAGGCTAGAGGCAATCTGTGATGCGCAGGATGCTGGTTACGGACCGTTTGCCTGGTACCGGGATTGCACCGACGAGCCGGATCTTAGCGGAAACGCCGCCAACCTACTGCATTGTTCGCTTCGCCGCCTGGTGCTGCCAATTCACCCGTCCAAGTGGTCAAAGTCGAGCCTAGGACGTTACATCGCGCATTTGGTCGAAGCTCGGTCCGGGATTGATGCATGACTGGGACGCCTTCGGCGGATAGCCCACCCGCCGGGCGTCCCTACCGCATCGGACTGAAAGACAGCCGGAGTCCCATGCTGCGAAGCTTCCTCGATAGCTGATGACCCGGCGAGACGACGAGAGGAGTGCCCCGAAATCCGGAGATCCTTGTTGGGGCTCTTGGCTGACTGAGAGCCTCAGGGTCCTTCCCCGGGCGCGAAGCCCCCTATCTAGCGTTGATCTGCGCCCACCGAAGCACGCCTTTCACATACAGATCTCAGAGAGAGATTTCAGAGTATAGGTCGGTATGATCGTGGAACGCTCTGCCTCCTGAATGGAGGTTGCCCCTGTGAGTACGAGCGCAGACGGGATGCCAGCACTGTTCGCCATTGCAATATCGGTGTCCAAGCGATCGCCTACCAGCAGGCAACCGGCCGGAGCGACATCGAGACACCGCAGCAGATAGCTCGTCATGGCGCTCGATGGCTTGCCAACGACGGTTTCGCACTTCACGCCAGAGGACGCCTCGATCGCCGCGATGATGGCAGCCGCATCAGGCTCGCCGCCTTCCGGCGTCGGTCTAAACCGATCCGCGTTCGTTGCTATTAGGCGAGCGCCCGCGCGAACCGCATGGAACGCTCGTTTCAACTTCTCATAACCGAAGGTCCTGTCGAAGCTGGCAATGACAATATCGGTTTTCGAAACCTCTTCGGTCACATCGAAACCCGCGAGTTCCAGTTCCGCAATGAGGGCGCTCTCACCGAGCACCATCAGCCTTGCATGCGGACTTTCCCTCCTGAGGAGCTCGACTAGAACGTGAGCGGCGGTAACCACGTCCTCCTTCTCGACCGGCAACCCGAGACGCGTGAGTTTGCTGGCGTATTCGGCCGCTCGAGCCGTGGTGTTGTTGGTCAGAAACAGCACCGTCCGTCCCTGCGAGCGCAGCTCACTGACGGTTTTGGCCACCGTCGGCAGCAAGGACTCCCCAAGCAGGATCGTCCCGTCGAGATCAAAAATGAATGCCTGGTATCGCGACGCGATCGAGGTCGCTCCGGTGCAGCTATCGGGAGCCAAGGGGGAGGCCTTTCAAGCCCGTTCGAACCCGCAGTGCGAGATCCGGATGATCGGTGAGAACATAGGCGACTGGCTGACGGAGCCAGTAATCGAGCCGGCTGACATCGTTGACCGTCCAAACCCCGGCCGTAAGGCCTGCCTCGGCAACAAGTGCCAACATGGCCGGGGTCGTTCTTCCGAACGACAATCCGAGATCGTCGATCCCAGCCTCCGCTGCCCGTTCGACGACACGCCGGAACGTCTCAAGGGATGCCTGATCCGAGGGCCAGACAGACTGACTGGTTGGAACTCCCGAACGTGTAAAGAAGGCCAAAGCGGCCGGATCGAAGGACATGATCGTGATGCGGCGGCTCATGCCATACTTGTCGGCGAGCGAAAGCACCTGACGATGCGTCTCCTCGTAGCCTCCCGGCGAACCGCCCGGCTTGACCTCGATGCGGACCCGCATGGGGCTGGACGCAAGTGCCGCCAGGGCCTGATCGAGTGACGGAGCGCTTTCGTCGATCTGGCGTAGCCGGAGGGCTTGAATCTCGTCAAGCGTGAAGGCGCTGATCGGTCCCGAGCCGAATGAGGTCTGATCCAGTGTTTCATCATGCATAACGACCAGGTGGCCGTCGCGGGTGAGATGAACATCCAACTCGACTTGCTCGACACCATAGGACGCAGCATTTCGAAATCCGGACAGGCTGTTCTCCGGATAGCGGCTGCCGCCTCGATGAGCGACGATGTCTGGATGAGGGCTGTGCTTTCCGTCGGTCATTTCAGGCTCGGGTCAGTAACATCACGCAACCAGTCACCGATGGTGCTGATCGACAGCGTGAGAGCGAAGATGGCGATGCCCGGGATCGTAGCGATCCACCAGGAAGTGACAATGTAGTCGCGTCCGAGGCCCACCATGTTACCGAGACTGGCAAGCGGCGGCTGGATTCCTACGCCGAGGAAGCTGAGACCGGATTCCAGCAGAATAATCTCTGGCAGGGCGATCGTCATGTTGACGATGATGATCGCCGCGACATTCGGCAGGACGTGTTTGACCGCGATCGACAGCTCACTGGCACCGAGGCGGCGCAGGGCGAGCACATAACCCTTCTCGTATTCGACCAGCGCCAGTGCCCGGACGAGACGGGCATACCGCTCCCAGCCATAGGTGCCGAGCAGCACAACGAAGAGAACGATGTTGTTTCCGAAAAAGGCCAGGATCGCCAAGGCGAAGATGAGGAATGGAACGGACGCATTGAAGTCGATGGCGACCCGTATAAGGCTGTCTACCCAGCCCTTCAGGAAAGCGGCCGCGAGACCGAGCGTGACACCGATGGTCGCGGCGATGAGACAGGCCAGTACCGAAACGATCAAACTGACCCGAACCGAGATCATCAGGCGGCTGAGGATGTCGCGCCCCAGCTCGTCCGTCCCTAGGATATGGGTAAACGAGCCGCCAAAGAGGGCCGGCGGAGCATTGCGGGCCCGCAGATCGATGGTTGCGAACCCATAAGGAGCCAGTTGCTCCGCGAAGATCGCAACCAGAACGAACAGAATTACTACACTGACGGCGATGCCAACGGCGATCTCACGGCGTTTGCGAGGGCGTGCAGGACGCGATGGGTTGGCGGCCATTAGGTCGGTCATGAGGTGCGCACCCGTGGATCGAAGAAGGCATAGAGGAGATCCGTCATGAGATTGGCAAAGGCCATCATCGTTGCGACCAGCACAACGATCGTCTGGACGACGGCGACGTCGCGGCGAGCCACCGAGAACACCAGAAACCGGCCGACGCCCGGCCAGGCGAAAACTGACTCGACGATGGCTGCGCCAGCGATGATTCCGCCGAGAGAAAAGCCGAACAGCGTCAACAGTGGCAGGGCTGAGCCCGGCAGGACATGGGCACGAATAAAGTACCAGCGCGGCAAGGGCTTAAGGCCGGCGACGGTAATGTAGGGCTGCGCCAACACTTCCAGCGTGCTCGACCTGACGAACCGCGCGACGACGCCAGCTTGGGACAGGCCGATCACCGCGGCTGGCATGAGAAGGTGGAGAGGCGATGGGCCGCCCCCGCTTGGAAGCAGGCGCAACGCAACGGCAAACAGAAGAATAAGCAGGATGCCGAACAGGAAGCTGGGGATGCTGTGGACGAAGATCGCAAGCGACATGATCAGGCGATCGGGAGCGCGTCCGCGGAAACTGGCGGCAATAAGGCCCAACGCCGACCCGACAGTGAAGGCGATGACAAGCCCGGTGCCCATCAGGAGCACCGTGGCGGGAATTTTCTCGGCGACAACCTGCAGGGCCGGCTGGCGATCGTTCATCGACAGGCCGAAATCACCGCTCGCGAGCTTCAAAATGTAAGTGAGGTATTGCTGTGGGAGAGGCTTATCCAGATCCCACTCGGCCCGCACGGCCTCAATCTGCTCCTCGGGCGCATCGAGTGGCAACAAGGCTCGGGCCGGATCACCGCTGACCCGCAGGATGATGAACACGAAGGTCACCGCAAGCAGCACGGTGATGAACAGTCGTGCGAAAGCGATCAAGACGGCTCTGGTCATGAAATCGCATCCCTCAGTTGCAGCCTGTGATCATGCGCAGGCACGGACCAGTTCGCCCGAGCCGACGTCGGCGCCGCGGCGAAAAGGCTACGAGAATACGGATGCTGCGGGTTTGACAGCACCTCGGACGCCGGTCCCTGCTCGACCATCACACCGGCTTGCATGACGCCGATTGCATGCGACATGTGAGCGACAACGCGGATATCATGGCTGATAAGCAGGATTGTCAGGTCAAGATCGCGCTGCAGTCTGAGCAACAAATTCAGGACCTGAGCCTGGATGGAGACATCGAGCGCCGATGTCGGCTCGTCGCAAATCAGGATGTCGGGCTCGACGATCAAGGCACGTGCGATCGCAACCCGCTGGCGCTGACCGCCGCTGAGTTGGTGCGGGAACTTGGCATAGTGAGCCTCGCCAAGGCCGACCGCCTGCAGCATCCGGATTACATCCTCACGGCGCTGGGCCGCCGATCGGTCGGGAAAATGGATACGGCAAGCCTCCTCGATCTGCGGGCCTACGGTTTGTCGGCGATCCATGGATCCGTAGTGATCCTGGGCTACCATCTGCACCCGGCGTGCGTAGTCTCGCCGACCGTGAGCCAGGAGCTCCCTCATGCTCTGGCCGCCGATGCTGATATTCCCTGCCTGGGGTTCGCGATCGCCAATGAGAAGGCTTGCAAGTGTGCTCTTGCCGCAGCCGCTTTCCCCAATGATCCCGAAGGTGGTTCCCGCCGGAACTGAAAAGGAAATGCCGTCAACCGCCTTGGTGACGTGGGTGGAGCGGCCGAACCAGCGCCGCTTCGTGAAGTGATAGACGGCGTCTTCGACCTTGATCGCAATCGGCCGGTCTGTCCGCCCTGAGGGAACAGGTCGAGGCTGTGGCTCTGGCGGGTTGGCCGGCAGCGCTGAAACGGGCGCATCGAGGTCCTGCGGGATTTCCTCAAGTTCCGAGAATGGTGGCCGATGCCCTGGAATGGCCGCGAACAACGCTGAGGTGTAGCGGTGCTTGGGTGAGCGGCGAATGGCCTCGCTCGTCGCGGTCTCGACCACGGATCCACGATACATAACGGAGACCCGGTCACAGAAACTCGTCACAAGATCGAGGTCGTGCGAAACGAAGATAATGGAAATGCCGTCGCGCTCGACCAGCGTCCGGAGCAACTTACAGATCTGAGCCTGAACGGTGACGTCCAGCGCCGTGGTAGGCTCGTCAGCGATCAAAACGCGGGGCGATGCAGCGAGCGCCATTGCGATCATGGCACGCTGATTCATACCGCCCGACATCTGATGCGGGTAACTGGCCGCTCGTTCTCGCGGCTCGCGAATGCCAACGGAGTCGAGCAGTTCGACAGCCTTCTCCCAAGCTGCCTTCTTCGATGCTCCGTCTCTGTGAACAAAAATCTCTGCGATTTGAGAACCAATAGTCCGGATCGGATTGAGGCCGCCCGTCGGGTCCTGGAAGATCATGGCCAGCGGCAATCGGCCCTGGCGACGTTCTTGGGTGACGTTGGCTATGTCGATGTCTCGGCCGTCGTACCGAACTGTCCCGCTGGCCTCGGCCCTTGGTCCCAAGAGGCCCATCAGGCTGAGGCAACTGACCGTCTTCCCTGACCCGCTTTCCCCGACGATCCCGAGTATCTCGCGCTCCCCGACTGAGAGGTTGACGCCCCGGACGGCCGGGACAAGTTGCCCGGCCACCGGATACTGTACGTCGAGGTCACGTATCGACAGAAGCGCCATGACTAATTGAACCTCAGGCGCTTTGGACCGAGATCCATGTAGAGGAAGATATAGGGCGCCCAGTCGACGTTCTTGCGCACACCATAGAATACGGCGTTCTGGTGAAGGCTGCTGACGCCAGGATCTTCCCACTCGTTGATCTGCAGCATCCGACGGAACGCCTCACGCCGCTTCTCGAGATCAGTAGCTCGTTCGAGAACCTCGCCCAGCTTGTAGAACTCCTCGTTCTCCCATGCACCCTGCGCCTTCTGGGTGCTGGCTGGACCGTGCTGACTCCACAAGGAGAACAGCGGGTCTGGCAGGAGGGCCGAATTCGACCAGTTGCCCGCAGCGCGTCCATCCCCTGGCTTGAACAGCGCACCGCCCGGTTCGACCATCACGATGCGAACGTTAAGTCCAACCGCCTGCCACATGGCAACCATGGCCTGGGTCGTTGCCAGTTCAGCTGTGTAATAGTTGTTGAAGCTACGGAAGGTGATTTCCTCTCCTTTATAACCTGCTTCACTGAGCAACTTCTTGGCTTCTTCGGGGTCGTAGCGGTACTGGGGGAAGTCCTCCAGGTACATCTTGCCGAAGAAGTCATATTGTAACCCATTTGGGATCTTCGTGCGGCCTTCCCACATGGCATCGACAATCGCCTGGCGATCGATCGCGAGGATCATCGCCTGCCGAATGCGCGGATCCTTGAGGACGGGATGGGTTTTGTCGAACCAAATCACCCGGTGATTATTGACGGGCCCGCCAACGACCTTGATGTCCTGGGCCTTCTCCAGCACTGAGAGCTGGTCTGGGGGAATGTCGGTGGCGATGTCGTAATCACCGGCG
>Ga0182742_1002448_pt1 | contig 20511 bp, 25 predicted proteins | sample eDN5th37CBELigMG_FD_128880 | JGI IMG/M metagenome (GOLD analysis project Ga0182742, IMG submission 128880) | Enriched Miracle-Growth compost microbial communities from Emeryville, California, USA - eDNA 5th pass 37_C BE-Lig MG (version 2)... ... | reverse complement strand
CAGCGGCTGGTCGGCGGCGCCGTAGAACACGGTTTCGGTGGGGCGCTCCTGGCGCAGCGCGGCCAGGTCGCTGCGCAGCCAGGCCTGCAGCTGGCGGGCGCGGGCGCGCGCCCGCAGCTCCTTCGGATAGAGCGCGGCATGCGCCGGCGCCGGGAAGGCTTCGTCGAGGTATTCGGCGATGGCGCTCGATTCGGTCAGGTGAAAGCCCTCGTGGGTCAGGGCGGGCACCCGCGAAGTCAGGGCGCGCGCCTGGTAGGGCTGCATGCGCTGCTCGCCCGCCTCCAGGTCGATGGGGCGGATTTCGAACGGCAGCCGTTTCTCGGTCAGCGCCACATAGGCCGACATGGCGTAGGGGCTGAGGAACAGGGAATCGACGAATAGCGTAAGCGGGGCGCCCAAGTGCGGTCTCCGGTGATATCCAAACTGATGCGGGCCGGCTCAGTCCACGATGAAGAGCCGGGCCCCGGTGGCGGTCGAGGAACGGTGCGGCTCGGCCTGGTCCGCGACCTGGTAGCTCATGCCGGGCGTCAGCACGAATTGCCGGCCGTCCTCGAGTTCGGTGTGCAGTTCGCCTTCCAGGCAGAACAGGATGTGGCCCTTGCTGCACCAGTGGTCGGCCAGGTAGCCGGGCGTGTATTCGACCATGCGCACGCGCAGGTCGCCGAAGTGCCGCGTGCGCCAGTAGGCCATGCCGGTCTCGCCGGCGTGTTCGGTGCGTTCCACCTCGGACCAGTCTGTGGTGCCGAAGGGGATATTGCTCATTTTCATGGTCGATCCTGCGTTGCGATAGGACGGTTTCACCCGGTAAAACATAAATACTACGCTAATCGCCGTCCCGGCCGCCGCGCACGATGGCTGACCGGACGCATTGAAAAATCGGTACGCAGCCCCTATCTTCCTGATATTCAAGGCCGGATTCCGGCGCGATCCGAAGGCGGCCGCAACCCTCGCAAAGGGCGGACCATGGAGTTCAAGGATTACTACGGCATTTTAGGAGTGGAGCGCGGCGCGTCCGAGGACGAGATCCGGCGCGCCTACCGCAAGCTCGCCCGCAAGTACCATCCCGACGTCAGCAAGGAAAAAGACGCCGAGACCAAGATGCGCGACGTCAACGAGGCCTACGACGTGCTGCGCGACCAGGAAAAACGGCTGGCCTACGACAATCTGGCCGCGGGCGTGTCGCCCGGAGGCGGCTTCCAGCCGCCGCCCGGCTGGGACGAGGGCTTCGAATTCCACCGCGGCGCGGCGCCCGGCGAGGAAGCCCAGTTCAGCGAATTCTTCTCGTCGCTGTTCGGCGGCCGCGCCCGCCGCGGCGGCCCGCAGCAGCAGGAATTCCGCGCGCGCGGCGAAGACCATCACGCCGCCATCGAGGTGGACCTGGAGGATGCGATCAAGGGCGCCACGCGCGACATCAGCCTGCGTTCCATGAAGATCGACGACGAAGGCCATCCGCAGATGCAGACCCGCACGCTGAGCGTGCGGATTCCCGCGGGCGTGCGCGAAGGCCAGTACATCCGGCTGGCCGGCCAGGGCATGCCCGGCTATGGCGGGGGCGAAAACGGCGACCTGTACCTGGAGATCCGCTTCAAGCCGCACCCGCGCTACCGCGCCGACGGCCGCGATCTCTACATGACGCTGCCGGTGGCGCCCTGGGAGGCCGCGCTGGGCGCCGCCGTCACGGCGCCCACGCCGGGCGGCGCGGTCGAGGTCACGATTCCGCCGGGTTCCGGCAACGGCCGCAAGCTGCGCCTGCGCGGACGCGGCATTCCGGGCGATCCGCCGGGAGACCTGTACCTGGTGCTGGACCTGGTGCTGCCGCCGGCCGACAGCGAGGCGGCCAAGGCGGCCTACCGCAGGCTGGAGCAGGAGCTGCCTTTCAACCCGCGGCGCCACATGGGGGTCTGATCATGAAGAAGCTCGTCATCACCAGCGCCACCGTCGTGGGCAAGTCGCAGCCGCTGAGCGCCGACGACCTCGCTCGCGCCTGTGGCCAGGAAGTGGAATGGATAGCCCGGCTGGTCGAGGTCGGCATCGTCAACGCCAGCGGACGCCGGCCCGCGGAATGGCGTTTCTACAGCGTGGACCTGCAGCGCGCGCTGGACGCGCGGCGGCTGGAGCGCGATTTCGGCGCCAGCCTGGACGCCGCGGCGCTGATCCTGGACCTGAGCCAGGAGGTGCGGCGCCTGAAAGCCCAGTTGCGGGTGCTGGGGGCCGACGACGTCTAGCGGGGCCGGGTAACGAGGCTCGGTAAACTACGCGCCTGCCGCAACCCATAAAAGCGAAAAAACTTGGAGACTTCATCCGCCCCGGCGCCCGCTCCCGCGGGCGCGCGCCTCGATGGCCTGAAATCCTGCCTGCCGGTCATGATCGGCTACTTTCCGGTGGCCGTGACCTTCGGCATCGCCGGCATGGCGGCCGGCCTGGCGCCGCTGCAGGTCGTGCTGATTTCGGTGCTGGTGTATGCCGGCGCCAGCCAGTTCCTGCTGCTCGCGTCCATCAAGGCCGGCACGCCCTGGCTGTGGGTGGTGGCGCTGTGCTCGCTGCTCAACGCCCGCCACCTGCTGTACGGCCCGCTGCTGTCGCGCTTTCTGCCGGCGGCGCTGCGCGACCGCCTGAAAATCGCCTTTCTGCTGACCGACGAGGTCTTCGCCACCGCCTTCAACCGCCTGCAGGGCGTCAGCCCGGCAAGCCGCCAGGCCTGGATGACGGCCCTGGGGCTGGGGGCCTGGCTGACCTGGATCGCCGGCACCGCCGTCGGCGTCTATGCCGGCGACGGGCTGGAACGCCATTACCCGATGCTGTCGCAGGTGATGCGCTTCGCGCTGCCGGCGCTGTTCATGGCCCTGGTGTGCCAGAGCGCCCGGCGCGGCATGGGCCTGCCGGTGATGGCCGCGGTGGCCGTCGCCGGCGCGGTCGCCGCGCTGGGATACACCAGCACGGCCATTCTGGTCGGCGCCGTCGTGGGCTGCATCGCATACCGCCTGAGGAGAACGGCATGAACGCCGACGGACTGGGTTTCTGGGCGGCGGTGGCCGCCATGGCCGTGATCACTTATCTGACCCGGGCGCTGCCCTTCATGCTGTCGGAGCGCAGCCGGCTGCTGCGCCACCTGTCGCGCGAAGGCTCGGCGCTGGCCGCGCTGGGACCGTCGCTGCTGGCGGGCATCGCCGCCGCGGTGATCGTGCCCGACCTGCTTGCCGCCGGCGAGCAGGCCGCAATTATCGGGCCTTATGCCGGCGGGCTGGTCGTCACGGCCGTGGCGGCGCGGCTGGTCAGCAACACGGGCGCGGCCGTGCTGCTGGGCATGGCGGGGTATGGGGTTTTGCTGGCGTTGGCTGGCTGATGGTGGGGTTCTTGGCGGGGTGATCTCGCGCTTTACCCATCCTGCGGTGTCGAATCCGTAGGATGGGTAAAGCGCGAGAGTCCTGGCGCGAGAACGCGAATTGCGAACGCGCGGTCAGCCCGCGATCTGCACGCCGACCCAGAACAGGCCGGCGGCCAGCAGCATCGAGGCCGGCAGGGTCAGCACCCAGGCCATCAGGATGTTGCGCACCGTGCTGCCGTGCAGGCCGGTGCGGTTGGCGACCATGGTGCCGGCCACGCCCGAGGACAGGACGTGGGTGGTCGACACCGGCAGGCTGAACACGTTGGCCAGGCCGATGGCGCCCATCGCGGTCAGTTGCGCGGACATGCCTTGCGCATACGTCATGCCCTGCTTGCCGATCTTCTCGCCCACCGTCAGCACCACGCGGCGCCAGCCGACCATGGTGCCCGCGCCCAGGGCCAGGGCCACCGCCACGATGACCCAGAACGGGGCGTATTCGGTGGTGGCCGTGAGGTCGGCCCGCAGGCGCTGCAGGTCCGAGCGTTCGCGCGCCGGCAGGCCTTCGATGCGCGCCACCTTCTTGGCCGTGTCGTCCAGGCACAGCAGGTAGCGGCGCACGGAGATGCGCTTGTCGGCCGGCAGGTCGACGTAGTTGGCCACGCCGTGCAGATCGGTCTGCAGGGCGGCGATGGTCGGCAGGGTCAGTTCGGGATCGCAGCGGAAGTTCGGCGGCAGCTCGGTGGTGGCGTCGTGGCGCTTGAGCGCCAGGTAATCGCCCAGCATCGCCTCGTTGCGCTGGTAGAACATCTGCAGGTGATTGGCCGCGTCGCGGGTGCGCTCGATCTGGTAGGTGGTGCTGTTGGTATCCAGCACGAAATTGGCCGGCACGATGCCGATCAGCACCAGCATGATCAGGCCGATGCCTTTCTGCCCGTCGTTGGAGCCGTGCACGAAGCTCACGCCCATCGCCGACAACACCAGCACCAGGCGGTTCCAGAACGGGGGGTGCTTTTTGTTGTCGATGGCGCGGCGCTGTTCCGGCGTCTTGTGCATTTTCGACAGCGGCAGCCAGCGCTTGAGCGCGAGCAACAGGCCGCCGGCCACCAGGAAGCCGGCCACCGGCGACACCACCAGCGACAGGCCGATGTCGATGGCCTTGCCCCAGTTCACGCCCTCGGCCAGCGGCAGGTCGGTGATCAGCGCATTGGCCAGGCCCACGCCCAGGATCGAGCCGATCAGCGTGTGCGAGCTGGAGGCGGGGATGCCGAAGTACCAGGTGCCCAGGTTCCAGGCGATGGCCGCGGCCAGCATGGCGAACACCATGGCCAGCCCGCGGCCGGTGTCCACGTTGATCAGCAGCTCCACCGGCAGCAGGTGCACGATGGCGTAGGCCACGCCCACGCCGCCCAGCAGCACGCCGAAGAAATTGAAAATGCCGGAAAGCACGACCGCCAGGTGCGGCGGCATGGCCTTGGTGTAGATGACGGTGGCCACGGCATTGGCCGTGTCATGAAATCCGTTGATGAATTCGAAGGCCAGGACGAATGTCAGGGCCAGCACGAGACTGAGGCCAACCCAGAAGTCTAGGCCGTGGAAGAGGTCGAACATGGAGGAGGGGAGAGGTTCCGGCGAGACGCTGATTATTGCAGATTTGTGACCTGTTTCTTGTCACATTCCCGTCCGAAAATTCGGGACGCACCGTCGCGCTGGCTCAGAACTTTGAATATTGGAATTCGATTTCTATCGGCTTGCCCAGATTGGCCGAGGTATCGGCCTGGATCAACATGACCGCCAGCAGCCCCAGGTACAGCAGGCACAGCCACAAGGTTCTTTTCATGGGCGACTCCGTCTTCAGGGGCGAAAGGTTTCGGCGATTTTCTGGTTCACGCGCAGCCAGCCCAGCTCGCCCAGGTGCTGCACGTCGCGCAGCGTGCCCACTTCGAAGGGCGCGCCGTACATGTCCATGCAACGCATGGCGTAGCGGCCGCAAAGCGCCGCGACCTCGCGCCGCACCGGCTCGAAGCGGTCCAGGTCCTTGAACACCAGCGGATGCAGCGGCTGCATCACGAACAGCGCGTCCACGCCGCGCCCTCGCAGCAGCGCCATCAGCGCGTCCAGCTCGCGCAGCTCGTCGCGGCCGGTCAGCGGCTGGGGCAGCCAGGCCGTCTTGCCGCCGGCCGGCACCGTCCGCAGGTACTTGCCGAAGAACTCGTCGCGCACCGCATAGGGATTGCCTGCCATCCGGGCCTGTTCGGCGTCCTGCGCCTGGCTGGCCAGGGCGTCCCAGTCCACCACCCGGGCGGCGGCGGCCGGCCCCGCGATTTCCGGCTGCGGCGCGGGCGCGGCATGGGCCGGCGTCCACAGCCCGGCCAGGCGCTGGCGCAGCACGTAGGCCTGTTCGGCCGCCATCGACCAGGCCACGCCCGCGTCGCCCTTGGCCCGCAGCCAGCGCAGCAGCTCGGTCCGGCCCTCGGGCTGGCGCAGCAGGCGCGGCAGCAGCGGATTGACGTGTTCCTTGAATTCGTCCGGACCCAGTCCGCCGTCGCCGTCGAACCAGCCGGGCGACAGCATCACCACCACGCGCGACGCGGGCGAGAGATCGTCGGCCAGCGCCGCCAGCACCAGCTGCATGCCCAGGGACTGGAAGCCCGAATGGCCGTAGGCCAGCACCGGCATCTGCAGCTCGTCGGGCAGATAGCGGTAGGGCACGAAGCGCAGGTCGTTGCTGGTCAGCTCCGACGAACCCAGGATGACCAGGCGGTCCCCGGTGCGCAGGGCCTGGCTCAGGCGCGACAGGTTGCGGGTCTGTTCCTCCAGCGTGTTGCCCAGGTTGGGGATGTGGAGGCCGGGGGCGGCGGGCGGCACGGCCTCGGTGCGCAGCGCCAGCGCGTGCAGCGCGATCCATCCGGCGGCCGCGGCGGCGGCCAGTGCCAGCGCCGCCGCCAGCGCGTGCTGCCGCAAGGTGCGTTTAGTCATGGAAGATCGCCGATCGGAGGGTAGGCGGATGTTAGCCAGCCCCGGGAAAGAATGCGATAGCATCGTTGCTGCGCGGTGCTCGTGGATTTCCATGATTGACCGCGCCACGAGCCGCATCCGCGGCGCCCATTCTGCCCATACGACGATTTCGCCATGACCGCTACCCGTATCGCCCGCAGCCATCCCGATGAACTGATCATCGGCCTGGTATCCGTTTCCGATCGCGCCTCCAGCGGCGCCTATCAGGACCAGGGATTGCCCGCGCTGCGCGAGTGGCTGGGCGGCGCGCTGGCCTCGCCGTGGCAGGCGGTCGACCGCCTGATCCCCGACGAGCCGGCCCGCATTTCCGAGACGCTGATCGAACTGGTGGACGGCTGCGGCTGCGACCTGGTGCTGACCACCGGCGGTACCGGCCCGGCGCGCCGCGACGTCACGCCGGAGGCGACGCTGGCCGTGGCCACCAAGGAAATGCCGGGCTTCGGCGAACAGATGCGCCAGATCAGCCTGCGCTTCGTGCCCACGGCGATCCTGTCGCGGCAGGTGGCCGTGATCCGGGAAACCGCCGACCACGCCGCCCTCATCGTGAACCTGCCCGGCCAGCCCAAATCCATCCGAGAAACGCTGGAAGGCCTGAAGGGCGAGGACGGCGCCGCGCTGGTGCCGGGCATCTTCGCGGCCATTCCGTATTGCATCGACCTGATCGGCGGCCCGTATGCCGAGACCCGCCCCGAGGTCGTCGCGGCCTTCCGCCCCAAATCGGCCCGCCGCTGATACCGCGCCGGCGCTGCGCTATAGTTGGCCGCGCCCGATCTCATTTTCATCCGCACGAGAGTTCCATTGCCATGAAGGTCCGTACCGTCCTGTCCCTTACCGCCCTGGCCGCCCTGACCGCCTGCGCCAACGTCAAAGACGTGCGCGAGCGCGACCCCGTGTTCTACGGTTCGACCCAGCGCACGGCGGAGGACTACACGAACTGCGTGGCCGAGGCCTGGAAGAACCTGGGCATCGAATTCGAGCGCAAGGCCGTGCGCAACGGCTTCGAGCTGGTCCAGCAGGACAGCTTCGGCGTCGAGGCGGTGCTGACCACCACCCACTGGCGCGGCAAGACCGAGGCCCGCCTGTCCACGCGCATCGCGCGGCGCGACCAGAGCATCATCGAGCCGGCGAACCTGTGCCTGTAAGCGCCATGTTCCGACGCCGCGATCTTCTGAAGCTGGGGCTGGCCGCGGCCGCCGCCGGCCTGGGCTGGCCCGCGCACGCCGTGCCGGCCGGCTATCTCACCCGCAAGCTCGACTTCCCGGTGCCCGGCGGCGTCGCCGTGCTGGGCCTGGGCGACGCCGATCAGGCCCCCGAAGTCACGTTCCAGGGGCGGCGCGTGCTGGTCGTGCGCGAGGAGGGCCGGCGCTGGATCGCCGTGGTCGGCATCGCGCTCAGCGTCAAGCCGGGCGAGCACCAGGTTTCCGTGTCCGACGCGCAGGGCCAGCGCACGCTGTCCTTCAAGGTCCGCACCAAGGAATACGCGGCCCAGCGCATCACGCTGAAGAACCAGCGCCAGGTCGAGCCCAACCCGGACGACCTCAAGCGCATCGAACGCGAACTGGCCGAGCAGAGCGCGGCCAATCGCGGCTACCGCGCCGGGGTCACGCCCAGCAACCTGCTGCTGGACCGCCCGGTCGACGGCGGCCGCCTGTCCAGCCCCTTCGGCCTGCGGCGCTTCTTCAATGGCCAGGAGCGCAATCCGCACTCGGGCCTGGATTTCGCCGTACCGGCGGGCACGCCCATCAAGGCGCCGGCGGCCGGCGTGGTCGTGCTGGTGGGGGATTACTTCTTCAATGGCAAGACGGTGTTCCTGGACCACGGCCAGGGTTTCGTCAGCATGTTCTGCCACATGTCCGCCATCGACGTGAAGGTCGGTGACGAGCTGCCGCGCGGCGGGCTGGTGGGCAAGGTGGGATCGACGGGGCGGGCGACCGGCCCGCATCTGCACTGGAACGTCAGCCTGAACGACGCCCGCGTGGACCCCGCCATCTTCATCGGGGCGTTCAAGCCCTGAGCGGGCGCGCGCCTCAGGCGGGCGCGGCCTGCAGCGCGATCTGGCCGAGCACGTGCTGGTGCATGCGCTCGGCATACTCCATCTGCTGGCGCACGTGCAGCTGCTGGGCCTGTTGCTCGTCCAGGCAGTTGTCGAATTTGGTCTTGGCCTCGGCGTAGGTCAGGCCGGTGTTGCGCAGGCTGTTGATGAACGCCTCGCGCGACTGGTTCAGCAGGCGCAGGCCTTCCTCGCCCTTGGCGTATCGCCGGCGCGCCAGGGCAAGCTCGTCAGCGGCTGCCTGCAACTGTTCTTTCAGATCCATCTTGCGTCGTGCGCGTCCCGCCCCAGGTGGCGCCTGGCGGGATCGCCATTCTTTCAGGGTGCGGCGCTGCCCGCATTACGGCATGCCGGCGGGCCGGCTTAAGGCTGGCGCCGGAAAGGCCGGGGGCGGCTGGAAGCCGCCGGCCCTGGCATCCGGCTCAGCGGCGAAACTGCTGCGGGCGGCGCTGGGCCGTGGCGGGGGCGCGCTCGTCCTTGTGGCGGAAGTTGATGCGGCCCTTGGTCAGGTCGTACGGCGACATTTCCAGGGTGACGCGGTCGCCGGCCAGGATGCGGATGCGGTGCTTGCGGATGCGGCCGGAGGCGTAGGCGCCGACTTCGATGCCGTTGTCCAGCGTGACGCGATAGCGGCTATCGGGCAGCACTTCGTCAACGATGCCATCCAGTTCGATGAGTTCTTCTTTAGCCATTTTCTACTCCTATCAATACGCGCAGCCATGCCGGCGGCATGGCTCGCCGCGGGGCGGCAAGCGCGTTGGACTCAAATTAGCAGGTCCAGCGGTTTGAACGTAAAACGTCCGGGCAGGCGCGGTAGGGGCCACGGCATCCTGGCGGATGTCTGAAATGACGGATACTCGCGCCTGGTCAGGCGAGGTGCGCGCGATGCGCGGCTTGGTCGCGGCGCCGCGCCATGCGCGCGTTGCCGGAAGAAGCGGGTTGGAACGTTTGGTGCAGCGCCGGCAGGCACTGCACCCGGTGCGGCGGCGCCTCTGGCGGCGACGGGCTTGATCCTGAAGTGCCGGGCGCGTCCAGAAGGGGCCTCGCAATACTGCCCTGAGGCGTTACAGGTTCGCGACGCAGAATGACCGAAGCCCGGTTTTCGCGGAAAAATCACGGACTTATGTTACTGCAAAGCGCAATGATTAGCCAGTTTTTATCTGTTGCAGACCTGTGATAGTTGCGGCTGAACGACTTCAGGCCGCCGGGATGCGCTGCCGGTATTCCGCCTCGACCCGCCCGAGCACGGACCAGAAAGGTCCGGGTTCGCGCCCGGCGATCCGGGCCGACAGCACGCCCAGGTGCACGTGCCAGCCGCCGGCCACGTCCACCATGTCGCCGCGCGAGCCCAGCTTGCGGTGCGTCAGGACCAGGCGGGTGCCCTGGTCCTGCGGCGACAGCTCGAACGTGACCTCGGACGGATGGCCGGGCGAACCGCCCCAGGTGAAGGCCAGCAGCCGCGGCGGCTCGCAGCGGGTGATGACGCCTTGCGTGGTGACGCCGTCGGCATAGGGTTTGTAGGCCTCGGGCACGGGCTCGGCCACCGAGGACAGGTCCGCGTGCACGAAACGCAGCGTCACGCCGCCGCCTTCGCGCAGTTCCATGTCGCCGCTGGCCAGCCAGCGGCCGCGTTTCTCCGATTCGGTCAGGAATGCCCAGACCTCTTCGACGCTGGCCGGCAGGATGCGGATGAAGCGGATGGAGGTGGGGTCAAGGACGACGCCGTAATCATTCATGCTGATCTCCAGAAGGCTCGGCCGGGGCGCGGCTGGCGGCGATCGCGGCTTCCAGCGCGCCCAGCCTGCCCGACCAGAATCGTTCATAAAAGCGCAGCCACTGCATGGCCTCGGCCATGGGTCCGGGATCGAGGCTGCATACGTGCGTGCGGCCGCGGATGGAGCGCCGGACCAGGCCGGCGCGCTCCAGGGCCTGCACGTGTTTGGAGGCGCCCGCAAAACTCATGCTCAAGGGGGCGGCCAGTTCGCCGATGGTCAGATCGCCTTGCGCCAGGCTGCGCAGCATGTCGCGGCGCGTGGGGTCGGCCAGCGCGCGGAACACGGCATCCAGGGCGGGAGAGGAAGTTGATTCAACCATGCGGTTGAATATAACGCCGCCCAGCCCGGAGATTCAACTGTTTGGTTGAGCTTTTATGTAACCGCCTGCGGATCGGCTTCTTCGAACGAGCCGCAGCCCTCGGGGTACTGGGGCAGGTTGTCGGTGATGTCGAACCACGGCGCCTTGCTGGAGACGTGGCAGTGCGCGGCGGGCTTGACGCCCGGGTCGTCGTCCAGCGCACCCAGCGGCAGTCCGTAGAAATCGGGCCGCTGGTCGAAGCGGCTGAGCAGCGGCGTGCCGCAGGCTTCGCAGAAGCCGCGGTAGCTGCCCGGCGACGAGCAGTACCAGGTGACGTGGTTTTCGCCGCGCGTCCAGGCGAAGTCCGTGACCCGCACCGTGGCGCGGCTGCGGAAGGCCGCGCCGTGCGACTTGCGGCACATCGTGCAGTGGCAGTTGAGGACGTCGGTGAGCGGGCCGGTGATCTCGTACGCAATGCGGCCGCACAGGCAGGAACCCTTGATCATGATGAACGCCCGGCAGGTGGTGGGGATGTTTTGAATATACCCGCGGCGCGCGGCGCTGGCGCGCCTGCGTTTATGACGGAGATCTTTCAGGCCATTGCGGTGTCCCTAAATTCCGCCAAATCATTCGATCCCCAGGTCATCGTGCTGTCATGCCGCGAAAACAGAATGCGCCCATGAACCAATCAAGGGGAATTCGACCATGACTTACGCCATCGAAGTGCAAGGGCTGAGCAAGAGCTTCCACGCGGGCGCCAAGGCGCTCGACGGCGTGGACCTGCAAGTGGCCGACGGAGAAATGGTCGCCCTGCTGGGCGCCTCCGGCTCGGGCAAGTCCACGCTGCTGCGCCATCTGGCCGGCTTCGTCGCCGGCGACGCGGGCAGCGTGGCCGTCAACGGCCAGCCGATCCAGCAGGACGGCCGCCTCAGCCGCAACGTGCGCGGCGCGCGCGCCGGCATCGGCTTCGTGTTCCAGCAGTTCAACCTGGTGGGCCGCCTGCCCGTCATCACCAACGTCCTGACCGGCCTGCTGCCGCGCGTGCCGCTGTGGCGCAGCCTGACGCGCTGCTTCCTGCGCGCCGAAGTGCGCCAGGGCCTCGATGCGCTTGCCCAGGTTGGTATAGACGACTACGCATTTCAGCGCGCTTCCACGCTGTCCGGCGGCCAGCAGCAGCGCGCGGCCATCGCCCGCACGCTGGTGCAGAACGCCCGCGTCATTCTGGCCGACGAGCCCATCGCCTCGCTCGACCCGGAATCGTCGCGCCGCGTGATGGACACGCTGGCGCAGATCAACCGCAGCCGCAAGGTGGCGGTGGTGGTGTCGCTGCACCAGGTCGACGTGGCGCTGCGCTACTGCCCGCGCGTGGTCGCGCTGCGCCACGGCAAGGTGGTGTACGACGGCCCGTCGGCGGCGCTCACGCCCGCCATGCTGCGCGAACTCTACGGCGCCGAGCTGGGCGAACTGCTGCCCGAAAGCGCGACGCCCGCGCCCGCGGCCCTGACGCAACTGGCGCACGCCGCCTGATTCCCACCCCGATTCCCGGATTTCCACTCCCCCTTTCGACCCCGGAGCCCCCCATGCTACGCAGAACCTTCGTCACCCTGATCGCCGCCGCGGCACTGTCCACGCAAGTCCATGCCGAAGAGGCCAAGCCGCTGAACTTCGGCATCATCTCGACGGAGTCGTCGACCAACCTGAAGTCCGTGTGGCAGCCCGTCATCGACGACCTGAGCCGCGCCATCGGCGTGCCGGTCAAGCCGTTCTTCGCCTCCGACTACGCCGGCATCATCGAAGGCATGCGCTTCAACAAGGTGCAGATCGCCTGGTACGGCAACAAGTCCGCGATCGAGGCCGTGGACCGCGCCCAGGGCGAGGTATTCGCCTCGGTCATCGACAAGGACGGCAACCCCGGCTACTGGTCGGTGCTGATCGTCAACAAGGACAGCGATCTGAAGACGCTGGACGACGTGCTCAAGCGCGGCGCCAAGCTCAGCTACGGCGCGGGCGACCCCAACTCCACCTCGGGCACCGCCGTGCCGGGCTACTACCTGTGGGCCGCCAACAAGATCGAACCCAAGACCTTCTTCAAGTCGGTGCGCGCCAGCAACCACGAAACCAATTTGCTGTCGGTCATCAACAAGCAGGTCGACGTGGCGGTCAACAACACCGAGTCGCTGGAGCGCTACCGCCTGAACACCGGCAAGGACGCCAGCGAAAGCGTGCGCGTGCTGTGGAAGTCGCCGCTGATCCCGGCCGACCCGCTGGTCATGCGCAGCGACCTGCCGGCCGACATGAAGACCAAGATCCGCGATTTCTTCGTCAACTACGGCAAGGGCAAGGACGCCGAGCGCGAAATGGCCAACCTGAAGGCGCTGACCTACAAGGGCTTCCGCGCCTCCGACAACCAGCAGCTGGTGCCCATCCGCCAGATCGAACTGGCGCGCCAGAAGGCCCGGGTCGAAGGCGACACCACGCTGGGCCAGGCCGAAAAGCAGAAGCAGCTGGCCGAGCTCGACAAGAAGCTGGCCAGCCTGGGCCAGCCCGCCGCACAGCAGTAAGCGCAACCGCCGGCCGCCGGCCCGTCGTCCGACGCGGCCGGCGTACGCGCAGCCGAACATTTCTTTTGCCAGCCGCTCATCCCCATGAATCTCGCCACGCATACCTCCCGCCTTCCCGCCGCGCCGCGCTCGTCGCTGCCGGTTCTTCTCGTCTGGGCCATCGTGCTGGCGCTGCTCGTCATGTCGTGGCGGGGCGCGGACATGCGGCCCCTGGACCTGCTGCGCGATTCGGGCAACATGGCCCAGTTCGCGGCCGACTTCTTCCCGCCCAATTTCCGCGACTGGCGCATGTACCTCGACGAGATGATCGTGACGGTGCAGATCGCGGTATGGGGCACGTTCCTCGCCATCGTGGTGGCGGTGCCGCTGGGCCTGCTGTGCTCGTCGAACATGGTGCCGGCCTGGGTCTACCAGCCGATGCGCCGCCTGATGGACGCCTGCCGCGCCATCAACGAAATGGTGTTCGCCATGCTGTTCATCGTGGCCGTGGGCCTGGGGCCGTTCGCCGGCGTGCTGGCGCTGTGGGTGCACACCACGGGCGTGCTGGCCAAGCTGTTCTCCGAAGCCGTCGAGGCGATCGATCCGCGCCCGGTCGAAGGGGTGCGCGCCACCGGCGCCAACGCGCTGGAGGAGGTCGTCTACGGCGTGATCCCGCAGGTGCTGCCGCTGTGGATCTCGTATTCGCTGTACCGCTTCGAGTCCAACGTGCGCTCGGCGTCCGTCGTGGGCATCGTGGGCGCCGGCGGCATCGGCACCGTGCTGTGGGAAATCATCCGCAGCTTCCGCTACGCGGAAACCTGCGCGGTCATGATCATCATCGTCGGCTTCGTGGTGGTGATCGACATGGTGTCCGCGCGCATCCGCGCCGCGCTGATCTGAGCGCGGCGCGCGCCGGCGCCGGCCATCAAGGCCGGCCGGGCGCCTGCAGGGCCGGCAGGGCCAGCAGGCCGGCCAGCCGCGCGGCGTGGACGTCGGCGTCCGACACGCGCGGACGCGGCATCAGGAAATTCACCGTGCCCAGGCAGGCCTGCCCATACACCACCGGCACGTTGATGACCGATTGCAGGCCCAGTTCGCGGATGGCGCCGTGGTCGTCGAAGAACTCGCGGATGGCGTCCTCGCCTTCGCCGACGAAGACGCGGCGCTCGTGCAGCACGTGCCGGCCCCATGCGGTGCCGGCCTTGTCCTTGCTGCCGCCGGGCGGATAGGCCTGCGGATTCGAGCTGTACAGGCGCACCACGCGGATCGCGTCGGCGTCGTATCGGTTCACCGTGCACAAGGTGTGCGCCAGCGTGGCGTGCGCATAGGCGTCAATGGCGCGCAGGGCGGCCGTGGCGTCGGCGGCGGCATAGGCCAGTTCGATGGCCTGCACCGCGGCCAGGGTCGGGGCGGCGCTCATTCTGCGGTGATTCCCAGCTCTTTGATCAGCTTGCCGTACTTGTCGGCGTCGCGCGCCAGGATCTGGCCGAACTGCTCGGGCGTGGTCTCGGTCAGCAGCACGCCCATGTCGGCCATCTTCCTGACCACTTCCGGGCGCTTGAGGATCAGGTTGATCTCGCGGTTGAGCCGGGCCGTGAGTTCCGGCGGCATGCCGGCCGGGCCGAAGGCCCCGTACCAGACCGCCAGTTCATAGCCGGGCAGCGTTTCGGCCACCGTGGGCACGTCGGGCAGCAGCGGCGAGCGCGTTTCCTCGGTCACCGCCAGCAGCTTGAGCTTGCCGTTCTGCACGTGCGGCAGGGTCTGCGTGCCGGCGCTGAACAGCACCTGGGTGCGTCCAGCCACGGTGTCCAGCACCGCGGGCGCGCCGCCGCGATAGGGGATGTGGGTCATCTTCACGCCGGCGGCCTTCTCGAACAGCACCGCGCTCAGGTGGTTGGTGGAGCCCTGGCCCGCCGAGGCGTAGGTCACGGTGTCCGGATGCGCCTTCAGGTAGGCGATGAATTCCTTCACGTTCGTCGCCGGCACCGACGGATTCACCACCATGGTGTTGGTGACCAGCGCGAGTTCGGCGATGGGCGTGAAGTCCTTGACGCCGTCGAACGGCATGTTGGCGTAGAGCGCCTGGTTCATGGTGTGCGTGCTCATGGAGCCCACCAGCAGCGTGTAGCCGTCGGGCTTGGCGCGGGCCACGAAGGCGGTGCCGATGTTGCCCGAGGCGCCCGAGCGGTTCTCGACGATGACGGACTGGCCGAGCGATTGCGTCAGCCCTTCGGACAGCATGCGCGCCAGGATGTCGGTGGAGCCGCCGGCGGCCCACGGCACGATCAGCGTGATGGGCTTTTCCGGCCAGGCGGCGTGGGCGGCGGCCGGCGCGGCCAGCGCCAGGCCCAGCGCGCAGGCGCGCAACAGTTTCTTGAATCGCAGTGTCATGGTTGATACCCCTTGTGCAAAGGCCGGTCTGTGCGCCGGCTGGAAAGAAACAGGTTCAGCGTCCGGCGGCGTAGCCCTGCATGCCGCGCGGATTGGCGCCGGCGCGCAGCAGCAGTCCGCCGCCGGGGGCGGGTTCGCGGGTGCAGGCGCTGATGCGTCCTTCCGACCAGTCCGGGCCGACCTTGACCTCGTGGCCGGCGGCGCGCAGCGCGTCCAGCGTGGCCGCGGGCATGCGCGACTCCACCGTCAGCCGGTTGAGCGTCAGCGTGCGCGGCCAGAAAGAGCCGGGAAAATGGTCGATGTGCCAGGACGGCGCGTCGATGGCCTCCTGCAGGTTCATGCCCATGGCATGGCGCAGGAAGAAGGCCACCGTCCATTGGTCCTGCTGGTCGCCGCCGGGCGTGCCGAAGGCCATATAGGGCTGGCCGTCGCGCAGCGCCAGGCCCGGCGACAGCGTGGTGCAGGGGCGCTTGCCGGGCTGCAGCTGGCCGGGCACGCCATCGTCCAGCCAGGTCATTTGCAGGCGCGTGGTCAGCGGAAAGCCCAGGCCCGGCACGACCGGGCTGGACGACAGCCAGCCGCCCGACGGCGTGGCGGCCACCATATTGCCGTCGCGGTCGATGACGTCGATCTGGCAGGTGTCGCCCACGAACAGTTCGCGCGCGGCCCACTCGGACACGGGCGGCAGCGCCGCGAAGGTCGGCTCGCCCACGCCGAAGCGGGTGTCGGAGGCCGCCAGCGTGCGCGCGGCCGCCTCCAGATCCGGCAGGCGCGGCGCGCGTGCGCCGGGGCTGCCCGGCTGGAATGCGCGCGAGGCCTGCGCGCCGATGCCGGCGGCGCGGGTCCGCGCGTAGTCGTCGCTCAGCAGATCGGCCAGCGGCACCTGCGCGAACTCGGGATCGCCGTACCAGGCGCAGCGGTCGGCGAAGGCCAGCTTGGCCGCCTCGGCCACGCGATGCACGAATTCCGGCGACTGCGGGTCCAGGCCTTCCATGCCCAGGTGGCGCAGCATGGCCAGCTGTTGCAGATGCACGGGGCCTTGCGACCAGACGCCGCATTTGGCCACGGTGTAGCGGCCGTAGTCTACGGTCAGCGGCTCGTCGTAAGTGGCGCGCCAGTCGGCCAGGTCGGACTTGCGCAGCAGGCCGCGATTGCGCTGGCCGGTCGTGTCGCGCACCGGTTCGCCGCTGTAGAAGGCGTCGATCGCGTCGGCGACGAAGCCGCGATACCAGGCGTCCAGCGCCGCGTCGATGCGCCCGCGCCGGTCGGCGCCGGCGGCATGCGCATGGTCCAGGATGCGGGTATAGGTGGCCGCGATCGCGGGCGTGCGGAACAGGGTGTCGGGCGCGGGCACCCGGCCGTCGGGCAGCCAGACCTCGCGCGAGCTGGTCCATTCGTCGCGAAACAGCGCCTGCACCGCCAGGATGGCCTGGGAGATGCGCGGCACCAGCGGAAAGCCGTTGCGCGCGTAGTCGATCGCCGGGCGCAGCACCTCGGCCAGTTCCCAGGTGCCGTAGTCGCGCAGCAGCGTCAGCCACGCGCCGAACGCGCCGGGCACCGTGGCCGGCAGCAGCCCGATGCCGGGCACCAGGTCCAGGCCCAATCCGCGGAAATGGGCGGGCGTGGCCAGGGCCGGCGCCGGTCCCTGGCCGCACAGCGCGCGCATGCGCCGCTCGCGTTCGCTCCAGAGCAGGATGGGCACCTCGCCGCCCGGCCCGTTCAGGTGCGGTTCGACGATCTGCAAGGTGAAGCCGCCGGCCGCCGCCGCGTCATAGGCGTTGCCGCCGCGCTCCAGCACGCCCATCGCGACTTGCGTGGCGAGCCAGTGGGTGGATGAGACCACGCCGAACGTGCCGCGGATTTCGGGGCGGGTCGTGAAGGAGGCGTTCATGGGCGGTTCCTGGCGGGAAGATGTCCGCAGTATAGGATCATGAAATAACTGGATTTACCTTTGTTGGCATAATTGAATAACCAATTGGTTATAGGAAAAATCGTGAACTGGGACGCGGCCCGTTTGGCCAACCGCCTCAAGCACCGCCATCTGGTGCTGCTGCTCGACATCGCCAGGCATGGCTCGCTGACGCGGGTCGCGGCGGCGGCGGGCGTCAGCCAGCCGGCGGTCACCAAGGCGCTGGCCGAACTCGAAGACATCTTCGGCGCGCGGCTGTTCATGCGCACCGGGCGGGGCCTGCAGCCCACCGCGCTGGGCAGCCTGGCCCTGGTGCGCGCGCGCCACATGCTCAGCGACCTGGACTTGTGGGCGCGCGAAGTGGAAGCCCTGCACGCGGGCCGCTCGGCGCATCTGCAGGTCGGCGTCGTGCCTTACGTATCGAGCGCGCTGCTGACCCAGGCCATCGGCCTGCTGCACCAGCGCCACGGCGTGACGCTCAGCCTGCACCGCGCGACCACCGATCATCTGGTCCCGATGCTGCGCCAGCACGAACTCGACTGCATCATCGGCCGCGCCACCTCGTCGGTGGCGCAGGACGACCTGATACACCGCGCGCTCTACCGCCAGCGTCCGCGCCTGATCGCGCACGGCCGGCTGGCCCAGCGGCTGGCGCGGCGCCGGCCGGACTGGGCGGCGGTGGCGGCGCTGGACTGGGTGCTGCCTGCGGCCAATACGCCGACGCGGCAACTCATCGTGGAGCACTTCATCCGCGCGGAGCTGAGCCCGCCCAGCCCGGTGCTGGAAGCCTATTCGACCGACGTGATCGAAGGCCTGCTGGCCATGAACGAAACCTTCGTCTCGGTCGTGCCCGAGGACATCGCGCGCGAGCTGTGCCAGCGCGGCAAGCTGGGAATGGTGCCCTGGGACTTCGGCTGGGAGCTGCCGCCGATCAACCTGATCCGGCGCAAGCGCCAGCAGCCGCTGGCGGCCGAAACGTATTTTTCCGATATCTTGCTGGATCTTTGTGGCGAGATGGCGGGCTGAACCGGGGGGGCGATGGGTTCCGCGCGTTGGGCCGTTGATTCCTTGTGTCGGATGTCTCGCGCTGCACCCATCCTACGGCGGTCGCGCATCGTGCGGCGGTCGGGCATCGTACGACGGTCGGGCATCGTACGGCGGTCGGGCATCGTGCGGCGGTCGGGCATCGTACGGCGGTCGCGCATCGTACGGCGGTCAGGAATCGTACGGTGGTTGGGAATCACACGGCGATAGGGAATCGTAGGATGGGTGCAGCGCGAGATTCCTTATGCAAGAATCCATACATCAAGCGCGCGAAACCCATCGGGCGGCAACCGCCGCCATCCCTACGCAGCCAGTTTGCCGCGCGCAATATCCAGCAATTCAGCGGCCGCCGATTCCGGCGCGGCGTCGTTGTTGACCCGCAGCAGCCGGCAGCGCGGCGGCACCGTGTATGCCTGGGTGGCGCGCGCCAGCCGCTGCGCGATCTGCTGGGCGTTTTCGCGGCCGCGGCCGGCCAGCCTGCGGGCCAGGAGCGCCGGGTCCACCGTGACCTCCACCGCGGTCAGCGTCGGATAGCGCGCATGGGCCTGCGGCAGGTGCGCGCGCGAGCCATTGATGATGACGGCCGCGCCGCAGGCCAGCCAGGCGTCGATCTCCACGCCGATGCCGTAATGCAGGCCGTGGCTGCTCCAGCGCAGCGCGAAGCAGCCCAGCGCCGCGCGGCGGCCGAATTCGTCTTCGGTGAGGCTGAGCGAGTCTTCGCTGTCGCCGCTTTCGCGGGTGATGTAGCGGTGCGCCACCAGCACCGGTTCGTCGCCGCGCAGGTGCGTGCGCAGCAGGCGCAGCAGCGTGTCCTTGCCGCTGCCCGAGGCGCCCATCAGGTAGATCAGGCGCGTGCCGTCGGCCGGGGCGTAGGAGACGTTCATTGCGCGGCCGGGCCTTGCAGATACGCCGCGCCGGCGGCGTCGGCGTAGCTGCCGTCGAAACCGTAGTGCCTGGCCGCGACAAAGTCGGCGCCGGGCTCGGGCTGCACATAGACGCTGACGCCCGGCACCGGCATGGCCTGGCCGCGCAGCGGATCGGCGAAGGCCGCGATGCCGGCCCGCGCCCGCGCCAGCGCGTCGCCGTCGAGCTTGCCGGTCAGCGTGATGTGGAAGATATAGGTATCGAACACATAGGGGTAGCCCCAGCGCGCCAGCATGGCCTGCTGCGCGGGCGTGAGCGATTGCGGCTGGCGCCTGGCGGTCTCCTCGGGCGTGGGCGGGGCGCGCAGCGGGTCCAGGTCGCGCACGGCCGCGTCGGCCAGTTCCTGGATGCGGGCCCGGCCCGGCGCGTCGGCGTCGGTGATGCGCCAGGCCAGGAAACCGCGCAGCGGTTCGCAGTCCAGCTGCAGCGAGAACGGGCTGCGGCCGTCGGCCAGCCGGCGGGCGGCGGCGTCGACCTCGTGAGGGCTGGCGCCGGAGCGCAGGCGGAAGGGCGGCTTCAGCGTGGCGTGCAGGCCGTAGTGGCGCGGGGCCTCGGTCCATGCGCGCGGAAAATCGGCCTGCCCGGGCAGCGCGGCCAGCGCCTGGCCGGTGTCGGCGCAGCGGCCCAACCAGCGGCTGCCGTATTCGCGCCAGGGGCCGGTGGGAGCCAGGTACAGGGCGTAGCGATGGGCCTGCGGCATGGTCAGGCCGCCATGCGCTGGGGCTGGCCGTCGCCGAAGGCGCGGCTGGCGTAGCGCAGTTCGCCGCCGACGATGGCGGCGCACACGCGCGGCAGGCCCGGCATGCGGTCGTCGACCACGATGGCGTCGGCGATCAGGCCCGGCGCCAGCGCGCCGCGGTCTTTCAGGCCGGCGGCGCGAGCGGGATTCAGCGACACCAGGTTCCAGGCCTGGGCCAGCGGCAGCACGCCGTCGCCGGCCAGGCGCAGCGCGGCCGCCAGCGGCGCGGGATAGTAGTAGTCGGAGGTCAGCACGTCGCACAGGCCGGCGCGCACCATCTCCGTGGCGCTGGGCGCGCCGGTGTGGCTGCCGCCGCGCACCACGTTGGGCGCGCCGAACACCACGGCGTTGCCCAGGTCGCGCGCCACGCCGGCGGCCTCGCGGGTCAATGGGAATTCCGCTACGCTGCAGCCCAACTGGTGGTAGTAGCGGCGCGTGGCGGCGTCGGGATCGTCGTGCGAGGCCACCTTCAGGCCGGCCTCGCGTGCGCAGGCGGTCAGT
>Ga0182742_1002447_pt1 | contig 20513 bp, 19 predicted proteins | sample eDN5th37CBELigMG_FD_128880 | JGI IMG/M metagenome (GOLD analysis project Ga0182742, IMG submission 128880) | Enriched Miracle-Growth compost microbial communities from Emeryville, California, USA - eDNA 5th pass 37_C BE-Lig MG (version 2)... ... | reverse complement strand
CTCAGGACTCGGCATCCGCAAGATCGCGCTGTTATGGTCAGAGCAGTTCGGCACCGAACAAGACGAATAGGCGTCGTTTGCAAACGTGAACAGTTGCATTCACTGCAACACGCGATGGTTCATGACGCGCCTCGAGCAATCACCGTAGAGCTCGTAGTTGCTCGACACCGCGACCACCCCCAGATGCTCCGCGCGGGGCCGGATCTTGAACCACGGCTCGCCGAGGTCGAGCCCCAGCTCCTTCGCCTCCTTCGACGCAGCCACCACCATTCCGTCATTATTCGAAAGGACGCAGACCGGGCGGCCCTCGAGGTCGGGCCGGAACACGCGCTCCCAGCTCGCGTAGGCCGAGTTGACGTCGACGTGGGCCAGCATCAGCAGCCCCCTCGTCGCGGCCGCGGCCGCCGACTGCGCATAGCGCTCATGTGGCCACCGACACCTACGCCCGCATCGACGGCACCGAGTTCAAAGACGCCGAGAAGCAGTTCCGCACGCACCTGACGCCCGGTCTGCCCGCCGTCATCCGCCTGGACGGGCGCGCGTTCCACTCGTACACGAAGGGGCTGCAGCGTCCGTTCGACGAGCGGTTCGTCGAGGACATGGACGCGGTCGCCGTCGTGCTCGCTGAGCAGATCGACGGCGTCCGGCTCGTGTACACCCAGTCGGACGAGATCAGCCTGCTGCTGACCGACCGTGTCGACGACGCCGTGCAGGGCTTCATGTTCGGTGGGCAAGTGCAGAAGCTCACCTCCATCAGCGCCGCGATCGCGACCGCCACGTTGAACGCCCGCCGGCTCGGGACGGTCACCGACAAGGTCGGCCTGTTCGACTCGCGCGCGTTCAGCCTCCCTGACATGAATGCGGTCCAGCGGTACCTCCGGTGGCGACAGGCGGACGCCCGCGTGAACTCGCTGAGCATGCTCGCCTCGACCCACTTCTCCCACCGGCAACTGCACGGGGTCGGGAACCGGGACCGGGTGCGGATGCTGCGCGGGAAAGGCATCGACCCGCTCGACCTGCCGCCCGCGTTCGTGCACGGCCGCGTCGTGCTCCGCAGCCCGGCCAAGAAGCAGACGACCTACCTCGACCGCCGGACGGGGAAGACGAAGACGGTCGACTTCGTGCGGATGGAAGCGCATGTCGAACCGGCCCCGCCGTTCGAGGACGGGCTCGACGACGCCTGGTTCTGACCAGGCGCGCGCGTCCGCCGCAGGGTGATCAGAGGCCATCATCCGCACGCACAAAGGGACGCACATGAGGTCACCGTCGCACGTGGTGGAGGCAGTAGGTCACAACGCCCCACACCTGCAGGTCGCTCAGCTCGGGCACCACGATGTCCGGATACTCAGCGCTCTCCGCCTGAAGCACCACCCCTGACCCGGTCAGCCGCAGCCGCTTCACAGTGAGCTCCCCGTCGAGGACGGCGACGACCACATCCCCGTCGCGGGGTGTCTTCGACCTGTCCACGAGCAGCTCATCGCCGTCCCAGATGCCGGCATCGGTCATCGAATGCCCCGACACGCGGACGACGAACGTGGCCGCCTGATCGTCGACGAGCATCTCCGTCAGGTCGATAGGGCCCTCGTACCAGTCCTGAGCGGGCGAAGGGAAACCGGCCGCCACGGAGACCGGTGCGACGAGCACACGAGCGGGAAGCGCCACGGACGCGGGCGCTACCGGGAACGCGAGCATCAGACACCCCCATCCGAACACATCGACGAATCAAAGTATCCGCCGAGTCGGACAGATTCGGAAGTTTGCTCTTTCGTGGGTGTTGCGGTACGACGCCGGGGCGAGCGTAATCGACCGCCAGAGATCCCGCCGTGCCGCAAGGTGGCGTGCGGCGCAGGCGCCGTCACCCGGTGGCGACAGCGATCGCGACGGTGACGACAGCTCCGGCGCCGATGAGCAGTGCCGCGCCGTCTACGGGGGAGCCGACGATGCGGCGCAGACCGAAGTACCCGATGGCGGCCGCGGCGACCAGCAGCCCCGACACGATGAACCATCCCATGCCGCACCTATGCGCGCTGCTGTCACCGCCGCATCCGGGCGCCGCGCATGTAGAGCGGTATGAGATCCCTCGATGCCCAGATTGCCGCTGTCCGCCTCGCGTGGTCCCTCGACCCGGCACGCGCGCGGACACTCACTGACGACGAGCGCTCCACGCTCGCGGGGTTCATGGGCTGGGGGCAGTTCGCCGCCGCGTTCGCCCCCGAGCCTGAGGGGAAGTGGGCCGACGTCGCCTCGCAGCTGGAGGAGATCATGCCGCCCGACGCGCTCTTCGAAGCGTCGATGCAGGTGGACACCTCGTTCTTCACCCCGACCGTGGTCACCGACGCCGTCTACGGCATCCTCCGCAGCGTCGGGTTCACGGCTGGCCGCGCGTTCGAGCCCGGCTGCGGTGCGGGCGCGTTCATGAGCGCAGCACCCGCCGACATGCACATCGCCTGGACCGGCGTCGACATCGACCCGACATCGGCTCGCATCGCGAAGCTCCTGCACCCGACGGCGGACATCATCACCGGACGGCTCGAGAAGACCGAGGTCCGCGACGGCACGTTCGACGTCGCCGTCGGCAACGTGCCGTTCTCAGCCACCCGCGTGTACGACCACGCGGGCCGCTCCGGGGCGCTCCACAACTACTTCCTGCAGCGCGCCGCGGCCGCTGTCCGCCCCGGCGGCTACGTTGTCGCGGTCACCTCCCGCCACACCCTCGACGCGGACTCCGGGCTGCTGCGCACCCACGGCGAAGGCTTCGAGGGGATGACTCTCGCGGGCGCCGTGCGGCTCCCGTCAGGTGCGTTCGCGGACGCGGGCACGTCCGTCGTCACCGACATCATCGTCCTGCGCCGCAACGACCCCGGCCAGGACGCGCCGTTCTGGGACGGGACCGCGGAGCTGACCGCCACCGGGTCGTCGAGCTATTACTCGTGGGACCGTCAGATCACCGACAACGGCCTGTTCGTCGAGGAGCCCGCCCAGGCCGCGCCCGGCGTGCGCACCCGCGTGTCCGTGTACTGGCGGGAGCACCCTGAGCACGTCGCCGGGCAGATGAAGGTCACCACGTTCGAGCGGTCCCCGCTCATCGTCGTGTCCGACGACGTCGAAGCGGACGTGCGTCGCGCGATCGCCGCACTCACCCCCTCACTCCCTCCGCTGACGCAGACGGCAGGCATCGACACGCTCGACGACGTCGTCCTGGAAGATGAAGCGGGCCGCAAGGAAGGCTCGTTCCACGTCATCGACGGGAAGATGCACCGGGTCGAGAACGGCCGTCTGGTCGCTGTGCGCGCGTCGAAAGAGCTCGTCCACCTCGTGCGGCTGCGAGACCTCATGGTCGACCTGCTCGCGATGGAAGCTGACACCAGCCTCCCCGACGAGGCGATAGCCGACCACCGCGCCGCGACCCGCGCCTGCTACGAGCAGTACGTCGAGAAGTTCGGGCCCCTGAACCGCGGCACGCTCGTGGAGGGCAAGATCGACGAGGAGACCGGGCTTCCCGCCCTGTCCTGGCGCCGGCCCGCGATGGGCGGGTTCCGCCGCGACCCCGACAGCGCGCTCGTCATGGCCCTCGAAGTGTTCGACCAGGTCACCGGTGCTGCCCGCCCCGCGGACATCCTCAGCCGCCGCGTGAACCGCGCCCCGGAGCCGATCGAGCGTGTGGACACCGCGGCGGAAGCGCTCGCCGTGACGATGGGGGAGTCCGGTCGGGTGGATCTCGACCGCGTCGCCGGGCGTCGTGGTGAGCAATCTGCGACCGAGCACATGCCGGGCACTGGGGTTGGAGTACGAACCGCTCGCGGAGATTAATCCCCGCATCATCACCTGCTTCATCTCCGGCTTTGGCTCGACCGGGTCTCGGTCGGATTGGTTGGCGTATGACACGATCGTGCAGGCTTCCAGCGGCATCATGATGCAGAACTCGCTCGACGGCCGCACCCCTCGCGCGTCCCGACCGGCGGTGGCGGACTACTTCTCGGCGTTCCACGCGGCTCTTGCAATCCTGCAGGCGTACTACCAGCAGAAAGAGACCGGGCGTGGGCAGAACATCGAGGTGAGCATGCTCGACGTGCTCATGTCGGTCATCTGGTCGGAGGCCCCCGACCACCCATACGACGAGAAGCAGCCGGCACGTCCCGCAAACGGTCACCCGCGCACCGTCCCGTGGAACACGTACGCGACCGTCGACGGCTACGTGTCGATCGCCGCCTCGAAGGAGGTGCAGTGGCAGAAGCTCGTCGACATCATGGGTCTCGAGCAGTTCCGGCACCTCGGCAAGACGGATCGCGTCGTGCATCGGCACGAGATCGACGAGGCGATTGGAGAGTGGACGCACACGCGCCGCAAGCGAGAGATCGCTGACCAGCTGCAGGCCGCGGGTGTGCCGAGCTCTCCGGTGCTGTCCGAGCTCGAGGCGGCCGAGGAGGTCAACGTCCGCGAGCGCGGCGTCATCGAGCAGGTCATCACTCCGGGCACCGGCGTCCCCTCCGCGCACCGCATGGCACGCTTCCCTGTACGCTTCTCTGACCTCGAGACGCCCACCGGCCGCGCCCCCCTCCTGGGAGAGCACAACTCTCTCGTCTTCGGCGACTACCTCGGCTTCGACCAGGACGTCCTGACGGACTTGGCGCAGCGCGGCATCATCTGACGGCGCTGAGCCGCGAACCGAGAAGGGGGCGTGTGACGAAGATCGTCACACGCCCCCTTCTCCCTCTTGTCAGAAGGCCGCGCGCTTGGACTCCTCCTCCTGATACTTGCCCTCCGCCTTCAGCAGGATCTCCTCCGCACGCCCACGCGGGATCACGACCACTCCGTCGTCGTCACCGATGATGATGTCACCAGGGGCGACAGCGACACCTCCGCACGCGATGGTCTCCTCGAGCCGGCCGGGACCGAACTTGTAGGGGCCGGCGGGCGTGACCCCTCGGGCGAATGTCGGGAAGCCGAGCTCCTGAAGACCGCCCGCGTCACGCACCATCCCGTCGACGACGAAGCCGCGGATGCCCCGCTTCTTCGCCTTGTTGCCCATCATCTCGCCGAGCAACGCGCGCGTCGTGTCGCCTTCACCGTTGATGACGATCACATCACCGTCTGCGGCCTGGCTGATCGCCTCATGGATCTTCACGTTGTCGCCCGCACGAGTCCAGACTGTGTATGCGGTTCCAGCCATGCGGGCGCCCGGCCACACCGTGTCGATGCCGATCATCGCGCCGAGTCGATCCATCGAGTCGCCGATGTTTGCCGTCGGGATGTTCGCGAACCTCTCGACGAGTTCTGCCGTGGGGATCCCCGTAGTCGTAGTCATTCGTGTTCCTTTCCTGTTGTCAGACTGCAGTGTCGGTCGGCACGAGCGATGGCCCGGGGAAATGACAGGCCACGACGTGCGAGCCCTCCCCCGCCAGCAACGGCCGGTCGGTGGCGCAGACGTCCTGCGCCTTCCAGCACCGCGTGCGGAAGGGGCAGCCGCTGGGGACCTTTCTCGGGCTCGGCGGCTCCCCCTTGAGGAGCCGCTCGCCGGGGGCGCTCGGCGCGCGGAAACTGGGCGCCGCGGCGATGAGCGCCTGCGTATACGGATGCTGCGGGTGCTCAAAGACGGCATCCGTCGGTCCTTGCTCGACGATGCGTCCGAGGTACATCACCGCGACCTGCGTAGCGAGGCTGCGGACAACAGCGAGGTCATGAGCGATGAAGACCATCGCCATGCCCTTGGTCGCCTGGATTTCGCGAAGAAGCTCGACGATCTGCGCCTGGATCGAGACGTCGAGGGCCGACACGGGCTCGTCCAGCACCAGAACCTGCGGATCGAGCGCCAAGGCCCGCGCGAGGCCGATCCGCTGCCGCTGCCCACCCGAGAGCGATCGCACGGAAGACGTGACCATGGCCGGATCGAGCCCGACCAGCGTGAGAAGCTCCTGTGCGCGCTCGGTCCATTCGGAGCGCTTCACCGAGCCTTTGTGAACAGCCCACGGCTCGCTGATCAGTTCCAGGATCGTCATCCGCGGATCATGCGACGTGTACGGATCCTGGAACACCATCTGCAGCCGCCGCGCCCGCTCGAGTCGATCGATGCGGTCCGAGAACAACGGAATGTCAGCAAGGCTGCCGGTGCCGCTCGAGGGCTGCTCGAGCCCGGCGAGCATGCGCGCGAGGGTGCTCTTTCCACACCCCGACTCACCGACGATCCCGAGCGTCTCGCCGGCCTTGAGCGACAGGCTTACCTCCGTCACCGCCTTGACGCTGCCGCCCGGGCGACGCCCTCGGCGCTTGATCTTGAACTCCTTCGTCACGCGCTCGACGTGGAGGACGGCGTCCTGCCGCTCGAATGTGTCAATCACGGTGTCCTACGACCTCCTCGGCAAAATGGCACGCGCTGGTCCGGCCGATCGCGACGACGTGCTCCGGCGGCCGCAGTTCGCGACAGATGTCCTGAGCCAGCTCGCAGCGAGGGTTGAACGGACAGCCGGATGGCAGACGCACGGCGCTCGGCGGCGTTCCGGGTATCGGGGTGAGGCGACCGCGTGGCGCGGCGACATCCGGCGTTGAGGCCAGCAGCTGCCGCGTGTAGGGATGTGCCGGACGATCGACGACGTCGCGGACCGCACCCGTCTCCATCACTCGGCCCGCATACATCACCACCACCCGGTCGGCGGCCTCAGACACGAGCGACAGGTCATGGGTGATCAGGACGATGCTCATGCCCGTGCGCGCCCGGAGTTCAAGCAGTAGCGTCACGATCTGCGCTTGCACCGTCACGTCCAGCGCCGTCGTCGGCTCGTCGGCGATCAGAACCTTCGGCGAGTTCGCGATCGCCATCGCGATCAGCACACGCTGCCGCATTCCGCCCGAGAACTGATGCGGGAAGTCGTCCACCCGGCCGGCGGGATCAGGAATACCGACCTGCGTAAGCAGCTCGATCGCCCGCGCCCGGGCGGCCTTTTTCGTGACGCCGTGCTGGTGGTTGCGTATGACCTCGACGAGGTGCGCGCCGATGGTCATGGTCGGGTTCAGAGCAGCGAGTGCATCCTGCTGCACGAGCGCGATCTCGTTGCCGAGGATCTTACGTCGACGATTGTCGTCCAACCCGATCAGATCCACGCCGTCATACCAGATGGCGCCTCGCCGGACGTGGGACTGAGGGCGTTCGAGCACGTTCATGACGGCGCGTGCGGTGACGCTCTTGCCCGAACCGGACTCGCCCACCACGGCGAGAACCTCGCCGGGTGCCACTCCCCACGACACCCCGCGGACCGCCTTTGCGACTCCTCTATCGGTGGCGAACTCCACCCACAGGTCATCGACGTGGAGAATCGCGGAGGCGGGCACCGCGGAGGCGTGCACCGCGGAGGCGGCGTTCGTCGTCTGCGGAGGCACAGGCTCCTCCTGCGCGAAAGTGGCAGAGCGCTTGGCGTGAGACCTGGCAAGGATCCTGGACTTCTGCTCGAGGTCGAGGTTATCGCGCAGCCACAACGCCACGATGTTCACAGCGAGCGTGGTCATGAAGATCGTCAGGCCGGGGATCGCCACAAGCCACCAGGCCGTCGTGATGCTCTCACGCCCCTTTGCGACAAGCAGCCCCCACGAGGTCTCCGGCGGCTGGACTCCCAGGCCCAGGAAGTCCAGCCCCGCGGATGCCAGCAGGAGGCCGGCGAACTCCAGCGTCCCCAGTACCAGCAGAGGCGTGAGGAGGTTCGGTGCGATGTGGCGGGAGATGATCTGCGCCCGCGACGAACCGATCACGCGGGCGGCGTCGACGAACGACAGCTCTCGCAACTCCAAGGCCATTCCTCGGCTGACGCGCGCGAGCCCGACCCATGACCCCAAAGCGAGCACGATCACCAGTACCCAGACGCTCGGGCCGACGCTCGTGAGCACGAGCAGCGCGAGCAGCAACGGCGGGAAGACCACCTGGAACTCCATGACCCGCAGCAGTCCGGCGTCGACCCGCCCCCCAATGAACCCTGCGGTGGAGCCGATGGCGATGCCCAGGACGAAACCGACGATGATGGCGGCGACGGCAGGCAGCACGGTCGCGGTCGTGCCTGCGATGAGCTGGGTCAGGTAGTCACGTCCCAGACTGTCGGTCCCGAAGAGATAGAAGGCGCCGTCGGCGTCGGTCGACAACGGCGGCAGCAGCCGGTTTGCCAGAGCGGCGTCCTGGTAGTCGCTCGGAAGGACGACGTCACGAAGGACGATGGCGGCCGCAATCAGCAGCAGCCAGATCAGACTGATCAGGATCAGCGGATCACGCCGCGCCGATGTGGCCAACTGCCGCCGGGTGGTGGGTTTCGTGCGAGGAGCGGTCAGAATCGCAGACGTGCTCGGAGGGGCGCTCATTGGATCCTCACCCTCGGGTTCAGTCGGACATAGGCGAGATCGACCAGCAGGGTCAGAACGACGAGGATCGAGGCCGACACGAAGACGGTCGCCTGAATCAGGGGCAGATCACCGTCTTGAATCGCCTGCAGCAGGAGTCGCCCAATTCCCGGCCAGCCGAAGACCACTTCGGTGATGACGGCACCGGTCATGAGGCCGATCAGCATCCCCGCGGCGACCGTGAAGATCGGGATGAGTGCGTTGCGCAACGCGTAGCGCAGCATGACGCGCACGGGAGAGAGACCACGCGCCCGCGCTGCCGAGACGAACTGAGACTGCAGCTGTTCTGCGACGCTCGTGCGCGTGATCTGCGCCAGCACGCCGATCTGGAGGAGCGACAGGGTCGCAACCGGAAGCACCAGGTGCTGCGGCTCGCCATAGCCCGACGTCGGCAGCCAGCGAAGCGTGACCGCGAAGACGAGAATCAGCATCAAAGCCACCCAGAAGTTCACCAGCGAGCTGCTGACGATGGACAGCACGTTCACGAGCCGCTCGATCCACGACCCCTGACGGTAGGCGGCGATGACGCCGAGCAGCACGCCGATCGGCACCATCACCAGCATCGCCACCCCGGCCAGGAGGAACGTCGCCGGCAGGCGAGAGAAGACGATCTGGAGTGCGGGCTGCTGCTGCCAGAACGAGTCCCCGAACGAGCCTTGCGCGGCGTTGACGAGGAACTGCCAGTACTGCTGCAGCAGGGGTTGGTCGAGTCCGAGTCGCGCTCGGACGGCGGCGATCTGCGTGGGGGTGGCGGTGTCGCCGAGCACCAGCGTCACGGGGTCTCCAAGCAGCTGGGTGACGAAGAAGATCGCCGTCAGCACGAGGAAGATGACGAGGAATGCTGCTGCGAGTCTCTTCAGCGAGTAGATGAGCAAAGTCGTTCCCTGTGATCTCGGGGTGGTCCCCCGCTGCTGCAGGCGGATCGTCGCAGCAGCGGGGGAGCATGGTGGTTCCCGGTCCGGGTTACTGGTCGGTCGGGTGTGCGCCTACCGCCTCGTCGAGCGGAAGGAACCCGTCCGATCGGGGTGTGATCTGCGTCGTGCTTCCCACAACGAGCTGGTTCACCGCATAGCCGATCGGGAGGATCGGGACCTCCGACTCGTAGAACTTCTTCCACAGGTCAGCGAAAGCTTCCTGGCGCTCGTCACCGATGAGAGGAAGGGCAGCCTCGTACTCGGCCTGGAAGTCTTCGTTGCAGTAGACGGAGAAGCGGCCCGTGCAGGAGAGCAGGGTGTCGCCGGGCTGGAAGAAGTCGAGCAGGTCGTTGGACGTCGTCGCGATCCAGATATTCCCGCGGTCGGGGGTGATGGTATCGATCGAGTTCGGCTCGATGCCCTGGCGGTACTCTGCGAGTCCTTCGGCGTCCGGCATCGCCTGTACCTGCGCGTTCAGGCCGACCGCGTTCAGGTTGGTGACGACCGTCTGTGCGATGTCGTCGATGCCCGGGAAGAAGTCGGTGCGGTACTTGACGGTCAGCGGCAGGTCGGTGTTCACACCGTCCGCCTTGGCCTCCGCGACGAGCTCCTTGGCCTTGTCCTCGTCGTACGCGTACGTCTCGACGTCGTCCGAGAAGCCGACCATGCCGACCGGGCCGGGGTTATCGGCGACAGTGGACGAGGGCGAGATGAAGGCCGACGTGATGCCTTCGCGGTCGACTGCGTAGGCGATCGCCTGCCGGATGCGCGGGTCTCCCAGCACTTCCTGGTTGTAGTAATCCGGGCGGATGAAGCGGAACCCGGAGGTGGTGTACTCGACGCACGTCGCCGTGTCGGATTCTGCGCCGGCGCACTGCTCAGGTGTCGTATCGATCGCGAGGTTCGCCTCGCCGGTCTGCACGAGCTGCGCGCGCACCTGGGACTCCTCGCGGAACACCCAGTCGACGGTGTCGTACATGCCGGGTTTGGCGTCGAAGTAGTCGGTGTTCAGCTCGAGCTTCAGGTCGGTGCCCGGCGTCCACGACACGAACTTGTAGGGGCCGGTGCCGATTAGGTTCGACGTGAGGGTGTCCGGAGCCTCCGCGATCTGCGTCGGCGACGGGAGCCCGATGATCGTCATGCGGGCCGGGAACAGGCTGTCCGGCTCGTCGAGCTTGACTTCCAGGGTGTACTCGTCGGCCGCTGAGAACGTTGCGTTGCCGGTGACGAAGTTGCCGGAGTACGGGAACTCGGGGTTCCACATGTAGGTGAGCGCTGCTGCCGCGGTCTCCGCGTTGAACGGCGTGCCGTCGTGCCAGGTCACGTCGTCGCGAAGGGTGAACTGCCACGTCAGGTCGTCCACGGCCTCCCACTCGGTGGCGAGCAGCGGCTCGATCTCGTTGGTCTCCGTGTTGCGCGTGAGGAGGCTCTGGATGACGTTGCGCAGAACAGGGGCCGCGTGGCCGGCCGAACCAGCCTCGCCAGGCTCGATCGTCGCCAGTTCGGTTCCCGGTCCGGCGATGACCAGGTTCCCGGCGCCGCCGGGCTCGCCATCTTCGGGCCAGTCGAACGCGCCACCGCCGTTGCTTCCACCAGCGGCGCAGCCGGTCACTGCAAGCATGGCGGCCAGGGCCGCGGCGATCGCAATTCTTCCTAACTTCATGTTCGGATCACTCCCAATCGTTGCTCTGCCCCGAACCGCTTCGTGTCGGGGTTCCTACGTCCTCAGGACTCGGGTGTTGTCGTGAGGTCTTGCAAGCGACCGAGGCCGCTGGCTAGGTGAGACATCTGTGCGGAGCGGGCGAGTTCCGCGATCCGCTCCGATGTCGTTGGGCCGTCCTTGGGGCGCTGCGCGACCATCGAGTACTCGATCGCGTAAGCGATCGCGATGATCGCGCCGACCACGCCGTGGTCAGTGTTGCGGCGCGGCAGCGGCAGCACGATCTCTGGGAGGTTGCCGGCGAACAGCGCCTCCTGGTCGGAGACCAGCACGCCGTTGACGCCCCGCTCGGTCAGCGATCCGACCAGCGGCCCGTACGTGGTGTATTCGTCGTGGAAGGCGAAGGTCAGCACCGCGTCTCCGGGGCGCAGCAGGGCCGCGTGCTCGACCGCGTCGGCGGCGCCCTGATACGAGTGCATCGTCGTCGCCCCCGCCCGCAGCAGTTTGCGTGTCATGAACGTCGCGGCCGGGAGCATCAGCCCCCGTCCGATAACGAGCACACGCTCCGCAGCGAGGATGCGGGACGCCGCCGCGTCCACGGAGGCCTGCGGCACGAGGCGGGGGAGGTCGGACAGCAGTTCGATCTGCGAGGCGACGACCGCTGCGAGCGACGGATCGCGCTCTGCGTCGAAGCGACTCTCGCCCACCGCGAGCCGTTCGTACTCAGCAGCCAGGCCGGCGCGCAGCTCGGGGAACCCGTCGTAGCCGAGCTTCTGGGCGAAGCGCACGACGGTCGACTCGTGCACCGCGGCTTTGGCCGCCAGCTGGGCAGCCGTGAGCTTCGACACACTGAGCGACGAGCTCAGAAGGACGTTGCCGATCCGCCGATCGGCGTCGGTGAGGGTCGCGGACCGGCTCTGCAGCGCGTCCTGGAATCGCATCTCGGCTCCATTGATCGAGTACGTCCTGCAAGCGAAGAACTTGCAGTGTCTGCCAAGTTTTGCAAGTTATGCAGGAAACGTCAAGCACACAAGGGTCAGGATCTAATCGCGGCTTGCCGCATAGATCCGCCACTTTGGGCGCGAAGCCGTCAATTCGGAGATACGGGCGCTCAACTCGCTGGCCTGCAGAAAAGTTGACGGAATGCATGTTGTCTGCAAGAGTCTGAGGCATACGAAGCCGTAGCGCAGCAGCGGACGAGGCAGTCCGGCCCGACGTGCCGACCCTCGAACCGCGGAAGGGATTCGCTCATGCTCACACGCGTCGATCACATCGATCTCAAGGTCCCCGACCTGAATGCCACCGTGGCGTTCTTCACGTCGATTGGATTCGAGGTGCTCCGCCGGATGGAGGACCGCGGGTCGGTCGAGGTGGCGCTCCCCGGAGAGAACCAGGTGATGTTCGAGATCCGGCAGGACGACAACGTTCAGGGTCAGAAAATCGACCACATCGCCTTCGCCGTAGACGACCCCGACGCGACCATCGAGCTGATCGAGGGCGCGGGCGTGTCGTTCTCCCGCAAGCATCACCCGACCCCGACGGGCCGGACGGTCAGCAACTTCGTCGACCTCAACGGCGGCAAGTGGCAGCTGGCCGAATGACACCCGCAACAAGACGAACAGCTCTCGGAGGAGATCGACGATGATCATCGAGTCACACGCTCACTTCACAACCGCGCCTCAGGCGCTCGACGCCTACCGCGGTCGCCAGCTCTCGCAGCGGAATCGACCGACGAAGGGGCGTGCGCTCAAGATCTCCGATCAGGAGCTCGCAGACTCCTTGCGCGGCCACCTCGATCGCATGGAGCAGCAGAACGTCGATCGAATGATCTTCTCGCCGCGCGCGTCCGGCATGGGCCACGAAGTCGGGGACTTCAAGATGAGCCTGTACTGGGCCCAGACCAACAACGACCTGATCGCGCGCGTGTGCGAGATGTTCCCTGACAAGTTCATCGGGGCAGCCCAGCTGCCGCAGTCGCCCGACTCCACACCCGACCAGTGGATCTCGGAACTCGAGCGGGTCGTCAACGAACTCGGGTTCGTGGGATGCATCGTCAACGCCGACATCTCGGGCGGTGGTCAACCATTCACCCCTCGACTCGGCGATGAGTGGTGGACTCCGCTCTGGGAAGCGATGGCCGGCCTCGAAGTCCCCGGCCTCATGCACGCCACATCGACCGTGAACCCTGCGCTGCACCTGAACGGCTCGCACTACACCAACCACGACGCAATGGTCTTTTTCGAGTTGGCCTGGTCCGACGTCCTCGTACGGCACCCCGATTTGAAGCTCATCGTGCCTCATGGGGGCGGTTCGTGGCCGTTCCACTACAACCGTCACCGCTCGCTGCACGTCGGCACCAACCGCGAGCCCTTTGAGGAGGCGATCAAGCGGATCTACGTCGACACCGCTATCTATGACCGTGACTCGATGGACATGCTTCTGCGCAAGGCTCCGATCGACAACATCCTGTTCGCGACGGAGCCGTTCGGAACCTCGAAGCACGTTGACCCGGAGACGGGACGCACCTTCGACGACACGACCGCGTTCATCGCCGAAAATGACACTCTGAGCGCGGAGGACAAGGAGAAGATCTTCTCCGGCAACGCACTCCGCATCTACCCCAGGATCAAGCTGTGAGCCGGGCGACCTTTGCGACCGGGGACATCTGCGACCAGCACGATGACGTCCAGGTCCTGAATCCGCTCTTGCTCAAAGACTTCGGCGGCCGTGCGAAGTTCGCTGGACCTGCGCTGACCGTCAAGGTCTTCGAGGACAACGCGCCCATCAGAGACCTCGTGCTCACCCCCGGAGAAGGCCGTGTGATGGTCGTCGACGGGGCGGGGTCGATCCGCGCCTCACTGCTCGGCGGCAACATCGCCAAGCGCGCCGCGGACAACGGCTGGGAAGGACTGGTCATCTACGGCTGCGTCCGCGACAGCGACGAACTCGCCGTCACTGACCTCGGCATCCGCGCGCTCGGACTGTTCCCCCGCAAGACCGAGCGCAACCTTCACAGCGGACGCGTCGGCGGCACGGTCGAGATCGCCGGCACGGTCATCTCGGAGGGCGACTGGGTGTACGCCGACGAAGACGGGATCGTCGTGTCGTCCCGCCCCGTCCACGGCCCGCAGAACGCGTGAGCGCGGCTGCCCCATCGCTGGGCGACATCAACGGCGCCGCGCCGCACCAGGAAAGGAATATACGTGCTGCTCATCACTGAAAACCAGAAACTCCCGCTGAAACCGGTAGGCCCCCAGCTCTTCGTCGATTGGCGGCTGATCAGCGTCGGCGACATCGACTGGGTCGACCCCGCGACGGTGGGGACCGAAGCAAAACCGAAGAAGATGTCGCAGTGGGGTGCGGCGATCCCCGAGCCGGTCGCCCTCGCCCACACCCCCTTCGGCATCCGCATCGAGGCGGAGAAGGGGCACGTCATCGGCCCGATCTTCCCCAAGGACAAGCCGTGGGAACAGGCGTACCTGATGTACGTCAACAACGTGATCGTCCACGAAGGCAAATACAAGATGTGGTACACCGTGGTGCCGCCGGACCACTACGACACCCCCGACCTCCCGTGGCACTGGGATGTCGGCTGGGTGCTCTGCTACGCGGAGTCGGATGACGGCCTCACGTGGACGAAGCCGGAGCTGGGTCTGAAGGACTACAAGGGCGAGCCCACCAACTGGGTGTACGGGCGAGAACTGTCCCCCAACCACTTCGCATCGGGTTCCGTAGTCCTCGATGAGTCTGCGCCGCCGGAGGAGCGGTTCAAGCTCATCTACCGTGGCGAGGAGAAGTACGACGACCCGGAGGGCTTCCTCGCGCGGCAGCGGGAGCGCTTCGGCGACGACATGGACCCGAAGTCCGTCAACGGAAAGCCCGGCAAAGCCGGCACCTTCGCCACCACAGCCGGGGCGGTGTCACCAGACGGCATTCACTGGACGCCTCTGGAAGAGCCCCTCGTGATGTACTGCTCCGACCAGATGAACGCTGCGTTCTGGGACGAGAGCAACCAGGAGTACGTCTCCTACTTCCGGATGCAGCGGGCTGGGCGGCGCTCGGCCGGGCGGACGGCGACGAAGGACTTCCGCACGTGGTCGACGCCCTACCCCGTGCTGGAGGTCCCGCTCACCGAGCACCCGGCGGTCGACATCATGCACTGCCCGGTGCTGAAGTACCCCGGGACGGACGACGTATACCTGATGTACGCGACCATGTTCAACATCAACACCAACAATCGCGACATCGCTCTCGCCGTGAGCTCCGACGGCCTCTACTGGAACTGGTCGCCCGGAGAGCGCATCGTCTCGCCCGAGCACGGGACGAGCGAGTTCGAATACGACGACATCGAAGCCGGCTATGGGATCGTTGATCTGCCGGGCGGCAAGATCGGCGTCCCGATCGTGGGCTACGAGAAGCCGTACAAGTATCCGAGGTTCGGGCGTCCGCCGCTCGGCGTGCCGGGCTACGCCACATGGGAGAAGGACCGCATTTCGGCCGTCGTCGCCGACGATCGAGGCGAGTTCACCACCCATACGCTGCTCGCCTCGGGCACGGACCTTCTCCTGAACTTCAAGACGCGGGGGTCGGCGTGCTCCGTCCGCGTCGAGGTTCTCGACGAGAAGGGGGTGACGATCCCCGGATTCGGTGTCGATGATGCGCCGATCCTCTCGGGGAACGAAACCGCACTTCGTGTCAGCTGGCGAAACGGCGCTTTCGCCGAGCTGCAGGGGCGCAAGATCCAGCTGCGGTTCCACCTGCACGGCGCGAAGATCTACGCGTTCGAGTTCGCCGGCTGATCCCGCGGACTCGGATGTTCCACGGTGACCGGTGGCAGCTCGCACTGGGAGTGCAGGCTGCCGCCGGTCACGCGTCGTGGGTAGGGCTCCGGCTGATGCTGGCGTATCAGATGCTCGACGCCACCGATTCCGTCGCCCTCGTGGGCCTGCAGGCCGGCACGTTCGCCTTCGCCGGGCTTGTCGTCGCAATCCCCGCGGGCCGAGTAGCAGACCGTGCCGGCGGAGCCGTCGTTGCGAGCGCGGGGCTGCTGGCGTGTGTGGCCGGCACCGCGCTCGCACTTTCGATATCGTCCGTCGGCGGCGCTCTCTCCGCCGCCGCGATCATCGGAGTGGGTCACATCTGCGCCCTCGTCGGGCAGCAGAGTCTCGTCGCGCGCCTCACGACTTCACGCAGCACCGACGCGGCATTCGGCACGATGACAGCGCTGTCGTCAGTCGGTCAGCTTGCCGGCCCCCCGATAGTCACCGCCGCCGCGATGATCGGCGCCTCCGGTTCTGACCACCCCAACACGTGGCCAGGTCTCCTCGCTTGCCTGCTCCTCCTGTTGATCGCACTTCCCTCCTACTTCGAACTCCGGCGCGCCGAACGTCGAAGCGCAGCGGGAGAGAAAGCTCGACCACCAAGGTCGACGCTCCGGAAGGTGCTGCGCACGCCCGAGGTGGCGCGGGCGATCCTGGTGAGTTGCATGGTCATCGTCGCCGTCGACCTACTCGGCACATTCCTTCCGGTGTGGGCCGTGCAGACCGGCGTCGCGCCGTTCGCCGTCGGGATGCTGCTCGCCCTTCGCGCAGCGTTCACGATCGTGAGCCGAGTCGGACTTTCCCGGCTGATCGATCGGTTCGGCCGCCGGGTGTTGCTCAACGTCTCGCTGACGCTCGGCGCGGCAGGCCTCATTGCGTTGCCGTTCGCCGACGTGTGGTGGGCCATTCCGTTGATGATCGTCCTGGGAATCGGCCTCGGAATCCCTCAGCCGATCACGATGGCCTGGGTGGTCTCGGTGGCACCTTCCGGGGAGCGCGGAGCGATTCTCGGAGCCAGGATGACCGTGAACCGTTTCGCGCAAGTCGTCATTCCCGTGTCGGTGAGCTACTTCGCGAGCGGGGTGGGGGATCTGGGTGTGTTCTGGATCGCCGGCCTGTTCCTGGGCGGAGGCATCGTCGTCGTCGCACTGGCGAAGATCGAGCCGGACAGCGATTCCCCACCCGAGCCGTGAACCGCGGACCGGCGCGACGACTCGTTGTTGCGCGACCGCGTCGCCGGGCCAGGACTGGCGTGGAGGACCGTGTAGAGGATTACCGCGCGCTTCGTGGAGGATTACCCCCGCGGAGGTGCGCTGAGACCCCCGGAATCACACGGGGAAACAGGTTCCGCGTACAACCCGCGAGGGGTTGTACGCGGAAGGGGTGTCCCTTCGTACGCGGAACTCTTGAGAGCGAGAAATGCCGCCTGGTTTCAGGCGGCATTTCTCGTTCCGAGGACGAGATAGTCGGTGTCGATCCGGTTCGGTAGGAGTCGACAAAGGGGAAAGGCTCGAAGTCCGGCGTCGCAGCCCGGTTCTGGGCATGCTGACGCCGACCTTCGAACCGGTGGTGGTAGTTCGCGTCCGCGCGGGTTATGTGCGGACGGGATTTCGTTTCGCGCGTCCCCGCTGGTGGGCGACTCGCTGCAGCGCGGAGCTGCGGTGGGGCTTGCGCTGCTTCGCGCGGGGTGCTTCGAGGCCGGCTTCGTAATCGAGTCCGTCCTCGGTCTTCTGTGCGGCGAAGTCGTGAATCTTGTCGAGATTCGCGGCGACCACGGTCAGGGTCGCGAGGAAGTACTGCGCTACGGAGCCGCGGAGGCGACGGCGCGAGCCGTCTTCGAGCGCGTGGGTGCCGCCGTCCTTGAGGTAGGCGTTGAAGGACTCGACGCTGTTCCGGCCGTGGCCGTACATTGCCCGCCACTCCTTCGAGCCGTACTGGTACTCCTGGGCGAACTTGCCGCCCGCTTCGGCTGGGAACGTCGTGCTGGTCTTGTTGTCGCAGACCCTCGCGGGCCCCTCCACGGGCCGTTGGATGATGGTGAGCGGAACGGCGCCGGAGGGAAGCTTGGAGGGCTTACGCGGGCAGACCGCGGTCGGTGAATTCCCGGCGGCAGGGCATGACCAGGGCGTGCGGCCCTTCGCGTCGGGCAGTTCCTTTCTGCTGAACAGGTATGGGTCTCGAGCTTCGACGGCGCGGTGCCACACTTCGTCACGCTTGATCGCTCGGGACAGGCGATCCGACTTGGTCAGTGTGCGGTCCTTCTCGTCAGCGTCTTCGCCTGCTCGGCGTCGGACACTTGCGTCGATGAGGGTCTGAGGCATCGACGCGCAGTACCAGTTCCCATCGACCATGATGGCGCCGGCGTAGCTGTCCTGAACACCGAGGAAGTTCTTGTGGTAGTCCATGACCAGTTTCGCGCCGGCGGACCGCAGGAAGTTTTGAAGTTCGGCTTCTTTCGCGCCGGGGAGGTAGGCGCGGTCGCCGATGACGTGGTCGAGTTTGAGCCCGCGGTTGACGATGTTCTGGAACATTGCGCGGGCTGCCTTGCCGGGGCCGAAGCCCGGCGCGTGGTGGCCGATGCCGACGACGAGGTGCGGAATGTCGTCCGGGCGTGACGGGTCGTTGCTGGTGAGCACGCCGAGTTCGAGTTCGTACGCGTACTTCATCTTGGTGATGGAGGTCTTCCCGTCGTCGGAGTGGTCGTCGGTGCCGCGGGCCCAGAACGCCGCGTCGGGTTCGACCGAGACGGTCTCGTGGGGAGCGAGGTTCGCAAGGCGACCGACTCCGATACCGCGGGCGTGAACGCGGACGGCGGTCGCGTCGATGGTGATGGAGATCGCTTCGGTGCGCAGCTTCGCGGGCAGGAGCATGTAGGTGGCGTGGAGGAGCAGATTCATGAGCTCGTCGGCTCGATCGGCGCGGACGGAGAGCACCTCCGCGTTCTCTTCCCGCTCGGCCTTCACGCGGTCCCATTCGTGCTTCGTAAGGCAGCGGTGACGGTTGAACACCGGGTGGTAGTCGATAAGGCTGAAGATCCGGTTCGTGGCACGGCGGGCGCGCTCATACCATCCGTCCGGGCTCACGTTGGCATTGAGCGTGACACCGAGAATGGCGGCACCCTCGGGGGTCAGTCGCTCTGTGACGACGTCGCGGAGGCGTTTGAGCTGCAGCGGCTGGTGTTCCCACGCCAGCACGAGCCACAGGATAAGGACGGCCCGCATGGGGATGGACGCGGGGCGTCCGCCGCGGCTCGGTGCGTGCACCTCGCGATCCCACTGGCTGAGGAGTTCGGGGATGCCGACGCTGTCGACCAGCGACGCGCACCTCTGAAGCGTGCCGAGCGCGAGGGGCCCACGAGTACGCGGGTTGTAGAGGAGTTCGTCGAGTTCCGCGTTGTCGGCCAGGAAGAGCGGGTTGCTCTTGCGTTTGTCGGTCCTCATCGCGGCGACTCCGTCATCCGCAGAGCAGCCAGGCTGTGCTCGGTGCTCATCGGGCGCACGTACGACATTGCCCGGCGGAGCGAGTCCGTGGATGTCATTCCTGAGGCGGGCAGCAGCGCGGCGAGGGGCGTTCCGGCTTCCAGGTGGGCGACGAGCCAGGTGACGCGGAGGCGTGCGGGTGTCGGCTTCGCCTCACCGACGGAGGAGCCGAGGACTGACCGCATCGCGCCCTTGCGGTCGCGTGCGGTCGGCGCGATCAACAGCCCGCTCGGCGCGATCTCGTTCAGGCGCTCCATGAGGGGTCGCCACCGGTCGACGACCGGGACGATGCGCTCGTCGCGGTCCACCCGAACAGCGAGGACATCGTCGAGGGTTCGCAGGTCAGCGCCTCGCGCGCTGAGCATCTCGGCCGCGGTCAGTCCGCAGCCGACGCCCAGCACAAAGACTGCGAGGCAACCGATGCGCTGATAGTCGGTGCGCTGGTTGGTCGCCCAGGTCCGAAAGACCGCGAGCTCGGCGTCCGTGTACGGGCGTTCCGGTTCCGAGACCGTCGTCACCGTCCGCTTCTCTACGGCGGGGGCGATCCCGGCGAGTGTGCGGAGCATCTTCCGCTCACGCTCGGCCATCACGGGGATCACCTCTTGGCCGCGGTCCGCCGCGTACACGTCGATGACGTCCGGTCGGAGCGCGTCCTCGAGTGAGACCATTCCCGTCTGCACGACCCAGTCGCCGAAGTACGCCAGCACCCGCTGGTGTTCGTCGATCTGACGACGCGACATGGCAGCGCAGCGCGTCGCGATCGTGTCGAGAACGAACGGCTTCACCTGAGCCCAGGTCGAGGCAGCGAGCATCGGGGTGTAGTCGGACGGAGACTTCGTCGTAGAGAAGGTGAACATGCCGCTCGTGTGCGCGGCGAAACCGCCTGAAAAGCAGAAGTTGTCCGAAGACGTCTCAGACTCCGCAATGGTGACATCTAGAGTCACAGATCGTGCGAGAATCGACGAATGTCGACCACGAGGCAGGCTCCGCGGGCGTACGCGCCGGATCCGGCACGATTCGGGCATCATGCCGCCCGACGGGTATGGACGAGGCTGCCCGACGATCCCGTCGAGCGGGCGCGCAGTCGCGCGGCGCAGGTGCAGGATGCGGTGGCCTGGCACGTGCTCAGGGGTCTCAAGGAGAAGCGCTACAAGCGCGCGGATCTTCTGGAGCGGACGGGTTGGGGACGCGAACGGCTGTCGCGGTTGATGAACGGAAACGTACCGGCGGGGCTCGACGACATCATGCTTCTGCTCGATGCAGCACG
>Ga0182742_1002446_pt1 | contig 20513 bp, 12 predicted proteins | sample eDN5th37CBELigMG_FD_128880 | JGI IMG/M metagenome (GOLD analysis project Ga0182742, IMG submission 128880) | Enriched Miracle-Growth compost microbial communities from Emeryville, California, USA - eDNA 5th pass 37_C BE-Lig MG (version 2)... ... | reverse complement strand
GCGAATTTGTGGTGCGCTTTGAACGGTTATTTCACGGCTAAGCTTTAGGTCGTAAATACGCTTGTCTAGACGGTCCGCAAACTGCATCATGTCGTTGACTTCCTGGAACGCCATTTGGTCTTGAGTCTGTTCCGCTTTCTGTTTAAGCTTTGGAATAGTAGATTGGTTCAGCTCGTCAAGTTTCAACTCCCCTGCTGCGATATATACGTTCAGTGCATGGAAGTACTCTTTATTGTGTTCGTAAAGTTTTTCTAGAAACACTACGTCGCTCATAAGTGTGTTTTTTGAGCGCTCTAGCTTTACACTGATTCGGTCAATTTGCGCACCTGTTTTTTGGTATTTCGAGAGCACCTCTTGTAGTGAATTTTGGATTTTCCCAAACATCCTTGAGAACATCGAGCGTTTCTCCGGCTTTAGTTCGTCTGGATTGACCTCATTGAATTTCTTCATAAGATCAGAGAGGATCTCCCCCACTTCCCCAATGTCTTCTTTTTTTACATGCTCAATCATTGAATTTGAAAAAGTCATCAGCTTAGATTGTGCTTGTGTTCCGTACGTGATGATTGCTTGATGATTTTTCGGGTCAATTTGTTGCGCCAATTGATATGCCTTTTCCCTGTTCTCCGGTGGGATGACATCAATCAGTTTTACCTGCTTATCTGTTTGTTGCGTAGCTAGGATGGGTTGGTCCTGCGCTGAAATCGGATCAGCAAAGGGATTTCCGAGCAAATCGTCTAACATATTGCTGCTAGATGCTGCTCGTTGCAATTGCGGCTCTGTGTTACGATCTGTCATTTTATTCTCCTACTTTCTTCATTCGGGTCTAGATTCTTCGGCTTTAGGGTAATCTTCTTTACCACATCAAGCTCGAAGTTGAGTTTATCTATATCATTCGATAGGACTTGGTTTAAATCCTCTTCAATTACATGGGAAAGGTCACGGAGAGCGCTTTTCGTATCTTGAAGAGAGATTAGTAATTCTGAGTTCTTTTTTGGCTGACTAGATAAGAACGCGTATTTTTCTGCAAGTTCCACCATGGAATCTAAGTGTGAATAGTAGAACGGTTCCGCTTGGTAAAAGCGCTTTGGTTCTTTTTTAGTAATTGAGTAAATCTTGTTTGCTACTCGAAGTGTATCAAGCTGTTGCTTAAAAGCAGCGATGTCTCTTACTTGGAAGAATGCTTTTCTCAAACGCTGGAGCTTTGGCTTAGCTTCCTTTAGGTTCTTTCTAATGTATACATACTCTTTACGTGAGATGTTATATTTCTTGAATGTTTTTGCCTTTACGATTCCATTGGTGATTAAATAGGCAGTGATACCTGCTACAACTGAGATTCCTGACGCTGTAAGAAAGCCATTGTTCAAAGCGAAAAAGCTAATTAGCCAAGTCAAAATGGAAGCTGGTATGGAAACAAAGGTAAAAATAAGCAATGCAATTAAGAAGTTCACTGTAATCGACTCCTGACCTCTCGGGATTTCTATATTAAGTAATACGAACCAATTGTAAAAAAAGTTTCAAGTTTGCACGAATCTAGTTTTTGCCCCAACTAAAATTCTCTATAACCAATATAACCGAAATTGACCATATTCAAAATGGACTTCCTTTGTATTTACATCTAGGTCTCAAGACTGAGAAGCTGGGTGTCAGACACCCCCCGTGGACCACTTTTGGGTGTTTTGTCTTTTTAGGGTGTCTGTCACCGCTCGTGGACAGAGTAGGTGATTTTGTCCTTGTGGAGTGGACATTCCTCCACTTTATATTTTCTTCTTATAATATATAGTTGAAGATCACTCCATAAAAATCCCAATAAATAGTTAATCTCTAAGAGTTAAGAGCTACTTGCACTCATCTAAAGATGCCTTCTAGGATTTAGTTCTCATCTTGTCGACTTTTATATAAAAATAGTAATTTTTTACACTATCATTCGACAATTTATGCTAGACTAACAAGGTTACTACATAAAAACATGAAGGATAATATCGAAATTATCCTTCATGTTTTTATGTAAAAAATTCATTATGGGGAGTAGAAAGGATGCGAGGAAAAGCCTTATTTTTTATAGGGATACTACTATTAGGTATTGTATTCCCTTCAAACTTACGCATTGCCAATGCACAAGACAATGCTAGTGCTGAAGATTTTGGTTACTATTTCATTTCTTATAGTGGTGAAGAAAATGTAGTAACTATCAATGAAAATGTAACATTAACATTAACTACTTGGACGGATGAATCGAAATCTGCTGTTAATGGTAAAATTAGCATGTACGCTGATTCGTCAAACCAAACAAAAGATATTATCTTAAATGTTAATGCAGACCGGAATGAATTAGCATTATCTGAAACAGAGAAAATCTATTATAGAATAGCTGCCTCAGATTCATCTAAAGCTGAATTCGTTACACCACTTGAATTAAATGATCAACATACAGTTGTTACTCAAAACGAAAACGGAACATCCATTGAGGAAGTAAAAACCGTTGATGAATACAGTACTGTAGTTTTAAACAAGGGCAAAATTTATTTCTCAACGGATGAAAATTCTAAAAAAATAGAGATTACAAAAGAACAATACGATTCTTTAAATGCTCTCTCTGAATCCCCATCAATGGAAGAAAGTACGGAAGAAGAGGCTGATTTTAACCAACAAACGGTTGAACTGGATGCCTTAAATGCTCAGATAACCAGCTTAACTCCTTCTGTTAAATATTCTAGCCATGTGCAAGGAATTGGCTGGCAAACTGTTGTTACTAATGGAGCCACTTCAGGAACTGTTGGAGAAGGCAAACGGGTTGAAGCCGTACAAGTCTCATTAGAAAACACTCCATATTCAGGAGGCATTTCTTATAAAACCCATGTACAAAGCTACGGCTGGTTACCTAGTGTTTCTGACGGACTGACAAGTGGCACAACTGGTGAAGGTAAGCAGGTTGAAGCGATTCAAATTAGCCTTACTGGAGATATGGCAAAATATTACGACGTCTACTATCGTGTTCACTCTCAGACCTTTGGATGGTTAGGCTGGGCAAAAAATGGACAATCTGCAGGAACTGAGGGATTATCTAAACGGGTAGAAGCCCTCCAAATTGTATTAGTTGAAAAAGGTGGAGCTGCTCTAGGGTCTACAGCTCATGCATTTCTTACAAAGCCATCAGTAGCTTATTCTACTCATGTTCAATCTCATGGTTGGCTTGACTTTGTTAAAGATGGAGCAATGAGTGGAACTGAAGGAGAAGCCAAACGCTTAGAAGCAATTAAGATTCAACTTGAAAACAATCCTTATAGCGGGTCTATTACTTATTCAACCCATGTTCAAGGCATTGGATGGTTAAGTAATGTGTCTAATGGAGCTGTTTCTGGCACATTAGGACAAAGCAAACGTCTAGAAGCCATTAAGATACAATTAACCGGCGAAATGGCAACACACTACGATGTCTACTATCGTGTTCATGCCCAAAGCTTTGGCTGGTTAGGCTGGGCGAAAAATGGGCAATCTGCAGGAACTGAGGGTCTAGCTAAACGCTTGGAAGCAATTGAGATCGTTTTAGTCGCAAAAGGTGGAGCGGCACCTGGTTCTACCGACGAGTCATTTGTTACTAAACCTTCTGTAATTTATTCAACACATGTACAATCATATGGCTGGATGGGATTTGTTGCAGATGGTGCCTTAAGTGGAACCGAAGGCCAATCGAAACGAGTAGAAGCAATTAAAATTGATTTACAAAATGCACCTTATAGTGGTGGTATAACCTATTCCACTCATATTCAGGGTTATGGGTGGTTAAATAATGTGTCCAATGGAGCCATTTCCGGTAAAATTGGAGAAAGTAAACGCATGGAAGCCATCAAAATCAATTTAACTGGTGAATTGGCGAATTACTATGATGTGTACTATCGTGTCCACGCACAAAGCTTTGGATGGTTAGGCTGGGCGAAAAATGGAATGAAGGCTGGTACTGAAGGATATTACAAACGAGTAGAAGCCATTCAAATTAAGCTAGTTCCGAAAGGCCAAGGTGAGCCAGCAAGTGAGCAGCTATCGTTTAGGGAACCCTTAACTGTATTTTTAGACCCTGGTCATGGTGGTTCTGACCCTGGTGCTGTAGCAGGTGGAGTTAAAGAAGCAAATATCAATCTCGCTGTTGCCAAAAAGGTTCAAGCAATATTAGTTAGTCGTGGTTATCGAGTCTATATGTCTCGTACGGCGGATACTTATGTATCACTCTATGATCGACCACAAATGGCCAATGATCTAAAAGCTGATATTTTTGTAAGTATTCACACCAACTCAACAGGTTCATCATCAACGGATGCTATTGGTATTGAATCGTACTTTTATGAGTATGATCCGGAGTACCCTTCAAAGATCAATACGACTATGCACAATAACCCAGACCGAATCTCCAAGAGTGTTTCACTCACAAACCTTATTCAGGATAATATGCTTGAGTATACAGGGGCAAATGATCGTGGAACCGATGGAAGTTCATTCGCAGTTATCCGTGAATCGGCGATGCCTGCCACGTTAATTGAGGTTGGTTTTATCAATAATACGACTGAACGCCAAAGATTAATAACCGACTCTTATCAAAGTAAGTTAGCAAAAGGAATTGCTGACGGAATTGTTGATTATTTTAGAGTTTACTAAGATTTATTAACATCAGACTAGAAATCAATTTGATTTCTAGTCTTTTTTAATTGAAAAACCATATGTCAAACTTTGTAGAAGTTTTGGTTGTTTATAATGAATTGGTAAGTGGTAAATAAAGAGTACTTGATACCTAGGTTGAAGTGACAAATATAAAGGAGTGGTCTTATGAAGATTAAGGTCAAAAGCTGGAAGATGCTAACTGCTCAAGACAAAATCTTTATTTTAAAAGCCATTAGCTTTCGGTCACAGGCAATGTCTTCAAGTATTACCTCAGATTAATTAACCGTCTATTTTCTTTAAAGCATTTACTCACTATGCTAGTTAGCCTGTAAATATTCCACCTTTTCAGCAATATTTTGTGAACTTTATTAACATATGTCCCACTGCATGAATATACATACTATTGAAAGGAGGGATTTATGTTGAATAGCTATCCTTTATTATTCTTAGCTGCCATGCTTGCTGGTTTTGGATTGTTACGCGTTCCTGTAAGCGGTTTCTTAGCGCCTCTTGATCCACTGATCGATGGCATTGGAGTTCTAACTGTCCTTATCTTTGCTTTAGCTCTTATCTATCATGGATTGATGTTTTTAGCAGGAAAGAAAAAATTTTAACTTATTCTAACCAGACTCTTTGGGTCTGGTTTTTTAGTTTACAAATGGAAAAAGGAAAAAGTATTCATAATTCCTCCATTTGGAATTAAAATGGAATAGTACATAATTTCCAGGAGGGTGATGGGGTTGTTTAAAAAAATTGCGGCAGACGCTTTAGGTTTATCAGATATCGGAAAGATTATTGACCCAAGGGATTTTGACAAGACAGACGCTGACGATTACGTCATGCATGAGGACAATGAAAGAATTTACTTCCTAATCAAGACAAAGGCTGATGAATATTGCTTTACGAATTTGGCATTGATTCATGTGGATGGTCAAAGTGCTGCTTCCTCTAAGCGCACATTGTATCGTTATCCATATTCTCAACACAAGATCTCGAACGTAACATTAGAAACCGCCGGAAAGCTTGATATGGATGTTGAAATTAAATTCCGCTTAGGCGATGTTCAATTTGATGTTGATGTACAAAAAGATCAAATTGAAAAGTTGAAGGATTTGTATAAGGCGTTACTACGCATCTCTGAAACTACTTATGAAAATTCAGTTGTTACTAGCTTAGCGAACGAAAGTCTAGGGAAGGCGGTTGCTATTCTTCAAAACTCTCGTACAGAGGAGTTAAAGCTCTCTGAACAGTATAAAGAGCTTACTGAGTTTGGCTTTAATTGGCTAACGTCTATTCGTGAACAGTATCATGAGAAAGACTTTGGAGATGTGTTTGAGAAGTATATTAATAATTAACAAACTGAAACCGAGGAAGTCTTATCTCCTCGGTTCTATTTCTTTTTTGCATAAATAATATACCGCTCGGGAGCATCCCCAACATATCCAAAGGGATAACAAGTGGTAAGGATTAGTTCCTCCTCCTGATTCTGTAGGGTAATAACACTCGTGTCATCAGCATCAACAATTTTGGTGTTTACTATTTCATACGACGCTTCTCCATACGACATTTTCATTACAAGTTCATCACCTAATTCGAGATCCCCTACCCGTTTAAAAACTGTATCACGGTGGCCTGATAAAACAATTTGCCCACCTTGATGAGGATAGAATGAACCTTTGTAATGTCCCACTCCTTTGGCGAGTTCGTCTGGATCTGTTCCTTCCACAATTGCTAACTCGGAATCTATCTTTGGCAAAGACAGCAACCCTACTACTTCTCCAACCACTGGCTCAAATGTAGACTCGTCCACTTGTTCTTGCTGTTTCTCTACAACCCCTTTAGCTTCCTTTAATGATTGCTCTACCTTAATATTCGATTGTAAAATCTGATATCCCGCAAAACTAGTAATTCCTAACCCCAAGAGAATGAAAAGATAAATGAAATACTTCATTATACTCAATCCCCCTTTAACCAAATTCTCTATTATTATAGCATCCTTATTGGTAAAAAAGGGAATCCCCCAACCGAGAGATTCCCCTGCCTCTTAAATTCTAGTTTCTTCTTAATCTACTTCTTTTGCTTACTCCCAATAATGTCATTCCCATGAAAAGAAGAGCAAACCCTAATAAAAAGATGTTATAAAAGTTTGTTGCTGTATTCGGTAGTGCCTTTCCTGCCTTAGGTGCAATCGTTACTTTTGACATATCCTTTTTAAAGACGGCAAAAGTCGTAAAGTGTGTGGTTGAAACACTCACTTTGCCGTTTTTGTACTCAGCACCAGGAACAAGCTCCCATCTCTTTGTCTTTTCATTGAAGAAATAAACGTCGAGACTTTCCCCATTTGTCTGCGTTCCAATATTGAAGGTAATCATGATTGGTAGACTAAAGGTTGAGAACTTCTTCCCCTTTTCATCATAAATATTAAAATCATAAACCGCACTGATGGCGTCATCCATATCCTTCATACGTTTCATTTCTATTTTCACTGCGCCATTTGGTAAGATTGAAGCTGGAATGTTGAGCATGGCTATGCTATTGGAAATAACCAGCTTTGCCCCTTTTTCTTTTAGCCTTTTGATTTGCGCTGCCGTTAAGTTTAATTCTACAGAATCAGCTTTAATCTCAACTGTTAGTGTGCCGTTTTGAATCAATTTGGCTATATCTGCGTCATTGATCATTGCGACTCCATTTTTGACAGTTGGTTTTACAATTACGTTGTTTGGTTCTGTGGTTTCAGGATTACTTGGCTTTCCCGGATTTCCTGGTACATTAGGTTTCCCTGGGGTATTCGGTGTTCCCGGGTTGTTCCCACCATTCCCTGGATTGCCCGGTGCACCTGGATTATTACCTCCATTTCCTGGGTTACCTGGATTATTTCCACCGTCACCCGGATTTTCACCATCGTCAGGATCTCCAGGATCTTCGCCATCTCCCGGCTCCCCAGTAGAATTCGCAGCCGCTAAAATAAACGTTCCACCCGCATCACGAGACGCAAGATCCACCGAAACTTCCTTCGCATCAGAAACCGTGTAGCTCACTCCGTTATACTCATCCACAAGCACCGTGCTTGGCTCAAAGTCTACCGCAAAAGTGACCTTCGTGGCTTCTGTTGCTGTGTTTAATCCAACATATACTTTCTTTCCTAGGTACTCGCGCTTCGTGATAGAGTACTTCTCATCATTTCCACCAGCCACCATCATCCGTGTACCCTTTGAGAAAATCTTCGAGTAATCGCCACGAATATTTAGTAGTTTCGCATAATGATCATGCAGCTTAACCGCGGTTTCATCTCCACTTTCAAGCTTTTCCCATGGCATCCCGTCACGGTTTTGTGCAAATGCTGATACGACGCCATTGCTAGATTCCCAGCTTGATTTTCCAGAGTTGCCAAGCTCTTCTCCGTAGTAAATCACCGGTTGACCTTTAGACGTAATTTGCAGGGCTGCTGCAACCATCAACTTTCCAACATCGCCTCCTACATACTCAGACAAGAAGCCGTCCTGGTCATGTGAGCTTAAGAATTGTCCAAGCGTTGACGTGTTGTCGATACGAGCGTCTCGCTCGGTTAAATATGACTCAACCCCGCTAATGTCTCCATTCACAAAGTTCTTTGCTTTTTCTTTAAAATCAAAGTCCAGCAACGAGTCCATTTGACCGGAACGCAGGTAACCTCCGTCATTGGTGACGCTTGCTCCCCAATATTCGCCGATCATTTTGAAGCTCGGGCTGATTTCGGTTAGCGCATTTTTGAACGCCATCCAAGTGGTTTCTTCGACGTGCTTCACGGTATCTACACGGAAGTAGTCAATCGTTTCTCCGCTATCTGTTCTTGCTTTTTCCAACCAAGCGGTTTGCCATTCAATGATTTTGGCACGAACAGCTGGATCTTCGGTTCTGAAGTCAGGAAGTCCGTCTAGTTCTCCGCGTACGGTTGGGTCCTCCATTGTGGTACGAAGCATATCCTTTAATACCGCTTGATCTTCAGCTGTTGGTAGGCCTGCTTGACCTTGCCAGTTCGGTTCGATGGAATCCATTCCGTAACCAGCGTGGTTTAACACGACGTCTACCATAATTTTGATGCCTTTGTCGTGCGCTTTTTCAATTAGCTTTTTGAATGTTTCCATGTCACCGAGGCTTTCATCTAGAGACGTAAAGTCCTTTGCCCAGTAGCCATGATACGCGTATTGCTTCGCATCTAAGCCTTCAGTTGTTGTAAAATCGACTCCCTTATTAAAGTCGATATTATCAACAATTGGTGAAATCCAGATGGTGTTGATGCCTAAGTCATCTAAGTAATCCAAGTTATCTATGATACCTTGGAAGTCCCCGCCATGGTACGCCTCACTATGTTCTGGATCGTAGCCAACCGGGTTGTTGCTTGCGTCTCCATCTTTGAAACGGTCGGTGAGCATGAAGTAAATTCGTGCTTCATCCCAATCAAAGTCAAGATCTCCTTGGTACGTGCGTGGTGCGACTTCGACTGGTACCGTTTGATTGTGACGGTTTCCGAATTCGTCTACCGCGGTTACGGTCAGATTCTTGATTCCTGCAGCAACCGAATCCTTTACTCCGATTGTGACGGCTTGAAGCTGCGGGTCAATCATGAGCTTGGATTTCCCACCCAGTGGCGTTGCATCCACGTACATTTCTTTAAAAGTGACCTCTTCTTCGGTAGTCACGTTGATTTTTAAAACGGCATTTTCGTTATGCTGTATTTTCCCTGGTGAGACCTGTCCTTCTATTGTCACCTTTGGCACAGTATATACAATCACCGATTTGCCATCAACTGTGTTTTTCGGGTCGGTCACCTCAGAGGTTTCCCCGTCCTTTGTTACAAGGAAGCTGTACTCGTATGTGCCTGGGTCGAGGTTTTTCAACGTATAGTAGAAGTACTCATTCTTCTCGTCATACGTCATCACATATTCCTGAGCTCCGACTTTCACCTTCACGCCTTCAATCGTGTGCATCAGGTCGTTTTGGTACAACTCTTCATCACGATAGTAGAACGTCACATTTCCATCTTCTAAAACTGGCCCTTTTACTGCTGGCACAACGGTTTGACCTGCCACACCTGTTACCACCGTTACCTTTGTAATGACTTCATCACGGTCAATTTTCACCACATGGTCGTCACTGTCCGGAGAAATCTTGGCTGTTGCCCAGTCCGTTCCTTTTCGGATGAGGAAGCCAATCGATTCGGTTGTTGGTGCAATTTCGATATTCGCAATCGCTGTGTCTCCATTGATTTCCGTAAAGTCGATTTGGTCGTTCTTTACGCCTGTATTCCATACCCAAATATTCCAGTCCGTGAAGTCCTTGTCTGGTCTGACGTATTTCACGCGAACATAGCGTTTCACGTTTTTCTTCACCGTTAAGGTAAGTGTTGCTTCTGCGTCGCCTGCATTGGCTTTGATCGTTGCCGTTCCTGGCTTTAAGCCCGATACCTTGCCCGTTCCATCCACGATGGCTATGCTCTCGTCAGATGATGTCCATGTAACCTTCGCACCAAGCATTTCTTGGTTGAATTGGTCACGAACTAGTGCGGATAGCTGAGCAGTGTAGGTTTCGTAGACGGATTTATCTCCTGAAATCGTGATACTCTTCGGTGCGAGTGTGGCCACCGTGACTTCAATTTCCGCCTTCACCTCACCCACTGCGGCAACAATCGTTGCTGACCCATTTTTCACAGAGGAGACTTTCCCGCCATCCACTGTTGCTACTTCTGGATTGGAAGACGTCCATGTGATGTTTTGGTCGAGCATGATGCGACCCTTTTGGTCTTTCACGTAAGCGGTGATCGTTTTCGTTGTGCCTGGGTTGATCGCAAAGCTCGTTGTGCTTGTTTCGATGCTTGTGGCCGTTGGTGTGTATTCACCTTCCGCCTCATCGTACAGCACCATCATCGATAATGGAGCGACGGTTGCAGTTGCACCATTGATCGTGCGAAGCGTTTCGACCCCGGCTGCTTGGTCGTCGACTACCACATTCCAGGACGTGCTGGATGGGAGGCTAACTTCCTTCGCTGCGTTGTTTGCATTGTAAATGACGACGATGTTTTTCCAAAGATCGTTGTTCGCATAGTTTTTTAACTGGAACGCAACGATATTGTCGTCGGTTTTGTATACTTGAAGATTTTGCTCAATCGCTGTTTTTGTGTTCATTTTAAACGCTGGATGAGCTTTACGTAGCTCGATCAAGCCTTGGTAATAATCGAACACCGGCTGGTATTGGTCCTTCAGCTCCCAACGAATTTGGTTGATGCTGTCTGGGCTCTTATAGCTATTGTGGTTACCGTATTTACTTCTTAGCATTTCTTCCCCTGCATGGAGGAAAGGAATTCCTTGTGAGGTAAGGACGATGCCATTTGCTAGTAGGCTGCGTTTGACCCATTCGTTTTTTAGCGCGTTGTCTTCAGTGATGATCGCATGTGGATCGGTCGTGATGTCCTGGTGCGCGACCTTCATCATTTTATCCCATAGGTTTAAATTGTCATGAGCGGTCACGTAGTTGATGCTTTCAGATGGACGGTTCGTAAAGTCGGTGATTGAACCGATGACACCCTTTGCAACGTCGGCTTCCTTCCCGGTTGCGCCTGTCGCAAAACCAGTGGATGCATCATCGCTTCCGCCTTTAATGGCGCCACGGATATTGTCGTTAAATACTGCATAGCCTTGGTCTTTCTGCGTTCCTTTGAAATTTTGTAAGGAAGCATCCAAGCTTGTCGATCCACCTGTCCATGGTTCGCCATAAATCAGAATGCTCGGATCAACCTCTTCTTTCAGCTCCTTCGTTAATTCGCTCATCGTTTGACGGTCGATTAAGCCCATCAAGTCAAAGCGGAAGCCATCGACTCCATATTCAGTAGCCCAGTATTTCACGGAGTCCTTGATATACTTACGAATCATCGGTCGTTCGGACGCGACTTCGTTTCCTGTGCCCGAACCGTTCGTAATTTTTCCCGCATCGTCCGTACGGTAGTAGTAGCCCGGAACGATTTTATCAAACGGAGAACCGCCAGAAAGCTGGGTGGATTCAGGGATGTACGTGTGGTTGTACACGACGTCCATCACGACGCGAATGCCTTTGTCGTGCATTGCTTGAACCATTTCCTTGAACTCCGTCACACGTGATGTTGGGTCTGCTGGGTCGGTGGCGTACGAACCTTCTGGTACGTTGAAGTGGATCGGGTCATAGCCCCAGTTAAACTTTGGATCAGTCGAGTTCGGGTCATCGACCGTTCGCTCGTTCACAGAACCGAAATCATAGACCGGTAATAAGTGAATGTGAGTCACTCCCAATTCCTTCAGTGAGTCTAATCCCGTTTTGATGCCATTTGGCCCCGTGGTGTTCGACTCGGTAAATGCCTTGTACTTCCCTTTATTGGTCATGCCTGAATTTTCATTGATGGAAAAATCGCGCACGTGCAGCTCGTATAAAATCGCATCGGTTGGCGACACAAACGCTGGTTTGGCTTCCGGATTAAAATTGGCCGGGTCGGTATCATCCATGTTGATGATCGCTGTTCGTTGACCGTTTGGCGAAGTGGAGCGGGCATACGGGTCAACTGCATAGTTGGTCGTTCCATCTGCGAACTCGACTTTGTACATATAATATTTTCCGTTTTGGTCACCGTTTAGGGTGAGTGACCACACGCCGTTGGAGGCACGAGTCATTGGAGTTTCTGTGCCGTTTGTGTGATCGGTGACAAATGCACCTTCGTAAGTGCCTTGGTCGTTATAGATAGCAACGCTTACTTTTTGAGCCGTTGGTGCCCAAAGCTTGAACGTTGTTTGGGATGGTGAGTACGTGTACCCTAGATCTTTTCCATCATAATAAAATTGGTCATCGTTTAGGACGTTACGCATCGTTACCTTTGTAGGCTGGTAACCGGTTGCGTTTACTTGGTATTGCTTTCTTACGTCGATTTGTGAAGGGTCTGTGATTGTTAACTTCACTTTTGTGTCGCTAAGCTTAGTTGTGGTAGTTGGTATTTCTTTGTTGGCTTCAACATCTGTTAGTATGAATGTGGTGTCATCTGTGAGCTTTTTGTTAACAGAAACGGTGATGCTATTTTTTGCATCCATTAATGCCGCTTGAATAGCCGCCGTTAAGTCTGGCTTGATGTAGCTCACATCGGTCTGGTCTTGCGTGAGCCAAACTTCTACGGAGTCACCTTCTTTGATTTCGATTTTTCTTTCAACGTCTTGTGTTGTCCAGTTTCCTGGTCTTGTGATGATGTTGATGGAGTTGGATGAGAATTCGTATGTTGCTTGCGCAAATCCGTCTTGAGTTGTTGTAAATGGATAAGCCGCTCCGTCTTTTCCATCTTCCCAAATCCACATATCCCAATTGTTTTGGGCACCGTCAAAACGGTAGTAATTGATGGTATAAGAATAAGTAGTGCTAAGGATTTGGATCGTTTTTTCTGCAGTTTTTCCGTCGAGTGTTGCTTGAACGGTGATGCTGTCGTTTGGTTGAACAGAGTACGTGTCAGCAATCGTTAGGCTGTTATTGGATAACGTAATTCCATCTCTACCATCCTTCAGGCTCCATTGTGGAGTCACATCAGACTGTTCTCCCTTTTCGTTAAGTGCTTTCGCAGAGAGAGTGACCGTTTGGCCTTTTTTCGTTGTGGCTGGTGCGTTGATGATTAGGCCAGGTGCATGGACGACGGAGTTTCCGTTCGCTTGGTTCGGGTTGCTTGGGTCCGTGATCCAGTTGTTTTCTCCAATAATAAACTTGTACTCGTATGTTCCTGGAGCAAGCTCTGTGGAGAACTGCCACACACCTTCCGCGTTTTTCGTCATTTCTTTGGCGCCGTCAGCCCAGCTCGTAAAGCTTCCTGCGACTCGGACTCTGTCAGCTTCACCTAAGTACTGGAAAGTGACCGTGCCATCATCGTTGATGACTGGACTTGTTGCTGTAGTTGGTGGTGGACCGATACTGAAAGTCGAATTATCCCCCGCCTTCGGGTTGGTGTTCAATGGATCCGCGGTGCTTTGATCCCAGCTTTTGTTGTTTAGTAGAAACTTATATTCATAGTTTCCTTCTGCTAGGGTTGGTAGTGTGGCGGTAAACACACCGTTTTCTAAGGTCATTGGGGTCGCTGTCTCAAGCGTCCAGTTGTTATGGGTACCAATGACATACGCGGCAGTTTCCCCTTGGCTTACATAGTTAAAGGTAACGCTGTTGTCTTCATGGATAATCGGGCTCGCTGGTGTGGTTTCGGCATTTACTCTTGTATACAATCCACTTCCTGAAACTAGCTGAAGTAGAAGAGCTATAACCATCACTATCGAGAACGCCCTCATGTTCTTCCTACTCAATCGCTTCTCCTCCTATTCTGTTTTACGGGTGGTGCTGACTAGCTGTGAACCTTGGTGATGTTTGTTGAAAAATGTGGTGCTTTATGTAGCTTCATGTTGCAATGGGGTGCAGGTTTTTGTGCAATCGATTGCACAAATGATAAAAAAAGAGATAATAGTTCAGTTGACGCCCTGTGCAACAAGTTGCGCAAGCGCTTTCACAAACTACTAACCTAATAATATCACCCCCCTAGGGTGTCTGTCACCACAAAAAGACAAAATCGTACAATTTGTCCACGAGCGGTGTCTGTCACCCTTCGTGGACAGATCCTACTCTTTTGTCCGCCTGAGATGGACACTTCATTACATTACTACTTAGTCTTCGTTGGATACCTTTGCTAGATCTAACGCCTTTTTCAAAAATGCCTCTTCGCTTATTTCTCCGTTTAGCCTTGATCGAACTAGCTTCTAATATTCTTATATTATATATGAGGACAATCGTCTCTTTATAGTGCAGGACCTATTACATAAATCTTAAGTTTCATGTAAAATACAATCATTACCACTTTAAATAGGAGCTATCACCATGAAACATACGATGAACTATACATTATCAGAGCGCTTTGAGGTTGCCTTTAATCAAATCCATGAAATATTAAAAAACAAAGTGAAAATAAATGATGATAGATTTGTAGTGTTGCTTGATAGGGGTGCGAAAAGACATCAATTAATAGCAAACTATCAAAAGGATTTAAAGCAATATGCTAAATTAAGAAATGCGATTGTCCATGATAAGCGCGAGTTAGGCTTTTATATCGCTGAACCCCATAGCGAGATTGTCGAGCATATTGAAATGATTGCTAAAGTGTTCAGCCGGCCAAATTACGCATTATCGATCGCAACTAAAGAAGTGATTTGTTTTGATTACGAAGATAGCTTACAAGAGGTCTTTAAAGTTATTAAAGAATATGGCTACGCTCAATATCCCATCTATAAAAATAAAGAATGTATAGGCTTATTATCTACTGATGATATTGTCAGATGGATGTCTGAGAATCTGATCAATACGATTGTAGACATAACTGACATTCGTGTATTTGACATTATTTCAACCGTAGAAAGCCATCCAATAGAGTTTGTTTCAAAAACAATGGACATCTTTTCAGTAGAAGAAATTTATGAAGAAAAACATAAAAACAAGTTGGATTTAGAGGCGATTATTATTACTGAAAATGGAAGCAATACTGAAAGGCCACTAGGAATCATTACTGCTTGGGATCTAATAGAGTTGGACTACCAGGATGAAAATTGAATACGCTCGTCGTAAAGCCACTTGCAGCGATGCAGGTGTCTTTTACGTATTAAGCACTACTGCGGTGTTAATAAGGTGTCTGTCACCCTTCGTGGACATTTTTGGTGTTTTTGTACGCGTGGAGTGGACAGTCTTTTACTTAACTTATTCTAAGTTGTTTATTTAGCATACCTAAAGGAATACATAGTGTTTCATTGAAGGAATAAATTACAACGGATGGCAAAAATCCCTAGATATACTTTGTTTATTTACCGTCACTCTGTAAGCGATTACAATATTGCTTACAAGTACTTGTCAGATATCACCAATACCTACATACCTAACTATCTGAACTTTCAGTTATTTGGTTATCCGGGGACATACGAACATATGAGGTATTTATTTATCGCATCCAGAAAAACAGAAGAGTTTTCACCTATTAACTATTTTTAGATCGATCTTAGAACGTAAGTTAAAGACGAACATAGGGGGAAAGAGGATGAGTAAATTTAATAGCTTCTTAGAAACAAAAGTAATGCCTGTGGCAGGTAGATTGGCTGCCCAGCGACATCTTGGTGCACTACGTGACGGTATTATCCTAGCCATGCCGCTAATTATTATTGGCTCTCTTTTCTTAATCATTGCTAACTTTCCAATTACTGCATGGACTAACTATCTAGCAGAACACCCAACAATTAAAACTAGTCTCTTATATCCATACCGCGGGACCTTCGAGATCATGGGGCTCGTCGCTACATTTGGGGTCGCATATCGCTTAGCTGAAAGTTATAAGCTCGATGCACTGGCTAGCGCAGCTATTTCACTTGCTGCCTACTTTGTTGTATCACCTTTTACTAGCTATGTGATTGGACAAGATCCAAATACTGGTGCAGACATCTTGGAAAATGCTTATAATACTGGACTTTTTACAAGTAAAGGCTTATTCGTTGGAATGGTCATTGCCATCCTATCAACCGAAATTTATCGAAAAATCACTCAAATGAATATTGTCATTAAGTTACCAGATGGAGTACCACCTGCTGTTTCAAGATCCTTCTCCGCCTTAATACCGGCGTTTGTAGCCGTTGTTGTAGCATGGGGATTACGCTTGCTTGTAGAAAACATCGGTGACTTCGGCAGCATACACAATGTTGTATCCGTCCTATTACAACAGCCACTAACTACCCTTGGCACAAGCTTGGTTGGAACCATTATTGTCTTTATACTTATTCAAATGTTATGGTGCTTAGGTTTACACGGAGCAAACATTGTTAACGCAGTTATCTTACCAGTTTGGTTAACATTGACACAAGAAAATGCGATGTCATTTGAAGCTGGCGAACCTGTAAAAAATATTGTAACAAACGAGTTTAATGACATTGTCTTTATCGGTGGATCCGGTACAACTCTCTCTTTAGTACTCGCCATGGTATTTTTCGCAAGAAGCCAGCAGATGAAGCAGTTAGGTCGTCTTGGTATTGGACCTGGAATCTTTAATATTAATGAACCGGTTACCTTTGGTATGCCAATCGTTCTGAATCCAATTATGATGATTCCATTTATCTTAGCTCCAGTTGCTGCGGTAATTATGACGTTTGTTTCTATGGATTTAGGATTGGTAGCAAAACCTATCGGAGTCGTAACTCCATTTACCATGCCTCCTATCCTAAACGGATATATCATCACTGGCAGTATCTCAGGTGCCATTCTTCAATTGGCCATCATGGTAGTATCATTCTTCATCTACTTCCCATTCTTTAAAATGTGGGATACGCAGAAGCTTGCCGAGGAGAAAGGTGCCGCTACGAATACTTCATCTACAGAAAACACTGTGAATATGTAGTTGTGGTGACAGACACCCTTAAAAGACAGTTTGGCTTGTTTTGTCCACGAATGGTGTCTGTCACCCTTCGTGGACAGATTCACACATTTTGTACGTGTGGAGTGGATACTGTCATAAAAAAGGATTGGCTCTCAAGTAGCCAATCCTTTTTACATGTCACTATTATTTTACTTTATCTCATTTCTTATCAACCACCCTGCACAATAAGCCCATACAAAGCAACACTATAAATACTCGAAACTATACAACCGCTCCATTTCTTTTGATCCATAATTCTCTTTTTGCATCAAAAACTCTAGATAATGTTCTTGCCTTGGTTCAGGAAAATACGAGAGAATTTGTCCTTTAGTTACAAGGGGATTATGTTCATTGAATATGTAGGCGCGGTAACTGCTCCAAGGGTAAGTTTCTAAAGATTCAACAATACCAGCAGTTAAAGGGTTTCTGTGAATATAACGGCTAAGATCTAGTTCATGTTCAGGAGAATCGATTATGTCGTGGAAATATCTCTTTTCGAATACATGTCCTGAGAAGTCATATTTGAGGTTAAAGTATCTGGCATATTTGCTGTGAAGGTATTTGATGATAGGGCCTGGAGGGATTTTCGTGGTTTCAAGCTGAAGATGAATATGATTGGACATAAGGCAGTAGGCGTGGATATTAAAACCGTATCTTTCCTTAGTTTCTAATAACGTTCCTAAGTATTTCCTTCGATCCGGATCTTCGTAAAACAAGGGTTGCTTCCTGATTCCTCTACTTGTGATATGATACTCCGCACCCGGAAACCAGGTACGTGCACGTCTTACCATGGGTGAGCCTCCTTTAATTTGAATTTAATAACGTGTTGTGTTTGTTGAGAGAGAGATTTGTAGGTTTTAGAAAGGGGGTTAAGTGGGGGTTCTTGTATTATACTACTCTCTAAACCACTAATAAATAGAGTCCGCAGTTTACCTCATAAAAATCATAATATATATAATAACCTTAATTAGCCCCCTGTCTTTATATTGTAATAGCAATGTTATAATTCTTAATCAAATTGTAACCAGCCTATAATAACTTTCATCTATCATTGTCCTAAGGTATTCAACAATAGAGGAGTTATTGCATATGTCCAAAATAAAAGCTATCCTGTGTTTTATCAGGAGATATCATAAATACAGCTACTATACAAGTGAATGTGTATTATGTGGAAAGAAAAGATAATACATAGTAAACCCCAATATTTATTAACAATATTGGGGTTATTGCTTCGGGAAAGCGGAGGCTTGAACTATACTCTTCCCTAACCCAGCCAACTGTCCATCCCAGAAAGACAAAAAGACCAATTCTGTCCACAAAGGGTGACAGACACCCTCAAAAGACAGATTGGCCCTATTTGTCCACGGACGGTGTCTGTCACCGCAAGATGTAGACCCTTGTTTCATAAGGTCGTAGGTTGAACTCTTTGCGGATCTTTACGTCAGCCCCTTCGTAGTTTGCCAACACTAGTTCAAAGTCTCCTAGTTTTCCTCCAGCACTAACTACAGAATTTCCCGGTACTCTGAATCTCGTCACGTCTTCGCTGAAGTTATTCACTACAAGCGCCATCTTTTTCCCCCATTTGCGTGTATACGCAAACAACTTCGGATGGTTCGCCAGCAATAACTCATACGTACCATACACGAACACAGGCTGATCCTTTCTCAAGCGGATCAACTGCTTATAAAAGCTCAAGATCGAATCCGGATCCCCGACCTGCGTCTCGACATTGATATCCACATAATTCGGGTTCACCCCAAGCCATGTAGAATCTCCACTCGTGAATCCTGCCGTCTCTGATGAAGCATTCCACTGCATCGGCGTACGCGAGTTGTCTCGGCATTGCTTCCAGATGAGCTGCATGAGCTCCTCATGCGAGCGACCCTTCTCGCGTTCCACCCGGTAATAATTCACCATACCCACATCGTTGTAATCCTCAATCGATGGGAACTGAACGTTTGTCATTCCAATTTCTTGGCCTTGGTAAATGAACGGAGTTCCTTTCATCAGGAAGTACAGCGCAGCCAGCATTTTCGCACTTTCCTTCCAGTACTCCTTGTCATTTCCCCAGCTCGACACACGACGCGGCTGATCGTGATTTTCGATAAAGAGCGCATTCCAGCCTCTTCCTTCCAGTCCCGTCTGCCACTTCGTTAGCGCCTTTTTTAATGCACGAACATCCACACGACTGTCATCCGAGTTCTTATCCCAAAGGTCCAAAAACTCAAACTGAAAAATCATATTAAAATAGCCGTTCTCTTCACCAACCCAGCGATCCGCGTCAGCAATCTTAACCCCGTTTGCTTCCCCGACCGTCATCACATCGTACTTTTTAAAGGTCCTCTGTGAAAAGTCAGCCAGCCACTCATCGATTCCATCCACATTCATCATGTAAGGAAAGCAAGGAACCATATCTAGCCCTTCGGGATTCGGCATATCCGGAAAACCTGGCTTCTTTTTAATATGAGAAATCGCATCCACACGGAAGCCATCAATGCCCTTATCAAGCCACCAGTTCACCATGTTCTCCAACGACTCACGCACCTCTGGATTTTCCCAGTTTAGATCAGGCTGACGCGTCGAGAAGATATGCATGAAATACTGGTCGGTCGCCTCGTCGTACTTCCAAGCCGGACCACTAAAAATCGACTCCCAGTTATTCGGCTCCTTGCCATCCTTCCCGTCTGCCCAAATATACCAATCGCGCTTCGGGTTATCCTTGCTCGAACGCGACTCAATGAACCACGGATGCTCATCGCTCGTATGATTGATCACCAAATCCAAAATGATCCTCATTCCACGCTTATGAACGCCCGCCAACAACTCATCAAAATCCGCCATTGTCCCAAACTCATCCATAATGTCATGATAATCGGAAATATCATAGCCGTTATCGTCGTTCGGCGATTTGTACATCGGCGAAAGCCAAATCACATCAATGCCCAAATCCTTTAAATAATCTAGCTTCGAGGTTAACCCCTTTAAGTCGCCAATCCCGTCTCCATTGCTATCCATGAAGCTTCTTGGATACACCTGATAGGCAACGCTTTCCTTCCACCACTTCTTGTTCACGTTCGCACCTCTATTTCTACTTACACCCACCACATTTGTGAAACAGGCTCTTCAATTAACACCGACTTTAAATTCACAACCGCGCGAGTGAAGCCTTCTTCAATCGACATAATTGGATCTTCATGCTCAATGCTCACGACATAATCGTAGCCGTAAGTTCGTAACGCACTCATCATATCGGACCATTCCTTCAAGCTGTGTCCACAACCTACACTGCGGAAGTTCCAAGCACGAGTTCGGATCTCCCCGTACGGCTGCATATCCGTTAATCCATACATATTGACATTATCTTGATCAATATACGTATCCTTCGCATGGAAATGATGAATCGCAT
>Ga0182742_1002445_pt1 | contig 20521 bp, 22 predicted proteins | sample eDN5th37CBELigMG_FD_128880 | JGI IMG/M metagenome (GOLD analysis project Ga0182742, IMG submission 128880) | Enriched Miracle-Growth compost microbial communities from Emeryville, California, USA - eDNA 5th pass 37_C BE-Lig MG (version 2)... ... | reverse complement strand
TGAAGACGGTGGACGCGCAGACCCGCTCCAAGACCGGCATCAACGAGCTGCTGCGCGACTGACCTCCAGCGGAACATTCCCCAACGCGAACCGTAGTCCACCAGCGGGATTCGCAACGAGGGAAGGCAACACTGGATGCGTAACGAAGGCGGGGAACTGCACAGCGAGACGGACGAGGCACGGGCCGGCAGCACGCCGCATGTCGTGCGCTGGATCCTGGGCATCAGCCTGGCGGCGGCGATCATCCTGCTCTCGGCTATCTGGATTTTCGGTGCGGCCACGCAGGGCGACATCGAGGAGGAGGCGAACGTCTCGCAGGTGATCCGCGACACCGAAGCGGCCCGCAACGACCGCTCCGACATCGACGGCATCGTCAGCGAGGATGCCGACGAGTTCGCGCCCGAGACTCCGGCCGACGTGATCGAGAGCACCGACGAGGGCGCCAACCGGACCATCGCAAACTAGGGGCCGCATCGGGTGAGCGAGGGCCACAGCTTCCACAAGGGCCAGAAGGTCAGCTGGAACTGGGGCCCCGGCACAGCCGAAGGCAAGGTGGCGGAACGGTTCGAGCGCCGTGTGCAGCGCACGCTGAAGGGCTCCAGGATCGTCCGCAACGGCAGCAAGCAGAACCCCGCCTATCTGATCGAGCAGGAGGATGGGGCAAAGGTGCTCAAGCTCGGTTCCGAGCTGGAGAGCGGTTGACTGCCTGACGAACTGGGAGACGGAAACGATGCCGGCGACATCCAAGGCGCAGCAGAAGGCGGCAGGCACGGCCCTGTCCGCCAAACGGGGCGACACCAAGAAGTCCGACCTGAAGGGCGCGTCCAAGAGCATGGTCGATTCGATGAGCGAGAACCAGCTGGAGGAGCTCGCCCATACCAAGCGCAAGGACCTGCCTGAGAAGAAGGGGGACTAGCCCCTCGGCCGAGCAGGAGCCTTTGCGTGGATGAGGACAAGAAGAAGGCGACCTGGGCTGAGTTCAGGCGCTGTGTGAACCTCTCGCCCGCCGAGATGGAAGAGTGGCTCGCGACCGAGGAATCGAACTCGGTCGGCGACACCAAGACGCGCGGTGGATCCGGGGGAGAAAGCACGGGGCACAAGTCCGGCCGCAGGATCGTTGAGATCCAGCGGAAGAAGAAGGCCGCGCTTTCCGACGACGATTACCAGCACATGCGCAAGGTGATCGGCTACGTCCACCGACACCTCGCGCAGCGGCCGATGCGCGACATCATCTTCAGCCGGTGGCGCTATTCGCTGATGAACTGGGGTCACGACCCGCTGAAGGATGGCTGACGCCAGCAGCCTGGAGCGCTTCGTGGAGGCGCAGCGGGGCATCTACCCGCAAGCGCTGGCGGAGCTGCGCGCGGGGGACAAAAGGAGCCACTGGATGTGGTTCATCTTCCCGCAGATCGCCGGGCTTGGCCGCAGCCCCACCGCGCAGTTTTACGCGATTGCCGACCGTGCGGAGGCAGGAGACTTCTGGCGGCACGAGGTGCTGGGGCCCCGGCTGATCGAATGCACGCAGGCGATGCTGGATTGGGCCGGCCGTCGCAGCGCAGAGGCGATCCTCGGCACGGTCGATGCCCTGAAGTGCCGCAGCTCCATGACCTTGTTCGAGGCCTGCGCTGACGACCCGGCTCCCTTCGCAGCCGCGCTGGACGCGTTTTATGGCGGCGTAAGGGACGAGGCCACTCTGGCGCGGCTGTGAGCGGTATGACGGCCGACGAGCAGGCGATCGCCGCCACGTTCAATGAGCAGATGGCCATCGGCGCGGTGCTGATCGCCGTGGCCGTCATCGTTCATGGCGTGGGCCTGTTCACCCTGCGGCGGCTGGTCCTGAGCGAGGGGCGAGGCGTTCCCATTTCCCGCTGGAAGCCGCTCTCCTTCAAAGGTGGGCTGTTCACCGTGATCACCGTCTTCGCGCTGATCATGCTGCATCTGGTGGAGATCTAGCTGTTCGCCCTCTTCTTCGACTATGTGCGCGCTTTGCCCGATTTTCGGGAATCCCTGTACTTCTCGACCATCTCTTATGCGACGATCGGCTATTCGGATGAGGCGATCGTGCGGGAATGGCGGATGGTCGCCGCGCTGGAAGGCATTCTCGGCGTGATCCTGCTGGGCTGGTCCACCGCCTTCTTCGTGCGGGTGCTCGGCAGGTTGGAGGATCAAAGCAGCAGCGGCAGCGTGGACGAGAAGAGCTGACCGCTCGAATCGAGCCCCCCTCCCCCTATTCCGCTGTCGGCAGCTTCAGCTGAGTCTCGATCGGCATATCCGATGCATGAGCCGCGGCGTAGGCTTCCGCCGAGCGAAGGACGCGCATCATGTTGCGGCTGGCGATCTTCTCAAGGTCCGCCTGCGAGTATCCGCGCCGGGCGAGCTCCACGAACAAGGCAGGATAGCCGCCGGCGTCCTCCATGCCCACGGGGCCGGTGTCCATGCCGTCGTAGTCGGCGCCGAGGCCGATATGGTCGATCCCCGCCACCTGGCGGATGTGGTCGACATGGTCCGCCATGTCGGAGACGGTCGCCAGCACCTCGGGATGCGCGGCGTCCCACGCGGCGAGCCCCGCCTCCACCTGATCGGGCTGCCCGAGCCATAGCGCCTGCAGGCGCGCCCGTTCCGCCGCGCGATCCGCGCCGTGCTGACGCACCTTTTCGCTCAGGAAGCCCGGCAGCGCGACGAGCATGACGATGCCGCCGTTGTCCTTGAGGCGCGTCAGCACGCTGTCCGGCACGTTGCGGGCATGGCCGTTCACCGCGCGCGCGCCGGAATGGCTGAAGATGACGGGAGCCCGCGCCACATCGAGGGTGTCCAGCATCGTCGCCTCGCTGGTGTGGCTGAGATCGACCAGCATGCCGATCCGCTGCATCTCCCGCACCACGTCGCGGCCGAAATCGGTCAGCCCGTCATGCTCAGGATCATCGGTCGCGCTGTCGGCCCAAGGCGTGTTGGCTGAGTGGGTCAGCGTCAGGTAGCGCGCGCCCAGCGCATACATCTGCCGCAGCACGCCGAGGTCGGAGCCGATGGAGTGGCCGCCTTCCATGCCGATCAGCGAGGCGATCTTGCCTGAGGCCATGGCGCGCTCGACCTCGTCCGCATTGAGCGCGAGCTGCAGCTCCTGCGGGTAGCGCTGGATCAGGCGGTGCGCGACATCGATCTGCTCCAGCGTAGCCTGCACCGCCTGCGGCTCCGGCATGGATGGGACGTAGACGGACCAGAACTGCGCGCCCACCCGGCCCTGGCGCAGTCGCGGCAGGTCCGTGTGCATCTTGGTCTCCAGCGGCGATCCCACGCCGCCCTGCGCCTGGGTGTTGTTGAAGTCGAAAGGCGCGATGACGTTGTCGAACCGCTCGCGCAAAGCCCAGGGCACGTCATTGTGGCCGTCCCACACCGGCGCTGCGTCCAGCGCGGCCTGAGCCACCGCTTCCGGGCTGCGGTTGCCGCTCTGCGCCGCGAGAGGCGCGGCGAGGCAAAGAGCGGCGATGGCGGGCAGGACGTATCTCATGGCGATCCCTTCATCGTTCCGGCCAGCGCCATGGCGGCGGCCGGGGCGCGCTCCTTGGCGCCATTGATCATGAAGGCGAAGACGTCGCCCCCCTTGCCCGCACTATCGTCCGCTGCGGCGCAATATGGCAAGCCCTCCGGCGCACGACCGGCGGCCCAATCGTGGCAAAGCTGGCGCAGGCGTTCGAGCTCTTCTGGCGGATAGCCGGTGGGGATCTCCGATTGCAGGCGCTGGCAGCGCAGATAGGCGAAACCGGCGGTGCGGTCCGCGATCGACACGCGGTCCGGGTTTTCGGACCACCCGATGGCGACGCCTGCCTTGCGGGCCAGCGCAATGAACTCCGCACAGGCGAAGCTCTCGTGCCCCGCCTCTATGGCGTGGCGCAGCGGCAGGCTTTCGTGGCGGTTCGGCAGCAGGGCGAGGAAGGCAGCGATATCGTCCGCATCGAAGCGCTTGGTGGTGGCAAGTTGCCAGCAAATCGGGCCAAGCTTGTCGCCCAGCTCGACGATGCCCTGGTTCAGGAAGCCCGCGATGGCCTCCCCCGCCTCGGCCAGCACCTTGCGATTGGTGACGTAGCGTGAGCCCTTGAGGGTGAAGACGAAGCCCTCCGGAGTCTGGTCATGCCATTGGCGGAAGCTGGCGGGCTTCTGCAGGCGGTAGAAGGTGCCGTTGATCTCAATCGCAGAGACAGCCCGGGAGGCGTATTCCAGCTCCTTCTTTTGCGGCAGCCCTTCGGGGTAGAAGGTGCCGCCGCGCCACGCTGGGTAGGTCCAGCCGCCGATGCCGGTGCGGATCGTCATTCTGCGATCTCTCCCCTCCTGAACGCGGACGGGTTTGCGCGGTGCCTAGAGCTTCTCGTTGCCCGCGCTCCACTTGACGCTCAGCTCGATGCCGCTGCCGATCGGCAGGAGCACGCTCTGTAAATCCGGCTTCGCCTTCACCGCCGCCCGGTAAGCGCGAACCGCCTCGCGTGCGCTGGCGGGCTGGATCATGTTGTCGGACAGGATCACCCCCTCCTCCGCCAGCTTGGGATACACAGCCTCGAAGCAGGGCAGGTAGAGGTTCTTCCAGATGTCGAGCAGGACGAGGCCGAACGGGCCCGGCTCGGCCGCGATCACCTCCAGCGCGTCGCCGCAGCGAAACTCGACGTGCTCGGCCAGGCCCGCCCGCTCCAGCATCGCGGCGGCATAGTCCTGCTTTGCCGCATCGAGATCGACGCTGATGACCTTCGCGCCGCATTCCCGCGCCGCATCAGCCAGGAAGAGGGTCGAATAGCCGTAGCTGGTGCCGAGTTCGAGGATCGTCTCCGGCGCGCGGGCGATGGCCAGTGAGCGCAGGAAGCCGCCGACCGTCGCGCCGACCGGAAGCAGGAATTCGTCGCGCCGCTGGCCGAACTCGCCGGGCGGCAGGTCGCGCATCAGCTCCCGCTCCTGCCGATGGCGCTCCAGATAGAGATCGAAGACCTCGGCGACGCGGGGATCGGTGAAGTGCGCCATGGTCACGCGATCCAGGGGCCGGTGATCGCAAGCGTGCGCGCCGGGCTGTAGAGGTTGACGAACAGGGTCCTTCCATCAGGCGAGAAGCAGGCTCCGGCCCACTCCGTATTCTCGTGCGAGAGAGCGATCGGGTAGGCCTCGCCCTGGGGCGTGATGCCGCGAAGGTGGTTCTTCACCGCAGGCGTATACTGGTCCTCGCACACCACCAGATGCCCGTTCGGCCCCACCGTCAGGTTATCGCCGAAGTTGAACTGCTCAATACTGGTGCTCTCGAATAACAGCTGGAGCACGTCCAACCCGGAGCCCTGAGGCCGCAGGCGGAAGATCTGGCCGAGCTTGGCGGAGCCGCCGCTGGTGCAGCAGAAATAGAGCTCGCCCTCGCCCATCCAGATGCCCTCGCCTCGCGCGAAAAGCGCCGCGCCGGTCGCCGCGCCGCGCGTGCGGAGATCGTCTTCCGGCGCTTCCACATCGTCGAGATCGACCCAGCGAACGGACTGCCAGCTTTGCGGCGCAAAGGTGACGCCGTCCCAGTTGCGGGTGTCGGCAATGCCGTCCACGACCAGCGCCTGAAGCTTGCCGCCTGCCGCCAACTGGCCGCGCACGTTGGGCAGGAAGCGGTAGAGCAGGCTGTCGTTGCGATCCTCTGTCAAATAGACGATGCCGGTCGCGGGATCGACCGCCGCCGCCTCATGATTGAAGCGGCCCATCGCCTTCAGCGGCACGGGATCGACAAGCCCCTCGGCTGTGGCGGGCACTTCGAACACCCAGCCGTGATCCTTGTTGATGCGGCCGTTCGCGCGGTCGACACTCTCCTCACAGGTGAGCCAGCTGCCCCAAGGCGTGATGCCGCCCGCGCAATTGCGGATCGTTCCGGCGAGCGAGCGGTATTGGCGCTCCACGTTCAGAGTGGCGGCGTCGAGCACCAGGGTGGTCGTGCCGCCCGGCAGCGGGACGAGGCTGCGCGCGACGGTGTCGTAGGCCGGGCCAGCTACGCCGCCGCCTTCATGCTGCGGCTGCAGCTCATGATTGCGGACCAGCGCGATCTTGCCATTGCCGAGATCGAAGCAGCCCATCCCGTCCGCCCGGTCGGGCACGGTGAAGCCGTCGCTCATCGCATCGCCCAGCTGCGAGATGACGCGGTAGGAGAAGCCTTCCGGCAGGTCGACCAGCCCGGCGGGGTCAGCGCGCAGAGGGCCGTAGCCCGCGCCGGACGCAGAAGCGGTGGCGAGAGGCGAGCGCATGCAGCCGCTCGCGGCAAGCGCGGCGAAGGCGCTTGCGGTGGCGCGCAGGAACAGGCGGCGATCAACACTGGGGGTCATTCGTGTTCTTCTCGACTCTTGCGACGGATCGGCCGGGAGGGCCCTCCATCGCATTGGGCAGCGCATGTTGCCACTAGATGTCAGGAAGTGACTGCTCCGCAAAGCCCCACCCGGCAAGCGATTTGCTAGCCGCGCGGTTCAGCAGGCGCTTCGCATCGCGGATGGTGAAGGGGTGCGCGTCCTTCATATCCTTCAACTCGCCCCAGGCGATCGGCACCGCGACAGGCGCATTGGCGCGGGCCCGGGCGGAATAAGGCAGGACCGCCGTGCTGCCGCGCTGGTTGCGCAGATAATCGATGAAGATGCGGCCCTTGCGCTTGGCCTTGCTCATGTTCGCGGTGAAGCGATCAGGCTCCGCCATGCTCAGCGCCTCGGCGAAGCGCTTGGAGAAGTCCTTGTGCGCGTCCCATGAATGACCGGGGGTGAGTGGCACGACGACATGGACGCCCTTGCCCCCCGACAGCATCGCGAAGGTGGTGAGACCGAGGTCAGAAAGCCGATCATGGATGTCGCGGGCGGCGCTCTTCACGTCCTCGAAGTCTAGCCCCTCGTCCGGGTCGAGGTCGAACACCATCCGGTCCGGCGCCTCGACGTCCTCCACCCGGCTGCCCCAGCCGTGGAACTCGATCGTGCCCATCTGCACGCAGGTGAGCAGGCCGGCGGCGTTGTCGATGTAGAGGTAGTCCTCCGTCCCGCCCGCCTTCTCGGTGATCGGAACGTGATGGACGTATTCGCCGAAGCTGCCACTGTCATGCTTCTGAAAGAAGCACTTCTTGCCGCGTCCCTGCGGGCAGCGGACGAGGCTGACCGGGCGACCGGCGGCCCATGGGAGCATCAGGCCGGCGACAGCCTCGTAGTAATCGGCGAGTTCGCCCTTGGTGTTGCCGCTTTCGGGAAAGATCACCCGGTCGCGATTGCTGATCTTGACCGGGGGCTCTTCGGCTGGGGGCTCTTCCGCAACTTCGGGCACCACCTCCTCCGCCGGCTTGTCGCCGCGCAGGCCGAGGAAGCTGGCGTGGCGGACGCTGCCTTCGGCGGTGAACTCGGCGAAGGCGATCTCCGCCACCAGCTCCGGCTCAAGGAAAGTGACGCCGCGCCGTTCGGGCCTGCCGACTTCCGCGGCCGGTTCTTCGCGCTCCAGCGGGCGCATCCGTTCGGCGAGATCCTGCAGGGTCTCGGCTCCGAAGCCGGTGCCGACATTGCCCTTGTAGACCAGCTTGCCGTCCTCATGCTGGGCGAGGAGCAGCGAGGAGAAGGGCCGGGCCTTGGCGGTGGACTTCTTCCAGCCGATGATGACGAATTCCTGCCGCCGGGTGCACTTCACCTTCACCCACGCCTTGCTGCGGGTGGAGGTGTATTTCGCGTCGATCTTCTTGGAGATGATGCCTTCCTGCCCGGCATCGCACATCGCGCGGTAGAGCTTCTCGCCCGCGCCGATCACATGGTCCGCCACATGGATTGGCGGCTGGGCGGTGGCGAGCAGCGCCTCCAGCCGTTCCTTGCGCTCGATATTGGGCAGGTGGGCGAGGTCCTTCCCCTCCAGATCCAGCAGGTCGAAGGCGTGGAAGGAGAGCTTGTCTGAGTCCTTCTGGCTGCCGTGGCCGCGCTTGAGGACGTTCTGCAGGCTGGAAAAATCCGGGTTGCCGTCCGCGCCATAGGCGACGATTTCGCCGTCGATTAGGCAGGGCGGCAAGTCCAGCTGCCTGATCCGCTCGGCCAGGGGCACGAACTTGTCCGTCCAGTCCTTGCCGGAGCGGGTGTAGACGACCACCTTCTCGCCCGCCGCTGCGATCAGGGCGCGGTAGCCGTCGAACTTGATCTCATGCATCCAGCTGTTGCCGGTGGGCACGGCGTCTACCAGGGTGGCGAGTTGCGGCGGGCGGAACTCCGGTGGCTTGCCGGTAGCCTTGCGCCTGGCGGCGGGCTTCTTCGCAGGGCCGGCCTTCGTCCTGTTGTGCTTCGCCGCCGCTTCCATCTGGGCGGTGAAGTCATCGCCCTTCTTGCCTGCGAGCGAGAATGCGCCCTGCTGGTCCGCCGCGATCTCCGCCATGGAGCGGCCGGTGAGGACGCTGGTGAGGCAACGCTGGACCAGCGGATCCCCCTCCTCCGCATGCTCGTCATCCAGTTTGCGCAGCAGCCAGTTTTCCCGCTTTTCTCCGGACTTTTTCTTCAGCCTTATCAACAGCCACTCGCCCTTCATCCGCTCGCCGTCGAGCGTGAAGTGGAGGTGGCCCTTGTCGATGTCCTTCCAGCTCTTGCCCGGCACCGGCGCCCAGGTGCCGCGGTCCCACAGCATGACTGTGCCGCCACCATACTCGCCCTTGGGAATGGTGCCCTCGAAGTCCGCATAGGACATCGGGTGGTCTTCGGTACGGACGGCGAGGCGCTTCACCTCCGGGTCCGGCGAAGGCCCCTTGGTGACGGCCCAGCTCTTGAGCACGCCGTCCGCTTCCAGCCTGAAATCCCAGTGCAACCGGGTTGCATCGTGCTTCTGGACGATGAAACGGTTGCCGCTCTCACTGCTCTCCTGCTTGCCGGCGGGTGAGCCAGAAGGTTCCGGGGTCTTCGCGAAGTCGCGCTTCCGGTTATATTCGGCGAGCAGGTCCTCCGCGGGCTTGGATGCTGTCTTGGCGCGGCTCACCGGCCGTCCCCTTCGGTCTGCGGAAACAGCTTCGCCTCCATGAAGCGGAGCAGGGTGAGAACCACCAGCGAGATGATCGCGGCGATCGCCACCAGCGGCCATTGCGCGGCGCCGCAGCCAATGCCGATCACCGCCGTCAACCACAGATGCACGGCGGTGGTGACGTTCTTCACCTCCCCCTTGCTGAACACGATCAAGGCAGCGCCGGTGATGCCGACGAAGGCCCCCGTCGCCTCGAAGATGCGCAGCGGATCCATCCGCAGCCCTTCGAGCTGGTTGAACAGCGCGATGACGGAGACGGTCATGGCCGCAGCGGTGAAGCACACGAGGCCATGGGTGCGCAGGCCCGCCGCGTGGCCGCGCAATTCCCGATCGAGCCCCAATGCGAGGCCGAGCAAGGCCGCAACGCCGAGGCGGGTGAGCAGGTCTATATCCAGCCAGTGAGCCAGGATCGGCGCATTCAGCTCCATGAGGTCAGGCCCGCTTGCGAGTGCGCCCGGTGGAGGCCGCAGGCTTTTCGGCGGTCTTCTTGCTGGCCGCCGAGGATTTGCCTGTCGCCTTGTTGGACTTCGCCGCCGCCTTCTTGGGCGCAGGCTTTTCCTCCGCGCTGCTGCTGCCGACCGATTTCCTCAGCGCCGCTATCAGGTCGATGACGTTGGACTTGCCGCTGGAAGGCTCGTCCGCATCCTCAATAATCTTCTTGCCGGACTTGGTTTTGGCCTTCTTCTCGATCAGGCCCATCAGCGCATCGACATAGCGATCCTTGAACTGGCTGGCATCGAAGGGCGCGGTCTTCTTGTCGATCAAAGTGGTGGCGAGATCGAGCAACTCCGCGTCCGGCTTCGCATCGCCGATCTCGCGGAAGAAGGACTGGCCGGCGCGCACTTCGTCCGCGTAGCGCAAGGTCTCCATCAGCAGGCCCTTGCCGCAGGGCTTGATCGCGACGAGCTGCTCGCGCCCGCGAACGGACAGCTGGCCCAGCGCGATCTTCTTCGCCTGCCGCAGCGCATCGCGCAGAACGATGAACGCCTCTTCCGCGAGGTCATCCGCCGGGGCAACGTAATAGGGCTTTTCGAAATAGAGCGGGTCGATCTCGTGCGCCTCCACGAACTGGACGAGGTCCAGCGTCTTGCGGCTCTCGATCTTGACGCTCTCGATCTCCTCCTCGTCCAGCAGGACGTAATTGCCCTTGGAGACTTCGTAGCCCTTGATGATCTCGTCCCGGTCTATCGGGCCGATGCCGGGCACGACCTTCTCGTAATGAATGCGCTGGCCGGAAGGTTCGTGGATCTGGTTGAAGCTGATCTTCGCGCCGCTCTTGACCGCTGAATAGACCTCGACCGGGATCGAGACGAGCGCAAGGCGGATCTGGCCCTGCCAATAGGCGCGTGCTGCCATCTGGATGACTCTCCTGTGTCGCCCAATTCAGCGCTTGGCGGGAGGATTCAGTTCCAACAGGGCGGCGTGGTTTGATGAGACCATGCGACGGCCGGGCATGCCGTGCGAAAAGCGAATGCAAAGCGGATGAAAGCGGCGCGCAATGGCTTGCATGCGCGCCGCAAATTCAGCCCTCAGAATGTGTAGGCGAGGCCGAGGCCGCCGGTCCACTGGTCGGCGCTGCCGCGAATGGAGGTGAAGGGCGTATCCTTCGCATCGCCGAGCATACGCGAATATCCGGCAATCGCGAAGACAGCGAGGCCGCCATCCTCCAGATTGCCGTTGAGGTCGAAGCCCATCAGCAGATTGGCGCCCGCGGAGCGGAAGCCGCTTCCCGCCTGGAACTCCGGCAGACCTGTCACCGCCGATGCCTCCGGCGTGACGCTATAGTAATAGTCCATGAAATCATCGTCGGCATATTCGGCGCCGAGGCTGAGCACGGCCAGCGTGCCCCGGCTGAGCGGGGTGCGATAGGAGACGGACGGCGCGATGGTCATCCCCTCATGCGCTCCGGCAACATCCCACTTGGCATTGGCCGAGAAGCTCAGCCCATCATACGGGTTCAGCAGGCCGGCAAAGGTGACGCCGACGGAGGGGCCGACCTCGATCGCGGTGTCGAGATCCGGCAGCAGCTTCACGACATCGTCCTTGATCCGCCCGTCCCGGTTGGAGCGGATGCGGGCAGTGGGGCCGAAGGAGAAGGAGACCGGAGCGCCAGCCCGGTCATTGATGAAGTCCAGCGTGAGCCCGCCCGCGCTGGGGCTGAAGCCGACGCCTTTGAACGAGCCCTGCACGAGAGGATAAGGGGTGATGACGTAATCGTCCGACCCGTCATAGCTGGGCGTGACAGCGCCCAGAACGCCCACGACGAGGTAGTCGCCCGAGAAGACGCTTTCTGTCTCCACGCCCGGCGCGGGAGCGGTAGCCTCTTGCGCCCATGCGGCCGGAGTGCAGGCCAGCGCGAACGCCGCCGCGGCGAGAGTGGTTGCGAAACGCATTGTGGGACCCCTGTATGATTATGAGAGGCGAAACGACATCGCCCTCACGCGGTTCCATGCGGAGGGTGCGCCGGTTTCACCTCATTCACCATACCCGCTCATTGCGCGGACGGGCCGTTGCGCTAGAGGTGCCGGTGAATGGATCCGCAAGGCTGCGATATCGCCATCATCGGCGGCGGACTGGCCGGAGGGCTGGCTGCGCTGGCGCTCACGCGTCGGCGGGCGGATCTGCGCCTGTGCGTGGTGGAGGAAGGTGCTGCTCCGGGTGGCAACCACCGCTGGAGCTGGTTCGCCAGCGACCTGAGCCCCGCAGGCACGGCATTGATGGACGTCTTCCCGCAGGCGCGGTGGGATGAGGGATACGATGTCGCCTTCCCCAACCGAAGCCGCCGCCTGCCGACGCCCTATCGCTCGCTCGACTCCGCCGATTTCGCCGCGACCCTTGCGCGAGCCCTGCCGGAGGGCGCGCTGCTGACGGGGCGCACCGCGACGGTCGTGGACGCGGGCGGAGTCACGCTGGAGAGCGGCCAGCGGATCGAGGCGCGGACGGTGATCGATGCGCGGGGCCTTTCCGGATCCGGCCGCCTGACCGGGGGCTGGCAGGTGTTCATGGGCCGCACCCTTCGCTTGCCTCGCCCGCATGGCGTACCCCGCCCCATCATCATGGATGCGCGGGTGGAGCAGATCGGCGGCTATCGCTTCGTCTATGTCCTGCCGCTGAGCGAGCGCGACATCTTCATCGAGGACACCTATTACCAGGATGCGCCGCTGCTCGACCGGGCTGCGCTGGCGGCGCGGCTGGACGCCTATGCGGCGCAGCATGGCTGGGAGGGCGAGGTGACGGGTGAGGAAACAGGCGTGCTGCCGGTCGTCACCGGCGGGGATTTCGCGGCTTTCCAGGCGGAGATGCGAACGCCCGACGTGGCGCGGATCGGAGCGCGCGGCGGCTTCACCCATCCGCTTACCAGCTATACGCTGCCCTTCGCGGTGGAGACGGCACTGACGGTGGCGGAGGCGGCGGACCTGCCCGGCCCCGCAATGGCCGCGATGCTGGACGAACGGGCGCGGCGGCATTGGCAGGCAACGCGCTTCTATCGCCTGCTGGGCACGATGCTGTTCGGCGCCGCGGAGCCGGAGGAGCGCTGGCGTGTATTCGCCCGGTTCTATGGCCTGTCGCCCGTTTTGATCGAGCGGTTCTATGCCGGACGTTCCACTCTGGCCGACCGGGCGCGGATTTTATGCGGCCGGCCGCCCGTGCCGATCTCAAAGGCAATAGGAGCGCTGGCGGGATCGCAGCCTCCGCTGAAGGAAGCCGCATGAGCCTTGAAGGCAAACGAGCCTGCGTGATCGGTGCCGGTTTCGGCGGATTGGCGCTCGCCATCCGCCTGCAATCGGCAGGGGTGCAGACGACGGTGGTGGAAGGCCGGGACAAGCCCGGTGGGCGGGCCTATTACTGGGAGCGCGACGGGTTCACCTTCGATGCGGGCCCCACCGTCATCACCGACCCTGATTGCCTGCGCGAATTGTGGGCGATCACCGGTCATGATCTGGCGGAGGATGTGGAGCTGGTGCCGGTCAGCCCGTTCTATCGGCTCAACTGGCCGGACGGCACGACGTTCGATTATTCGAATGATGAGCAGGCGCTGCGCCACGCCATCGCGCGGCTCGATGCGGCCGATATCGCCGGATATGACGCCTTCCTCGCCTATTCGGCGGCGGTCTATCAGGAAGGCTACGTCAAGCTCGGCACTGTGCCGTTCCTGGACTTCAAGAGCATGATCCGCGCGGCGCCCGCGCTGGCGAAGCATCAGGCGTGGCGCTCCGTCTATTCGATCGTGTCGAAATACATCCGCAACGAGAAGCTGCGCGAGGCGCTGAGCTTCCACACGCTGCTGGTCGGCGGCAACCCGATGAAGACGAGCTCCATCTACGCACTCATCCACAAGCTGGAGAAGGATGGCGGCGTGTGGTGGGCGAAGGGCGGCACCAACCGCCTGATCGCGGGCATGGTGCGGCACTTCGAGCGATTGGGCGGCGAGGTGCGGCTGGCCGACCCGGTGACGGCAATCGGCACGATGGGGAATCGCGCACAGGAGGTCCAGACGGCGAGCGGCTGGCGCGGCACCTTCGATGCAGTGGCCAGCAATGCGGACATCGTCCACTCCTATCGGGACCTGCTCGGCGGCAACATGCGCGGACAGAGCATGGGGCGCAGCCTCGCCAAGAAGCGGTTCTCGCCCAGCTTGTTCGTGGTCCATTTCGGGATCGAGGGGCGGATGCCGCACATCCCGCACCACACGATCCTGTTCGGCCCGCGTTACAAGGGCCTGCTGGAGGACATCTACGACCACGGCGTGCTGCCGGCGGACTTCTCCATCTATCTCCACCATCCGAGCGCGACGGACGCTGCCATGGCCCCGGCGGGGTGCAGCACCTTCTATGCGCTGGTGCCCGTGGCCCACATGGGCAAGCTGGCGATCGATTGGGATCGCGTGGGGCCGCAGCTGGCGACACGCATCCTGGACGAGGTGGGCCGGCGGCTGATCCCCGACATTCACGACCGCATCGTGACGCAGTTCCACTACGCCCCGACCGACTTCGCCAGTGATCTCAACGCCCATCTCGGCAGTGCCTTCAGCCTGGAGCCGGTGCTGACGCAGAGCGCCTTCTTCCGCGGACACAACCGCGACGATGTGATCGGAAACTTCTACCTCGTCGGCGCAGGAACGCATCCCGGCGCGGGCATCCCCGGCGTGGTGGGCAGCGCGAAGGCCACCGCCGGGCTGATGTTGGGAGATCTCGCCGCATGAAGCGCCTCGCCGTCTATTGCGGCTCCGCAACGCCGGCAGACCCGCGATACATCGAACTGGCGCGCACGACCGGCGCCGTGCTGGCGCGGCGGGGGATCGGCGTGGTCTATGGCGGCGGGAGGCTCGGCCTGATGGGGGCGCTGGCGCAGGGCGCGCTCGATGCGGGCGGTGAGGTGATCGGCGTGATCCCGGATGCGCTGGCGGGGGCGGAGGTCGCCAATCGCGACTGCACCGAGCTGCTGGTCGTGGACACGATGCATGAGCGCAAGAAGGCGTTCACGGACCTGTCGGACGGCTTCCTCACCCTGCCCGGCGGCGTCGGCACGATGGATGAGCTGTGGGAGGCGGTGAGCTGGGCGCAGCTCGGCTACCATGCCAAGCCGGTGGGGCTGCTCAACGCGTTCGGCTTCTATGACGGGCTGGTGGAGTTTTACCGGCACATGGGCGCGGTCGGTTTCGTGAGGCCCGTGCACCAGAACATCCTTGTGGTGGCGGAGGAGCTGGAGGAACTGATCGACAGGCTTGCCGCCTACCGCCCGCACAAGCCGATCTTCGCCATGCAGGCCGAGGACCTGTGAACGGGCCGCGCCCTCCGGCGAAGGGGCCACCCGGCAGGCGCCTGCTGGCCCCCTCGCGCATCCTTCGCACCACGCCGCGCCAGATTGGCGGCGGCCGCTATCGCGAGGAGCTGGTGGAGGAGGCGCGCCGCTCCATCGCCAAGGGCAGCAAGAGCTTCGCCGCCGCCAGCCGCCTGTTCGACAAGGAGACGCGGGAGCGGGCGTGGCTGCTTTACGCCTGGTGCCGCCGTTGCGACGACATTGCGGACGAGCAGGACCATGGCGGCACGCTGCGCCGCAGCGGGAGCGACGCGCAGGACCGCATCAAGGGCATCCGCGTTCTCACCGCCCGCGCGCTGGAGGGGCAGCCGACAGCGGAGCCTGCATTCGACGCCTTCGGCCAGGTGGCGCAGGAAGCCGGGCTGACGGCGGAGCTGGCGGACGATGTGATCGAGGGCTTCGCGCTGGATGCCGCCGAATGGCGCCCGCGCACCGAGCTGGACCTGATGCGCTATTGCTATCACGTCGCGGGGGCTGTCGGCGTGATGATGGCGCGAGTGATGGGCGTTCCGGCGGAAGACAGCGAGACGCTGGACCGCGCCTGCGACCTCGGCTTCGCCTTCCAGCTCAACAACATCGCCCGCGATGTGTCGGAGGATGATGCGGCGGGGCGCTGCTACTTGCCGGTCGAGTGGCTGGTGGAGGCGGATATCCCGCCGGGTCAGCACATGAAGCCGCTCTATCGGCCGCAACTTGTGGCGCTGGTGACGCGGATGCTCGACCTTGCCGAGGAGCATGAGGCGGCGGCGCGGGTCGGCGCGGCGCAGCTTCGCTTCCGGCAACGCTGGGCGGTGCTGGCGGCGGCAAACATCTATGGCGCGATCGGGCGCAAGGTGCGCGCGAGGGGGCCCAAGGCGTGGGACCGCCGGGTGCGGATCGGTCCGCTGGCCAAGGTGGGCCACATCCTCTCGGCCTTCACAGAGGCGATGAAGCGGCCGCGCGTGCCGGAGCAATGGCCGCGCTGGACGCGGGGCGAGGTCCTCGTTGCGGTGCGGATGGCCGGGCCGATCGCGCCAATGCCGACGACACCGCTGCCTGATGAGGAGGTGCGGTGACCGCCCGATGATCTCCAGCCTGCTGATCGCCAATCGCGGCGAGATCGCCTGCCGCATCATCCGCACGGCGCGGGCCTGGGGCGTGCGCACAGTGGCGGTTTATTCGGACGCGGACGAGGACGCGCTGCATGTGCGGCAGGCGGACGAGGCGGTGCATATCGGCGCCTCCCCCGCCGCGGACAGCTACCTGCGGGGCGAGCGGATCATCGCCGCCGCGCTGGAGACAGGGGCCGACGCGATCCACCCGGGTTACGGCTTCCTGTCCGAGAACGCGGACTTCGCCCAGGCGGTGCTGGATGCCGGGCTGATCTGGGTTGGCCCCCGGCCTGAGAGTATCCGCGCGATGGGCCTGAAGGACCGGGCCAAGGCGCTGATGGCAGAAGCTGGCGTGCCGGTGACGCCGGGTTATCTGGGGGAGGATCAGTCGGCGGAGCGGTTGTTCGCTGAGGCGCAGGCGATTGGCTGGCCGGTGCTGATCAAGGCGGTGGCTGGCGGCGGCGGCAAGGGGATGCGGCGCGTGGAGCGGGCGGAGGATTTCCTCCCCGCACTCGAAAGCTGTCGGCGAGAGGCGCGCGCCAGCTTCGGCAACGACCAGGTTCTGCTGGAGAAGTGGATCACCAGCCCCCGGCACATCGAGGTGCAGGTGTTCGGCGACACGTACGGCAATGTCGTTCACCTGTTCGAGCGGGATTGCTCCCTCCAGCGCCGCCACCAGAAGGTCATCGAGGAAGCGCCCGCGCCCGGCATAGACGAGGAGACTCGGGAGGCGATCTGCGCGGCGGCGGTGCGGGCGGCGAAGGCGGTGGATTATGTCGGCGCGGGAACGGTGGAGTTCATCGCCGATGCCAGCGAGGGTCTTTCGGCGGAGCGCATCTTCTTCATGGAGATGAACACGCGCCTGCAGGTGGAGCATCCGGTGACGGAGGAAATCACCGGCGTCGACCTGGTGGAGTGGCAGCTGCGGGTGGCGAGCGGGGAGCCACTGCCGCTTCGGCAGGATGAGCTCTTCATCAACGGCCACGCCATCGAGGCGCGGCTCTATGCGGAGGACCCGGCGGGGGGATTCCTGCCGAGCACGGGCAAGCTGGAGCGGTTCCGCCTGCCGCGCGCCATCCGGCCGATGCGGGTGCGGCAGGAGCCGGATGGGCCGGAAGGCGAACTGACCTATGCGGGCACTGCGCGCATCGAGACGGGCGTGGAGGAAGGCTCCACCATCTCCCCCTTCTACGACCCGATGATCGCAAAGGTGATCTGCCATGCACAAACGAGGCGCGATGCGGCGATCGGCCTGTCACGGTTGATGTGGGACTCAGAGGTCTGGCCTGTGCGGACCAATGCGACCTTCCTCGGCACCGTGCTCGTCCTTCCGGACTTCGTGCAAGGGCGCGTGCATACGGGCTTCATCGACCAGCATCAGGACGATCTCGTCTATGCGATGGAGCCGCCGCCATGGCTGCTGACGCTGGCGGGGCGGAGCCGGATCGAGGCGGATCTGCCCGTGGCACCCGGCTGGCGCCTGAACGCTCCGCCGCGAACCGAGGTGCGGCTGGCGGACGGTGCCGACACCTACATTGCGGACGTGGCGAGGCCGGTTTTCTACGACCAGCAGCACCATGCCCTGTTCGCCGTCGAGGGGAGTGTCACCTGGGCGACCATGCAGGGGCAGACCTGGCGCTTCGGGGCTGCGCGCGATCACGCTGCCAGCGGCGCGTCTGCCGCCGATGGCGCGATCCTGGCGCCCATGCCGGGCAAGGTGATCGCCGTGAACGTGGCCGAAGGCGAGGTGGTGGAAGCCGGCCAGCGCCTGCTGGTGCTGGAGGCGATGAAGATGGAGCATGCGCTCACCGCGCCCTTCGCGGGCACCGTCGTGGAGCTGGCGGTGAGCGAAGGCGCGCAGGTGGAGGTGGAGGCGTTGCTGGCGCGGGTCGAGCCTGCCGCTGGGGCCGAGGGCTGATCCCTCCCGCCCCAGCGAAGGCTCAGATCAGCTCTTCGGCCGCGCCACCGGCGGATTGAGGCGGCGGAACAGCCGCCCCTTCTCGCTGAACAGCACCAGCAGCAGCGACAGCACGCTGGTGATGAGCAGTGCATGGGCGAAGGGCTGCGCCGTGCCGTCATAGGCCTGCCCGATGAACAGCCCGACCAGCGCCGCGCCGAACATGCGGAAGAAGGTCTGGATGCTGCTCGCCGCCCCGGCAATATTGGCGAAGGGCTGCATGGCGATGGAGCCGAAATTCGCGCCGAGGAAGCCCAGCAGCGCGAGGTTCATCGCCATCAGCGGCAGGAAGATGAACAGCTCGCCCGGATGCTGGTGCGAGGCCCAGACCTGAAGAGCGCTCACCAGGATGAAGGTGATGACGCCCGCATGGCTCACCCGCCGCGCGCCGAACCGCTCCACGATGCGCGAATTGACGATGTTGGACACCGCCATCATCGCCGCCGTGCCGCCGAACACGATGGGGAACCAGTCGCCCACCGCAAAGTGTTCGCCCAACAGCTGCTGCGCGCTGTTCACATAGCCGAATACCCCGCCGATCAGCAGCGCGGTGCCGAGCACATAGCCGACCGAGCCGCGATTGAAGAAGGCGGTGCCCATGTTGCGCATGATGGAGCGGAACTCGATCAACTGGCGGTGCGCCGGGTCCAGCGTCTCCGGCAGGCGGGCCCAGACCCAGAACGCCGCAATCGCCGCCATTCCCGCGAGCAGGATGAAGATCCAGCGCCAGCCGGCGAACAGAAGCACGCCCTGCCCCAGACTCGGCGCAATGACGGGCACGGTGATGAACACCGCGCTCACCAGACTCATCAGGCGGGCCATCTGGTCCCCTTCATACCGGTCGCGGATGATCGCCATCGGCACCACCATCAGGCCGGCGCTGAGCACGCCCTGCAAACCGCGGGCGAGCAGCAGCACCTCGAAGCTGTGGATCATCGAGATGAGGAAGGAAAAGATGCCGTAGGTGGCTAGCGAGAAGAACAGCAACCGTCGCCGGCCGTAGCGATCCGCGAAGGCGCCGGGCACAAGGCAACCGATGCCGTTGGCGAGCAGGTACACCGCCACCACCAGCTGGCGACGGTTGCCATCTCCGGCACCGAGCTCGCTCGCCATTTCGTCCAATGCGGGCAGCATGCCGTCAATTGCCAAGGCGTTGAGGCTCATCAGGAATGCAACCAGAACGACCAGCTCCCGCTGGCCGATGGTCTTTTTGTCGTGGGGTACTACGGAGGTCGCCATGAGCGGCCCCTAGACTTATGTTGCGGTGCGGTAAACATCTTCGCTGAGGGTATCGCCGCTGACCGGCGCGGCCCGGTTCGCTAGAGGGAAAGCATGGCGAATCTGCCCTCTCCCCCGCCTGAAAGCGCGCTTTGCAACGTGGATGAACGCGGGGTGCAAGAGGTGCGCAAGATCATCCATGTGGACATGGACGCCTTCTTCGCCAGCGTGGAGCAGCGGGACAATCCGGAGCTGCGGGGCAAGCCGGTGGCCGTCGGCGGAGCTGGCGGGCGCGGCGTGGTCGCGGCGGCGAGCTACGAGGCGCGGCGCTTCGGCGTCAAATCCGCGATGCCATCTGTCACGGCAGCGCGGCTGTGCCCGGACCTGATCTTCTGCAAGACCCGCTTCGACGTCTATCGCGAAGTGTCGGCGCAGATTCGCGCGATCTTCCATCAGTTCACCGATCTGGTGGAGCCGCTGAGCCTGGACGAGGCCTATCTCGACGTGACGGCTGACAAAGCGGGGGTCGGCTCCGCCACCCGCATCGCAAAGGAAATCCGGCGGCTGGTGCGGGAGGAGACGCGGCTGACGGCGAGCGCCGGTGTCAGCTACAACAAGTTCCTCGCCAAGCTGGCGAGCGACCAGAACAAGCCCGATGGCCTCTGCGTTATCCTCCCCGGTGAGGGCGCCGCTTTCGTGGCGGGCCTGCCGGTGCGGCGCTTTCACGGCATAGGGCCGCGAGGGGCGGAGAAGATGGCGCGGCTGGGGATCGAGACAGGCGCCGATCTCGCGGCGAAGGAGCCTGAATGGCTGCGCGCCCATTTCGGCAGCTTCGGCGATTACCTGTACGGCGCAGCGCGCGGCATCGACCATCGGCCCGTGCGGGCCCACCGCGTGCGCAAATCCATTGGCGGGGAGCGGACCTTCTTCGAGGACCTTTCGCAACCGGACGAGCTGCGTGAGGCGCTGGAGCGGATCATCGAGATCGTGTGGGAGCGGATTGCGGAGAAGCAGGGCCGCGGACGAACGGTGACGCTGAAGCTGAAATTCAACGATTTCACGCTGATCACCCGCGCCCGGTCCCAACCGCGCGCCGTAGCGGGGCGGGAGGAGTTCGCCGCCCTCTCTCGCGCACTACTGGAGGAGCAACTGCCCCTGCCGATGCCAATCCGGCTGATGGGCCTGACGCTGAGCGCGCTGGAACGGGAGGAGGAGCAGGCGGCGAGCGCCGGTGCGGCGGGGGCGCAGCTGGCGTTGTTCTAGCGGAAGGGGTGCCCCTTTCCGGATGCTCAGGAGGACGATCGTTCCGCCAGCAGCGCCAGCCGTTCGCGAGCGCGTGCGCCGAGGTCAGCGGGCAACGCGTCCAGCCTGAAGAGCTGCGCGGCTACGACTTCCCGGCCATCCGGGCGCGGCTTTCCGGCGAGGCGGGCGG
>Ga0182742_1002444_pt1 | contig 20535 bp, 18 predicted proteins | sample eDN5th37CBELigMG_FD_128880 | JGI IMG/M metagenome (GOLD analysis project Ga0182742, IMG submission 128880) | Enriched Miracle-Growth compost microbial communities from Emeryville, California, USA - eDNA 5th pass 37_C BE-Lig MG (version 2)... ... | reverse complement strand
GGCGAGGTCAAGATCGGCCAGACCGTGAAGCTGGCCTACGTGGACCAGTCGCGCGACGCGCTGGAAGACAAGAAGACCGTGTTCGACGCCGTGGCCGACGGCGCCGACCTGCTGACGGTGGGCAAGTTCGAGATGTCCTCGCGCGCCTACCTGGGCCGCTTCAACTTCAAGGGCGGCGACCAGAACAAGCTGGTGGGCCAGCTGTCCGGCGGCGAACGCGGCCGCCTGCACATGGCCAAGACGCTGATCGCCGGCGGCAACGTGCTGTTGCTGGACGAACCGTCCAACGACCTCGACGTCGAAACGCTGCGCGCGCTGGAAGACGCGTTGCTGGAGTTCCCCGGCAGCGTCATGGTGATCAGCCACGACCGCTGGTTCCTGGACCGTATCGCCACTCACATCCTGGCCTTCGAAGGCGATTCGCAAGTGGTGTTCTTCGACGGCAACTACCAGGAATACGAAGCGGACAAGAAGCGCCGCCTGGGCGAAGAGGGCGCCAAGCCCAAGCGCCTGCGGTACAAGGCCTTGAAGTAGGATGGGTGCAGCGCGAGAATCCTTAGGCAAGAACCCAGGTATCGAGCGCGCGTAACCCATCAGGCGGCGCCAGCCGCCGCCTTTCGTGGCAAGAGACGAATGCCGGCTTTCGCCGGCCGATGGGTTACGCGCGCTCGATACCGGAATTCTTGTCCACGTGTCCGCGCGCTGCACCCATCCTACAATCGCAATCACGCCCGCAACCGCAACCCGGCGCCTTCCTTCAGGAGTCCAGACCATGCTGCTTTCCGCCGCCGATTCCACCTTGCTGATCGTCGACATGCAGGGACGGCTGATGCCGGTGATCCACGAAGGCCAGGCCGTGCTCGACGCCGCGCACAAGCTGGCGCAGGCCGCGCGGCTGCTGGACGTGCCGGTGGCCGCCACCGAGCATCACGCCAAGATGCTGGGCGCGACGGTCGAGCCGCTGCGCGCGCAGGTGCAGACCACTTTCCAGAAAATGCATTTCTCTTCGGCGCTCGAACCCGGTTTCGAGGCCTGGCTGCCGGCGGGACGCAAGACGGTGCTGGTGGCGGGTTGCGAGGCGCACATCTGCGTGCTGCAGACCGTGATCGGCCTGCTCGACCTGGGCTATCACGCGGCCCTGGTCAGCGATGCCGCGGGTTCGCGCAAGCCGTCCGACCATCACGCCGCGCTGCGCCGCGCGCGCGCCCACGGCGCTGAAATCGTCACGTCGGAAATGGCGATTTTCGAGTGGATGCGCACTTGCGAGCACCCGCGCTTCCGCGAGGTGTTACGTCTGGTCAAATAGCGCCGGCCGCCTGCAACACAGTCCCCGGGGGATGCAAAGATTCTCTCGCCCTTTGACACAATTCATGGGCAAACCTAACAGCCAGCGCAAGAATATTTTGCGATCCTGAAGGTTCCAAACCCGCAAGGGAACCGCGTGCTCGCGTCCTGTTTCATAGGCGCGGTCCCGGGTATGAGAATAGGAACCACACCATGAAAATCGCATCTCTCTCCAAAATCTGTGTCGCGCTGGCGATGACCGCCGCCATGGCCGGCTGCTCTTCCTGGGACGGCATGAGCCATCGCCAGAAAAGCGCCGTCGGCGGCGCTGCGTTGGGCGGCGTGGCTGGCGCCGTGATCACCAACGGCGGCGTCCTCGGTACGGTGGGCGGAGCGGCGATCGGCGGCGTGATCGGCGATCAGGTCGGCAAGCGGCGCTAAGCACGGCCCGCCCCATGCAAAACGCCCGGCATCGCCGGGCGTTTTTTGTGGCCGCGCGGGGGCGGTCTCAGGTTTCGTTCTGCGGCATTTCGATCTTCACCTCCAGCACTTCCAGTGTGTCCTGGCGTTCCAGGTGCACCTTGATGTCGTTGGGGTTGATCTTCACGTATTTCGAGATGACGGCGATCAGTTCCTGCTGCAGCTGCGGCAGGTAGTCGGGCGAGTCGCCGCGGCCGCGCTCGTGGGCCAGAATGATCTGCAACCGCTCCTTGGCGACGGAAGCGGAGGTCTTCTTTTGACCGAGTAGAAACGACAGGAAGGACATTGCTTACTTGCCTCCGAACAGGCGTTTCAGGAAACCGGGCTTTTCATAATCGGTAAAGCGCAGGGCCTTGTCTTCGCCAAGGTAACGGGCCACGACGTCCTTGTAGGCTTCGGAGACGTCGGAGTCTTTCAGGTGGATGGCCGGCAGGCCCTGGTTCGACGCCTGCAGCACCGATTCCGATTCGGGGATGACGCCGATCAGCTTGATGCGCAGGATGTCTTCGATATCGGTCAGCGACAGCATTTCGCCGTCGACCACGCGCTTGGGGCTGTAGCGCGTCAGCAGCAGGTATTCCTTGACCGGCTCGTCGCCCTCGACCGCGCGCTTGGACTTGGCCGACAGGATGCCCAGGATGCGGTCGGAGTCGCGCACGGACGAGACTTCCGGGTTGGTCACGACCAGCGCGTCGTCGGCGAAGTAGGCGGCCATCAGCGCGCCCGTCTCGATGCCGGCAGGCGAGTCGCAGACGATGTACTCGAAGCCCATGCCCTTGAGGTCGTTGATGACCTTTTCCACGCCTTCCTGCGTCAGCGCGTCCTTGTCGCGCGTTTGCGAGGCCGGCAGGATGAACAGGTTCTCGAGCTGCTTGTCCTTGATGAGCGCCTGGTTGAGCGTGGCTTCGCCCTGGATCACATTGACGAAGTCGTACACCACGCGGCGCTCGCAGCCCATGATCAGGTCGAGGTTGCGCAGGCCGACGTCGAAGTCGATGACCGCGGTTTTGTGGCCCCGCATCGCGAGTCCCGCAGAAAAACTGGCGCTGGTCGTGGTCTTGCCCACGCCGCCTTTGCCGGAAGTCACCACAACAATGCGTGTCATGACGATCAAACCCTTATGTTCGAATAAATCGCGTTATCGTAAAGCAAAAAGCCTTTGTAAGGCTTCTTACAGGATGTGTTGAAAGTTGCGCAGTCGCAATGCCGGCGCCGGTTCCAGGCCCGCGCGGCTCACGCCTTCAAGGCCTCGATGCGCAGCGTGTCGCCGTCCAGCCGCACCAGCGCCGGCTGGTTCTGCAGGCTGCGGTCCAGCTTGTCCTCGACCACCCTGTAGACGCCGGCCACGGCCAGCAGCTCGGCATCCAGATGCGTGGTGAAGACGCGCGCCGACGTGTCGCCGCGCGCGCCGGCCATGGCCTTGCCGCGCAGGGGGCCGTAGACGTGCACGTTGCCGTCGGCGATGACTTCGGCGCCCTGGCTCACCATGCCGATCACCACCAGGTCGGTGTGCCGCGCATAGACGCGCTGGCCGGAACGCAGGGGCCGGGTGATGACCAGCGCCGACGACGAATGCGGCACGGCGGGCGTGGGGCTGGCGGCCGCGGTGGCGCCGCTGGCTTCGCGCTCGGGCAGGGGCTCGCTGTCGGGCTTGGCCGCGGCCGGTTCGGCCGGCGCGGGCGCGGTTTCGATGGCGGCGGCCGGCACCGAAGGCACGGGCGTGGCGACGTCGTTGGGCGGCGCGGTGTCGATGACCGGGGCCGGACGGGCCGCGGGCGTGGACAGCTCCACCGGGGTCAGCCCGGCGGCGCGGGCGGCCTCCAGGTTGGCGCCTTCGGCCACGACGCCGATGGGGGGCAGGTTATGGCCCCGCAGCGCCGCTAGCAGGGCGGTCCAGTCGATGGTCTCTTCGACGCGGCTGGCGTCGATGACCACCGGTTCGTTCTCGAAGAAGCTGCCGGCGTCCGTCATGCGCTTGGCCAGGGCGGCTTCCAGGCGTTCGGGATCGGCGCTGTGCAGAACCACCCTGATCGCATACAGAGTGGCGCTTTTGAAGTCCAGGGCTAGGGATTCAGTGTTCATCTTGGTCGTGGCTGCTGGCGGTCCGGGCGTCTGAAACGGCAGGCGCGCGGCCGGCTGCGGGATGTCGGGCATGATAACCCGCCGTACGTCCCAGGGGAGTGTTTCCGCAGGGGGAGCGGGCAAGGAAAAGGCGCCTTGCGGCGCCTTTCGCGGACAGTGCGGATCCGGGGCGCCTCAGCCCTGGGCCCAGGAGTCGCGCAGGGTCACGATGCGGTTGAGCACCGGCGCCTCGGGCGTGGAATCCTTGGCGTCGGCCACGAAGTAGCCCAGGCGCTCGAACTGCCAGGTCGCGCCCGGCGAGGCCACGGTGCCCGGTTCCAGCCAGGCCGTGACGGTCTGCTTGGAATTCGGGTTCAGGCAGGTCAGGAAGTCCTTGTCGCCGGCGTCGGGACGCGGGTCGGCGAACAGCCGGTCGTACAGGTGGATCTGGGCGGGCACCGCGTGGGCCGCGCTGACCCAGGTGATGTTGCCCTTGACCTTGACGCTGTCGGCGCCCGGCGTGCCGCTCTTGGTGTCGGGCAGGTACTCGGCATGGACCTCGACGACCTCGCCCGCTTCGTTCTTGACGAAGCCGGTGCAACGCACCACGTAGCCGTACTTCAGGCGCACGGTGTTGCCCGGGAACAGGCGGAAGTACTTCTTGGGGGCTTCCTCGCGGAAATCGTCGCGTTCAATCCAGAGCTCGCGCGACAGCGGGAACTCGCGCTGGCCGGCCTGCGGATCGTGCGGGTTGCGCGGCGCGGTACAGATCTCGCTCTGGCCTTCCGGATAGTTGGTGAGGACCAGCTTGATCGGGTCCAGCACCGCCACCGAACGGGCGGCCACCGGGTCCAGGTCGTCGCGCACGGCCTGTTCGAGCAGGCTGTAGTCGATGCGCGAGTCGGACTTGGAAACCGCGGTGCGGTCGCAGAACAGGCGGATCGACGACGGCGTGTAGCCGCGGCGGCGCAGGCCGAAGATAGTGGGCATGCGCGGGTCGTCCCAGCCGTCCACGTAGCCTTCGCGCACCAGCTGCAGCAGCTTGCGCTTGCTGGTGACGACGTAGCTGAGATTCAGGCGCGCGAATTCATACTGGTGCGGCAGCGGGCGGGCCAGCTTGCCCAGCTCGGCCAGGCGTTCCAGGATCCAGTCGTAGAACGGACGCTGGTCTTCGAACTCCAGCGTGCAGACGCTGTGCGTGATGCCTTCGAGCGCGTCTTCGACCGGATGCGCCCAGCTGTACATCGGGTAGATGCACCACTGGTCGCCGGTGCGGTGGTGGGTGGCGTGGCGCACGCGGTACATGACCGGGTCGCGCAGGTTGATGTTGGGCGAAGCCATGTTGATCTTCGCGCGCAGCACCAGGCTGCCGTCGGGATGCTTGCCATCGCGCATTTCGCGCAGCAGGGCCAGCGATTCCGCGGCCGGGCGGTCGCGCCAGGGCGAGTTGATGCCGGGCTCGGTCAGCGTGCCGCGGTTGGCGCGGATCTCGTCGGCGCTCTGTTCGTCGACGTAGGCATGGCCGGCCTCGATCAGCGCTTCGGCGAACTCGTACATGTAGCCGAAGTAGTCGCTCGCGAAATACAGGTTGTCGTTGCCGTCGGCCTTCCAGTCGAAGCCCAGCCAGTGCACGGCCTCGATGATGGCGTCGACGTATTCCTGGTCTTCCTTTTCGGGATTGGTGTCGTCGAAGCGCAGGTGGCAGACGCCGCCGAAGTCGCGCGCCAGCCCGAAGTTCACGCAGATGCTCTTGGCGTGGCCGATGTGCAGGTAGCCGTTGGGCTCCGGCGGAAAGCGCGTGCGGATGCGGGCCGGATCCAGGCCGCCCTGCTGTTGCTGCGCCGCCGGGCCAGGCTTGCCGGCCCAACGCTTGCCAGCGTAGCGGTTGGCGTCGAGATCGTCCTGGACGATGTTCAGCAGGAAGTTTGAGGCGGCGGGGGTCGGCGTCGTGGCGGAGGTCATTCTTGAAAGAATAGGAAAAAGCGGCGACAAAGCGTCAATTTTGCCATGTTCCGCCGCAGATCCCTTTTCAGGGCTGGCGCAACCGGTTTCAAACTGTCCCCACAGTCTTGTAACTGGCTCTACACTACGGCCCATCATGGACATATCCACCTTATCCCTGGCCCGCGCGCAGTTCGTGGCCAGCCTGAGTTTCCTGGCGCTGTTCCTGGCTGTTTCCCTGGCGCTCGCCTGGGTGCTGCTGTTTTTCAAGGTCCGGGCGCGCTGGTCCGGCCTGCCCGGCTGGACGGCCGCCTACCGCTTCTGGGTGCGCATCTTCGCGCTCGCCTTCGTGCTGACGCTGGCGGCCAGCGTGCCCGTGCTGATCCAGCTGGGCAGCCTGTGGGCCGGGCTGATGGACAAGGTCGGCAACGTGGCCGGCCCCTTGCTCGGCTACGGCATTCTTTCCGTGTTCATCCTGAAATCGTGTTTCCTGGGCGTGATGCTGTTCGGCCAGCGGCGCGTGTCCGACGGCGCCCACACGCTGGCCGTGCTGATGGTGGCGGTGGGGCAGCTGGTGGCGGTGTTCTGGGTGCTGGCCCTGCAATCCTGGATGCAGACGCCCGACGGCGCGCTGCTGGTCGACGGCCGCTACCAGGTCTACGACTGGGTGGCCGTGGTGCTGAACCCCTCGGTGGGGTGGCGCATGGCCGTGGTGGCGGTGGGCGCGGCGCTGGCCGCCTCGTTCCTGATGATGGGCGTGACCGCCTTGCAGGCGCTGCGCCGCCCGCTGGGCGACGGCGAGCGCAACGCGTTCAAGACCGCGCTGGTGGTCGCGCTGGTGGCCGCCTTCCTGCAGATTCCGGTCGCGACCGGCGCCGGCCAGCTGGTCGCCAAGCTGCAGCCGGCCAAGGCGGCCGCGGCGGCCGGCTACTGGGAAAGCGGCGCCGAGCCGGAGTTGGTGCTGTTCGGCTGGCCCGACGCCCGCAACCATCGCAACCTGGCCGACGTGACCGTGCGCAATGCGGGCGGGATGTGGCTGCACCGCAATCCTGACGGCACCTACCAGGGGCTGGACAAGTATTCGGGCATGCTGCCGCCGGTCGCGCTCACCTTCCTGTCGCTGCGCGTGGCGGCCGGGCTGGGCCTCTTGATGCTGGCCGTGGCCTGCGTGACCTTTCTGTGGACGTTCCGGCGCGGGCTGGACCTGTCCACGCTGCCGCGCTGGTGGCAGCGGGTGGTGTGCGGCATGATGTTCTCGGGCGGCATCGCCGTGGTGGCGGGCTGGTGGGTGTCGGTGATCGGGCTGCAGCCCTTCGTGGTCAACGGCACCGTCACCCAATCGGAAGTGCTGGGTTCGGTTTCGTCCAACACCGTGCTGTACGGCCTGATCGGCTACGGCGTGCTGTACGCCGTGCTGCTGGCCGCATTCGCCGGCATGCTGTTCCACGCGGCGCGCTACGGCGTGGTGCCGGTGCGCAAGCTGGCCGGAGGTGCGCCATGATCGCCATGCTGGCCGCTTCGCAAGGCCTCAATCCCGACGACCCCTCGTTCTGGATGCCGCTGGCGTTCATGGCGCTGCTGTTCGTGGTGATCGCCGCGGGCATGGTGCTCGATGGCTTCGACCTGGGCGTGGGCATCCTGCTGCAGCTCGCGCCCGAGCACGAGCGCGGCCGCATGATGAGCCTGCTGAGTCCGTGGCGCGACGCCAACGAGTTCTGGCTGCTGCTGGGCATGGGGCTGTTCGCCTCGGCCTTTCCGTTCGCCTGGGGCGCGGTGCTGGGCAAGCTCTACGGGCCGCTCACCTGCATGGTGCTGGGCGTGGTGCTGCGCAGCGTGGCGTTCGAATTCCGCATCCGCGCGCGCAACGAAATGAAGCCGCGCTGGATCTTCGGCTTCTGGGCCGGCTCGCTCATCACCGCCTTCGGCCAGGGCATGCTGCTGGGCCGCATCGCCACCGGCTACCAGTCCGACGCCGGCTACGGCTGGTTCTCGGTGTTCGTGGGCCTGTGCGCGGTGGCGGCCTATATCCTGCTGGGCGCGGCCTGGCTGGTCATGCGGGTCGACGGCGACCTGCAGCGGCGCGCGGCCAACTGGGCGCGCCACGCCATCCGCTGGACGGCGGTGGGCATGGTGTCGATCGCGGTGACGCTGGGGCTGGCCAACGCCGGCATCTTCTACAAATGGAGCAACATCGCCCACCTGAGCGTGGCCGCCACGGTCTGGGTGCTGATGCTGGCCGGCTTCGTCGCGGCCGAAATGCTGCTGGCGCGGCTGCCCGGCAAGGCGGATCGTTTCAGCTGGCTGCCCTTCGTGCTGTGCGTGGCCCTGTTCCTGCTGATGCTGAGCGGCCTGGCCTACAGCCTGTTCCCCTATCTGATCCTGGACGACATGACGATCTGGGACGGCGCGGGCGCGCTGGGCTCGATGCGGCTGGTCCTGGCCGGCGCGGTCGTGGGCGTGCCGGTGGTGCTGGTGTTCAACATCCTGGCCTACCGCTCGGTGTTCGGCAAGGAACGCCCGCCGGTGCCGCTGCTGCCGCCGCCGGCGTGAGGGGTGGGGGGCGGCAGTGATGCCGATTTGATGCGGGCTGCGAGGCCGACTGTGATGCTTGCGTAGGATGGGTGCAGCGCGAGAGGATTTGGAAAAGGACTCCGGCCTCCAGCGCGCGTAACCCATTAGGCGGCGCCAGCCGCCAACCACACCCTCATCAAACGATCGGCCTGGACACCCGCTGCAGGATTTCCTCGCCGTAGGCTTCCAGCTTGCGCGCGCCCACGCCGCTGATGTGGCTCAGCGCGTCCATGGAGTCGGGCTGGGCCAGCGCGATTTCGCGCAGCGTGGCGTCGTGGAAGATGACATAGGCCGGCACGCCGTGGCTCTTGGCCACTTCGCCGCGCCAGGCGCGCAAGGCTTCGAAGACGGGCTGCAGTTCGGGCGGCAGGTCGATGGCGGCGGCCTTGGGGCGGCCGCTGCCGGTCTTGCCCGAGCGCGGTTTCTTTTCCGATTCGCGGCGCAGCATCAGCTGGCGCTCGCCCTTGAGCACGGCGCGGCTGCCTTCGGTCAGGGCCAGCGTGCCGTAGCCTTCGTTGTCCACGGTCAGCAGGCCCTGCGCCAGCAGCTGGCGCAGCACGCCGCGCCATGCCGTGTCGCTGAGGTCGGCGCCCACGCCGAAGACGCTCAGGGTTTCATGGCCGTGCTGCCTGGTGCGGTCGGTGACCTTGCCGCGCAGGATGTCGATGATGTGGCCGGCGCCGTAGCGCTGGCCGCGTTCCTTCCATAGCCGGTAGACGGCCGACAGCACTTTCTGCGCCGCGACGGTGCCGTCCCAGGCCTGGGGCGGGTCGAGGCAGACGTCGCAGTTGCCGCAGGCCGTGATCTGCTGGCCGAAGTAGGCCAGCAGCCGCACGCGCCGGCATTCCACGGTTTCGCACAGCCCCAGCATGGCGTCGAGCTGCTGGCCCAGGCGCCGGCGGTAGGCGTCGTCGCCGGGCGATTCGTCGATCATGCGGCGCTGCTGCACCACGTCCTGCAGGCCGTAGGCCAGCCAGGCGGTGGCGGGCAGGCCGTCGCGGCCGGCGCGGCCGGTTTCCTGGTAATAGCCTTCCACGGACTTGGGCAGGTCGATGTGCGCGACGAAGCGCACGTCAGGCTTGTCGATGCCCATGCCGAAGGCGATGGTGGCCACCATGACCACGCCGTCCTCGCGCAGGAAGCGCGCCTGGTTGGCCGCGCGCACCTGCGCGCTGAGCCCGGCGTGGTAGGGCATGGCGTCCACGCCCTGGTTGCACAGGAATTCGGCGGTCTCTTCCACCCGCGCGCGCGACAGGCAGTAGACCACGCCCGATTCGCCTTCGTGTTCGGTGCGGATCAGGTCCAGCAGCTGCTTGCGTACCTCGTTTTTCTCGACGATGCGGTAGCGGATGTTAGGGCGGTCGAAGCTGGCGACGAAGTGGCGCGCCTCGTCCAGCGACAGGCGCTGCGCGATTTCGCGGCGGGTGGCGTCGGTGGCGGTCGCGGTAAGCGCGATGCGCGGCACGTCGGGCCAGCGCTCGTGCAGCATCGACAGGCCCAGGTATTCCGGCCGGAAGTCGTGGCCCCATTGGGACACGCAGTGGGCCTCGTCGATGGCGAACAGCGCGATGCGGCCGCGTTCCAGCAATTGCAGGCAGCGGTCGGTCAGCAGGCGTTCGGGCGCCACGTAGAGCAGATCCAGCTCGCCGGCCAGGAAGGCCTGTTCGACCTCGCGGGCCACGCGCCATTCCTGGGTGGAGTTCAGGTAGGCGGCGCGCACGCCCAGTTCGGTCAGGGCGTCGACCTGGTCCTGCATCAGGGCGATGAGCGGCGACACCACGATGCCGGTGCCTTCGCGCACCAGCGAGGGCACCTGGTAGCAGAGCGATTTGCCGCCGCCGGTGGGCATGAGCACCAGCGCGTCGCCGCCGCCGATCACCTGATCGACAATGGCTTGCTGGTCGCCGCGGAAGGATTCGTAACCGAAAACGCGCTGCAATACGCTGAGGGCGCGCGCGTCAGACATGGGGGTAGGCCGGAAGCATCATGGCAGGGATTTTAAGCCCCAAATCCCGCGGCCCGTCGCGCCAGGGAGATTTCCGTCCGCTACCAGTTCAGCCAGGTGCCGCGCATGAAGGTGTCGACCGGCATGCTGAGGTTGGCGCGCCACTCGTAGTCGCCCGACAGGATGTCGCGGTCGGCGCCGACGGCCAGCTGGACCTTGGGCGCCACGAACATGCTGTGCGACAGCCCGACGCGCTGTTCGGCCTGGGTCGAGCCTTCGCGCAGGCCTGAATAGGTGCCGCTGAAGGTGCCCCAGCCCGAAATGGGGACGCCCGCCGACAGCGTGTTGCGGGTCTGGCCCGTGGCGGCCGCGCCGTCGGCATACATGGACAGGTCGCCGAAACCCGCGCCCACCTGTTCGGCCGTATAGCCCAGGTGGACCAGGTTGGCCACCTCCACGTTGTAGCCGAAACGGTAGCGCCAGGCGTTGACCGCGTCGAACGAGCTTTGCGTGGCCCCCGCCTGGAAGGTGCCGTATTCGCCGGCGGCGTAGGTGGTGCCCATGCCGCGGGTGGTGAGCGAAGGCGCGCTCTGCATCTGGCCTTCCAGGGTGAGGGCCGGCGTGAGGCCGTAGCGCACGCTGCCGCTGCCTGCCGAGGCCCCGTAGTCGACGGCGCCCGAGCGCGCCGCCGGGTCCATGTTGTTGAGCAGGCCCACGGACGAGGAATAGCCGAAGGCGCCTTCGGCGATGGTGGGGCCCGTCCCGGCCCAGTTCGAGATCTGCAGCCCGCCCACGGGGGCGCCGCTGCCCCAGGCCGGGGCGGCGGCGGTGATGTTGCCGACCGCGATGGAGGGGCCGGCCGTGTTGCGGTAGACCCAGTTGCGGCTGCCGCCATAGCGCAGGCCGTCCTGGCCGCTGACCGAGGCGAACCAGGGCCGGGACGGGCGCGCCACACCCGAGATCACGACCACGGGAATGTCGCCTTCCTCCAGCGCGAAGGAGTAGTCGGGCGCCGCCTCCTCGGGGGCGGTGAGGGCGCGGCAGTCGACCGCCGGCGGCCGGACGTCGCCCGACAGCTCGGCCCCGGTGCCGGGAATGCTCAGTTCCGGCGTCTGGCCGTCGCCGCCGCCGTGCACGCGGGTGTCGATGGCGGGTTCCAGGGTCTGCAGGTCGCAGGGGGAGGGGTCCAGCGGCACCGCGCGCGCGCCGATGGCGGGCGCGGGACGCACGGGGATGGTCTGGACCGGCGCCAGCGCGCCGATGCCGCGCACCCAGCCGGCCGGCGTGCCGGACGCGGGCAGCAGGGCGTCCGCCGCGCTGCCGGCCGCGGCCGGCAGCGGGCCCAGCGCGGCTGCGGCCAGGATTGCGCGCAGCAGCCAGTTTCGCCGGAAGAATGCAGGGGCGGGCATAGGAACCAGTGTAGAAAGGGAGCGCCGCGGATGCTGTGAACGTTCATGGGCTGTCCGCGGCTGGGCAGGATTCATTTTATCGCCTCGATCGGCTTCCGATAAAAGCGCCGGAAACGGCGTTCTACATCGTGCAACAGGTATATTTCAGTTGATTTCCTGCCTCTTGCGGCCCGACGCGCCGCGCCCCACTATGGCATCCATGGACAATCCCCACACCAAGCTGCTGGTCGTCGACGACGATCCGGCCCTGCGGCAGCTGCTTGCCGACTACCTGAACCGGCACGGCTACGACACGCTGCTGGCGCCCGACGCCACCGACCTGTCGGCCCGCATCACCCGTTACGCGCCCGACCTGCTGGTGCTCGACCGCATGCTGCCCGGCGGCGACGGCGCCGACGCCTGTCGCCGCCTGCGCGAACAGGGCGAGGACATCCCCGTCATCCTGCTGACCGCCCGCGACGAGGCGGTGGACCGCATCATCGGCCTGGAGGCCGGCGCCGACGATTACGTCGGCAAGCCTTTCGATCCGCGCGAACTGCTGGCCCGCATCGAGGCCGTGCTGCGCCGCAAGCGCGGCCCGTCCGCCCTGACCAAGGACGCGCCGGTCTCGTTCGGCCCGTTCCTGTTCGATCCATCCACGCGCCAGCTCTCGCGCGACGGCACCGTGGTCAAGCTGACGGGCGGCGAGATCAACCTGCTCGAAGCGCTGGTGCGCAACGCCGGCAAGCCCTTGTCGCGCGAACGCCTGCTGGCCCTGGCGCGCGACGACGACGCCGGCGAACGCAACGACCGCGCCATCGACATCGCCATCCTGCGCCTGCGCCGCGTGATCGAGGACGATCCCAAGCAGCCGCGCTGGATCCAGACGGTCTGGGGCATCGGCTACCGGTTTTCGCCCTAGAGCCCCGTCCCGATGCGCTTTTCTCCCGGTTTCCTGATGCCGCGCTCGCTACGGGCGAGGCTGATCCTGCTGATCCTGGGCGCGGTGCTGCTGACGCAGGCGGCCACGCTGGTGACGGTGTCCTACTTCCGCCACAAGTTCATGGAAGAGGTGGCGATCGGCTACATCGTCACCACCATCCGCACGCTGCGGGCCGCCGTGTCGCAGGTGCCGGCCGACGAACGCGCCGATTTCGTGCGCACGGCCTCGCAGAACCAGTGGCGCCTGTGGTCGCGCGTGCTGCCGGCCGAAGCCAAGCTGCAGCGTTTCAACGGCCGCCGCGCCAAGCCGCCGCCCAAGCCCGCGCCCACGCCGCCCTCGCCGCCGTCGGCCGATCCGCAGCTGCACGGCCCGCCGGCGCCGCCGCCGCCCGAAGTGCGCGACGACGACCGCGACGAACGCCGCGCGGAGCAGGAGTTCAGGCGGCGCCACAAGCCCGAGCCGGACGACATCCGCCAGGACCTGCGCGGGCTGGTGCAGCAGCTCAACGAGCGGCTCAACGACGGCACGCGCGTGGCCCTGTCGCGCGGGCCCACGCCCGAAATCTTCATTTCGCTGGCCCCCAATTCCAACACCGAGGACGTGCCGCGCCTGCGCGAGTGGCTGGTGATCCCGCTGGACCGGCTCGACCCGCCCGTGACCACGCCCTTCATCGCCGCCTGGCTGGGCGGGCTGGGCCTGCTGCTGCTCCTGGCCGTGGGTTTTTCCTGGCACATCACGCGCCCGATCACGCGGCTGGCCGACGCCGCCGACCGGCTGGCCGCGGGGCAGCCGCAGCGCGTCGACCCCTCGGGGCCGCATGAGACGCGGGTGCTGGGCGAGCGCTTCAACGCCATGCTGGACGCGCTGGCCGAATCCGATTCGGTGCGCCGCACGCTGCTGTCCGGCCTGCCGCACGACCTCAAGGGGCCGCTGTCGCGGATGTGGCTGCGCATCGAGCTGGCCGACGATTCCAAGCTCAAGGAAGGCCTGCGCGCCGACCTGCAGGACATGCAGCACATGGTCGACCAGTTCATCGGCTTCGTGCGCGGAACCGACCCGGCCGCCTACCGCTACGCCTCGATGGTGCTGGGCGACTGGCTGATCGAGCGCGTGGGCGCCTGGCAGGGGGCGGGCACCGACATCCGCCTGCGCAACGGCGCCGACGACGACGCGGCGCTGGTGGTGCAGGCCGACGCGGTGGCGCTGGGCCGGCTGCTGGACAACCTGATCGGCAACGCCCTGAACCACGGCGCGCCGCCGGTCGACGTGACGCTGAGCCGCGAAGGGCGCTACGCGGTGCTGGACGTGGCCGACCACGGGGCCGGCATCGCGCCGGAGCGCCGCCGCGAGGCGCTGCGCCCGTTCAGCCGGCTCGACGACGCGCGCACGCGCACCGGCAGCGTCGGGCTGGGCCTGGCCCTGGCCGAGGCCATCGCGCGCGCCCACGGCGGCTCGCTGGAGCTGCGCGCGGCCGATTCCGGCGGCCTGTGCGTGCGGGTGCGGCTGCCCCTGTCGGAAACCGCCTAGGGTTACGGTACGATGCATCCTGCTTCGTCCTTTGCCGTTTCCGCACCATGGCCATCCAGTCCGATTCGCTTTCCTCCCGCCCCGACGCCCCCCGTATCGTGGCGCCGCAGCCGGTATCTCCCAACGAGGAGTCGATCGAACGCGCGCTGCGGCCCAAGGCCCTGGACGAGTACGTGGGGCAGCAGCGCGCCCGCGAACAGCTCGAAATCTTCATCGCCGCCGCCAGAAAGCGCGGCGAGGCGCTGGACCACGTGCTGCTGTTCGGCCCGCCGGGCCTGGGCAAGACCACGCTGGCCCACATCATCGCCCATGAAATGGGCGTGCAGCTGCGCCAGACCTCCGGCCCGGTGCTGGAGCGCCCGGGCGACCTGGCCGCGCTGCTGACCAATCTCGAAAAGAACGACGTCCTCTTCATCGACGAGATCCACCGCCTGTCGCCCGTGGTCGAGGAAATCCTCTATCCGGCGCTGGAGGACTTCCAGATCGACATCCTGATCGGCGAAGGGCCGGCCGCGCGCAGCGTCAAGCTGGACCTGCAGCCCTTCACGCTGGTGGGCGCGACCACGCGCGCCGGCATGCTGACCAATCCGCTGCGCGACCGCTTCGGCATCGTCTCGCGGCTGGAGTTCTACGACGCCGCCGACCTGGGCCGCATCGTCACGCGCAGCGCCGGCCTGCTCAACGCCGGCATCACGCCGGAAGGCGCGGCCGAGGTGGCGCGCCGCGCCCGCGGCACGCCGCGCATCGCCAACCGGCTGCTGCGCCGCGTGCGCGACTACGCCGAGGTCAAGGCCGGCGGCATCATCGACGCGGACGTGGCCGGCCGCGCGCTGGCCATGCTGGAAGTCGACCCGCAGGGGCTGGACCTGATGGACCGCAAGCTGCTCGAAGCCATCGTCCACAAGTTCGACGGCGGCCCCGTGGGCGTGGACAGCCTGGCCGCGGCCATCGGCGAAGAGCGCGACACCATCGAGGACGTGATCGAACCCTACCTGATCCAGCACGGCTACCTGCAGCGCACGCCGCGCGGACGCACGGCCACGCTGACGACCTGGCGCCACCTGGGGCTGACCCCGCCGGCCGGCAGCGCCAGCGGATCGGGCGACCTGTTCGGCAAATAGGCCCGCCCCCGCCCGAGGGGCGGCGGCGGGTTTATCATCCTGGGGTTCCGTTTCCCTTCAAGGACCGATTCCCCATGCAGCCCGAATTGCCCTCTTACGACGACGTCGCGCGCGCCAGCGAGCGCCTGGCCGGCAACGCGCACCGCACGCCGGTGCTGACCTCGGCCACCGCCGACGCGATCAGCGGCGCCTCGCTGTTCTTCAAGTGCGAGAACTTCCAGCGCATGGGCGCCTTCAAGTTCCGCGGCGGCTACAACGCGATCGCGCGCCTGACGCCCGAACAGCGGGCCGCGGGCGTGGTCACGTTCTCGTCGGGCAACCATGCCCAGGCCATCGCGCTGGCCTCCAGGCTGCAGGGCGTGCAGGCCACCATCATCATGCCGCTGGACGCGCCGGCGGCCAAGCGCGCCGCCACCGAGGGCTACGGCGGCAAGATCGTCACCTACGACCGCTACACCGAGGACCGCGAGGCCATCGCGCGCCGCATCCAGGCCGAGACCGGCGCCACGCTGATCCCGCCCTACGACCACGCCGACGTCATCGCCGGCCAGGGCACCGCGGCCAAGGAGCTGTTCGAGGACGTGGGCGAGCTGGACTATCTGTTCGTCTGCCTGGGCGGCGGCGGGCTGCTGGCCGGCTCGGCCTTGTCCGCCTACGCGCTGAGCCCGCGCTGCCTGGTCTACGGGGTCGAGCCCGAGGCCGGCAACGACGGCCAGCAGTCCCTGCGCAAGGGTGAAGTCGTCCGCATTCCGGCGCCCAAGACCCTGGCCGACGGCGCCGCCACCACGCACCTGGGCAATCTGACCTTCCCGCTGATCCAGAAGCACGTGCGCGACATCGTCACGGTGACCGACGAGCAGCTGGTCGCCACCATGAAATTCTTCGCCGAACGCATGAAGATGGTGGTCGAGCCCACGGGCTGCCTGGGCGCGTCCGCGGTGATGCAGAACGTGGTGCCGGTGCGCGGCGCCCGGGTCGGGGTGATCATCAGCGGCGGCAACGTTGATCTCCCGGCCTACGCCAGACTGCTGGCGGGCTGACGCACGCCGGCGGCGGCCGGCGCGGCCGGCCGCCGATGCGCGCTTGCGGTTGTCGCCCGTGCAGGGCAGAATCGGGGCTGAATCCTGACGAACAGGGGCTGCGCATGCGTATTCTTGTCATTGGCGGCACCGGTTTCATCGGTCGCCACCTGATCGCGCGGCTCAGCGCGCAGCCGCAACAAATCATCGTGCCCACCCGCCGTTTCAGCCGTGGGCGCGATCTGCAGATCTTCCCCACCGTCACCCTGCTCGAACGCGACGTCCACGACGACGCCACGCTGGACGGGCTGGCGCGCGGCTGCGACGCGGTCGTCAACCTAGTGGGCATCCTGCACGGCAATTCAGGCCGGCCCTATGGCTCGGACTTCGCGCGGGCGCACGTGCTGCTGCCGCAGCGCATCGCGCAGGCCTGCCGCCGCCAGGGCGTGCCGCGCCTGCTGCACGTCAGCGCGCTGGGCGCCGACCCGCAGGGCGACAGCATGTACCAGCGCTCCAAGGGCGACGGCGAGGCCGCCATCAAGCAGGAATTCGCCGGCTGGCGCGAAGGCGGCTGGACCATCTTCCGTCCCTCCGTCGTGTTCGGTCCCGACGACCAGTTCACCAATATGTTCGCCCGGCTGGCGCGCTGGCTGCCGGTGCTGCCGCTGGCCGGCGCCCACGTGCGCATGCAGCCGGTGTACGTGGGCGACGTGGTGGCCGCGCTGATGGCGGCGCTGCGCGACCCCGGCGCCCGCGGCAAGACCTATGAACTGGGCGGCCCGCAGGTCTATACGCTGGGCGAGATCGCGCGCCTGTGCGCCGCCTGGAGCGGCCATCCGCGGCCGGTGCTCAACATGCCGATGGGCGTGGGCCGCATGCAGGCCATGCTGTTCGAATGCCTGCCCGGCACGCCGCTGATGTCGCGCGACAACCTGGACTCCCTGCGCCGCGACAACGTCTGCGGCGGGCCGATAGCGCCCGAGCTGCACGTGGTGCCGACCGGCCTGGAAGCCGTCGCGCCGCGGTATCTGTGACGGGCGGCGCAAACCGCGGTCTTTCGCGGCGGGCCCCGCTCAGCGCACCAATGCCTTGAGCGCCTGCTTGATCCCGTCGGACACGCCCACGCCTTCTGGCAGGGTCTTCAGCGCCGACAGCGATTCCTTCTCGGAGTAGCCCAGCGCCAGCAGCGCGTTCAGGATGTCCGACTGGCTGTCGGGCGCGGCGTGCGGGGTCGCGCCGATGTCGGCGCCGAGCTTGCCGCGCATTTCCAGCAGCAGGCGTTCGGCGGTTTTCTTGCCGATGCCGGGCACGCGGGTCAGGCGTCCGGATTCCTGCAGGGTGATGGCCTGGGCCAGGTCGGCCACCGACAGCCCCGACAGGACCGCCAGCGCGGTGCGCGCGCCGATGCCGCTGACCTTGATGAGTTCGCGGAACGCGCTGCGTTCGCCGGCGGTGGCGAAGCCGTACAGGATGTGGGCGTCCTCGCGCACGGTCAGGTGGGTGTAGAGCGTGACGCGCGCGCCGTTGTCCGGCAGGGCGTACAGCGTGCTCATGGGCACGTCGATGTCATAGCCCAGACCGCCCACGTCCACGCAGATGGTGGGCGGAAGTTTTTCGATCAGGGTTCCGGTGATGCGTCCGATCATGGTGATGGCAGGCCTGGCAAGAGTGGAACCGCGCGCGATGCGCGGCGAATGCGGGGATTCTATACGCTGGGCGCTAGGGCCTGTTCACACTAAAAGGAGCCACGCACAGGCCCTAGCCCAGCAGGCGGCCGTTGCGGATGCGGGTCTTGCCGCCCATGTGCAGGGCGCCGCCCAGGCGGTCGAGCTTGTCCTGGAGGGGGCCGACGTGGGCGTGGCAGATCGCGCAGGCCAGCGCGTCGGCCGAGTCGGGCGAGGGCGCGCCGTCCAGCGCCAGCAGGTGCTGCACCATCATCTGCACCTGCTCCTTGGCGGCGCGGCCGGTGCCGACCACGGCTTTCTTGATCTGCAGCGCGGTGTATTCGTGCACCGCCAGCGAGCTGTCGGCCAGCGCGCACAGGGCCGCGCCGCGCGCCTGGCCCAGCAGCAGGGTGGAGGCCGGGTTGGTGTTGAGGAAGATGATCTCCAGCGCGGCCACGTCGGGCCGCGTGTCGCGCGCGACCTCGCGCAGATTGTCCAGGATGACCTTGAGACGTTCGGGCAGGGACAGCGCCGGCGGGACCACGATGGTCCCGCTGGCGACGTAGCGCAGCCGCGGGCCGTCGGCATCGATCACACCGAAGCCGGTGCGGCGCAGGCCGGGATCGATGCCGAGGACGCGCATCAGTGGCGGAAGTGGCGGGTGCCGGTCAGCACCATGGCGATGCCGTGCTCGTCGGCCGCCGCGATCACTTCGTCGTCGCGCACGCTGCCGCCGGGCTGGATCACGCAGGTCGCGCCCGCCGCCACCACCACGTCCAGGCCGTCGCGGAACGGGAAGAAGGCGTCCGAGGCCACGGCCGAGCCCTTCAGGGTCAGGCCGGCGTTTTCCGCCTTGATCGAGGCGATGCGGGCCGAGTCGATGCGGCTCATCTGGCCGGCGCCCACGCCCAGCGTCATGCCGCCGCCCACGAACACGATGGCGTTGGACTTGACGTACTTGGCGACCTTCCAGGCGAAGGCCAGGTCGTTCATTTCCTGCTCGGTGGGCTGGCGCTTGGTGACCACCTTGAGCGCGTCGCGCGGCACGTTGTAGGCGTCCGGGCTCTGCACCAGCCAGCCGCCGCCCACGCGCTTGACGTCGAAGGCGTTCTGGCCCGTGCCCATCGGCACTTCCAGCACGCGCACGTTCTTCTTGGCCGCCAGGATGGCCAGCGCGGCGCCGTCATAGGCCGGCGCCAGCAGCACTTCCAGGAACTGCGAGCTGACGGCTTCGGCCGTGGCCGCGTCGACCGGGCGGTTGAAGGCGATGATGCCGCCGAAGGCCGAGGTCGGGTCGGTCTTGAAGGCCTGCTGGTACGCGCCCAGCGTGTCGGCCGCGACCGCCACGCCGCAGGGGTTGGCGTGCTTGACGATGACGCAGGCCGGGGCCTCGAAGCTGCGCGAGCATTCCCAGGCGGCGTCGGCGTCGGCGATGTTGTTGTACGAGAGTTCCTTGCCCTGCAGCTGGCGGTAGTTGCCCAGCAGGCCGGCCGGACGTTGCGCGTCGACGTAGAAGGCGGCGGTCTGGTGGGGGTTCTCGCCGTAGCGCAGCGCCTGCTCCTGCTTGACCTGCAGCGTCAGCGTGCCCGGCCATTCGTTGCGCGCCGGCACGGCGTCCTGCTTGGGCTCGGCGTCGGCCAGGCTGCTGAGGTAGGCGGCGATGGCGCCGTCGTAGGCGGCGGTGTGGGCGTAGACCTTGGCGGCCAGCGCCAGGCGCAGGCCGTAGGAGGTGGCGCCGCCCTGGTCCATTTCGGCCAGCACGCGCGAGTAGTCGACCGGGTCGATCACCACCGTCACGCCGCCGGCTTCGGTGCCGTGGTTCTTGGCCGCCGCGCGCAGCATGGCCGGGCCGCCGATGTCGATGTTCTCGACCGCGTCGGCGAAGGTGCAGTCCGGCTTGGCCACGGTTTCGCGGAACGGATACAGGTTGACCACCAGCATGTCGATGCGATCGATGCCCGCCGCCTTGATGGTGTCCATGTGCTCGGCGCTGTCGCGGCGCGCCAGCAGGCCGCCGTGGATCTTGGGATGCAGCGTCTTGACGCGGCCGTCCAGGATCTCGGGCGAGCCGGTGTGGGCGGCCACTTCGGTGACGGTCAGGCCGGAGTCGGCCAGCAGCTTGGCGGTGCCGCCGGTCGACAGCAGGCGCACGCCGCGCGCGGCCAGCGCGCGGGCAAATTCAACGATGCCGGTCTTGTCGGACACCGAAAGCAGGGCGGTTTCGATTTTCATGGTGAGGGACGGGAGTGGGGCGGGACGCCTTTCTCGTTCTGGTCAGATGGGAAATCTTGAAGGAGCGGGCGGCGCGCCGCGGCGCCTCTCCCGCGCGGGAAAGCTATACCTGGATATTGTGCGCCAGCAGCTTCTTGCGCAGCGTGTTGCGGGTGATGCCCAGCATTTCGGATGCGCGCGACTGGTTGCCGCCCGAGCGCTCCAGCGCCACTTCGAGCACCGGGCGTTCGACGCAACGCATCACCATGTCCCACATGTCGTGGGGCTCGGATTCGCCCAAGTCTTCGAAATAGCGCTCCAGGCTGGCGCGCACGCATTCTTCCAGGACATCTTTCTTGCTCATTTGAGTACAGATATTT
>Ga0182742_1002443_pt1 | contig 20542 bp, 15 predicted proteins | sample eDN5th37CBELigMG_FD_128880 | JGI IMG/M metagenome (GOLD analysis project Ga0182742, IMG submission 128880) | Enriched Miracle-Growth compost microbial communities from Emeryville, California, USA - eDNA 5th pass 37_C BE-Lig MG (version 2)... ... | reverse complement strand
GAATACAGCATCGCGGCTTTACGCCACGTTCCATCACGGGTTGCAATACCCGCGATGCGATGCAAGCCGGATGCACCGCCAGGCGGGCAGCTTGCCGCCCGGCGGCGAAGGGTGACGCTGCTGGGATCCGGCGGGCCGCTCAGCGTGGCGGGCGGGCCGTCGCCGGGGCCAGCGGCTCGCCCGTCTCGGCCGCGGCGGCGCGCTCGGCTTCCTTGCGGACGGCCACCTCGTCCTGGGCGCCGAGCCAGGAATGCAGCAGCCCGGCGGCAACCGCGCCGGCGATCGGTGCGATCCAGAACAGCCAGAGCTGCGCCAGCGCCCAGCCGCCGACGAACAGCGCCGGGCCGGTGCTGCGTGCCGGATTCACGCTGGTATTGGTGACCGGGATGCTGACCAGGTGGATCAGCGTCAGGCACAGGCCGATGGCGAGCGGTGCGAAGCCGGGAGGGGCGCGCCTGGTGGTGGTCCCGAGGATGACCAGCAGGAAGAAGAAGGTCATCACGAATTCGGACACGAAGCAGGCGGCCAGGGAGTATCCGCCGGGCGAGTGTTCGCCATAGCCATTGGCCGCGAAGCCGGCCGACACCGAGAAGCCGGCCTGGCCTGAGGCGATGACATACAGCACGAATGCGCCGGCGATGCCGCCCAGCAACTGGGCCACGATATAGCCGCCGGCCTCCATCCCGCGCATCCGTCCGGCGGCAACGATGCCGAGCGTGACGGCCGGGTTGAGATGGGCGCCCGAGATATGGCCGACCGCATAGGCCATGGTCAGGACGGTCAGGCCGAAGGCCAGGGCGACGCCGAGGAGGCCGATCCCGACCTCCGGGAATTTGGCGGCCAGCACGGCCGCGCCGCAGCCACCCAGGACCAGCCATAGCGTGCCGAGGAATTCGGCCGTGAGCTTGCGGGACATGGCGCCAATGCCTTCGATGCAGATGCACCACAATCTGTACTGCCATCCATGATCGCATTGCTGGGCGGATTGCCGGCAATCGCGCGCTTGTGCGCGTCCCGCTCCGGTGGCTGCGGGCCGTGGTGGCAATCCCGCCGGTCCACCGAAAACTATGGCGCGCGCCGGGCAGGCTTGCTTCCGAGGAAGCGTCGCGCCCGGCTCAGGGCCGGCGCGGCGGCATGCTCCACGAAGGGAATCAGCACGGCCCCGACCAGGAGGCCGAGGATTCCCGAGATCGTCGCGGTGGCGATCCATTCGATGGCGCCGGCGATGGCGGGGAGGGCCCGGCCGGCGGCCGCCGCCGCCCCATGCACGGCGTGGCCGAGCGCCGCCGGCCCGTATTGCTCCAGTCCATGCAGGATGATGCCGCCGCCCACCCAGATCATCGCGGCGGTCCCGACCACGCCGAGGATCCGGAGGAAGACCGGCATGCCGCGGACCAGCCCGCGCCCGATGGCCCGGGTCACAGGCCGCAGCAGGCGATCCGCCGCAGAAGGGGGCGCCCCCGCCGGCGGCTCTCCGAACAGGCCGGAGACCGGGCGCTCGGCCTGGGCCAGCGCCACGCCCACATCATCCGCCTTCACGACCAGGGCCACCCCGCCATAGACCAGGGCGGTGATGCCGAGGCCCACCGTGGCAAGCACCACCGCCTGCATCCAGAAGGAATCCCCGGGAACAGCCGAGAGGGCGATCGCCATGATCTCGGCCGAGAGGATCAGGTCGGTCTGGATGGCGCTGCCGACCTTCCGGTCCTCCAGGTCGCGGGCGCTGACGGGCAGGGCGCTCCCGGTGGCGACCTTCGCCTCATGCCCATGCGCCTTGTGGGGCCAGAGGGCCTCGAACACCTTCTCCGTCCCCTCATAGCAGAGGAAGGCGCCGCCGAGCATGAGCAGCGGCGTGATCGCCCAGGGCGCCAGCGCACTGAGCAGCAGCGCCAGGGGCAGCAGGTAGAGGAGCTTGTTCCGCACCGACCCGGCGGCGATGCGGGCGACCATCGGCAGCTCGCGGTCGGCGGTGAAGCCCACGACATAGCGCGGCGTGACCGCGGCATCGTCGATCACCACCCCGAACGCCTTGGCGCCGGCCTTCGAGGCATGCGCCGCCACGTCGTCGAGGGAGGCGGCGGCCAGCTTGGCCAGGCCCGCCACGTCGTCCAGCAATGCAATGAGGCCCGTGCTCACCCGTGCTCCTGTCGAGATGCGGCCCCATCCAACGATGGGGTACCGGCGATGTTCCTGGTGCGCTCGGCGCGCCGGGCGGCACATCCTTTCGCCAAGGCATCTTCCGCCAACCCGGCATTGAGGCAGTTCGCGATTTCGTTAACATGCCGCGGTGACTGATGCTGCGCGATGACCACGGGTGCCCGTCCGCGACCGCCGTCCTCCCCGGCACCCTGGCGGATCCGCCGGCAGCGCCCCGGGGCGGGTTGCATCCTCTCCCTGGCCCTGGCCGCCTCCCTCCTCGCCGGTGCAGCGCGGGCCGAGGAAGTGCCGGCGACCGGCAGCGATTTCGGCGGCGTCGGGCTGATCGAGATGCGCAATGCCCGCTTCCGCCCGGACGGCACGCTGGAGGCCGGCACCGCCTGGCGGCGGCAGCGGCAATTCTGGTTTCTCTCCTTCACCGCCCTGCCCTTCCTGGAAGCCACCTTCCGCCTGACCGACCGGCTGAACGCCACCCAGGGCCATGGCACCAGCCATGACCGCGCCTTCGACCTGAAGCTGCGGCTCTGGGAGGAGGGGGAGTGGCGGCCCGCCCTTGCCATCGGGCTGCAGGATGTGATCGGCACCGGGCTTTATGGCGGCGAGTATCTGGTCGCCTCCAAGCGGTTCCGGGATTTCGACGTCTCGCTGGGGCTGGGCTGGGGGCGGCTCGGCACCGGGGGCGATCTGGCCAATCCGCTCGGCCTGGCCTGGGATGGCGCCCGGACCCGGCCGCGCCATGTGGGAGAGGGCGGGACGCCGCGCCTCGATAGCCTGTTCCGCGGGCGGAAGGCTGCGGTCTTCGGCGGAGTGGAATGGAGCGTCCCACCCCTCCCCACCCCCTTCGGCGAGGTCGAGGGGCTGCGGGCCAAGCTGGAATGGTCCGGGGATGCGCTGCGCGACGAGCGCGGCGGCTATCCCCGCACCCTGACCGGCCTGCGGGGGAAGGCCGCCTCGCGGCTCAATTTCGGCCTGCAATGGCAGCCGAATCCCTGGCTGGATGCGGGGGTGCATTTCGTCCATGGCACCGACCTGCTGATGCGGCTCTCGCTGCGCATGGACCCGGCGCGGCCGCCGGAATTCCCCCGTCCGGCGCCGCCCGCCATGGCGCCGCGCCCGGCGGCGGCCGATCCGGCGGGGCTGGCGGAGGCTCTGCGCCAGGCCGGCTTCCGCCCCTCCGGCTTCGGGATCGAGGGCGACGAGGCACGGATCGCGGTGGAGGGCGGCCGCTATGCGACGCTGCCGCAGGTGGCCGGCCGGGTAGCGCGGGCGGCGCAGCCCTTCCTGCCGCCTGGGGTCGAGCGCCTGCGCGTGGAATGGCGCCGCCAGGGCGTGACCGTGGCGCGCCTCGTCCTGCTGCGCGAGGCCATGGAGATGGCCGCCGCCCACCGCGGCAGCGCCGAGGAGGTGCTGGCCAGCGCCACCTTGCTGCCCGCCGAGGGCACCGCGCCCAACCCCTCCCTCTCCTGGGGCATCGAGCCGCGCCTGGCCCTGCAACTCGGCGATCCCAAGACGGGGGTGCGCTGGCAGGCGGGGGTGGCGGTGGGGGGGCGGCTGGGCCTCGGCGGCGGCTTCGCCCTGGCCGGCAGCCTGGCGCAGGCGGTGGCGGGCAATCTCGACGAGGGCCTGCCCAGCGACAGCCAATTGCCGCATGTGCGCAGCGACCTCGCCCGCTATGCGCGGGAGGGCAAGACCTCCATTCCCGCCCTCTATGCCGAGCGGATCTGGACCCCGGCCCCGGACTGGTTCGCCCGCGTCACCGCCGGGCTGCTGGAGCCGATGTTCGCCGGCGTTTCGACCGAGCTGCTGTGGCGGCCGGTGGACCGGCCCTATGCGATCGGCCTCGACCTGAACTGGGTGGCGCAGCGGGAATACCGGCAGCGTTTCTCCACCCTCGGCTATTCGGTCGCGACCGGGCATCTTTCGCTCTATGCCGACCTGCCGGTCTGGAATCTCTACGCCGTGCTGCGCGGCGGGAGGTATCTCGCGGGGGACTGGGGCGGCACGGTGGAGATCGGCCGGCGCTTCGACAGCGGCATCGAGGTGGGCGGCTTCGCCACCTTCACCGATGTTCCCTTCAGCCGCTTCGGCGAAGGCAGTTTCGACAAGGGCATCTATATCCGCATCCCGTTGCAATTGCTCGGGCCGGAAACCAGCGCACGCGCCAGCGCGGTGATCCGCCCGGTGGTGCGCGACGGCGGCCAGCGCCTGGTGGTGGACAACCCGCTCTGGGAGGTGACGCGGGACGGGCGGATGGATGCGCTGCAGCGCGGCTTCATGGGCTTCCTGCGATGAAGAAATGAGCCGTGTCACTGGTCTCTTCCATCTGGGCGCTGGGCCTGTGATCCGGTAGAGGCGCATCGCCATGCCGGATCTGACCCAATTCACCCTGTACTTCGCTGCGGCCCTGGTGCTTGCCGTCACGCCCGGCCCGGGCATCTTCTACGTCGCTGCACGCACGCTCGCTGGCGGTCGTGCGGAGGGCGTGGCTTCCAGCCTCGGCACCGGCTTGGGCGGCATGGTCCACGTTCTCGCGGGCGGCCTGGGCGTTTCGGCCATCGTGCTTGCAAGCGCCGAACTGTTCACCGCGCTGAAACTGATCGGTGCCGTCTATCTGGTCTGGATCGGCCTGCGCACTTTCCAGTCCATCCGCCGGGACGCAGCGACAGGTTTGGATGGTGGATCCGCGGCATCACCGGTCGGGCCGCGGCGGGCGTTTCGTGAAGGCGTGCTGGTCGAGGCGCTGAACCCGAAGACGGCAGCCTTCTTCCTTGCCTTCGTTCCGCAATTCGTGGATCCGGAGGGTCAGGTGGCCCTGCAATTCGTGGTGCTTGGCTTCGTGTCGGTTGTGCTCAACACCTTCACTGACATCGTGGTCGCCTTGGCGGCGAGCGGCATCCGGGAAGGCGCGGCTGCCCGCCCCGCGCTGATCCGCCACCTCCGGGAGGCGTCGGGCGCCGCGATGATGGCGCTTGGCATCGGCCTCGCTCTGGCGAGGCGCCCTGCCACCTGAGTGCCGGGCTATACCGATGCCATGGTCCCCCAAGGCCGGAACCACCCGGGAATCGAACACAGCCAGTCGGATGTCAGGTCAGCGAAGGGCCGGATAGTTCGGCGCCGTGAATTGGCCTGTCAGGCAGGCCGGCGCTTGCCGCCGGCCGGGGCTTCCGTCACACACCCGGGCGCATGACGTCTGTCGCTCTGATCCAGCATCTGGTTTTCGCATTTGGCCTCGCCTTGCTCTCGGCGACGGCGGTCCGGGCGATGATCGCCTTTCCCATTCTCGACCATCCGAACGGCCGCAGTGCGCATGTGCGGCCGACGCCGCGGGGCGGTGGGGTCGGCGTGGTGCTCGCCTTCGTCGCCGGGATGCTGGTGCTCTACCAGGTCGCGGATTATGCCCGCATCGCGGAGCGGCAATTCCTCGGCGTCATCCTCGCCGCCCTCGCCATCGCCGGCATCGCGCTTGTGGATGACATACTGGACGTCTCCGCCCGGCTGCGCCTGCTGACGCAGATCGTTGCGGCGCTGGTCGCGATGGGCAGCGGCCTTACCCTGACGCATCTTGCCCTGCCCTGGATCGGTGTGACCGAGCTCGGCCTGCTCGGCCCGCCGCTGACGCTGTTCTGGATCGTCGCCTGCACCAATGCGGTGAATTTCATGGACGGGCTGGATGGCCTCGTGGGTGGCACGCTGCTGATCGCCTGCGCCGCCCTGGCCGCCATCGCCGCGGTGCAGGAGGGTTGGTTCGTCTACGCCGCCGCGCTGTTCCTGGCCGCGGGCTTCGCCGGCTTCCTGCCCTTCAACCTGCACCCGGCGCGAATCTTCATGGGCGATGTCGGCAGCCAATTCGCCGGCTTCACCCTGGCGGTGCTGGCTGTCGCCGCCGCCCGCTTCGACACCGAGCAGGTCAGCTTCCTGATCGTGCCGCTGCTGCTCTTCGGCCTGCTCTTCGATGCCGGCTTCACCCTGGTGCGCCGCGCCTGGATGGGCGACCGGGTGGGGGTGGCGCACCGCACCCACCTCTACCAGATGGCCGCCCGTGCCGGCATGCCGGTGCGCGCGGTGGCGGCGGTGCATTGGGGCTTCGCCCTGTACCATGCGGGGCTGGTGGTGCTGTTCCTGCACCTCAGCCCCTGGGCCAAGCCGCTGGTGGTGCTGCCCGCCCTCGCGCTGCAACTGGTCTGGCTGGCCTATGTGGCGCGGCTGGTGCGTCGCGCCGGGATCAGCTGGCGGGACTGAGGAATTCCAGGACCAGGCTCGGCACGCCCGGACCCACCCACTGCTCGGCGCGGAGGACGGCGCCGCTCTCCGCCTCCGCCCAGAAGCGGTTGGTGAAGCTGCCAGCCCCCTTGGCGCGGCAGCGTTCCTCGATCAGCAGCAGCGCCGCATCCGGCGGCAGCCGCTGCGCCTGCAGGCGGCACCGGACGGGGATGCCGAAGCGCATCCCCTCCGGCTCGCGGTCCGCATCCATCAGATCCACCAGCCGGCGCGCCTCGGCCGGACGGTCGAGCAGGGCGGCGGGGTTCAGCAGCGGGTCCGGCTCCTCGAAGCGGGTCGCCGCCAGTACCTCCCGCAGGCCGGAGGTCGCGACCACCCGGGCACCGTCCGTGGCGATGGCGAGCCCGGTCGCGGTGCGCCAGAGCCGCCGCTCCCCGGCTTCCTGCAGCAGCGAGGCATGGAGGGTGCGGCTGCCGAGGCGGAGGCGCAGGGAGCGCCCCTCGGGTTCCGGCTCCTCCCCCGCGGCCAGCGGGTACTGGGCGGGGTCTGCATCCGGGATCCGGGACCACAGCGCCTCGCCCTGCTGCCGCAGGCTGTGCGGCAGCCCGGCCCAGGGCGTGTCGCCGCAGCCGCCGAGCAGCAGGAAAAGAACGGGCCATGCGAAGCGGATGCGCATGGCCCGAGGCTATCACCGGCCTCGCGAGGAGGCGAGCCGGCCTTTCGGGGCACTCAGCGTGCCGGGGCGGCCACCGTCGTCCCGCGCCATTGCAGCCCCAGCAGCACCAGGCCAAGCGCCAGGCCGATCCAGTGCGGCGCCGGGATGGCATCGCCGAACGCCGCCTCCACCAGCGCCGGGAAGATCATCAGCAGGCCGGCGAGGATGAGCCCCACCCGCTCCCACAGCGCCAGCGTCCGCCGTGCATGGCCCTGGCAGGCGGCGGCCAGCGCCGCCAGCCCGCCGGCGGCCAGCAGGATCTGCCACAGCACATCCACCCAGGTCATGCCGGGCTTCATGGCCAGCAGCAGCCCGACGCCGTCCGGATCGGTGACGAAGACGAAGGGCAGGACGAAGGCCGGCAGGGTGTATTTCCAGGCCTGGAGCGTCGTCCGGTACGGCCCCGCGCCGGTGATCGCCGCGGCGGCGAAGGGGCTGAGCGCGGTCGGCGGCGAGACCTCCGACAGCACCGCGTAGTAGAAGACGAACATATGCGCGGCGTAGTCCGGCACGCCGAGCTTGATCAGCGCCGGCGCCGCCACCACGGCGCAGATGATGTAGCTGGCCGTCACCGGCACGGCCAGGCCGACGATCCAGACGATCAGCGCGGTGTAGAGCGCGGTGATGACCAGGCTGCCGCCCGCCGCCTGGATGGCGATCTCGGAGAATTTCAGCCCGAGCCCGGTCAGGGTGATGATGCCCACGATGATGCCGGCGCAGGCGCAGGTGGCGGCGATGCCCACCGCCTGCACGGCGCCGGAGGCCAGCGTCTCGATCAGCTTGCGCGGCCAGAGCGCGTTCTCGAGGCGCAGGAAGCTGAGCAGCACCGCCACGCCCATGGCGTAGAGCACGGCATAGGTGGGCGAATAGCCCCACACCATGAAGATGACGATCGCGATCAGCGAGGAGAAGTGGAAGCCGTACTTCTTCGTCAGCGCCCAGGCGCCTTCGGTCGTCACCACCTCCTGCGCGCCGCCCTGGGCGCCGATGCGGCGCTGGTCCAACTCCACCATGAAGAGCAGGGAGGCGTAGTAGAGCACGGTCGGCACCGCCGCCATGCGCAGAACTTCCAGATAGCCGATCTTCAGGTATTCCGCGATCAGGAAGGCCGCGGCCCCGAGCACCGGGGGCGAGATGATGGCGCCGAGCCCGCCCGCCGCCAGCAGCCCGCCCGCATCGTCCGGCCGGTAGCCGACGCGCTTCATCATCGGCCAGGCGACGGTGCCGAGAGTGACGGTGGTGGCGACGCCGGAGCCCGAAGGCCCGCCGAGCAGGAAGGAGGAGAGCACCACCGTCCGCCCGGCGCTGGTCGCCCGCCCGCCGGTCAGGGCGAAGCTGAAATCCACGAAGAACTTGCCCGCGCCGGAGGCCTGCAGGATGGCGCCATAGATGGTGAACAGGATGATGAGGCTGGCCGAGACATCCACCGCCGTGCCGAAGATGCCGTCCAGCGTGATGGTCAGGTGCGGGATCAGCCGGGCGGAGTCATAGCCCTGGTGCTGCCAGGGCTTCGGCAGGTATTCGCCGAAGAAGCCGTAGAGCATGAACAGCCCGGCCACCAGCGGCATCACCCAGCCGGTGGCCCGCCGCGTCACCTCCAGCACCAGCAGGATCAGGATCCAGCCGACGACGAGGTCCTGCGGTTCGGGGAAGACGTAGCGGTCCAGCAGATCGTCCCCGCCGGCGATCAGATACCAGGTGACATAGAGACCGCCGGCGATCAGCAGCAGGTCCCATGGCATCAGCCGGTGCCGGAAGCGCCGTGCCATCGGGAAGAGCAGGAAGCCCAGCACCATGGCGAAGCCGACATGCACGAAGCGCAGCGTCGTGGTCGGGACGATGCTGTAGGCCGCGTAGAGGTGGAAAAGCGCCATGGCCAGCGCCACGGCCGTCGCCACCCATTGCAGGAGGCCGGTGAACCGGTTCTGCGCACCCTCCTCCTCCTCGATCAGTTGCTCGACTCGGGCGGCGGTGGCCTCGTCCAGGGCGCCGGGGGCGATCTCGGGAGGCAGGGGGGAATGGGTCTGAGAAAGCGAGTGCGTAGTGCTCAACGCGGCAAACTCCGGGCCGGCGGGCCTTCAAAGCGAAACCGGCCGAATCCGTCATCGGAGCGGATCCGGCCGGTCAGGTCAGGGCGTCAGGCGAGGTTCGCGCCCTGCTTCTTCCAGAAGGCTTCGGCGGCCGGATGCCAGGGTACGCCGGCGGCGGCGGTCTTCTGCTTGTCCAGGGTGAAGTTCCTGGCTTCCGCATGCACCTGCGCCAGATCGGCGCGGCCGTTCCAGATCACTTCGAGGATCTTGGTGGCCAGCTCGGACGGCATATCCTCCCGCACGCCAATGATGTTGCCGACCGACATCTGGCGATTGTCGGTCTTCTGGCCCGGATAGGTGCCGGCCGGGATCACCTCCGGGAAATAGACCGGGCCGTACTTCTCGACGATCTTCGGCACATATTGCGCGTGGTCGATCAGCACGATCTGCACGCCTGGGCTGGCCGCGAGATCGGTTACGGCGCTGGTCGGCACGCCGGAGACAAAGAAGTAGGCGTCCAGCTTGCCGTCCTTGATCGCGTTGGTGCTCTCGGCCGGAGAGAGCCGCTCCCGCGCGCGGAAGTCCTTGTCCCTGTCCAGTCCCGCACCCTCGATCAGGCGGAAGGCCATGACCTCGGTGGCGGAGCCGGGGGCGCCGGTGGAGACGCGCTTGCCCTTCATGTCCTCCATGGTCTTGATGCCGGAGGCTTCGGTGGTCACCACCTGCATGCGGTTGGTGTAGAGCACCGCGAGGGCGCGGATCGGCACCGGGCGGCCGCGGAAGCGGTCCCGGCCATGCACCGCATCCACCGCGGCATCCACCTGGGTGATGACCATGCCGACCCGGCCGGCACCGAGAAGCTGGCAGTTGGCGACCGAGCCGCCGGTCACCTCCACCGTCGCGCTCATGCCGGGGATGTTGCGGCTCATCAGATTCGCCATGCCGCCGCCGAGCGGATAGTAGACGCCGCCGGTCGTGCCGGTGGCGATGGCGATCTGGGTTTCCGCGGCCCGCAGCACGGACGGGGCCGCCAGCGAGGCGGCGGCGCCCAGGGGCAGGGCGAGGGCGGTGCGGCGCGTCAATCCAGCCATGTGATCCTCCCGGAGATTTTTCAGACAAGGACACATAGCCACCGCGACCGGATCGGGAAAGAGCGGAACGGTCCCGATGGCCGGGAGGTCCTCGGGCCCGGAGGTCTGGATCGGCGCCGCGGGGTCGCAGACAACCCCGGCGGGCTTGCGCTGCGTCAAGGCTCGGCACGGCGGGCGGCCCTAGGCTGCTGCCGGCTTCTTCGGAGGGAAGCGCCAGATGACCAGCCTCACCGCCCGCGACCTGATGACCCCGGATGTGGTGACCGTGCCGCCGGAGACGCCGGTGATCGCGGTCGCCCGACTGCTTGCCGAGCGCGGCATCTCCGCCGTGCCGGTGCTGGAGCGGGACGGCACGCTGCTCGGCATCGTCACCGAGGCCGACCTGATCCGCCGCCTGGCCGGGGAGGAGGACAGGCCGGCCGGCTGGCTCCGCACCCTCTTCGGCGACCCCGCTGCCCAGGCGGACCGCTATGCCCGCACCCACGGCATGACGGCATGCGACGTGATGACCGAGGATCTGGTGACGGTGGAGGAGGCCACCAGCGCCTGCCGCATCGCCCATCTGATGGAGGAGCGGGGCATCCGCCGCGTGCTGGTGGTGCAGGACGGGCGGCTCCGCGGCATCGTCTCCCGCGCCGACCTGCTGCGTGCGCTGGTGGCGCCGCCGCCGGAGCAGGGCGAGTTCTCGGACGAGCGGATCCGCCGCGCCGTGCTGGCGGCGATGCGCAAGCAGCCCTGGGCCGACACCTTCACCACCCTGGTCGAGGTGAAGGACGGCGTGGTGCAGTTCCACGGCTTCGTGCGCGACGCGGCGGTGGCGCGCGCGCTGCGCGTGCTGGCCGAGCAGGTGCCGGGCGTGAAGGCCGTGGAGGACAACACCCAGCCCTTGCCCATCTACCTCTACGGGCTGGCCTAGCTTCGCCCGGTCGCCAGGGTCTGCGGCGCCGGCGGCAGCGGCGCGATCCCCTGCACCGCCGCCCCTTCCCCGATGGCCGGTGAGGCGTCCTCGGGCGTGGTCATTCCCCGGTTTCCCTGACCCCGGCCAGGATGGCCGCGCCGAGGCCGAGGAAGACAAGCACCGTCGCCATGCCGGCGCGCTGGCTGCCCGTGGCCTGCGTCGCCGCCGCCAGCACCGCCGGGCCGAGGAAGCTGGTGACGCGGCCGGAAAGGGCGAAGAGGCCGAAATGCGCCGCCGCCTCGCCGGGCGGCGAGAGCCGTGCCATCAGCGTCCGGCTGGCCGCCTGCGCCGGGCCGATGAAGATCCCGAGGGCCAGGGCCAGCGCCCAGAATTCCGTCTTGCCCTGCGCCACCAGCAGCCCCAGGCCGCAGAGGATCAGCGCGCCGAGCGCCACCAGCACCGTGCGCCGCGAGCCCATCCGGTCCTCGACCAGGCCGAAGCCCGCCGCGCCCAGCCCGGCGGTGACGTTCAGGGCGATGCCGAAGACCAGGATCTCCTCGAAGCCCATGCCGAAGACGCCGGCGGCATAGATGGCGCCGAAGGCGAAGAGCGTGTTCAGCCCGTCCGTGTAGAACAGCCGCGCGATCAGGAAGCGCGCCAGGGCAGGATGGCGGGGCAGGGAGCGCAGCAGCCCGGCGATCTCGGCCAGGCCGGCGCGGGCCGCGGCGCGCCAGGAGGGGCGCGGGCCGGCGGGATCCGGCAGCGCCAGCAGCACCGGCCAGCCGAAAGCGGCGATCCAGAGCGCGGTCAGCAGGGCCGTCGCCCGCACATGCTCGGCACTGCCGCGATCCAGGCCGAGCGGCGATGGATCCGGCTGCACCAGCAGCACCAGCGCCACCACGAGGCAGGCCAGCCCGCCCGCATAGCCCAGCCCCCAGGCCAGGCCGGAGAGGCGGCCGATCCGCTCCGGCGGCGCCAGCCCCGGCAGCATGGCGTTGTAGAAGACCGTGCCCAGTTCGAAGGCGACGGTGGCGATGCCGACGCAGGCAAGCGCCCAGAGGGCGTAAGCCGGATCGGGCCGGGCGAACCAGATGCCGGCCGTCGCCAGCACCATCGCCGCGGTGCAGAGCGCCAGCATCAGCCGCCGCCTGCCCCCTGCATCCGCCACCGCGCCGAGGACCGGCGAGAGCACCGCGATCGCAATGCCTGCCGCGGTCTGCATCCAGCCCCATTGCGCCTGGCCGGTGGCGGGATCCGGGGCGATGCCCTTGGTGAAATAGGCAGCGATGACGAAGGTGGAGACGACGGTGGGGAAGGCGCTGTTCGCCCAATCATAGAGCGCCCAGGCCCAGGCCTTGCGGGTCATTCCGCTGGTCTAGCGGTTGCCGGCCCTCCGGGCCAGCCTCCGCGGGCCGGGACAGGGGGCGGCGTTCCCGGCGGGATCGGTCAGGCCGGTTCCCTGGCCAGCGCCGTACCGCGGAACAGCAGGCGGAGGCCGGGGACCGGCACATCCGGCAGGACCGTCACGCAAGCGCCGCCAGCGCCCTCGCCGCGACACTGACCGCCGCGAGATCCCCGGCCAGCGCCGCCTCCCGCGCCAGCTGCGCCGCTGCCGTGGCCTGGGGCGCGGTGACGGGCCGCTCCCCGCGTAGCCGTGCGGTGGCCAGGCGCGTCTGCACCGCCGCCAGGTCATCCAGCAGCGCCGCCTTGGCACGTGGCCCGAAGGGGCCGGGGGCGGGAGCGGCGGCGGCAGCCTGGCGCAGCGCATCCAGGCCGAAGGCGGCGCCGACCGCGCCCCAGGCCGCGGCGGCCTCCTCCGGCGCATGGCCCGTTGCCGCGGCCAGCCGGACGATCGCTGGCGCGGCGGCGAGGCGCGGCGCGGCAGCGGCCAGCGCCGCCGGCCCGGCGGGCAGGCCGGCCTGTGTCCAACTCGTGGCGACCGGACCCTGGGCGGCGGCGGCGGTTTCCGTCGCGGCCAGGGCGGCGACACCGGGACGCAGCGCCGCCACCGCCTCAGCCAGCGACCCGCTGGGATCGACGGAGGAGAGCAGCCCGTGCGCCGCCTCCTCCTGCAGCCGCCGCAGCGCCTGCAAGGCTTCCAGCCGAGCGGCGGCCGGGGCGGGGGCGGCGTCGATCGCGTCGCAGGCCGCTTCCAGGCCGAAGGCCTCGGCGGCCAGCCAGGCAGCGCGGGCGGCGAGCGCCGGATCGGCCTCCGCCGTCAGCCGCGCCATGCCGGCGCAGCCGATGCGGTTGGCGATGCTGTTGGCGATGGCGGTCGCCACCAGCTCCCGCCGCAGCTGGTGCCGGGCGATGAATTCCGGATAGCGCTCGCGCAGTGGCGCCGGGAAGTAGGACAGCAGCACCGGCTCGAAGACAGGATCGTCCGGCAGGGAGCTGGCCTCGATCGCCTCCGTCATCCAGAGCTTCAGCAGCGGCAGCAGGGCGGCGATGGCGGGGCGGGTCAGCGCCTCGCCGGTAGCGATGCGGGCCTGCATCGTCGCGGCATCCGGCAGGCCGGCCACTGCGCGGTCCAGCACGCCGGCCGCCTCCAGCCGCGTCATCAGCGCCGCCTGGGCGGGCAGGGCCTCGATCCCGGCGCGTTCCTCCAGGCTGACGGCGAGGCTTTGCTGGGCGTTGTCGCGCAGCACCAGCGCCGCGACCTCCTCCGTCATCTCCCGCAGCAGCGCGTCCCGCTGCATGCGGGTCAGCAGCCCGGCGCGCTCCACATCGGCGAGCAGGATCTTGATGTTCACCTCGTGGTCGCTGGTGTCCACGCCGGCGGAATTGTCCAGCGCGTCGGTGTCGATGCGGCCGCCGGTCTGCGCATATTCCACGCGGCCTGCCTGGGTGACGGCGAGGTTCGCGCCCTCCCCGACGACCTTCGCCCGGACCTCGCCGCCATCTACGCGGACCGCATCATTGGCGCGGTCGCCGGCCTCAGCCTGGCTTTCGGTGCTGGCCTTCACATAGGTGCCGATGCCACCGAAATAGAGCAGGTCCACCGGCGCCTTCAGGATGGCGCGGATCACCTCGGCGGGCTCGGCGTGCTCCGCCTCGATGCCGAGCAGCGAGCGAACCTGCGGCGAGAGCGGGATGCTCTTCTGCGTGCGTGGGAAGACGCCGCCGCCCGCGGAGAGCTTCGCCGGGTCGTAATCGGCCCAGGAGGAGCGCGGCAGCTCGAACAGCCGCTTGCGCTCCGCATAGGAGACTTCCGGATCGGGATCGGGATCCAGGAAGATGTGCCGGTGGTCGAAGGCGGCGACCAGCTTCGTCTTGCGGCTGATCAGCAGCCCGTTGCCGAAGACGTCGCCCGACATGTCGCCGACGCCGGCGCAGGTGAAGGGCTCGGTGAAGATGTCGCGGCCGAGTTCGGCGAAATGCCGTGCGATCATCACCCAGGCGCCGCGCGCGGTAATGCCCATGGCCTTGTGGTCGTAGCCGGCCGAACCGCCGGAGGCGAAGGCATCGCCCAGCCAGAAGCCGTATTCCTCGGCCAGCGCATTGGCGATGTCGCTGAATTTCGCCGTGCCCTTGTCGGCGGCGACGACCAGATAGGGGTCGTCGCCATCGCGCCGCACCACCCGGTCCGGCGCTACCACGCGCCCGTCCCTGAGGTTGTCGGTGATGTCCAGCATGCCGCGCACCAGGGTGCGGTAGCAGGCGATGCCTTCCGCCTGGAACGCCTCGCGCTCGGAGGGCGGTGGCGCCTGCTTCAGCACGAAGCCGCCCTTGGCGCCGGTCGGCACGATGATGACGTTCTTGACGCGCTGCGCCTTCAGCAGGCCGAGGATCTCCGTACGGTAATCCTCCCGCCGGTCGCTCCAGCGGATGCCGCCGCGCGCCACCGGCCCGGCCCGCAGATGCACACCCTCCATGCGCGGGGAATGAACGAAGATCTCGCGCCAGGGGCGGGGCGCCGGCATCTCGCCGGCCGCGGCGCTGTCGATCTTGCAGGAGAGATAGTCCTTCCCCTGGTAGTAATTGGTGCGCAGCACCGCATCCAGCAGGCGGCGCAGCCGGGTCAGGATGCGGTCCTCGTCCGGGTTCGCCACCCCGTCCAGCAGCACGGCCCAGGCGGCGTTCAGCTCCGCCTCCCGCGCCGCGCGGTCGCCGGCGAAATCCGGGTCGAAGCGCGCATGGAAGAGGTCCACCAGATTGCGCGCGGCATCGGGATGCTCGGCCAGCGCCGCCTCCACGCTGGCCTGGGCGAAGCCGAAGCCCACCTGCTTCAGCCAGCGGAACATCATGCGCAGCAGCCAGCACTCCCGCCAGGTGAGGCCGGCACGCAGCACCAGGCGGTTGAAGCCGTCCGCCTCCGCCCGGCCCTCCAGCAGCGCCGCCAGGGTCTCCAGCAGGGCCGGGAAGCGGGCTTCTTCCGCCGGCGCGCCGGGGCGCAGGGTGAAGACATGCAGCACCAGCGGCACCGCATCGCGCGGCGTCAGGGAGTAGGGCACTTCCTGGATGGCGCGCAGGTCCAGGCTCTCGAAGAGCGGCAGCGCATCGGCCAGCGGCAGCGGGCCGCCCGGATTGACCAGCCGGAGCACCAGCCCCTCCGCCCCGGCGGGGCGGGAGAGGGCGGCGGCGGGCCGGCCATCGGCCAGGACGCGCTCGGCCAGGGCCAGGTCGGCCGCGCCCTGGGCGCCGGTCGCGCTGTCCCGGTAGGCGGCCGGGAAGGCATCCCGCCAGCGGGCCAGGAGGGCGGCGGCGCCGGCCTCCCCGCGCTCGGCCGCCAGCGCCTCCTCCAGCCTTTCCTGGAAGCTCCGCGCGGCCTGGGCCACCGCCGCTTCCAGCAGCGCGGTTTCCGTCGTCACCGCCCGCCCCGGATCGGTGCCGATGATGTAGTGCACCCGCGCCAACGGCCCGTCATCCAGCGCGATGTAGAAGGCGCTGAGGTGCCCGCCGAAGGCCCGGGCCAGCATGTCGCCCACCCGCTCCCGCAGCCCGGTGTCGAAAGTGTCGCGCGGCAGCCAGGCGATGACGGAGACGAAGCGCCCGAAGGGATCGCGCCGCACCACCAGGGCCGGGCGCGGGCGGATCTGCAGGTCCAGCACCCGCAGCGCGCCTTCCAGGATCTCGGCCTCCGATGCCTGGAACAGTTCGTCGCGCGGCCAGGTATCGAGGATGTTGCGCAGCGCCCTGCCGTCATGCGCTGCCGGATCGATGCCGGAGGCGGCGAGAATGCGGTCCACCTTCTGCGCCAGCATCGGGATGCTGCGCGGGTTGCGGTTGTAGGCGGCGGCGGCGAAGAGGCCGAGGAACAGCCGCACCCCGGTCACGCGCCCGTCCGGGCTGAAGACGCGTGTGACCACCACATCCGCATGCTGCGGCCGGTGCACGGTGCTGCGCATGTTCGCTTTGGCGACGGTCAGCGGCACCGGGTCGGCAAGTGCGGCGCGCACCATGGCCGGCAGGCTGCCGGGATCGCGCAGCACGTCGAAGACCGGCAGCCCGGCATCGCGCAGCAGGCCGAGATTCTCCGCCGCGACCACCGAGGTCGCGCCATCCGGCGCGACCGCGATGCGGCGATGGCCGAGCAGGACGTAATTCTCCTCCGCCAGCCAGCGCAGAAAGGCGGCGGCCGCGGCGGGCTCACCCGTCGGGGCGGGGGCTATCTCTGCCTCCGCCTGGCGTAGCAGGGCGGCCATGGCGGGGAAGTCGGACACTGCCAGGCGCACATCCGCCATGGCGCGGCTGAGCGCCGCCTCCAGCGCCGGCCAGTCGCCGGCCGGGGCGCCGGGCGGGCCGGGCAGCATGGCGGCGGGGGCGGCGCCGAGGGTGATGCGCATCATGCTCTCCCGCCCCGTGGCCTCGGCCTCGGGCGGATCCAGGGCAAGCAGCCGCCCCGCCGCATCCCGCCGCACCGCCAGGACCGGGTGCAGCAATTGCCGCACCACCCGCCCCTGCTGGGCCAGGGCGGCGAGGGCGCTGTCCACCAGGAAGGGCATGTCGTCGGTGACGATCTCGGCCACCGCATGCGGGCCGCGGCCGGGGCCGGGGGGCAGCAGCCGGAGCTTCGCCCTGCCCGGCACCCGGTCCTCGGCGAAGGCGTAGAGGCTGGCGGCGGCCTCCGCCACCGTCTCGGCGGGGATGGCGGCAAGCTCGGCGGAGGGCACATCGGCATGGAGCCGCCGCAGCAGCACCGCCGCATCGGGCGGCAGGTCCGGGGCCAGGCGCTGCAGCGCCTCCTCCGCCGTGCGCAGCAATTCCTGGCGGGCCGTATCCGCGGCCGGCGCAAGGTCCGTCATTCGCCGTCTCCTCGATCCCGGTACAGATTCTCGCTTCGGCGCCGCTTGGGCAAGCGTGGCAGGTTGACGGGCCGATGACGGGACCGGCCGGCTCGAACGGCACCTCCGGCGAAGCCATCCGCCAAGCCTGCGGATCTTTGTCGCCGATACCGGCCGGAATCCGGCTGCGTGCAGGCTCCGTTCGCACTGAGCCGGATCGCCGGGCAGGAAGATGTTGAGGCCGGGCGGTAGCGGGGCGTTCGTCCGGCCGTGGGCCGGCACGGCCTCGCAGCCGCCGGAAATCGGGCGCCCCTGGGCGGATGGCCGCCGGCAGGTGCCCGGAATGACAGGCGGGAGCGCGCCGTGCCCCTGGGCGAGCAGCCGTTCCGCGCCACCGCAAGGGCCCGGAGAAGGAGCTTTGCCACTTCGAAAACAGGCCCTAGCCTAGGCCGCCATGATCCAGAGCCTCAACGACCTGCTGGCGCCCATGGCGCCGGAGCGGTTCTTCGCCGAGTACTATGATCGCCAGCCGCTGCATCTGCGCGGCGGGGCGGCGAAATTCGCCTCCGTCCTGTCCTGGCGGCAGATCAACCGACTGCTGGACATGACGCATATCTGGTCCGGCCATTCCCTGCAGCTGGTGATGGACGGCACGCCCGTCCCACCGGAGCAGTACTGCATCCGCGCCACCAGCCGGGACAACCAGCCCATCCTGCAGCCGGAGGCGGCGAAGGTGCAGGACTGGGTGCGGCGCGGCGCCTCCGTGGTGATGAACGACGTGGACAGCCTGACGCCGGGCCTGGCCTCCGTCTCCCGCGCGCTGGAGGCGGCCGGGCTCGGGAAGGCACAGGCCAATGTCTATATCAGCTGGCAGAGCCACAAGGCCTTCCCGGCGCATTACGACACGCACGATGTCTGGGCCGTGCAGGTGGAGGGCGAGAAGACCTGGAACATCTGGGAAGGCCGCGCCGAATGGCCGATCGCCCATCCCGTCTTCCGCAGCCAGGGCCAGGCGCATCACGAGAAGGCCAAGGGAGGGCTGCGCGAGAAGGTGCTGATGCGCCCCGGCGACCTGCTCTACCTGCCGCGCGGCTGGTACCATGACGCGCTGGCCGAGGCCCCGACCAGCGTGCACATCGCCTATGGGGTGCATGCGCCGCTCGGCATGGACCTGCTGAACATCCTGCTGGAGCGGGCGCTCTACGACGCCGAATTCCGCAAGCCGCTGCCGCGCCAGGATGGCAGCGCCGCGGCGAAATTCGCCCTGACCAGCCGGGCGGGGCAGCTCGGGCAAAGGCTGGCGGAACTCTGCCGCGAGCCGAAGGTGATGGAGGTGCTGGAGAAATTCGTCGCGGACTACCGCTTCGCGCGTGGCGGCAACGACCTGCTGGCGGCGCGCGGCCTGGCGCCGCCGGATGCGGGCGGAGCGGAAGCGGCGGAGGCGCCGGCCTTCAAGGTGCTCGCCCCCGGAGCGAAGCCAGTGCGGCGCGGCGCCGACTGGGTGCTGAAGACGGCGCAGGGCACCGTGCCGCTCTCGCCCGGCGAGGCGGAGGCGGCGGGCTGGATCCTCGCCCGGCCGGATGTGGCGGAGCCGGAGCTGCGCGCGGCGTATCCGGGCGTGGACGCGCCGGCGCTGCTGGCACGGCTGCGCGACGCCGGGCTGCTGGCGGCCGCCTGATGCGCGCCGCCCCGCTGCCCGCGGCCCCGTCCTCCGGCGCCGCGCTCCTCCGGGGCGGCCATGCGCCGGGACGCATGGCGGTTGGGCTGTTGCTGGCCTTGCTCTGCCTGCCGGGCGAGGCCGCGGGCACGGAAGCGCGTTCCTTCAACTGCGTGGGCGCCGAGCGGCTGGAGGATGATGTCTTCGCCATTCCCTTCGCCCCGCGCAGCGCCAAGCCGGGGCCTGCGGCCCAGGGCAATCTGGAGGCCGCGGCGGCGCTGGCGAAGCAGCAGCCGGAGCGGAACATCTGCGTCCTCGGCCATGCCGGGGCGCAGGAGGGGGGCGTGAATACCGGCCTGCAACTCGCGGCCCGCCGGGCTGCGGCCGTGGCGGAGGCGCTGAACAAGCTGGGCGTGAGCGGCGACCGCATCCGGGCGGAGGCCCGTGTCGCCGCTTTCGCCCGCAGCACTCCCATCCCGCAGGAGCGCAGCGTGACGGTGGTGGTGCTGCCGGGGCCTTGAGGGCGGAATAAGGCGCAACTGACGGATTTTTCGATGGACGGCATCGGACCATGGCGATGTTGTCCGGCACCCAACCTCGTGTTGAAGAAACACCCGCCGAAGAGGATTCAGAAGATGGCGAAACCGCATATTCGGATGCCAGAGTTCCAGGCAACCGAATATGCCATGCCGTTCCTGTTCGACCTGATCCAGTTCCTGGAGCGTGGAATGAAGCGGATCGGCCGCATCAAGGCCTTCTGCGACGGGCTCTCTTACGGTCCAGGCCAAGGTCTCATCATCTCAGATCCGGAGATTAGGCCGGATTTGCATGCACTGTGCCTGGACGTCGGGCGCGTATCACGCATGTTGACCAATAGCGGCAAAGCCGGAACAGTGTATCACAAATACAGCCTTGAGAGAGTAAGGTTCTTTAAGCATCTCTTCGGAGCGCTTCACCTTACGCAACTCCATTCTCGAGCGGCACGCAATGCCTTCGAGCATTTCGAGGAGCGGATCGACAAGGCTAGCTTCGAAGCGGATGCAGAAGCGGCGAAGGCGAATCTGTTCAGGCCTTATGGCTATGGCATGGTGCTGACGTCTTTGGACGTACTGAGGAATATTGGAATCGATCCGGACCACGCCCTCCTGATTGACGTGTTCGTGACGGAGGAGAAGAAATTTTTCTATTTTGATGGTGTTCTGGACGTCAACCGGCTCGAAGCCGAATTGTACGATATGCGGCGGACTTTAATCGGGCAGATTTCCGAGCAGCGCTACATGCAATTACAGAATGGAGGTGCAATGCGTGCCGCGAGAGATGCGGCCACAGGTAAGGCGCGGCTGAACCTGCGAAGGACGCAGCCGAGGATAGGTTCGGTGCCGTGACACGATGCGGTGCTTGCTCGGATATTTCTCCGGCGTGGCCTATTGCGCAGCCAGGCTGCCCGCACGTCCCGCCGTCATCCCGCCGTCAATCACCAGTTCCGATCCGGTCATGTGGCGCGAGGCGTCAGAGGCGAGGAACAGCACCCCATCGGCGATGTCCTGCGGTT
>Ga0182742_1002442_pt1 | contig 20543 bp, 18 predicted proteins | sample eDN5th37CBELigMG_FD_128880 | JGI IMG/M metagenome (GOLD analysis project Ga0182742, IMG submission 128880) | Enriched Miracle-Growth compost microbial communities from Emeryville, California, USA - eDNA 5th pass 37_C BE-Lig MG (version 2)... ... | reverse complement strand
ACAGACTGTCCTGAATTATAAGCGCTGTTGTCCGGAAAGATGCACAAGGTGTCCGGACATTCGGCATCACTTGTGGAGACGCAAGAAAGGAAAGAAGGCGCGAGTCGCTCGCGCCTTCACTAGTACGAATAATCATACAAATTCTCCGAACACATCACAAAAAATCAATGCGTTACCGATGCAGGCTTCGCGGAAACTTCCTCGTTCGGTTGACCGGAACCGCCCCCGATTTTAAATAGAGGAACGAGCAGCGCCGTGCCGACCAAGAACAATAAACCGCTAGCCACGTACACGTAAGGAAGCGTAATAGCTTTCATTAAAATGCCCCCGGTGGACATGCCGATGACCATCATGCCGACGAACATCGGATTGAGGACGCCGTTCACCCGGCCCACGAACGACTCTTCCGTATTTTTCAGAATCATCGTGTTGATCCCGATCTGAATACATGGGAAGAATAAGCCGTTAAACACCTGGAACGCGAGCGTTAACGGGATGCTCGTCGATAATCCGATGCCCACGGTAGAGATCATACTTACAAACATACCGAGCGCGAGCAATTTCGCCGGCGCAACTTTCTTCGAGATGCCGAATACTAAGCCGCCCCCGACGAGCATAGCCGCACCATTGGCAACGAGCAGCCATTGGAGAAATTCCTTCTCCATACCCAGGTTCTCGATCACGACGAAAACTCCAAGAGGCTGGATCAAACCGACGGCGATGCCGGCCGTTGCGAAGGTGCCTCCTAATGTCCGAAGAATCTTGCTGCGGAACACATAGCGGAAGCCTTCTTTAAACTCTCTAGAGAAATTATTCTCAGTCGTCTTCTTCTCCACAAGATCTTTCGGCAGCATTAACAACACGAGTGCCGATAATAGGAACATCGTGCCCATGACCCCAATGGATACGTAGATGCCAAACGTCTGATACACGTACGTCCCGATCATGGGTCCGATGATCATAAAGATCGCCATAAGCGTCTGGAAGATGGCCATCACCTGTTGAAGCTGATGCTCCGGCACGTGGCGTTTCAGCAGCTTTAATCCCGAAGGCTGTGAAAACTGCGATAGAATTGCCGAAACGAAGGTCGCTAGAAAGATGGATTGCCATGAACCGTAGATCAGCGTGAGCAGCACGATAAATACCGAAATGGCGGATAAGAAGTCACACCATACCATCGTCAGCTTTGGCCGCCAGCGGTCCGCGAAGGTGCCTCCAATGAAGGAGAAAATAAAGATTGGCGCAAATTCAACGACAGAGATTAGCGATACGTAGAGAGGATCCTCGTTCGTCTTGTCAACGACAAACAGCAAGATGGCAAAATTGCGGATCCAGATCCCCAACTGCAGCAGCAAGTTAGAACCAATAATGGCTTGCACGTGACGATTGCGGAAAATCGAAGCCGTCGGCGCAGGTTGTTGCAGCGTACTCATGGTCACTCTCCCTTTTAGTCTCTTAATTTCAATCATTCCTATCTTACTTGGCAGCCAGGCAAAATTGTCAATGATTTTTGTGTAGCACAAGGCTAAGAATATATCACTTTCTTGAACACTTGTCAATCTGTGGGTGACAATCAATTTTTTCGGGGATGCTATAGGGAAAAAAGTGCAGAAAGGCGCAGATCAAACATGACAGTCGATATCCCTCTGTTAACCTTGCTCGGGCTGGCTGTACTGGGCGTTGTCAGCAAGAACGATACGGTCACGATCGCGATGATTGTGTTGGCACTGCTTCGGATGATTCATGTGGACAGAGCGTTTCCCCTCCTTGAAAAATACGGGATTACTCTAGGAGTGATTGTCCTCACGATCGGGGTCATGGCTCCGATTGCCAGCGGCAAGATCGGCATCGCCGAGCTGCTCCGCACCTTCACCCAGTGGAAGTCGCTGCTCGCTATAGCGGTTGGCATTCTGGTTGCCTATCTCGGGGGAAGGGGCGTGAGCCTTATGTCGGCGCAGCCGCTCGTCGTGACCGGGCTTTTGCTCGGCACGATCATCGGTGTGGCGGTATTTCGCGGCGTCCCGGTGGGTCCGCTCATTGCCGCAGGAATTTTATCATTATGGATCGGAGCGAAGTAACAACTTTTCCTTCTATTGCGTTTAAAGAGCAGGAGGGGATTCGAGAATGAAAAGGTTCGCGCATGATTTGATGACTGCGGCGGTTGCGACGGTGCTGTTCCCGCTGGGTCCGGCTTTGCTCACGATAGAACCCGTAAGCGGGTATTTCTTTTATCTTCTGTTCTCAGCAATCGCATATTTTACGTTCGGCATTGGATTCTCCGCATTCATCGACTGGTTGACGGGCAGGCTGAAACATCCGCGGGTACGGTACCTTGTCTCGTTGCCGATGTACGCCGCGGCAGGGGCGATCGCGATATCCGCGATTCTAGCGACACTGCTCCGAAATCTGGACCTGCTTCATGCGGATACGGCCAGTTTCTTGCTTATCGGCGCCGTTGCGGCCTTATTCATGTACCATCTGTCGCTGGCACTCCAAGCGATTCGCCGTAAATAAAAAGAAGGCCATCCCGTTGCATGCACACAGGACAGCCCCGAACGAATCATTTGTCAAACAAACGCAAATATTCTCCATAACCTTCCGCTTCCAATCGATCCTTCGGAATGAAACGCAGCGCCGCGGAATTGATGCAGTAACGCAGTCCTGTCGGCTCCGGCCCGTCCTCGAACACATGCCCGAGATGGGAGTCGGCTTCCTTGCTGCGAACCTCCGTGCGGACCATATTATGCGTTAAGTCGATATGCTCCGTCACTTGATCTTCTTTCAGCGGCTTCGTGAACGACGGCCAACCGCAATGCGCGTCGAATTTATCGAGTGAGCTGAATAACGGCTCGCCCGAGACAATGTCGACGTAGATGCCTTCTTCCTTATGATCCCAATATTCGTTCCGGAACGGAGGCTCTGTTGCACTGTTCTGTGTAACCTCATACTGCAGCGGGGTAAGGCGTTTGCGCAGCTCTGCGTCCTTCTCCCGGTCCTTCCACGCCTCGCGGATGAATCTTTCTCTGCCGGAGCCGGTAAAATAGGCCTTATACCGAAGGGGTTGTTTCTTATAGTAATGCTGGTGGTACTCTTCCGCAGGATAGAACGGCGCAGCGGGCAGAATCGGTGTCACAATCGGTTGATTGAACCGACCCGATGCGGCGAGCTCCTGCTTGGATTTCTCGGCAAGGCGCTTCTGCTCCTCGTTGTGATAGAAGATCGCGGTCTGGTACGATTCGCCGCGGTCTCCGAATTGGCCGCCCGGATCCGTCGGATCGATCTGCCGCCAGAACAAATCCAACAGGCGCTCATACGGAAAGACGTTCGGATCGAAGGTGATTTGTACCGCTTCGACGTGTCCAGTCGTGCCCGAGCAAACTTGCTCATAGGTGGGGTTTTCGACATGCCCGCCGGTATAGCCGGAGATGACCGAAACAATGCCGGGCTGCTCATCAAACGGCTTCACCATACACCAGAAACAGCCTCCAGCGAAGGTGGCCAGCTCATATTTATGTTGAAGTTCACTCACAGTTCGCGCCTCCTTAAACAATTCAAGTGACTTTACTGGCATTTTAACAAACTTGTCACTACAATGAAAGGAAACAAGGAGATACATGGAAAGGGAAGGAGGAAGGAGGAATCTAGTTTCGTACGCGAAATTTTTGGAGGACATCGGAGCGAAGAAGTTAGCCGCGAAGAGAAACAAACGGTAACCATACTATGATGAAGGCGGTGCGTTATGCATTTACAACAGCTTACGAGCACGATGAATACGATCCGACAGCAGATCGGACAAGTCATTGTCGGCAAAGCCGATACGGTGGATTACCTGCTGACATCGCTTCTCGCGAACGGTCACGCACTGTTGGAGGATGTCCCGGGCACAGGCAAAACGCTGCTCGCAAAGACGATGGCCAAGACGCTCGGATGCGAGTTTAAGCGGATTCAATTTACGCCGGATTTGCTGCCTTCGGATGTAAGCGGAATCAATTACTATAACCAGCAGAAAGGCGAGTTCGAATTTCGTCCCGGCCCTTTGTTCACGAATATATTGCTTGCCGATGAAATCAATCGGGCGACGCCCCGCACCCAGTCCAGCCTGCTGGAATGTATGGAGGAGCGGCAAATCACCATTGACGGTGTAACGCATAAGCTGGAGGCGCCGTTTCTCGTGATTGCGACACAGAATCCGGTAGATAACCAAGGGACGTTCCCGCTGCCTGAGGCGCAGCTGGACCGGTTCTTGATGAAGATTTCGGTCGGTTACCCGTCACATGAAGAGTCGATCGATATGCTGCTGCGGTTTAAGCAGGAAAATCCGTTAGATCGGCTCGATGCGGTTGCGGATCCCAGCCTTATTACGGAAGCGCAGCAGTTTGCCGCTTCTGTGAAGATTGACCGGGAGCTGCTGTCGTACATCGTTCGGCTGGCGGAATCGTCACGCAACGATCCGGAAGTCGCCCTTGGCGTCAGTCCCCGCGGCATGCAGGCGCTGATGAAAGCGTCGCAGGCGTACGCGGCGGTGCAGGGCAGGGATTATGTTTCCCCGGATGATGTGAAGGCGGTTGCCGTCCCCGTTCTGTCGCACCGGATCATGACAAGACATGCTTCACGACAGCGCGGACAAGGCGGTGAAGCGATCGTACGCAAGCTGCTGAACGCGGTCGAGGTGCCTGCCGAAGCGCTGTCGGAGCGGAGGTAATCGGATCGATGGAGCTTACATGGCTTCTTATTAACGCGGGGCTGCTGTTGGGACTGATCACTTTCATCTATAACCGGTACGCGTTAAAGAAAGTCGGATATTCACGGCACTTCTCGAAGCTGTCGGCCTTCGCGGGCGATGAAGTCGAGATGGTGGAGCGGATCGTCAACCGCAAGCTGCTTCCGCTGCCATGGGTCAGACTCGAATCGATGATGGCGTCAGGGCTTGTGTTCGGAGCGCAGAACAATCTGGATATTCGCAGCGGCGACAAGCTGCAAAACCATATCAGCTTGTTCAGCCTGCGCCCGTACCGTCAGATTGTCCGCCGTCACAGGGTGTTCTGTGCGAAGCGGGGGTACTACCGGCTGGAATCGGCGACCATGACGGCAGGGGACCCGATCGGCTTCGCTCAGCCGTCGAAGCGGTTCCCGCTGTCGCTTACGTTAACGGTATATCCGGAGGTTGTTCCGGTCGAAGATTTGCCGCTGCCCAACCATAGCTGGCTCGGCGATATTACCGTCCGGAGGTGGATCATCGAGGACCCGTTTCTCGTGAGCGGCACCCGGGAATACCGTTCCGGCGATTCGCTGCGTTCCGTGAACTGGAAAGCAACGGCGCGCGCGGGCAGCCTGCAGGTGCATCAGAAGGATTTTACGGCGGATCATCGGTTGAAGATTTGTTTAAATTTGGAAACCCATGAGAAAATGTGGAAGACGGTGCTCGATCCGGAACGGATTGAACGAGCGATCCAATATGCCGCGTCGGTCGCCGTGTACGCAGTCAATCAAGGGATCGATACGGGGCTGCTGTGCAACGGGTGGATCGTTGGCGCCGAGCACGAGCCGGTTCGGATCGATTCGAGCGGCGGAACCGCGCATATGGAGCTCATGCTTGAAGCACTGGCGAAGCTGCAGCTGGAGACGGTCGTGACGATGCCGGATCTGTTGGAGGCGGAGCTTCGCGGCCATCCGACGGATACGGATTACTTGATTATTTCTTGCCACCGCGGCGAGCTGCTGGAGGAGAAGGTTGAGGAGCTTCAGAGGCGCGGGAACGGCGTGGAATGGCTGCTCGTTCCGGACGAAGGGGGGCGAGCGGGATGAAACGCAATGTTTGGAGAACGCTCGGCGCCGGGCTCCTCGAACTGATGTTGCTGCTGCCGATCTGGCTCGTCGTTAACATTTTATTCGTACCTGAAGCGTACCAATGGATATGGCTCGCTGCGGTTCTGCTTCTGCAATGGCTGGCGATGGCGGCGGGAGCGGTACTGCGGGTGGCTTGGCAACGGTGGCTGCTTGCGATTGCTGTCGGCGCGGCGGCGGGGTACGCGGCCATGAGCCTCGATCCGCTCTTCGCTCTCGGCATGACGGCGGTGTCTGTGTCGGTGCTGATGCTCGGAATGACGATCCGCAGCCGCCAAGCCAATGTGATGATCACCTTCGGGGTAATTCTGTACTTCATTGCCGCTGTCGTGTTTCCTCTTGTGGAAGAGTTACAGGGTCTTGCCGGAGCACTGTCGATCAGCGGTACGATCTGCCTAATCACGGTACTATTCGTGCTCAACCGGCGCTTTCTGCGCACCGCCTCGCTGGCCTCGAAACGGCCGGCTTCGGTGCCGGCGCCTCTCAGAAGCCATAATACAGTATTTATGATCATTGTGACGGGAATCGTTCTCTTCGTTACCTTGGTTTTCGGCAAATCGATGGGCAGCGCGTTGTTTCAGGCAATCCGTTGGATTCTGCTGAAGCTGCTTTCCGGCGGATCAACTGAGGAGCTTCCGCCGCCGGAACCGCCGCCGGAGCCGTCCGCACCGCCCATGCTGCCGCCGCCGGGGGAGAAAGGGCCGCTGGGGTATATCCTTGATATAATCGGGATCGCTTTTCTAGCGGCGGTGGCGCTTGCCATACTTTACGGCATCGGTTATTGGCTATACAAGCATTCAGGGGGCGTTCTCAAGCAATGGATCCATCGGATCGCTGCATGGCTGACAAGGCGTTCCGAGGAGGAAGAAGCAGGTTACACGGATGAGGAGAAAAGCGTGTTTTCATGGGATGAAGTTAGCCTGGGCATGAAGGATAGCTGGCTGGGCCGCCTGTTCAGCAGAAGTCGGGGTGAACGCTGGGAGGACGCTCAGGCGAATGCGGATCGGGTAAGATTTCTATACCGCCAATGGCTGCGCACGGCTGCAGATCAAGGGTATGAAGCAAAGCTCGCGCTTACGCCTAAAGAAACCGAAGCGGATATTCGCCGTTCGCTTCCAGAGCAAGCGGATGCGGCGAAGACCAATCAACTCCTTCAGTTATATTATCGGGTTCGTTATGCAAGAGAAGAGGTCAGTACGGATGAGGTAGAGCGCGTGAAGCGCGAAATGGAGGAACGGCGATGAAAAATTGGTGTGATCGGCTGCGGCACGATCAGCGGCATTTATTTTCAAAACCTAAATTCATTCGAGGGCACTGAGGTTGTGGCTTGCGCAGATCTCGATATTGAGAGGGCCAAGGCGAAGGCCGCGGAGCATGGGATTCCGAGAGGCTGTTCCGTAGAGGAGCTTCTGGCGGATGAAAGCATCGAACTGGTTGTCAACTTAACGATTCCGGCGGCTCATGCGGAAGTCACGCTGCAAGCACTCGAAAGCGGCAAGCATGTATATGGGGAGAAGCCGCTGGCGGTGACCCGCGATGACGGCAAGCGCATCTTGGAGCTCGCCTCGGCGAAGGGGCTGCGGGTTGGTTCCGCGCCGGATACGTTCTTAGGTGCGGGCATCCAAACATGCGCGAGGCTGATCGAGGATCGCCTCATCGGCGACATCGCGGGGGCGGTGGCGTTCATGGCCACCGGCGGGCCGGAAAGCTGGCATCCGTCTCCGGAGTTCTTCTATCAGACAGGCGGCGGACCGATGTTTGATATGGGACCGTACTATTTAACGGCACTTGCGACGCTGCTGGGACCCATTCAAGAGGTAACGGGGATGACACGCATCACGAGGGCGGAGAGGATGATTGGAAGCGAACCGAAGCGGGGGCAGAAGATGAAGGTGGAGATTCCGACCCATATTGCGGGGACGCTGCGGTTCACGAGCGGCGCGATCGGGACGATGATGACATCCTTCGATGTTCCCGGCGGGCATCATCTGCCCCGCATCGAAATTTACGGAACGGAAGGGACGCTGTCCGTACCGGACCCGAATACGTTCGGAGGTCCGGTACAATACCGGAAGGCGGGGGAGAAGGAGTGGACGGATGCGCCGATTACGCTGCCTTATGCAACGAACTCGCGCGGCATCGGCGTCCTGGATATGGTCGAAGCGATTCGCGAAGGCAGGGAGCATAGGGCTAGCGGCAAGCTTGCTTTCCATGTGCTCGAAGCGATGCACGCCTTCCACGACAGCTCCGACCAAGGCAAGGTATATCGAATGACTAGCACACTATAGTGCAGATGAGCTCAAGCGGATGGTGCGGCAGTGGTTGCGGCATCGTCCGCTTCTTTCGTTAGATTTGCTCTCAGCAGAAACATCACGGCAAAGCCCGCAGCCGATAATGCCGCACAGATGATAAACAGCGTCTGCATGCCGAAGCTCTCGAACAAATAGCCTCCCAAAGAACCGCCGATCGCCATGGCGAGGGCGCTCTGGACGAGCGCGTACATCGTTTGCCCGCTGGCGCGGTACGCCTTATCCGTCAAAAATTCAACGAGCTGCACTGCGGTGTACAAATAGAAGCCGAACGAAATGCTGTGAAGCAGCTGGATGAGAATAATGTGAATCGGCTCCGTCGCGATACTCATCAGGAACCACCTCAGTATAAACACACCCGCCGCGACCAGCAGCAAATTCATCATCGAGGTGCGGGTTGGCTTCGAGTAACGGTCCAGCAGAAAAAATAACGGGACTTCCAGAATGGCGGCCACGAAGTTGGACCAGCCTATGCTTGTCGCGGTGCCGCCTAATTCTTTTAAAAACAAGGACATGTATTGGCCGTTAATCGCGTTCGGAATAAAGATGAACAAGCTTGCCGTTAAGAACAGCGCAAACCTCCATTGGAGCAGCACCTTCATCGTTTCCCGGAAGGTGATGGAGCTTTTGGCCCGTTTCACCTTAGACCGCGGACGGTGCAGCAGTAAAGCGAGAAAGATCGCAATGAGCGCGGAGGTTCCGTACACCCAGCCGAGCCGGCCGATGCCGAGCGATTCAATGATCGGCCCTGAAGCGAGCATGATCAGGGCATAACCGAGCGATCCCCACAGCCGGATGGAGCCGAAACGAATGTCGGTATGTTCAATCGCTTGGAAGATTTGCGAATTGTTGATCGGGCTAACGGACGAAAAGAAAAAATAGTAAACCATCATCGAAAGAAAAATGAATAGAAACGAATGCGCGTGAAACAAAAATTGGCTTGCGATCAATGTGCCCGTTAATAGGATGATCATCGTCAGCTTCACATTTTGCAGGCGGTCGCTGAAGTATCCCCAGAACGGATTCGCCGCGATGCCGACGATCGGCCCAATGGTCAGCAGCACGCCGATTTGTGTTGGCGTAAATCCTTGCTCTTGAAGATATAACGGTAAATAAGGCGAAAATAACGCCATAGGGCCGAACATAAAGAAGACAAACAGCTTCAACCGATAGATGGCGAATTTTCCCGATGAGGGTTTCACTTTTGCCAGCACTCCCTAGATGGTAATATATAATGGTCTAACACATTGTTAAGAAAATAGAAATAGTTTTTTTAATAAAGGAGAAGAATTTTACATGGACTTTTTTTCAATTCTGAAAGCTATCATTTTGGGTCTCGTGGAAGGGCTAACGGAATTCGCGCCGGTCTCATCAACAGGCCATATGATTATCGTGGATGATATGTGGCTGAAATCCGAAGAATTGCTGGGGAGCAAATATGTGGCGAACACGTTTAAGGTGATGATCCAGCTTGGCTCCATACTTGCGGTGGTCGTCGTATTTTGGAGCCGGTTCATGAACCTGCTGGGACTGGATCGGTTAGGCAAGAAGGGAGCGGAGAAGCAGCAAGGGGGCCCGCGTCTGAAACTCATGCAAGTGATTGTCGGTCTCTTGCCGGCGGGAGTGCTGGGGGTGCTGTTCGAGGATTATATTGACGAACATCTGTTTACGACGCAAACCGTACTCTATGCGCTTGTGGCCGGGGCGGTGTTCATGATCCTGGCGGACCGGTTCCGTCCGAAGAAGCCGAAGGCGGAGACCGTCGATCAAATTACGTACAAGCAGGCGTTAACGATCGGATTTATTCAATGCTTGTCTTTATGGCCTGGGTTTTCCCGTTCGGGGGCGACGATCTCCGGCGGTGTATTGACAGGACTTAGCCATCGTGCGGCGTCCGATTTCACGTTTATTATGGCTGTACCGATTATGGCCGGCGCGAGCTTGATCTCCTTCGCGAAAAATCTGGAATATTTTACGATTGACGCATTGCCGTTCTTCATCGCGGGATTTATCAGCGCATTCGTGTTTGCTCTGATCTCGATCCGCTTCTTCTTGAAGCTGATCGATCGCATTAAGCTGGTGCCGTTCGCGATTTACCGCATCGCGCTGGCGGCGGTATTGTTCATCGTACTGTACGTATAATGCACATTAGTGTGTATTCAAGAAGCCCTCATATACTCTTCGAACCTGCTGCAGCCGCATGAAATCGTGCGGAGCAGTCAAAGACGGCGGCTTGGGCAATATGTCCACGCCGCTGTTTTGTAATACGGTTGCGACAAATTCAGAGCAGAAGAATGCGCTTCTTCTTCGGATCCGAAAGGGCAGCAAGAAGCTAATCAGCCCGATTAGATTATACGTATAGCGATGAGATTCCTGATCAAATTTCTCAATCTCTTGAACGACGCGTTCATATTGTTCTTCGCTGATCGGCAGCTCGTATACGATACAGGTCGTATTCCTCAACTTTTTGTAAATTCCGGTGTTTTTACGTTCCTTCACAAATCCCGCGTTTAATGGAAAGTACAGGCTCTTGCGGCCAAAGCTGTATATTGTGCTTAACTCCGGATCTAATGCAATCGATGCATGGTTATATGGGCAATTTGTAAATAATTTAATAAATCTAGTAAATAAAGTACCGCTGTCAGTGAGAACGATATAAATCGACTTCATCCAGTCATCCTCCAACCGATATCGTACAAGGTATTCATTAAAAATAATTTTATGACGTGATAAACCAAGCGACATACCGCTCTAGGATGGGAATGTATCTAGACTCAAGTCTAGTACATTTCCGCCAACTAGAAAAGAGGGTTTTCTTTCAGGCTCGTTCGCATGCTTTTCCAAATGATGAATACATTTATGGTATTACATCATTTCGGAGAGGGGAGCTTATGGCCCAACAATCTTTCTTGCGGGGGACGTTCGTGCTGTCCGTCGCCGCGTTCATTAACCGTATCCTCGGATTTGTCAGCGGCATGTTTGTTGCCCGGATGCTCGGAGCGGAAGGAATCGGGCTGCTCATGATGGCTCAGCCGCTGGTTCCGCTGGTGATTACGATCACAGAGCTCGGATTGCCTGTCGCGATCTCGAAGCTCGTTGCCGAGGCCGATGTGCGCGGGGACCATATGAAGGTGAAGCGCATTCTGTACGTGTCACTAACCGTCACCGGCATATTAAGCGTCTCCTTTACAACCGGCTCACTGCTTGCGTCGGAATGGATCGCTTCAATATTACTGCCCGACCAACGGGCGTATTACGCCATGCTGGCGGTTACTCCGATCGCCCCGATCATCGCGGTATCAGCCGTGCTGAAGGGCTATTTCCGAGGCAAACAACAGATGAAGACCATTGCCTTCTCGGATGTGCTGGAAAACACCGTGCAGATGGCTTTCGTGCTGTTGCTTGTGCATCTTCTGCTGCCGTACGGCATCGCGTACGCGGCTGCGGGAGCAATGACGGCCGCCGTCATCAGTGAGGCGACCAGCCTAACGTTCCTGCTAATTAACTTTAAACTTTATGGGTTAAAGAGGATGCAGGGCGAGACGGTGAGGAGCCATCTGAAGCAAGGGAAGCGAACCTTGTTTGAACTCTTGCAAATCGGCCTTCCTACTACCGGCAACGGTGTCGTTCATTCCTTATATAATGCCTTTCAACCGTTATTGATTACGTCTAGCTTAGCCTTAGCCGGTGTAGGTACGGCGGTTGCGACGAAGCAATTCGGGATGCTCGCGGGGTACGCGTTCCCGCTTCTATTCCTGCCGAGCTTCGTGACCCATTCGTTAACGACGGCGCTGGTGCCGGCCATCAGTGAAGCCGCTGCGAAGAAGAACGGACTTCTTGTGCATGAACGAATGGATCAGGCGATGCGGCTCGGACTATTGATCGGAGCGCCGAGCACCGTCATTCTGTTCGAATGGGCGACGCCGCTGACAACGTTGATTTATAATTCTCCGGACGCGGGACCGTTGTTGAAAATATTAGCCCCGATGTTCTTCCTGCATTATTTCGACGCTCCGCTGCATGCGATTCTGCTTGGTCTGGGCAGGGCGAAGATTGCGTTGTTAAATTACATGGCGTCGACAGCTTTTAAGGTGCTGGCGATCTTCGTCTTTGGCGGCGAGTTCGGCATTGCGGGCGTCGCCTTCGGAATGGGCTTCGGCTTCGTCGTCATGACGCTGTTAAACTTTATTGCGATTTCCAGCATTATCGGCTTTTATATCGATATCCGCCAATATGTGAAGGTTGGCATCTGCATGGTGGTGATGGCGATCTGCGGGCAGATTACGTTCCGATATATGGCAGCATCCGGGATACCTCTGTTCTGGAGCGTAATCATTTCGATCGGCTTCGCGCTTATTGTATATTTCGCGTCGCTGATCCTGACAGACACCTTAAAGCTGAAGCAATTGCGGATCCATTTTCCACGTGTATAGCTGTTGCCGCCGTTAGGCCGAGGGCCGCGGCGACAACCGCTTCTGTACGATGCGCAGCCGCAAGAAAAACCCGGCGGCCGCGCAGGTGAGGCCCGCAATAATGCCGACCCAGAAGCCGAACGGACCGAACGCGGTCCAAGATGCCAAGGCGTAGCCCGCGGGAATGCCGATGATCCAGTAAGCGATTAAAGCAATCAGGAACGGAATCGTAACATCCTTGTAACCGCGTAACGCGCCTTGCAGCGATGCTTGAGAGGCATCCGATAGTTGGAAGAAAATTACATAGATTAGAAACTGTTGAATAAGAGCGGCGACTTCCGGCGAATCGGTAAAGAAATAGGCTACCGTGTCCCGATGAAAGTACAGGACCACAGCAGAAAGCGCAATAATGCCCAGCGCAGACGTTACCCCGATTCGGCTGTACGCCTTCGCATGGGGAAGCCTTGCAGCCCCAACCTCATATCCGACTAAGATCGTAAGCGCCATGGAAATACTGAGCGGCATCATAAAGAGCAACCCCGACCAGCTGATGGCTGCCTGGTGCGCAGCGATCGTTGCCGTATCGAACATGGAGCCCATAAGCAATGTCATGACAGAGAAGATGCTCGCTTCGAAGAATACCGATAATCCGATCGGTGTACCGATGGCGAGCAGCTCCTTCCACGCTCGAAGCGACGGGGGGCTCCAGCGGCGAAACAATTCGTGCGATCTCATCTCGTCAATCCGGAACGTCATCCATACGCTAATGATGAGGATGATCCAGTATGCGATCGCGGTCGCGTACCCTGCTCCCGGTCCCCCGAAGGCCGGAAGCCCAAGTTTCCCAAAGATCAGCACATAATTGAGCGCGATGTTGAGCGGTACGGCGATGATAATAATGCGCATCGTAATTTTCGTCTGTCCTTGGGCGTCGAAGAAATTCCGTATAACGGTGGATAAAAACAGCGGTACAATGCCGAAGGACAACCCTGTTAAGTATTTCACCGTAAGCTCGTGTACGGCAGGCTCCAATTGCATCATGGTCAGAATGGGCTTCACGAAGAGAAGGCCCGCGACGATCACCAATACTCCGATCACGAAAGACAAATATAACGCTTGGGTAACGGTCGGAGTGATTCGATCCTTCCGGCCGGCGCCTACATACTGGGATACGATCGGCGTTACGGCTAGAAGCAGACCATTTACAGACACAAACACCATCGACCATAGGCTTGATCCGATGGCAACGGCGGCAAGATCCTCGGTGCCGTATTTTCCGGACATGATGGTATCGAATAAAGTCATCGCGTTATAACCGACTTGTGTCACGAGGATCGGCCATAGGATGGCAAGAAATAATCGAATCTTCTCTTTCGTTGTTTTCGTGTGATACAAAGTGCTTCACCTTCCAAATTTCCAACATACAAGCAACTATCATACAACATCTTCAAGAGATAATCTATTTGAAAATAGCGCGCCCTGTTGATGCGCGAATCCGAAGTAATATATAATTTGCCTATAACTCAATCCGAATGTAAAGGAGCACATTATGGAAAAGGTTCTCATCTTTGGTCACAAAAATCCCGATACAGATTCGATTTGCTCGGCAATTGCCTATGCGGATTTGAAAACACAGCTCGGCGCGAATGTGGAAGCCGTGCGTTTGGGTGAAGTAAACGGGGAAACCCGTTACGCTCTTGATACGTTTCAAGCGGAGGCGCCGCGGCTTGTGGCAACGGTGTCAAACGAAGCGACGGGCGTCATTCTAGTAGATCACAACGAAAGACAGCAAAGCGCCTCCGATATTGAACAGGTTCAGGTGCTTGAGGTTATCGATCATCACCGCATCGCGAATTTCGAAACGAGCGGACCGCTCTATTACCGGGCGGAGCCGGTAGGCTGCACCGCAACGATTCTGTTGAAGCTTTACAAGGAGAACGGCAAACAAGTGCCGAAGCAGATCGCGGGCTTAATGCTTTCCGCTATTATCTCTGACTCGCTGTTGTTCAAATCTCCGACCTGCACGGAGCAGGACGTAGCCGCTGCGAAGGAGCTTGCGGAAATCGCTGGCGTAGACGCGCAAACCTACGGTTTGAACATGTTGAAGGCCGGCGCTGACTTGAGCGACAAGACGATTGAGCAGCTGATCACGCTGGATGCGAAGGAATTTACGATGAACGGCAAGAAGGTAGAAATCGCGCAGGTGAACGCAGTGGACGTGAACGATGTCCTGTCGCGCCAAGCCGATGTGGAAGCCGCACTGAACGCCAAAATCCAAGAGAAGGGGCTGGATCTGTTCCTCTTCGTCGTCACGGATATTTTGAACAACGATTCGATCGGTTTGGCGCTCGGCAATTCGGCTTCTGTGGTCGAGAAGGCGTACAACGTCACGTTGAACAACAACACGGCATTGCTGAAAGGCGTCGTTTCCCGCAAGTCGCAGATCGTACCCGTATTAACGGATGCGTTCAACGCAATCTAATGAAGAGCAAAGAAGGAGCTGCTCTCTGCAGCTCCTTCTTTGTTAAATGATGATTCGCAACATGCTTGCTTACATCGCCTTCGCGGAGGCGATGTCTTGGCTCTTGCCGCTATGTCGGACCGCGAGGATGCAGAGCAGCGCGATCGCCATACTTCCGCCGGCTGTGTAGAACAGCGACGAGTAGCCGAGCCAATCGATGAACGCGCCCATTAGCGGCGGCGAAGTGATGGCGGCAAGGGATGATACTAAGTAGTACATTCCAGTCCTCGTCCCGATACTTTCCTCTTTGCCGAGGGAGACGACGAACGGATAAGAGTTAATGTTAATCATCGACCAGAAGAAGCCGCCGAGAATAAGGAGCACTCTTAGCATCAAGAGCGATGTGGCGAGCGTCACGGAGAAAAAGACTGCGGCGAGTCCTACAATGCCGATCATAATAATAAGCTTCTTGCCGTAACGTTTGCCCAGCAGTCCTGCCGGGATCGCCCCGAGTACGAAGGTGAGAGAGAAGAACGCCAGCGAGAACGTCGCTTCCCCGTCGGTCAATCCGAGCTCATTCGTGCCGTACAGCGTAAAGAGCGATTCGACGCCTTGGTACGCCACGAACCAGAAGAAGATGGCGGCCAACAGAAATACAGTCGGGACGTTCCACTCCCCCCGGAAGGAAATCTTCGTCTTCTCGGCGGGGACATAGTTGATCGTGTCGCGTTTCTCTTTAATCGAGAAGAGCAGAATAAACAAACATACGATGGTAATGATCGCGGACGTCATGAACGGCAGCGCCGTATGCTGCTCAAACAAGTAAGCGCCGGCACCGAAGGCGATAATTCCGGCGACACCGCCCATGAAGTTGATGATCCCGTTCGCTTGCGAACGCTGGCTGTCGGGTGTGATATCTGGCATCAAGGCGATCGTCGGCGAACGATATAAGCTCATCGATAAGTTCATAAGAACCATAAACATCACGAGCATAAGGAATGTCGTATGCCAAGGAATCAAAGCCGTAAAAAGCGCTGCGAGCGGCATCCCGATCAGCAGATACGGCATCCGCTTTCCGAAGCGGGTGTTCGTCCTGTCGCTTCGGTTGCCGATCCAAGGCTGCAGGAAGAGAGCGAAATAGTTGTCTATCGTCATCATAAAGCCGATCAACGCGATGCTTTCCAGGAAATTCTCCAGGAACAGCGGAACGAAGGCATTGTACAGCGCCCAAGTCATGCTGATGCTGAAGAAGCCAAACCCGAGCAGCCAAGTTTTCCTCATCCGGCGACAATCCCTTTCTTCTTCAATATTTCATGGAGTCGGTCCGGATAGTCGGTAATAATGCCGGCTGCTCCGGCATCGACCAACTCTTCCATACGCTTCGGATCGTTGACCGTCCAAGGATGGTAAACTACGTTATATTGCTTCGCTTCCTCGACGAATTCCGGAAGCACCGCAGGATGGTAGGCGTGCAGCGCGTCCGCGCGAAGTGTCTTCGCATAGTCCCACGGACGGTATAAGCCTTCGGAATATAGAATTCCGGTGCGAATCTCAGGCGCTAATTGCTTACACAACGCCAAGGAATAGTGGTTAAAGCTGGAGAACACGATCTGTTCGGACAGCTTCATATCGCGAATCAATTGAATACACTTCTGTTCTAAACCGGGATACCGCACGTATGTATTTTTCAACTCGATATTTAACACAACATCCGTCGGGCGGATTAACTCCAACAGATCCTCGAGCAAAGGAACACGCTCTGAAGAAAATTCAGGGGCTTTCCAGCTGCCCGCGTCCAAATGCCGCAATTCCTCGTAATCCGTATCCTTCACCATGCGATCTACGCCGGTCGTACGTTTGAGCGATTCGTCATGGATCGTAACGATCCGCTCGTCCTTCGTCAACTGAACATCCGTCTCAATGCCGGTTGCGTGAAGCTCCAACGCTTTCGTGTATGCCGCCATTGTATTTTCCGGACAATAAGCGCTTGCCCCCCGATGGGCAAAGTTGATCAATGTCTTCATCGGTTCAGGTCCTCTCCCAAAGATTTAGTACCAAGGTAATCATATAACCATTTTTCGTGAAATGGAAGCACTTTCTTCCCTTGTCAAGAGCGATTGTTTCTGGGTAAAATGAATTGAAATTATACGCCATAAATTACATAATTTATGAAATTTTTCTCAAAGTCAGGCCAGTACCTTCAAAGGCGGTGTTGCAAGTGAATCCTGTTCCCGCACTGTCCGGCTTAAGAAAAACCTTCTTCTGGCGGATGTTCGCAAATTATTTTGTACTCATCTTAATTCCTGTGATCATCGCATGCGCGATCGTGCAGCTCCTCGTCCTTCGGTTAATTGAAGACGATGCCCGAAAGCTCAATGAAGCGGTCATGAACCAATTCGCGAGACAGATCGATATGGAAATGAGCACGCTGAAGACGGATATGGTACATCTGCTAAACACATCGAATATCAGAAGCTTATTGAATGGCGATCATGAGCTCATGGATCCGCTGGAACGCGCGGAATTGATACTTGGCTTGCGCGAACAGCTGCTGCAGCTTCAATCCCATGACTTGGTGTCCAAGGCGTATCTTTACTTTGTTCATGAAGATCTCGTCATCGATGCGGAGATTTATACGGACAAACTTTATTATTTTGATTTCTATCAGCAGCTTGACGAAGCCGGACGGGAAGAGCTCGTTCACATTTTTAAACATAAGAAGATGATGCAATTCATACAACGGCAAGACAATGAAACGCTTGCGGTGGTCAGCTATCCGTTCCATACCGACACGCCAGACGTCTATTTGGCGATCCATCTCCAGGGGGACCAGCTGCGGCAGCTGATTCAAGTCCGGCAGGATTGGGTGGCGGGAACCGCAATTGTCAGCAGGGAAGGGGACGTATTGACCGAAGCGGGGGTTCCAATCGACGGCAGCGTTTATACCAATGACCTGACTGCAGACGCGGCGGGATCTCAGTTTGTCATTAGCGGCGAGAACGCTTTGACGATTATTCCGACCCAATTCGCCGACTCTTGGTTTTACTTGAGTATGATCGACTTGGGAACGTTGATGAAGCCCGCTAAGTTGACGCAGATGTTCATCTGGTTTTTCCTTTTCTTCTTCGTTGTTGTAGGGGGCTTTGTCTCTTACGGATTGAGCCGCAGGATGTATAAGCCGATCGTTCAAATGAATGAAGGGTGGAAATCTCATCATAATCAGCTGTCCCAGCTGATCCACGGGATGATGCCGATCGTTCATGAACATTTTCTCGCTAGAATATTGTTGGGGAATTACAGAGATGAATTATCTATTGAGATTTACGCGAAGGAAATCGGGTTCGTGTATCACAAGAAAGCGGCCCGCACAGTGTTCTGCGTAAATCTGCATTGCAGTGCGGCGTATGAGGCCATGACAGAATCGAGCCGATCGTTCCTGATTGCCGAATTGAAGGAGCGGATTCAACGGCTTGTTCCGGAGACGGTCTGGATTTGCCAGACGAAGCCGGATTTGATGGCGGTGGTCATTCATAAGGATTCCTTGTTTCACATGAGCGCCATGGACGACGCAAACCTGCTGAAGCTGGTGCTTCAGCCTTACAGCAACTACTTTAAAGCAAGCATCGGAATCGGGAAAACGGTTCACACCATGGAAGAGCTGCATCTGTCTTATGAGGCGGCCGAGTCGGTTCTGCAGCAAAGAAGAATTTGTTCGGATGTGGAAATATGCGGCGGAGATTCAGCACCGCAATCCATCGACAGCTTCCTTACCGTACAAGAGGTGACCCGGATCTTAAACCAATACCAGACTCAGGAATTTGATAAAATGCTGCAATCCGCTCTGCAAATTATTGATGATGGCATTCACAGGAACGCGACGGTCGTTCAGATGAAATATTTGTGCATGGATATTTTAAATACGTGGATTCGGGCGGTAGAGACGGAGCGGAAGGATGTCAACGTGTCCCTTTATGCGAAGCTGTTCCACCAGATGAACCGCTGTGTGACAGGAGATGAAATGAAGTCATGCTTCAGGGAGATTCATCGATTGCTGTTCTCTGAAAGCGTTTGCGAGGATCGTTCGGCTAAGTTTAAGGAAATTCTGGACTACATCCATAAGCATTATAACGAGGATATTTCGGTGGAGTATTTTGCCGAAAAGCTTCAGATGTCCGTCGGGCATTTCAGCCGCACGTTTAAAGAAGAAGTCGGGGAGAAATATGTGGATTACATTGCTAAAGTGAGGCTGCAGAAAGCGAAGGAGATGCTGCTTGAAACCGATCTGAAAATCGATGATATTGCCGTAAAGGTAGGGTATTGGGGCAGAAATTCGTTTATTCGCATGTTCCGTAAACATGAAGGGATCACACCCGCTCAATATCGGACGATTCACCAGCAATGATGGAGGCTTCATTTTTTTCCGAAGTCTCTTTTTTTTCCTCGTAAATATCGTCTCTTTACGGCCGCATCCAGGGTTGGATATAGTTCGATTGCAATCCGTTGCCGAGGGAGGTGAAGCTGTGTCGAAGGGCTTGCGGTTTTGGTCAGCATTGCGAAAATATAAAGCGCTTTATTTATTGATGCTTCCTGGGATTCTGTATTACTTGATTTTTAAATACGCTCCCATGTACGGCATCATCATCGCGTTTCAGGATTTTTCCATCGGGCGCGGCATTATGAACAGCAAATTTGTCGGAATGAAGCATTTTTACGAATTTTTCTATGTGACACCGGATGCTTGGAAATTGATTCGCAACACGATCATGTTGAACTTGTACGATCTGATTTTTCATTTTCCCGCGCCGATCATCCTGGCCATTCTCTTCCACGAGCTTCGAAACCGGACGTTCAAGCGGATCGTCCAAAGCGTCAGCTACATGCCGCATTTCTTGTCCACCGTCGTCATCGCGGGGATTCTCGTGAACTTCCTTTCGCCGACAACCGGCGTGATCAATCATCTGCTGGTCCGGTTGTTCGGGATGGAACCGATTATGTTTCTCGGAATGCCGGAATGGTTCCGGACGATTTACGTCGGCTCGGAAATTTGGCAGCGGGTCGGCTGGGGAACGATTCTGTATCTCGCGGCCATCGCGGGGATCGATCCAACCTTATATGAAGCTGCGAAAATCGACGGAGCGAACCGGTTCCAGCAAATCCGTCATATTACGCTCGTCGGCATGCAGCCCGTGATGATCATTCTGTTTGTACTTACCCTTGGAAATTTCATGGAAATTGGTTTTCAAAAAATCATCTTGATTTACAATTCCATGAACTATGAAACCTCGGATGTCATCAACACCTTTGTGTATCGGCGGGGATTGCTTGACGCGGATTTCAGCTTCGCTACAGCCGTCGGCTTATTCCAATCCGCTGTCGGGTTCGTGCTTGTCGTCGCCGCCAACCGCATTGTCCGCAAATATTCCGAGACGAGTCTTTGGTAAGGGGGCTGAGAAGATGAAGACCAAAGAGAGCTTGGCTTCCCGAATGTTTGATTGGGCCAACAACGTGTTCATGGTT
>Ga0182742_1002441_pt1 | contig 20546 bp, 19 predicted proteins | sample eDN5th37CBELigMG_FD_128880 | JGI IMG/M metagenome (GOLD analysis project Ga0182742, IMG submission 128880) | Enriched Miracle-Growth compost microbial communities from Emeryville, California, USA - eDNA 5th pass 37_C BE-Lig MG (version 2)... ... | reverse complement strand
GAAGCAAGGACCCGCTCATTCGAAACCGCCTCCCAGAGATGAATCCAGCCGGAGCCAGTCGCCTTCAAAAAAATGGTTGTTAACGGGATCAGCACAATGACGCTTAAGTAAAGAATCGTGAATCCCATCGTTAATCCAAAACCGGGCAATACACTTTTTTGCACAATCCTGAGTCCCATATCCTGTCTCCTCTTCAGTTACTGTCAAAAGCCTTTCGCGGCTGAAGCATTCGAGGAACCTTCAAATCTGCGCTTCTCCGTTCGTTCGATCTGTACGATTCTGCCGTCGTGGATCACGATTTGCACGCTGCCGTATTGGATCCCTTTGACGCTTTCCGCAATCAGCTCCAGCCAAGCCGATTTCCGATCGATGTGCTTCTCCATGGCCAACTCCCCCCGCCATTATGGCTGATAGATTTGATCAAATACGCCGCCGTCGCTGAAAAATTTCTCCTGAGCCTTCTTCCAGCCGCCGAAATGTTCGTCAATCGTCACCAGCTCCACTTCCGGGAACAAGTCTTTATATTTTTCGGCAACCGATTGCAAACGCGGCCGATAATAGTTTCTGGCGGCAATCTCCTGGCCTTCCTCACTGTAAAGATAAGCCAAATACGCTTCCGCCGCTTCGCGTGTGCCGCGCCGGTCGACGACTTTATCGACAATTGTGACCGGCGGCTCCGCGAGAATGCTCAAAGGAGGAACGACGATTTCAAATTTATCCGGGCCCAGCTCGTTAATCGACAAGAACGCTTCGTTCTCCCAAGCTAACAGCACGTCTCCGATCCCGCGCTCCACGAACGTTGTCGTAGAACCCCGCGCCCCCGAGTCCAATACAGGAACATTTTTGAAGAGCTTTGTTATGAATTCGCTTGCCTTCGCTTCGTCCCCGTCGTTCTGCTTCAGCGCGTACGCCCAAGCCGCCAGGAAGTTCCAACGCGCACCGCCGGAAGTCTTCGGGTTTGGCGTAATCACTTCAATCCCATCTCTCACCAAATCGTCCCAATCGTAAATTTCCTTCGGATTCCCTTTCCGCACCAAGAACACGATGGTCGATGTGTACGGCGTACTGTTATACTCCAATTCGTCCTGCCAGCCTTCGTCTATGAGTCCAGCCGCCTGAACTTCGTCGATGTCATACCCTAGCGCCAATGTGACCACATCCGCTTCCAACCCGTCGATGACCGCCCGGCCTTGTTTGCCGGAACCGCCGTGCGATTGATTGATGGTGATCTTCTGGCCGGTTTTCGACTCCCAGTACGCAGCGAATGCCGCGTTAAAATCCTCATACAATTCCCGAGTCGGGTCGTACGATACATTTAACAGTTCAAGCTGCACGCTCTCGCCGCTGGATCCATTTCCGCCTCCGCCGCCGCATGCCGCTAATGCCGCAACCGAGATCAGTAACAACAAAACCAATACCTTCTTGTTCATATTCCAAACGCTCCTTATTAGTAAATTTTTAAAATTATAGATTTATTTGTAAACGATTAATGAAAAAAATAGAGACACCACCCCTTAACTCAGGTTTGTTGTGTCTCCGGTTTGTCCGGTGGACTTATCCAACTATACCGATGTTTTTTATCGGTTTTAATGTGCACATTTTACCATCGCATATTTTTTGCGTCAATAAAACAGAAACATTTTGTCAACTCGAACAAAAGAATCGTAATTCCGCCATTTTCGTTCCCCTTCCCGCTCTCTCTTTCACTGCACAACTTATGAAGACACCTTGGCGGACGTAACTTTTTTTATAAATAAAATTAAGAGTTGCAATAATATTTGCTTATATAACATAGAACAAGAAAAAAAGCGCCTGAGCACCTCAAACGCTTGCGTACATCATTTCGATTTGGGAAAATGGGACCGCCTTGTCCGGATTTTGTTCTGTGTACAGCGCGTGGTAGCAGCCTCTTGCCGCCAACAGCTCTTGATGGCTGCCGCTCTCGACGATGCTGCCCTGCTTCATCACGAAGATCTGATCCGCCTGCACGACGGTCGACAGCCGGTGCGCGATCATAATGACCGTCTTGCCTTGGGACTTGCCCGCTTCCAGAATGGACTGCTGCACAAACTTTTCGCTCTCGTTATCAAGGGCGCTCGTCGCCTCATCCAACAGAATGACCGGCGGGTTCTTCAAGAACACGCGCGCGAGCGCAATCCGCTGCTTCTGCCCGCCGGACAGCTTCACGCCTCTTTCTCCCACCTCCGTCGCATATCCGTTCGGAAGCGCGCTGATGAACTCATGGGCGAACGCCTTCTTCGCCGCAGCGATCACCTCTTCATCCGATGCGTCAAGCTTGCCGATGCGGATGTTATCCATAATCGAGGAGCTGTACAGAAAGCTGTCCTGTGTTACAATGCCGACCTGCTCCCGCAGGCTTGAGAGTGCGATATCCTTAATATTCACTCCGTCTATGATCACTTCGCCCCGGTCCGCGTCATACATCCGGGTCATCAGCTGCAGGATGGTACTCTTGCCGCCGCCGCTTTCCCCGACGAAGGCATACGTCTTCCCTTTGTGCAGCGTGAACGACAGGTTGCGGATCAGCTTCCGGTCCGGACGGTATGAGAACGAGACGTCGCGGAACTTGATGCTGTCGGAGAAACCGTTCAAGCGATGCGGGCTTTCTTTTTCCGTGATTGTGACGCTCGTCTCCAGAAAATCGAACACCCTTCGCAGCGCCACACTCCCTTCCGTAACCGCCGGGAACGCCTGAACGAGCGCCGATACCGGACTCCTCATTCGATCCACATACGCGAAGAACGCAATTAACGCCCCCAATGACAGGCTGCCGTCGATGACGAACAGGCTGCCGGCCAGCACCACGATGAAAGGCGTTGCGTCGCTCAGCATATTTACTGCAGACAAGGACACGGCATTCATCCGCGCCTGCCGATCCGTGATCTGTTCGTATTGGCGCAGATGCCGGCTTAATTCCTCCTTATCCTTGCGCTCGGTAGAGAACAACTTGGACAAGAACGCCCCTTGAATTTTTTCGAAAATGAACCCGCTCAGCACGGAACGATAGTTCATCATCTCCCGCGTCGTCATCTTCAGTCTTCTAGACAGCATATGAGCGAGCCCAAACTGAAACCCGACCAGCAGCATCGCGAGGATGGAAAGCTTGGCATTCAGCGTAAACATGATCCCGATGACAAAGGTGAGCACCGTCAGTTCAATCCAGACATTCGAGAACATGGCGGTCATAAACCCGCGGATTCTCTCAATATCGTCGAAGAAACGCGTTCCGATCTCTCCGCTTTTATGGTCCGCGAAATACTTGGCATCCAAGGCATGCACCTTCCGGAACGCATCCAAGCGCAAATCCCGAATAATGTTGTTATTCGCTTTATGCAGAAAAAATTGCCTCACATATTCCATCGGTCCCCGGACGAGGAAGAATACGGCCATCACGGCCCCTGCAATCAGCAGCAGCTGCTGCAATTTCTCCGCGTAAGAAAGTGAACCGTTCTGAAGCAAATCGTCCAGCAAATATTTGATCACCATCGGAATAAATAACGGGATGAGAAACCGGAAGATGCTGCCGATAAAGCTTAGGCCATAAAGCCATTTCTGTTTGTAAGCGTATGGTTTGAATTGTTGAAATACGTTCACGTTACCCTCGCACTCCTTCGGGCATGGTATGGGTCTGGCTGGAATTCCCTTTCTACCACTCTCCAATAGGCTCAGCATGAAACCGAACAGAGGAGGACCACTTCTGCTTGTTAGTTGGCTCAGAAACATCCGCATCAACCATTCAGAGAAGGATCATCTGCTTGCCAATTACCGTTCATAGAAGGACCATCTGTTTGCTGAGTGAAGTAGAGAGTGGTACAAAGAGAGTTAATTTGGAACATCCACGGTGTACGAAACGGTAAATACTTCGCCGTGCTGCTGGAACTGGGCCCACAATTTATAAAGGCCGCCTGCCGGGAAGGATGCTTCAAATTTCGCTTCAGGTCCTGAGCCTTGGTCCTCTTCAGCATGCACATGCACATACCGCTCGCCGTCTTCAGACAAGACGACAACGTGTCCGATCGCGCCTAAGTAAGGCTCTAAATCCGTCACAGGCGCACCGGTCGCTTCGTCAACGACTGTAAACGTCAGCTGCGTCTCTCGTTCCGCGCCTAACCCTTCCAGCTCTAAACTGACCCGCTTCCGATCCGCCGTGTCGGACAACGTCGTCTCCCGCACGAGCGGCACCGCTTCAGCGGCAGCTCCATCCACTTGAACCCATGCCATCTTCGTCATCGAGTCCCCTCCGCTCGGCTTGAAATCGGCAATCATCCGATATTCCCCGCCGGCCGGAAAGTCGTTCTTCACCTCGAACACGCCGCCTCCCTTATATTCGGGATGGATGTGGTTGAAATACGATAAATCCTTGCTTACGACGATCAAGTGCAGCAGCTTCTCGTGCGTCACATCGAACGCTTCAATCGGCGTACTGTCCTCCCTGGCGATTTTCAGCCGAACGATCGGCTCTTCCACCGTCCACTCCACCTGCACCATGTCCGCTAGAAGACGATCGCTCTTCACGACCGCCGATTCATTTTCCCAGGACGCTTTCGCTCCACCGCATGCGGTCAACAGGACCGCCAGCAGCCCGAACACGATGATTCCTTTCTTATTCATACCGCAACGCCTCGCTTAACTGAGTTTTCGCGGCCCTCGAGGCCGGCAGGAAGCTCGAGATCAGGCTGACCGCCAAACCGAATATCACGATGATCGTCATGATTGTTCCGGATACGCCGAATTGGAAGGTCAACGACTGGATCTCAAGGAATGTCGATGTGATATAGATCAACAGAATCCCGAACAAGGAACCGATCACCGTTGCGGTAAGCCCGATCCCGAAGCCCTCCAAGAGGACTGTGCGCACGATCTGACCGCGGGTGACCCCGACGGCGCGCATCATGCCTAGCTCGCGGATGCGTTCCATAATGTTCATGAGCAGCGTGTTCGTAATCCCGATGCCGGAAATCACTGTAGACAGAATGATCAGGAAGTTGATGACGCCGAACGAACCTGTGTACACCGAGCCGATGACGGATACCCAATCCTCCGGGCCGAACATCTCCATAATGCGGGAACCGAATTGGCCGAAAATATTTTCGCGCAGCTGCAGCGGAGAAATGTCTTCTTCCTTCAACACAAGCGCGTTCCGCTCATATTTCACGCCGAAGCTTTCCCGGAAGTGCTCGATGTTCATGAACGCTCCGAATCCGTTATTCTTCATCGTGTCAACGATGCCGGCCACTTTGAACGGCTGCATTCCGTTCAGCGTATCCAGCTGAATATATTCGCCGACCGTTCCGCCCCAAAGCTGGAACGAAACACGGTCCAAGACGATTTCATTCGGGGCCAGCTGCTCGATGATCTCTCCTTGCGACGCGCCTGTCGTTCCCGTGAACAACGGGAACCGGTCAATCCATTCCGCGCCGACACCGTACACCGGCAGCTTCCGCTTCTGTCCGTCCACCAGCCAGACGATATCCTGCTTCGGATACGTGACCGCATCAGCCACGCCTTCTGTCGCCTTCAACTTCGCAATATCGTCCGGCTCGACATGGTGAAGCATCACGTCCAGATTGCCGCCGTAGGTGGAAAAAATCATTCGTTCATAGGTTTGAATCAACGCGGAGTTCAGCGAGCTCATCAGCACAATCATGGCGATGCCCATGCACAAGATGACGGAGGTCATCGAAGTGCGGCCCAGGTTCCGGCTTAAGTTGCGTCCCGCCACTTCGCCGCTGAAGCGGAACAATGCGCGGTACACCGGTTTGAGAGCGGTAACGAACAGCCGGAATAAGTACGGGTACAGCAAGGCGACCCCGATGAGGAGCGGCACGACCAGGAACAAGTTTTTGATGAAGAATCCGGATAAAATGAGCAGCACGCCCGCAGCCCATTGCCAATGCCTAAGGGATGTTTTCTCCGTCTGTATTTCTTTCAGGCTGTCGATGACACTGACTTTCCCAGCTTTGCGAATCGGATACAGCGCTGCAAGAACCGGGATGATCGCGCCGGCTGCCGCAGCGATGACCAAGCCTTTCGTCAGCTCGATCGTTGCCGCTTCATGAATGCCGAACAGCATGAAGATGACGGCTTTCAGCAGCAGCGCGAGGCCGTAGCCGACCGTTAACCCGACGACCGTCCCGATGACGGATAAGAGCAAAACTTCATACAGCACGAAGGTGCGCAATTGGTTCGGCGTATATCCGATCGTCTTCATGGCGGCAAATTCTTTCTTCCGCTCTTGAATGCTGACGTACAGCGAATTAAATATAACGAAGGCGCTAAGCGCAATGCCCAGGAAGCCGGCGATATAGAGCGCCATGAAGAACGTGTCCACATCTTTAAACTGTGTTTCGAAATCAATAATGACCGGCTGCATGTAAATGTTGTCTTGGGTATCCGCTAGAGCGTCAAGCTGGCGCTGGGCCGCTTCTTTCTCCGAGCCGTTCAACGCTTTCACTTGAATGACCTGGATCTGACCGGACAGATCAAACCACGATTGCAGGTCGCTTAACGGAACGACTACAGACCACGGATGATATTTTGCCATCATCCAGCTGGAGGGACCCATTAATTCAACTGTATATTTGACGATCGCCGAAATTTGGATCTCTTGTATGCCGTGATCCGTCTCCAAGGAGATCGTGTCGCCTACCTTCGTCTTCCATACGTTCGCGGTTCGGTCCGTAATGACGGCGCCGCCTTCCGTCAAGCTTCCTTCCACGACCTTGAAATCCGTCAAAGCGGTGTCCAAGTCGCTGTATCCCGTGAGGTCGACACGTTTCTGAATCTCGGTGGTGCCTTCCGCTTCCATCACCAGCTTCGTGCTTTCCTTCAAGACGGCGACGGAGGCTACGCCGTCCATCGCTTGGACAGTATCATGCACATCTTCCGAGAAATACGCCTCCGTTCCCAGAATCATAAAATCCGATTTGCCAAGAATGTTTTCTAAATACAGCGGAAATGTTTTCTTCGCGGTGTCAACCGAAGCGACCACCGCGAAGGTGGAAGCGACTCCGATGATGATCGATAACATCGTCAGTACGGTTCTAAGCTTTCGGCGCATCAAGTTGCGCCATGCGACCGACAATAGGTTCATCTTAGGCCCGCTCCTTCCCATTCCGCTTGCCGCACAATCGCGCCGTCTTGAAGCGTAATGATCCGATCTGCCGACTCCGCCGCGTTCCGATCATGCGTCACCATGACAACGGTAATTTGCTCTTCACGCTGCAGGCGGGAAAGCAGCCGCAGTACGTCTTCGCCGTTCTTGCGGTCCAAGTTTCCTGTCGGCTCATCCGCCAGGATCAGTGCCGGCTTCATCGCCAGAGCTCTTGCAATCGCAACCCGCTGCTGCTGTCCGCCGCTTAATTGCGACGGATAACTCGACGCTTTCCCTTCCAAATTCACTTCGCGGATCAGGCGGGCTACCGTTTGTTGTATTTCGTTCTTCGGCGTCTTGTTGGCCGCCAAGGCAAGTGCTATGTTTTCCGCTACCGTCATCATCGGCAGCAGCTGATAATTTTGAAAGACGAAGCCGACCTTCGTACGGCGGAACAAGGTTCTTTCTTTCTCGTTTAACGTCTGCAACAGCGTATCCCCGATCCGAATGCTTCCCGACGTGGGCAAATCCAATCCTCCGAGCAGTTGAAGCAATGTGCTCTTGCCGGAGCCGCTCGGACCCATGATCGCGACGAATTCTCCTTTGCGGATATGCAAATCCGTTTCCTGCAATGCTGTGAAGCTGCCTGCATCTGTGGTGTATACCTTTGTTACTTTCTCTAATTTGATCATTAACGTTTCATCCTCCTTCGTTCTTATGAACTCATCATAACCCGATGAAGGACCTTCCAACGCGCAAACCATGCGGGGCTTCCACGCAAACAATCGGGTGGACAAACGCAAAAAATTGCGGAAAACACGCAAAAACCCGCCCAAATTTGCGGGCGGGTTTGCGCTTAATGGGGAAGGAATGGAGAAGCCTCCCCAATCGAATAGATGTGCAATTCATGCATGGCGCGGGTGCAGGCCGTGTAGAACAGCTTCCGATCGCTTTCACGGCCGTACCGCTCACGGGATCCGTCGTAGATGATGACAGCATCAAATTCAACGCCCTTCGCCAAGTACACAGGGATGATCAAGACGCCTTTCTCGAAGGATACCGTGTCTTTCGTCACGAGCTTTACCGGCCCGCGTTCTTCCAAGGCGCGGTAAGCTTTATCGCTTTCCGCTGCTGTCTTGCAAATAATCCCGATCGATTCATAGCCTGCTTCCTTCAGCATGTTCACCGAATGGGCTACTTCATCATGCAGCGCCTCGCGGCTTTCGACTACCTTGACCTCAGGTACGTCCCCCCTCCGGTCGAACGGCTCAATCGCTTCACCGCCGGGAATCATGCGACGAGTAAATTCCACAATTTCACGCGTAGAGCGGTAGCTTTTCGTTAACCGGTACAACCGGCTTTCCTCCGGCCCATATAAGCTGAACAGCGGCTCATGGTCGTCAAAGGCGGAAGCATGCGGAAAGATCGCTTGATTTAAGTCGCCCAGCACCGTCATCCTCGCGCGGGGGAACAGCCGCTTCAAGAATTCAAGCTGGAACGGGGAGTAATCTTGCACTTCATCGATTATGACATGCCGGATCGAGTGATTGATTTGGAAGCCTTGCACCAGCTCCTGCAGGAATAAATAAGGGGTCGCGTCCTCGTTGGGCAGCTCATTCCGTTCAAGGCGCTCCAACGTGTACCGGCAAATGTCGTTCCAATGCTCCGGTACATGGCCTGTAAGCTCGTTCAGCAAACCTTCCTCCGAAAACAACTGCGCGTAAAGTGCCGTCACATCCACAAACTCCAGCTTTTCGACGGCTTGCCACACAGGCGCCATATTTTTTCGGACGACCATCCGAGCCAGAATATCCCGCTCCGCGGCAAAGTCGTCGAACGTATCCCCGCCGCTGCCGCGGTTCCGGCGAAATTCTTTAAAGCCAAGCTGGTAATCCTCCGCAGATAAAAACTGCATTTCTTCATCAACCCAACTCTGATTGACTTCCCCCCGCTCGAACTCGGCCAGCTCTTCGAGCAGCCACTCTCTTACCAGCTCAATGCGGTTCAATAACCGGATGGACGGGTTGTAACTGTAAAATTTCCTCCGAATGGCATCGGAGTCTATCACCGCCCGATCGCGGAAGAAGATCGGCCGAAATCTCATGCCGTCCTGCAGCAGCCGGTCCCGGTACGCGACTACCGCCTTGAAAAACTCGGACGAGGACTTGTACCGAATGCCCTCCTCTCTCACCGCGACCGCAGGGTCAGCAGCATCTACTTGCAGCAGAAGCTCCATTTGATCGAACGGATCCTCGAGGGTAAACCGGCTGCCAAGGCGATAATCCATATATTCCTGGAAGGTGGTCTGCTGCATGTTTTCTTCCCCAAGCTCCGGCAATACGGAGGACACATAGCTGTTGAACAGCGGATTCGGCGAGAACAGCACGATCTGATCCGCGCGAAGCGTCTCTCTATGCTTATACAGAAGATAAGCGACGCGCTGCAGTGCGGCGGATGTCTTCCCGCTCCCCGCGGCGCCCTGTACGATCACCATCCGGTGCTTGTCATCGCGGATGATCGCGTTCTGCGCCTTCTGGATCGTCGCCACAATGGATTTCATCTGCACATCCGAATTGCGGCTTAATACACGCTGCAGCAGCTCGTCACCGATCGTTACGCCGGTATCGAACAGCAGCCGAATTTCTCCATCCCGGATGGCAAACTGCCGCTTCAGCTGCAAGTCGCCTTTGATCTCTCCCATTGGGGTGTGATACGACGCTTCCCCGATATCGTGGTCGTAGTACAGGCTCGAAATCGGCGCGCGCCAATCATAGATCAGGAACGGACCGAACTCCCCGTCCTGGAAGGAAGCGATGCCTAAGTAAATACGTTCCGCCTCACGCTCGCCTTCCTCCACGAAATCCACGCGGCCGAAGTAAGGGTTTTGCTGCAAGCGGATCAGCTTCTTCATCGCATCGGACGCCTTCCGGTACCGCCGCTCCCGCTCCGAGAGCGTCTCCGCCTGCTGCCTCATGCTTGCGGCGGTTTCGATCCGGTCGTCCGCATCGGTTAAGTTGACCGTGACCTCTTCCCAGAAGCGCTGACGGATGTCCCTTACATCCGCCCAAACGTCCTGCACTTCCTCCTTCAACTCCTCGATGCGCCTTCCGATGTTAGCAATGACCTCCGTAACCCGCCGCTGCTCTTCAACCCATACCGTAGGCTTTCCGTCCATTGCTTCATCCCCTCCAATCGTCAGATACGTGCCATTGTAACGCCATTGGATGAAAATTGGCAGTCTGTTATTATTTGCAAATTCATGTTATAATATAAATAGAAAAGGGAACTCCCCGCCGTTGCGGGAGTTCCCTTTTTCGCATCTAATATAAATCCTCCGCCGGCAGGATCCCCAGCGCCTTCGCCTTCTTAATGACTTCGACGCGGGAGCTGACGTGCAGCTTCTGGAACAGCTCCGTCAAGCTGTACTCCAGCGATCGCTGGCTGATCATGAGCGTCTTGGAGATTTCCCGGTTGCTCTTTCCCTTCGCCAGCTCCCGAAGCAGCCGATCCTCCTCTTGGGAAATGGTCGTCCCTTCCACGCCCGGTTCGCCTTGCACAACAATCTCTTGCCTTCTTAGCTGCTTCAGCAGAAACATCGGCACAATCGCTTCCTTCTGTGCCGCGCAGCGCAGCGCGCGGATGAGCTGCTCGCGGGTAGACGTCTTCGCGATAAAGCCGGAGACGCCCGATTCCATCAGCAGGTTGAAGTGCGGCGCGATCTCAAACCCTGAATAAATCAGAATCACGGCGTCCGGAACATACTCTACTATTTTGCGCGCTAAATCCGCTCCGTTCATGTGAGGCATGTATAAATCTAAGAGGATGACGTCAAACTTCTTTAACCGGACCAGATCGGTAACATAATACACGTCCGTCTCGATCGTCACACTCATATCCGGCTCCGCTTCAATTAACATCTTCGTGCCTTCGACCACCGAACGGTGATCGTCAATCAGTAAGATTTCCATCCTTTCTCACCCGCTCTTTATATTCTTGGTATTTCAATCATGACATGGAAGCCTTGTCCCTGCGCGGATTGAAACTCGATTTTGCCTTCCAGGCTCTGAACCCTTTTTTCCATCCCGGACATGCCCATATGCTGGAACGACTCCCCGTACGCGGTCAGATCCATCCCGACACCGTCGTCGGAGTAGATAAAACGGATGTGACCGGCCGACTCCGACAGCACCATCGTGACCTTCGTGGCCTTGGAGTGCTTGTTGGCGTTATTTAGAAGCTCTTGAACGATTCTGTAGATCCCCAGCGTTTGCTCCTCGTGCAACGTACCGGTCAAGCGCTCCACAGAAAAGTCAATCTCGTAATTCGCGAACATTCTCGTATATTCGAAGAGCCCCTTTAACGATTCTACAATTCCCATCTTGAGCAGGAACGGCGGCCGCAGCTCGTTGCACGTAATCCGAATTTGATGAATGGCATCGAGCAGCCCCTCTTCGATTTGCTTTAATTCCTGCTGCTGCGCTTCTCCCAAATACCGATTGGAACGCAACGATTCCAGCTTTCGATACCAAATAATTAAATCTTGCAGCACCGTGTCATGCAGGTCGCTGGACAGCGTTGCGCGTTCCTTCTCCGATAGCTGAAACAGCAGCCGCAAAATCCATCTTGGGGTTTCCTTGGCGGCGACAATGTCTTCCAGCCGCTTCATCAGATCTTCAATAAAATGCAGGTTATCGTAAAGAATCGTGACATAATGAACGGCGGTATCCAGCCAAGTCTCTTCCATTCTGGATAACGGACGGTCGAGCTTGAAGCGGAGATAGGCGGGATTTTGCTTCTCGCCGATCTGGATCCAAGTGTCCCCTGCAGCTGCAAGCGCTTCCTCCTGGCCCCGGGGCACCTCCTCAATAGACACATCCGTCACTTGCAGAACGGCCTTCATCTCCTCCAATAACCGATCCTCCAGCGCGGAAACCTTCATCACATGCGCAAGATCGCCGGAGAAGCGGTTCAGGCTCTGCTGCAAAAATTTATACTGCTCTTCGCTGCGGATTAACTCCCTCTCGTCGAGCTTACGTTTCGTAATATCCTTCACGATGCCGTGAATGCCGTTCAGCTTGCCGGAAACATAGATCGGCACGAAGGTGACGCTGACAATTTTCTCTTCGGCATTTCTTGCAGCGAGACGGCATTCGATATCCCTCGGAAGCCCTTCATGAATGACTCTGTACAGCGTCTCGAACACATGATCATGATCTTCATCATAGATCATGCCGATAAAGCAGCGGTCCTTCATTCGCTCCAACGTTACCCCGGTGATGTTCTCGAAGGCCGGATTCGCATTGACCAGATGAAGTCCCTTCAACTCGATCGAGAAGACACCGTCCAAGTTGTTCCGGAATAAAGATTTGTAACGCTGCCTGCTGTCTTCGAGGGCCAGCTCGACGCGCTTCTTCTCTGTGATGTCCATCGTGATGCCGTCCAGCCGTTCGATCTCGCCTTTATGGTTGATATATGGATGAATGATGAATTGAAACCACCGCGACTCTCCCGGAACATGAATCATCCGAACGGCGTCGTTGACCGTTAGCCCTAAGTCCAGCTGACGCCTCCAATCGCTCATGATCGTGTCGACGTCCTCGGGATGCACATAGTTATGCCACTGATGGGGATGCGCCATAAACTCTTCCCGCGAAATATTGCCCATCATCGTATGTACGCTCTCCGAGACGAAGGTGTACCGGGTGAACTCCTTATTTGTCGACCATACCCCTGCATCCACATTTTTGAGAATGTTCTCCAGCAGCTGCTCCGTCTTCTTCCGTTCCGTGACGTTGCGCGCAACCGCAACCACGTATTTCACGTTGTCCTGCGCGTCCAGCACCGGCTTCACTCGGGATTCGATATATAACGTATTCCCTTTGGCATGAATGACGCGGTATGATTGCTCGTACTCCGACTTCGTCCGCAGAACCGCCATATGGATTTCCTGCACCCGTTCCCGATCCTTCGGATGAATGATTTCGAAAGCATTCTTCCCGACATAGTCGTCCATCGTGTATCCGGTCAACCGTTGCAGCGAAGGGGAAACATATTGAACGACCGAATCGTTATCCATGACCACAATCGTATCCGATGTATTTTCGGCGATCATCCGGAACCAATCGTTGGTTTCGCCCGCGGCCCAAGGCTCATCAATGACGTCGACGTAAACCGAATAGGCGATGGTTTCCCCGTCCGCGGAGTCGATCGGAACCTGCGTGCCTCCAGGCGCCTCGCCCCAACGGTCCAGACATGCCTTGTATGCTTGGTTTCCCCACAATATTTGTCCGTCCGGATGCTTGATATAGATCGGCTGCGGCGCGTTCTTTAACAGCAGCTCCGCGCTCCGAATCACCTCTTCATATTGCTTCGCTTGCAGTTGCATTTGCGTCTGTGATCGCATGGATTACCCCCTTCTTCCAATTTTTCATAGCTTCATTATAGTAGAAATCAAGTTCCTAAGCGCGCAAAAAAAAGGGGTAGTACCGCAAATTGTAGCCGCCCCGTTGACAACAGGAAAGGCTGCTGATTTCTGTTCAGCAGCCTTCCCTCATCCTTTTCCTATCCGATCTTTTGCTCTGTTTGTGTAAATTATTGCCACTTTCTCAGCGTTTCGGCCTGTCTCGCAAAGCTGGCGTCAGCGGCGATTTTTTCCGTAGACCACAGTACGGCTACAAACAGGACGACGGATCCTGCAATTAAAGCTAACATTTCTCTCCTGCTCCTTTATATCTTTGGTTTCCTTACATTTCCTATCATACTCCCCGGATACGGTTCGTAACACGCAAATATTGATGCGGACCACGCAAAATTTTGCGTGGGGTGCGCAATTTCGTGCAGGATCTTCAAATCGCACCGGTAATCCGAGCAAAAAAAAGGAGCGCTTCTCGCGCTCCCCTATCGCCGTCGTCCAATTTTGCCTATGCCCTTCTTGATCTTCGGCACCTTCGTCGTCTTCGGCTTTGTGAAGACGCTGGAGCTGCCGCTGCTCGAACTGCTCGATGACCCGTCCCGGACAATCTTGCCCGAAGAAGATGACGAGCTCGATGTGCTCGACGCCGAGCCGCTCCGCTGTACCGTCGCGTCCGCGTCGGCCGACCGCCGGAAGATGCTCCCCGACCGGTTGACGGTCATCGGCGGCGCCATCTTCTTGTCGTCCGCCGTGGCCGTGCGGTACGTCTGCTTCGGCTTGTACGTATCCTGGCTGCCGTACCCGCGGTAGTCCCCGCCTACATAGCGTCCGCGGTCGAACAAATCGCTGATGATCGATGCCATCAAGTACGTTTCTAAGAAGCTCGGGCTGTAATTTTCCCGCACGTACTCTTTGGTGCTGACCTCGATCAGCGCGTCCTCCGGCTTCTCCGGATCCTGCTGAATGTGAATAACTTGATCCGAGTAGACGAGGAACATCCGTTCCGGGCTCTCCTCAGATTGCTGATCCGGCTTTCGCTGCTCGGCAAGCAGCGCCGCAACCTCCGGCACCGTCTGCCCCGCCGCGCGGTACACATACGAATCCGTCCCGCTCACCGACTCCAACGGATACTGCTCGCTAACGTTCAACCCTCCGGCGCAGCCCGCCAGAATCGGCACCACGAGGCTGAGAATCAATAATATTTTAAGGCTTTTCGCCCACCATGTATTCAATGTTCAACCCCCTTACACGCCGCGCAGCACGCGCACGTCGGCCGGCAGAACACTCTCGCCTTCATACAGCATGAACCGTCCGTTCTGCCATTCGATGCGAAGAAGCTTCTGATTGTCGGATTGATACTGCCATACGTATTGCTCTCCGCCCTGCATGAACGGCGTCTTGCCGACCGCGGTAATCATGCCCGAGAAGTGCTCTTCCATATGGTACATCGTATCGTCGAGCTCGATCGAGGTCGGCACCTCCTCGAAGGAATCGAGCCGGCCGTCGATCGGCGTGTACAGCGCGAATACCGTTCTCTCCCGCTCCTCAATGACGAGGTAACGAATATCCGTACCATCCTGCAGCGTCAGCACGACCGCGTTCCGTTGGCGGTTTTGCGTGCGTCCCGTCACCTGATACGTAATGAACGACACCTCGCACACATCCCCAGGCCCAAGCGTCAGAATGCTCTTCTCGGCCACAGGCTGCGGCGGCTTGCTGACGATGTTTTTCAGTCGCTTAAAGATGCTCATCTTACACCGCTCCTATGATCAAAGCTCCGGCAAGATGGAGGGAACCCGCGAATAACGCGTTGCTCATCTTTCCCTCATGAATGCCTTCTTCCAAGTTGAAATTCATAGATTTGCTCAAAATGGTTCTCGCCAACCACTCCAATATCATCAGCAAGATGAAAGAGACGATCGAAATGACGACGGCTTCCCACATGACGCTCGACTTCGCGATCGATTGCCCCAAGATGTACGCTTGCGCAATCAGCTTCATGATGAAACGCGTCGTCACCGCGACGTTCCCGCCGCGGATCTCCTTCAAATCATCGTAGCCGGTTGTCAACGAATCCAAGTACATAATCACAATCAATAACAGCGCGCCCATGCCCGTCCATACCGGAATGCGGGCGAAATCAATCAACGACAAAGAAATCCCTCCGGAATTTAAGGTAGAAAGTGAAAACGCCTGTATGACGTGTCATCACGCGCAAGACATACAGGCGAATGCTTCGGTTATTCCTTCTTCTCGTATTGCTTCAGCAGCGCGGCGAGCTCATCCTCAACGGCCTTATCCTTGCCAAGCTCCGCGAACTCATCGTCAAGCGACTTGCCCTTCGATGCGTACAAGCTGTTGCTTGCTTCCGCTTGCGCTTCCATCTGCAGCATCTTCTCTTCCATCCGCTTCAGTCCTGCCGCCGCGGAATCCGAGCCAAAGCCGCTCATCGCCTTGTTGATTTCCGTCTGCGCCTTCGCGGCGTTGTAACGGGCAACCAGCGTTTCGCGCTTGTTCTTCAGCTCCGTCAGCTCTTTGCGCATTTCCTCAAGCTTCGCGCGAAGGTTGTCGGCAAGCGCTTTGTTTTGTTCGAAGCTTGCGAGGTACTCGTTCATCTTCTCTTCCGCAGCCTTCTTCTCTTCGAGCGCCCGGCGCGCGAGATCGACGTTCTGCGCTTGCGCCGCCATGTGCGCTTGCTGCATCCGCTTCTCTACCAATTGCTGCTGCTCTTCGTACAGGCGCTTAAATTTCTTCTCGAGAGCGATTTGCGCGGCGACCGCTTTCTCCGCGTCGGCCAAATCCTCTTGCATGTCGCGAATGTACTGATCCGTAAGCTTGATCGGATCCTCCGCTTTATCGATTAGAGCGTTGATGTTGGACATTGTCAGGTCGCGTAAACGTTTAAATAGAGACAATATAGACTCCTCCTAAATTTTATTTTCCTAATGATTATTCATACGAATAAGCAGGAAGCAGGTTTCACTTTTTTTCGGAGCTATATTTACTTTATCATCCAGACGCAAAATTCTGCAAAACCTATCAATCCGGCAACGCTTTTCGCATCATATCGAAGGGCTTCAGCGGGGCGTCGACCTTCAGCTTCACGATCATCATCGGATTCGGCGCTCGATCGATCGGCTGATTGTTCTCATCCCACATCTCCTCAATGCGGTAATGGTAATGCGTAAAGCCGGGACCGTAAAATTCCACCTCATCGCCGACGCCGAAGTTGTTCCGCTGCTCAATGGCTGCAATCCCCGTAGTGGAATCATACTCCAGCACTTGCCCTATGAAGGAATAGGCAGGGATTTTGCGGCGCTTCCCGAACAGCTGCTGATCCTCCGTCGGCACGCCGTAGTAGAAGCCTGTGGAAAGCTCGCGCTGCGCCACCTTCCACAGCTCGTCCTCCCAAGCTTGCTGGAATTCATAGTGCTCAGGATCAGCGCAATAGGCGTCAATCGCTTGGCGGTACACGTTGCAGACGGTCGAAACATAATGGATCGACTTCATGCGCCCTTCAATCTTTAAGCTGTCGACTCCATTCTTCACGAGATCGGGGATATGGCGAATCATCGACAAATCCACCGCGCTCATCGAGAATTCCTCGACCGGCTCACCGGCGAGAACCGATTGGCGAACCCCCGGCTTCGGCATCTCATATAGATCGTATTTCCACCGGCACGATTGGGAGCAGCCGCCGCGGTTCGCGTCGCGGGCCGACATATAATTCGACAGCACGCAGCGCCCCGAATAGGAAATGCACATCGCCCCATGGATAAAGGTCTCAATCTCAACCTCTGTATTCTTCCGCATCTCGGCGATCTCGTCCATGCTCACCTCACGCGCCAGCACGACCCGCTCCAACCCTTCGCTATGCCAGAAGTTGAGCGTCTCGTAGTTTGCCGCGGAAGCCTGCGTCGAGAGATGGATGGGCAGCCCCGGCGCCTCCGTGGCGCAAATCTCGATGAGTGCAGGGTCCGACACGATGACGGCATGGATGCCGATGTCGCGCAAGCTGCGGAAATAGTCGCCGACGCCTACCTCATCGCCTTCATGTGTAACCATATTTGCGGCCACATATACCTTCGCGCCGAACGCTTTGGCGAAGGCGACCCCTTCGCGCATTTCGTCCAGGTTGAAGTTGCCCGCGCGGCTGCGCAAGCCGTATTGATTGCCGCCGATATATACAGCATCCGCTCCGTAGCGGATGGCAATTTTCAATTTTTCCAGCGTCCCTGCCGGCGCCAGAAGCTCCGGTTTTTTCATGTTGATCTTCGCTCCCCTATTTACTGAACGTCATCTGCTTGTTTTGTAAAGAAGCCTTCCCCAAGGGACCGCTCCTTCGGATGCAGATCCTTGATCCGCTCGTTAAGCGACGCAGCCGTCTCCGCCGTCCACTGTCCGGCTTCAATCGCCCTTCTTGCCTCCGCCAACAGCCCCGCAATGTTCACAAAGGTTTCGCCCCTCGTGAAAATGCCATCCATTTTCCAAACCCGTAACCCCGCTTCCGCGAGCTCTCCCAAATACGGCACGAGATTCACGTCATCCGTCGCAAAAATATGCGTCCCGTTCCGATCCTCATAGATCGAATAATGGGTGTCCGGCTGCTTAGGCTCTGACAGGAAGAACCCCTTCTTCGACTCCCGCGGCTGCTCGGTAAATTGCAGGTAGTTGTCCACGAGCGGACGCTTCGATTGATGGATGCAGGTTGCACCGTATACGAGAATTTCGAGCGGCACCGACACCTGCGCGGCAATCGCCTTGATTTCCTCGAAGGTCAGCTCCCTTGCCAGCACCGCGCCAACCGCGCCGCGCTTCGTCCAGAAGTTGATCTGCCGCGCGTTCGTCACGAGGGTATGCGCATCGTACACATAGGGAATGTCAATCTGATGGGTGCGCATCACTTGAACGGCGCCGGGGTCGCCGACGCTGATCGCATCGACGCCGATCTTCCGCAATGCGAGCAAATAGGCCGGCAGCTTGCGAATCCGATCGTTGTGCATGACCGCGTTGACAGCAACGCACACCTTAGCGCCGCGATGATGCGCCATATTTGTTAATGCTCCGATCTCTTCGAGTGTGAAGGAGGCAGGTAACCGCAGCCCGAACTCGTCCTCGCCGACCAGCAACGTATTCACTCCGGTTTCCGCGAGGGCTTGCGCCTGCTCCGCCGATTCCGCCGTGGCGATGATTTGTATCATGTGAATCCTCATTTCTCCATGAAAGTCATTTCAAATAATAAACGTAGCATGGGAGAAATGAATAAAGATGTGAAAAATGTCACAGGAACCATCGCATGTACCTCAAGCGGGCTGATAAGTGTAATATTTGTTACTGTCTATTTTTAGAAGGCTGAATGAATACAAAAGGGGCGGAACGCGGTGGAATGGTTGATCGGTTTGGCGGGCAGCATAGGGATTGCAGGGGCGGCATATGCGAAAAGGTCGCTCTCCGGATCCGGCTTCCTAGCGGCAGTGGTGCTGGGAACACTCATGTATGCGCTCGGCAGTGCGGCCTGGTTCGGTACGCTGATCTAGTATGCCGAGAGCGGTTATGAGAAAACGGGAAGACGAGACGCCGGCCAAGTGTTCGCTAATGGAGGGCTGGGGCTGCTGCTATGCGTGGCCAATTCGGTGTGGCCGCACCCGCTCTGGTGGTACGCCTTCCTCGGCGTAATGGCTGCGGTCTCGGCCTCATCGCGTCATTCGCCGGCGTATTGTTCATAGGCGCAGTTGCGTGGGCGTTGCTGCTATTGCCCGGTCAAACGATGCCGGATGCGGGACTGATCGCCTTAACTTTCATGGCCGGACTGGCCGGCCTTATAGGGTCGTTAGCACGTGCCCGAGGAGAACCAGCCGCTCACCTGTTCGAACCGGGCAACAACTTTGGAACCTTTAAAGATCTCATATTCACGCGAGAATGCAGGGGATGTAATTTCGTAGCTGCCGCGCCACGAAGCATCATAGGTGTATTTTTTCGTAAATAATGCGAACCTGCTTCTCAATACGCCTAACTCTCATTCAATACCCTACTTCCACCGAGGCGTTGACGACGTAGATCAGGTCGTTGACATCCGCCTTGTCCGGAAGGACGACGCCGCTGGAGGTGAGCATGCCGCCGTCCATGACGTCGAACGTCACTTCGCCGTACGGCAGCTCCGCGCGCACCGCGTCAAGATCGAGCTTGTCCTTGTCCGCCGGAACGGCGAGGCGAACATGCACCTTCATATTCTCGAAGCTGCCGCCCGGCAGCACAGAGGCAAGGCCCGGCATCGAATTGTGGTGAATCGCGTTTTGTACCGCTCTGACCGCCGCTTTCGTGACATTTTGCCCGTGTAAATCTATGCCTGTCCCCAGTTCAATGAACATCACTTTCTCCATCGTTCGCTCTCCTTCGGGTCCGTTGTTATAATAATGTAGTTACACTCATATTACCCGTACGAAGGAAGCGATACAATGCGCCGTAAGGAGCTGGAAGAGCAAATCATTGAAAATTACCGGAAGGACGAGCAGATGATGATTCTCGTCTTCGCACAGTGGTGTGTAAACAACGGATTGGATCCGATGGAATTATACGAACAGGCGTATCCGCGGCAAGGGGCGAACCCGGCGCTGCAGCAGGCAATGGAGTTGACCGTTCCGAAGGAAGAAGCAGGCGACATCGCCGACGATACCGTGCTCCAGGTGCTTTCGCTGTTCGGCAACGACGACCTCGCCTTCGTGGTGACGGAAGCGATCAACGGGCGGCGGCGGTAACTGCAACGGATGTGGCGCTCCTTTACAAGATGTTTGAAACACACTGGGATTTTCGTTCATTTTCATAACTTCATGTACTTTACCTTCAACATCTGTTACATCCGAATGTAACAAAACCGTTATTGGGCATGAAAACTAAGTATATTTTCATAACTGTTTCAAACATCTGCTAAAGGGAGCTATGAACCTGGCCTCAAAGTACTGAACAGAAAAATACCGGCAGTCGTGGACCAATAGGAATGCCCAGACTGCCGGTGTTTACTTT
>Ga0182742_1002440_pt1 | contig 20550 bp, 20 predicted proteins | sample eDN5th37CBELigMG_FD_128880 | JGI IMG/M metagenome (GOLD analysis project Ga0182742, IMG submission 128880) | Enriched Miracle-Growth compost microbial communities from Emeryville, California, USA - eDNA 5th pass 37_C BE-Lig MG (version 2)... ... | reverse complement strand
TGACGATAGCAAAGAGGTCACACCCGTTCCCATACCGAACACGGAAGTTAAGCTCTTTTGCGCCGATGGTAGTTAGGGGTTTCCCCTTGTGAGAGTAGGACGTTGCTAGGCAAGTAAGAGACTGGTTGAAAAACCAGTCTCTTTTTTTGCCTAAAAGCAGTCTTCCGTTTAGGCCTAATATTTAGTGAATGTAAGACAATCCATGTTAGTTGTTGGATTACTACCTTCACGTATTCTAAATTGACTGATAATTGGCTGTTCCTTTTAGTTTTCATGATGGTATAATAGTATCATTGGAAATAGTAATAAACATATGTAAATAGTTATTAACCTTTCAAAATGAAAGCGTTTATTTTTGTTCGTTACATAAAGGTCCAAGCTGTATTGGACATGGAGTCAAGTAGCTATATACTAAAAAGTGGAGTGATTGAATAACTATGGGTATTTTACAAGACTTATTAAAGGATATTCCGTTGCCTAAGATGGCAAAAGTAAAGCAGCATTTTGAAAATAATAAACTCGAGAATGTAGAACAAGTATTGAAGTCGAAATTACAAGATGATGCTATTTTACAACGAATCAAACCAGGAATGGAAATTGCAATTGCTGTTGGAAGTAGAGGTGTCGATAGAATCGTTGACATTACTGCTACAACTGTTGAAGTATTGAAGGAATTAGGGGCAAAGCCTTTTATCGTACCAAGCATGGGTAGTCATGGTGGTGCAACAGCACAAGGGCAAAAGGCGGTTCTTGAACATTTAGGAGTGACGGAAGAGAGTGTGAAAGCAGAAATCCGTTCATCAATGGAAGTAGTAAAAGTTGGAGAGCTTGAGAATGGGTTACCTGTATATATTGATAAATATGCCTCACTTGCCGATGGGATTGTAGTTATAAACCGTATAAAACCACACACAGCGTTTAGGGGACCAGTAGAAAGCGGAATTACAAAAATGATTAGTATTGGTCTAGGTAAGCAAAAGGGCGCAGAGGCATGCCATCAACTAGGATTTAAATATATGGCGGAAAATGTGCCGGCAATGGCAAAAATGATAATTAAAGAAATGCCAATCCTGTTTGGGGTTGCAACAGTCGAAAACTCATTTGATAAAGTAGCAGATATCCATGTGTTAGCTGCAGAAGATATCTTGGAAAAAGAAGTCGATCTTCAAAAACGTGCAAAGCAACTTATGCCCAAATTATACTTTGAGCAAATTGATGTACTTGTAATAGATGAGATTGGTAAAAACATAAGTGGTGATGGGATGGATCCAAATATAACTGGTCGCTATCCTACACCATACGCCCATGGTGGCCCAGATGTAAATAAGATGGTTGTTCTTGATTTAACACCTCAAACTGAGGGAAATGCAAATGGAGTAGGAACTGCTGATTTTACGACTCAACGTCTTGTCGATAAGATGGATTTTGAATTTACTTATGCCAATGGATTAACCTCTACGGTATGTGCGCCTACTAAAATTGCTACTACTCTAGCCAATGATAAGGAGGCTATTCAGGCAGCTATTAAGACATGTAATATTCTAGATTTTACTAAAGTAAGAATGGTAAGAATTAAAAATACGCTTGAAATTGGTGAAATTGAAGTGTCTGAAGCGTTGTTAGAAGAAATTAAGTCACATTCACAACTGGAGCAGACATCCGATCTGTATGATCTGCAATTTAACGAAGCTGGAAACTTATCATAAGGTTGATTGTGTTTTCAATAAGAAAAACTCAAAAAGGCTTTGGAATAATTCCAAAGCCTTTTTAAATCAAAGAAACTCTTTGTAGGGGGACATTTTATGAGCAAAAAGTATGTTATTGGTTTAGATATTGGTACAACAAGTGCAAAGGCGGTAATATTTGATTTAACAGGAAAACTTGTCGCTGAAGATGAAAAATTACTTACCTCCTATTATCCAAATCCTGGATGGGTAGAACAAGACCCACATGAAATAGAAAAAGCCTCTGTTCAAGCTATTCGTGATGTGATTACTAAAGCAAATATACAAGCTAATGAAATGATAACACTTGGTATATCAAGTGCGATGCATTCTTTATTATGTATTGACGATAAAGGTCACCCATTATCAAAGGCATTAATCTGGGCTGATGGAAGAAGTAGTAAGCAGGCAGAGAATCTCTTACAAACAAGTGGTATTGAAATCTATTCTCGAACAGGAACCCCGATACATCCAATGACGCCATTTATCAAATTGGTTTGGATGAAAGAAAATAGTTATGAGCCATACCAACGAGCTTCCTACTTCTTATCTGCTAAAGAGTATTTATTGTATAAATGGTTCGGGAAAAGATTAATTGATTATTCAATGGCATCTGCGACAGGTTTCTTTAATGGCCATTTACTACAATGGGATGAAGAGGCACTTCATATAGCTGGAATAACAAAGCAGCAACTATCAGATATCGTTCCTCCAACTGAAGTACTTTCAGGATTGAACCCAGATATTGCTAATGAGATGGGTATTTCTGCGAATATGCCCTTTGTTATCGGTTCAGCTGATGGGCAGTTGGCAAACTTAGGAATTGGGGCAATTTCCCCAGGTGAAGTTGCAGTAACAGCAGGGACAAGCGGTGCAATTAGACAGTTTACCAACGGCTTTCACACCAACCAAAAGCATGAAACGTTTTGCTACCGCTTTACACAAGATTACTCCATTGTTGGTGGACCAACAAATAATGGTGGTATAGCATTGCAATGGCTTAAGGAAGTGTTAAAGCATGAGGGTAGTTATGATGAGTTCCTAGAGGAAGCAAATTTAGTACCTCCAGGGTCAGATGGGGTAATTTTCCTCCCATACGTAAATGGAGAAAGGGCACCTTTATGGAATCAACATGCAAAAGGGAACTTTTTTGGTCTTACATTAGCACATAAAAGGGAGCATTTTATTCGAGCTGTGCTAGAGGGTATTACATTTAACCTTCACCAAATCGGTAAATCTCTTGAGCAGCAAGCAGGAGAACCAGTAAAAATTTATGTAAATGGTGGAATGGCAAGGTCAAAGCTATGGCTACAAATGATGGCTGATGTCTTTGGTAAGGAAGTATATATATCAGAGAGCCACCATAGTGCTGCATGGGGAGCTGCTTGGACTGCATTAGTAGCAATTGGCGAGGTTGGTTCGTTTGAGGAAATCAAAAATAATATTCCAATGGGAGAACCGATTATTCCAAATCATGAAAACCATGCTATATATAAATCAATTTATAAAAAGTATGAAAAATTAGTGGAGAGTATTTCTACGCAATTTTAAACTTACTTATGAAAGGAGATTCTTGTTTTGGATTCATTCCATCCGCCAAATTTTGACCATGTTGATGATCAGATGGTAAAAATCGAAGTAAATCTTGATGATATGCCAGGAGAATGGCTTGGCTATGTAATGGATTTACTATTTAATGCTGGTGCAAATGATGTATTTTATACTCCAATTTATATGAAGAAGAATCGACCTGGAGTTTTACTTCAGTTGCTCTGTGCTAAGAAGAAGCTAGAAGAAATGGAAAGGGTTCTTTTTACGGAAACAACAACGTTAGGTGTACGCTATTACCCATTAACGGTACACCGCATTGAGCGGTCGTTTCAAAAGGTCACCACCAAATGGGGAGACATCACAATAAAAGAAGGTCAGTATAATGGTCAAATTGTCCAACGAGCACCAGAATATGAGGACTGTAAGACAATTGCAAAGGATCATAATGTACCTCTAAAAAAGGTGTATGAAGAAGTATGGAAGCAATATCGTTCATAGGTACATAGAAAGCGGAGCAAATATTAACGGGTTCCGTAACTATCACAAACATTAAAAATGCAACATAAAATGAATGCTCATTTGCATATGAGATTTGACACTCATTTTTTATTGATGTAAAGCCATTTGTGGGGATATTATATGGAAATTTGTATAGGAAAATGCGCCCCAAATTATTGAGGTACAACAGCCATTGTCCCCCTACATCTGGAAGGCTTCCTACAGAGCAGCTAAATGATGCTCCATAGCCTTTTTGAAACATAGGAAGTCTAATCCTTATTGAGTATCCAGTGATAGTAGTTAATATAAGAGGAAATTTTTCCGTTAAGATGAAGAATAGAGCTCCGTTCCTGTAGATATAGAGGGAGATTTTCCGCTTATGCAATGCAAAATTGTCTATTTTCACATTTTTTTGGTCAATAGGAGAAATTTCTCCCTCTATTTTAGCTCTATTTCAGTGCTAATTTCTGATTAAGGGAAATTTCTCCGTTTATTTACCAAACAGTTTTGACTTGCCCTCCAACTGAAAAGAGCGGACCGTAACAGATCCAGATGAGGCAATCAGCATTTTTAATCGACTGACTTAAAAATGGCTCAGTTCAGTGAACTGAGCCATTTTATTCTTAATTGCTAGGACAGATCAAAAAGCATTACAAATTGGGGTACATATTCCCTTGCATTTTCAGTTTATTCGACAGAAACGGTACCTGTTATAATATGCCCCTTTTAAAAAAGAAAGAGGCCCTTATAGGCCTTAAAAAAACTATGAATATATCTCAGGTGTATTAACCTTCTTTAATTGAGTTAGATAATATTTGTATTTTGGATCACTAGTGTCTGTCTGTATCATATCCTTCTCGCAATCCATACAAATAAATTTTGTGTATAGGTGTATGCCTTCAATCTTTTTATGTTCACAAATAATACACGTTTCCCCATGATTTTGTTCCAGTTTTAGTGAACTCACTGCCTCCACCTCCATATCACCATCTTTCCCAACATCCCAAAGTTGTATACAAAATTTCCAATTTTTTAACGCTAATTATTTACTAATCTATGAAAGTAGTTAACAAAATGAGTATGTCTAGGTCAGTTAATTTAAAAAAAGAATTATAAAAGCGAAAAGTCTTAGGTAAAAAGCCTTTCACCTTTAATTATTTACGTGATTTCATGTAAAAGCTGACTATGTTATTCTTAAAAATGGTCAGTCAGTTATATATTAGTATGTAAACAGTGAAGGAGATAAATCATGGACCAAATTCATACTCCTCTGTATAGTGCATTATTAAACCATCTAAGTAAGGAACCAAACTCTTTTCATGTACCAGGTCATAAAAATGGTACTGTATTCCCTGATATAGCAGTTGAACATTTTCAAAAGATATTAAAATTAGATCTAACTGAATTAACAGGGTTAGATGACCTACATGATCCGGAATCAGGAATTTCATATGCACAGAAGTTGGTAGCGGACCTATATAATGTTAGGAATAGTTTTTTTTTAGTAAATGGATCAACTGTAGGAAACCTTTCAATGATTATGGCTACATGTTCATATGGGGATACTGTACTCGTACAACGGAATTCACATAAATCAATTTTACATGGTTTGGAACTTGCAGGTGTAAGACCTGTTTATTTAAATCCACGTTATGACAATCATGTAAGAGTAGCAAGCCATGTTCCTTTTAGTACAATAAAGAAGGCGATAAAGGAATATCCAGATGCAAAAGCGTTAATTTTGACTAACCCAAATTATTACGGAATGACGGCAGATTTAACTGAAATTGTCCAGCATGCACACCAATACAGTATTCCTGTACTAGTAGATGAGGCACATGGAGCACATTTTGTATTGGATAGTTTTCCAAAAAGCGCATTGGAGGCAGGTGCTGATATTGTTGTTCATTCTGCTCATAAAACACTTCCAGCAATGACGATGGGTTCTTATTTACATGTAAACAGTGAACTTGTAGATGTAAGAGTGGTTAGTAGATATCTACAAATATTACAATCGAGCAGTCCTTCTTACCCAATTATGGCTTCACTAGATTTAGCCCGATATTATCTGGCTTCTTTAAAGGCTCAAGGAACGCTTGAGATAGTAAAGCAATTGAATAAATTTAAGCAAGAACTAAGGGAAATTAAGAACATAAAGGTTGTTGAGTCGCATAACTGCGTCCTTGAAACAGACCCATTAAAGATTACTATTCAAACAACTTCTGGATATACAGGCTATCAGCTGCAATCCTTACTTGAACAAAAAGGAATTTTTAGTGAAATGGCCGATCCTTATAATGTTTTGTTTGTAATGCCCTTATCAGTTACAAAAAACCAAAGCATCGTAATTGAAAAAATAAGGGAGGCGGCTAGCGAGATTGATGAGTCTAGTGCACGCATAGTATATAATCAAGTTGAGTTAGACGATATATCAGAACTAGCTGTTTCATATGCCCAATTAAAAAATTATAATAAAATTGCGATAGACGTTGCGAAAGCAGTGTCAAAAATAGCTGGAGAGATGATTATTCCGTATCCCCCAGGAATTCCATTATTAATGCCTGGGGAAATAATTACTCAAAATCATATTAATATGTTAGAGTCCTTCCTTGATACAGGTGTAAAATTTCAAGGAAATAAGCTGAAGGATAGGAAAATTAAAGTGTTAGAGTAGAAAGATTTCATCATTCGAAAAAAATAAACGATTAATTACATAAAAGGAGATATAAGTGTGAAAGGTTACTTTATTACGTTTGAAGGCCCTGAAGGTGCGGGAAAAACAACAATCTTAAACATGCTTGAGCAGGAATTAAAAAATAAAGGATTTGATGTCATTTCAACAAGAGAACCTGGCGGTATTGATATTGCGGAGCAAATTAGATCTGTCATTTTAGATAAAAGAAATACAAATATGGACGGCCGCACTGAGGCACTATTATATGCCGCTGCAAGAAGGCAACATTTAATTGAGAAAATATCCCCTGCCCTCTCAGAAGGGAAAATAGTGTTGTGTGATAGGTTTATTGATAGCTCACTAGCTTATCAGGGACATGCTAGAGGTCTAGGGATAGATGACGTATTTTCTATTAATGATTTTGCAATTGAGGGTGTTATGCCTTCTTTGACAATCTTCTTCAACCTATCTCCGGAAAAGGGCTTAGAAAGAATCGCTAAAAGTGAGTCTCGTGAAATTAATCGGTTGGATTTGGAGAAGAGTGAGTTCCATCATAAGGTTTATGAAGGTTATATAAAATTATCTGAATTGTTCCGTAATAGGATTAGGATAGTAAATGCAGATCAATCAGTCGAACGTGTTTTCCAAGAAGTAAATGCTTTGATTATTGACCATTTACAAAAGTCATAGTCTAAATTTATCTTAATTACGACAAAACCTCAGGATGTCATCAAATTTTTGAGGTTTTTCCTTTTAGTCAGAATATTTCTTGTTATAATGAAAATAGATGGAGTTACTTTCAACTTAGTTTGTCTAGTGCAAGCAGCCATGGCCTATCAATTTTTTGATTCTCTAAGCTTAGGTAGTCAACAAAGCTACTATATGAAAAAACTACATGATTTTACATCAGTGAATCTTCTGAATGTAGCTTTGCGACAAGTGAACAGTTTTTTTGGATCAGCTGAGGTGCAGGAACATTATTGTTTCTCTTATTTCAGTCGGTGTTCCTCTAGTTTGTAAGGCTGTTCATGCACGCTTGCGCTTTTCTCATTTTTTCCATAAAACGTGGCATGAAGTTAGAATAAAATAATGTTAAAATATGAGGGGGTTCTACGGTGAAACTTATTATTGCAGTCGTCCAAGATAAAGATAGCAATCGATTATCGCAGGCATTAGTAGATAATAATTTTAGAGCAACAAAACTTGCAACTACTGGTGGATTTCTTAAATCTGGTAATACAACCTTTATGATTGGGGTTGATGATATCCGAGTTGAGAAAGCATTAACTATTATTAAAGATAATTGTAAACACCGTGACCAATTAGTTGCGCCTGTTTCACCAATGGGAGGAAATGCTGATTCTTATGTTCCTTACCCTGTAGAGGTGGAGGTTGGTGGAGCTACAGTATTTGTCGTACCAATCGAACAATTCCATCAATTTTAATATAGCCATTATCTTATTTTTGTATTTAAAGTCTTTTGCGCGCCTACAACAAAGACTTACTATATATTGAAAGAGTGATTTAGCTTGAAAACATGGGAACAGCTCGAACAATACCAACCTGTCGTTTTAAAAATGCTTCGAAACAGCTTTAAGAAGCAGCGTGTTGCCCATGCTTATTTATTAGAAGGAAGTAGAGGTACGGGCAAAAAAGATGTGAGTCTGTTATTTGCAAAGACGTTGTATTGCTTAAATCCTCTAGATTATAAGCCTTGTAATGAATGTAATAATTGTCGAAGAATTGACTCAAGGAATCACCCAGACGTTCATATTATAGAGCCAGATGGTCTATCGATAAAAAAGTGGCAAATTCAGGACCTTCAAGAAGAGTTTTCAAAAACAGGGGTTGAATCTAAGCAAAAGCTGTACATTATTGAGCATGCAGACCGAATGACGGCTAACGCTGCAAATAGTTTATTGAAGTTTTTGGAGGAGCCTAACAGTCAGACAGTAGCGCTTTTATTAACAGAACAAGTTCATCGAATGTTAGATACTATTCTGTCAAGATGTCAGACACTTTCATTTAAGCCATTACCTTCATATGTTATTTCAAACCACTTGGAAGAACAAGGGATAAAATCATCGCTTGCTAAAGTGGCAGCTCACGTAACAAATAACATTGACGAAGCATTCAAATTGGCACAAGATGAATGGTTTGGACAGTCTTACTCGTTAGTGATACAATTGTATGAAGTATTACATTCAAAACCAATTAATGCTCTTTTTCTTATACAAAATGAGTGGCTTTCACATTTTAAAGAAAAGGATCAATTAGATTTAAGTTTAAGCTTACTATTGCTTATATATAGAGATTTATTATATGTCCAATTAGGTGAAGAGGATAATGTGGTTTACACTGATCAAATAGATGAACTAAGGAAACTTGCAATCCAAGTCACTGGAAAGCGAGTAAGTGACCAAATGACAGCAATATTAGATGCAAAGAGACGTTTAGGCACCAACATGAATCCGCACCTATTAATGGAGCAGCTGGTATTTAAATTGCAGGAGGGGTTAAAGCTTGTATGATGTAGTTGGTGTACGCTTTAAAAAAGCGGGTAAAATCTATTACTTTGACCCAAATGGCTTAACAATTCCTGACGGTGAATTTGTGATCGTTGAGACGATCCGTGGAATTGAATTTGGGAAAGTTGTTATAAATAAGAAACAAGTAGATGAGCATGACATAGTATTACCTCTAAAGAAGGTCCTTCGAATAGCAGAAGATAAAGACAAATCAATTGTCAGTGAAAATAAACAAGCTGCAACAGAAGCATATGAAGTTTGTGTACAAAAGGTGGTTGAGCACAAGCTTGATATGAAACTAGTAGATGTTGAGTATACCTTTGACCGTAGCAAGGTGATTTTTTACTTTACGGCAGATGGAAGAATAGATTTTAGAGAATTGGTTAAGGATTTAGCTTCCATTTTCCGCACAAGGATTGAATTACGTCAAATTGGTGTGCGAGATGAAGCAAAAATGCTTGGTGGGATTGGACCATGTGGTAGAATGCTTTGTTGCTCAACGTTCTTAGGAGACTTTGAGCCAGTATCAATAAAAATGGCAAAAGACCAGAACCTTTCACTTAATCCTACAAAAATATCAGGGCTATGTGGGCGTTTAATGTGTTGTCTAAAATATGAAAATGACGAATATGAAAATGCTAAAGAACAGTTACCTGATTTAGGTGTTATGCTTGAAACACCAAACGGAGTTGGAAAGGTCGTTGGATTAAATATTTTAGAAAGAGTTCTACAATTAGAGTTAGTTGACCGTGAGAGGGTTGTTGAATATACATGGGAAGAACTACTCAAAGAAGGAGCGGTTTCGATTCAAGCCACAGATTAATGAGGTGGATAACGTGGACAAAAAGGACATTTTTGAATCTGTTAGTAGTATGGAAGAACAAATTGGTCATTTATACCGCCAACTAGGTGAACTAAAACAGCACTTAGGGGAGTTATTGGAAGAAAACCACCGTTTGAGAATTGAAAATGACCATTTACGTCGACGTCTTGATCACGTCCCTGAACAGAGAAAAAAACAAAAGAATGGAAAAGGCTCTAGTGAACAAAAACAAATCGATATCGGCGAAGGATACGATAACCTAGCTAGACTATATCAAGAGGGATTCCATATCTGTAATGTTCATTATGGAAGTGTTAGAACAGATGGAGACTGTCTCTTTTGTTTATCTTTTCTAAATAAAAAGTAAACGTACAATGTTTTTACAAAAAGTGAGCTTGTAGAAACACTGTAAAGAAGTCCCCAATGGGGGCTTTTTTCTTTGATGAGAATGATAACAAAAACTAGGTTTAAACTAAGAAAAGATTAGAATAAGGAGAATTATCCTACATGGTAGAATTATTTGAAGATGAGCGATTAGATTACTTGCTAGCGGAGGATTTAAGAATTATTCAAAGTCCATCCGTTTTTGCCTTTTCACTAGATGCTGTGTTATTAGCTAAGTTTGCATATGTACCTATTCAAAAGGGTTCAATTATTGACCTATGTACAGGAAATGCGGTCATTCCGATGTTATTAAGCCAAAGGAGTAAGGCAACTATTACTGGTGTTGAAATACAGTCAAGGATATTTGACATGGCCAAACGAAGTATTGAGTATAACAATTTGGATGACCGATTATCCATCATTCACGGTGACCTTAAAGATATGCCAACAATGATTGGTCATGGGAAATTTGATGTAGTAACCTGTAATCCTCCTTACTTCCCAACACCGAACCAGGATGAAATTAACAAGAATGAACATCTCGCAATCGCAAGACATGAAATCTACTGTACGTTGGAAGATGTTATTCGTGTAAGCAGTCAGCTTGTTAAACAAGGTGGAAAGGTTGCTCTCGTTCATCGCCCAGGAAGAATGTTGGATATTGTAACACTCATGCGAAAGTACCGGATTGAGCCAAAGAGACTACAATTTGTATATCCTAAGTTAGGGAAGGAGGCAAATACTATCCTAATCGAAGGCATAAAGCAGGGAAATCCAGACTTAAAAATATTACCGCCATTAATTGTCTATAATGAAAAGAATCAATACACAACAGAGTTAAATGAAATACTTTATGGAAAAGACAAACAATCGTGTTAATGCACTGATACGTTTTATTCCTTATGAGAGGAGCATTGTAATGTGGCAACAAAAGAGCTTTGAAACAAGTTATACTTATGGGACTCTTTACTTGGTTCCTACACCAATCGGAAATCTTGAAGACATAACTTTTCGTGCTTTAAATGTATTAAAGGAAGTTTCCGTTATTGCAGCAGAAGATACTAGACATACAAAAAAACTATGTAATTATTTCGACATTGATACTCCAGTTGTAAGCTATCATGAGCATAACAAGGAAGCTAGCGGAGAGAAGTTGATACAGGAGCTACAAGACGGTAAAAGTATTGCGCTTGTAAGTGATGCAGGACTTCCTACAATATCTGATCCCGGGTATGAACTTGTTGTTCAAGCATTGGATGAAAAAATTTATGTTGTGCCTCTACCAGGGGCAAATGCAGCTTTAACTGCCTTAATTGCATCAGGAGTAAAGACACAGCCTTTTTATTTCTACGGATTCTTGGACCGTCAAAAAAAGGAAAAGAAGAGACAACTGCAACAGTTAAAGAAAATTACTGCAACTTTAATCTTTTATGAAGCTCCACATCGCTTGAAGGAGACACTAAAAGTTATTCATGAAGTACTCGGAAATCGTAAAATCTCTGTTTCACGTGAGCTAACGAAGAAGTTTGAGGAGTTTATTCGTGGAGATATGGATGAATTACTAAATTGGGCAAAGGAGGAAAATATAAGAGGGGAATTTTGTTTGATTGTCGAAGGATCAACAGATGAAGAAACTGTAGAGGAAGAGCAGTGGTGGAAAGACTTATCAATAGAAGAACATGTTTCACACTACATAGATACTACTAATAAAAGCGTAAAAGAGGCGATAAAAAAGGTAGCAATTGATAGAAATGTACCTAAGCGAGATGTCTATCAGGAATACCATATAAAATAAATAAAGGGTGTCCAAAGGTCAGACTATATCTAAAGATTGTAATGTCGTCTGACATAGGCTTTGGACACCCTCTATTTATAGTAAACTTAAACAGTTTGTAGGTTGTTTTGTAATTCTTTTAAAATTTGTTCTGCACCTTCACGGCTTAATACAATTTTTCCACCTGCTAAAGTGATGTTTTGTTCAGAAACTTCCCCAGTAATGTGGCAAGTCATGTTTGGCTTATATTTTTTTAAAACGATACGATCGTCATCAACATAAATTTCTAAAGAATCCTTTTCAGCGATTCCTAATGTACGACGTAATTCAATTGGAATAACTACTCGTCCTAATTCATCAACTTTACGAACAATTCCTGTAGATTTCATACTATATTAGTCCCCCCATGTTTTTTTTGTTTATTCTGTGTCTTTTTCGTCAATATTCGACAAATACTTAATGGATATATAATACCAATATTTCCAATAAACGTCAATTGGAAATTTCCTAAAATATATAAAGGTACATTATATTAAATATTCTTAATAGGTTTAATAGCGTTTCCAATGTCGTTATGATGAAAAATTGTTATTCTCATAATAATAATAATAATTATGCATGTAAAATTAATTATAAAGGTTATTCGACAATCATCAACGAATTCGACAAAATTCCTATGTTGGTAATTTTTTCAATTCATAATCTGTTCACAATTTGCTTTTAAGAGTACCTAATTTGTACTTCTTATCTCATGTTAAGGTGCTTTTTTATTTCTAATCGCACAACTATTGCATTACCAAGGGTTTTTAGGTATATTTTTTGGATATAAGAGGAAAAGATGAAGTAATAAAGAATTTATGAAATTTTATAGCTTTAAAAACCAGTTCGTAAGGTCAAATTACTATGTACTAAATGAACAACTTTTTTGTCAAATGCTCGGTTGCCTTATGGACTTTCAGGTTTTTATACTTTTCGGTTGTACATAGAAAGGCGATGAAATTTTTCATGCTGCAAATGAAATGATGTAGTATCATTACTTTGTTTAATAGTTCCATTGCCAAATCCTAGAGGAGGAACATTTATGGTAAACAGTAAAAAAACATTCTATTTAACGACGCCTATTTATTACCCTAGTGGAAAGTTACATATTGGTCATGCCTATACCACTGTCGCAGGTGATGCAATGGCAAGGTATAAACGACTACGTGGATATGATGTGATGTATTTAACAGGGACTGATGAACATGGTCAAAAGATACAAAGAAAGGCAGAAGAAAAAGGGGTAACACCTCAACAATATGTAGATGAAATTGTGTCAGGAATACAAAAACTTTGGGGTAAAATGAATATCTCTTATAATGACTTTATCCGTACAACAGAGGAACGTCATAAGCAGGTAGTTGAAAAAATCTTTAAGCAATTAGTAGACCAAGGTGATATCTATTTAGATCAATATGAAGGTTGGTACTCAGTTCCAGATGAAACCTACTATACTGAGTTACAGTTAGTTGAGCCAATCATTGAAAATGGAAAGGTTGTTGGAGGAAAGAGCCCTGATAGTGGGCATCCTGTCGAATTAGTAAAAGAAGAATCTTACTTCTTTAGAATGAGTAAATACGCAGATAGACTTCTAAAATACTATGAGGAAAACCCGGAATTCATACAGCCTGAGTCACGAAAGAATGAAATGATCAATAACTTTATTAAACCAGGACTCGAAGACCTAGCTGTATCTAGGACCACATTTGATTGGGGTGTGAAGGTACCTGGTGATCCAAAACATGTTATTTATGTATGGATTGATGCTTTGTCTAACTACATAACAGCTCTAGGTTATGGAAGTCAGAATGATTCAGCATATCAAAAGTATTGGCCTGCTGATGTTCATTTAGTGGGTAAGGAGATTGTTCGCTTTCATACGATTTATTGGCCAATCATGTTAATGGCATTAGATTTACCCCTACCTAAGAAGGTATTTGCCCATGGATGGCTTTTAATGAAAGATGGAAAAATGTCGAAATCGAAAGGAAATGTGGTTGACCCTGATTCCTTAATTGACCGTTATGGTCTTGATGCATTACGCTATTATCTTCTACGTGAAGTGCCATTTGGTTCTGATGGAGTATTCACACCAGAGAGTTTTGTTGAACGCATTAATTTTGATTTAGCTAATGATTTGGGGAATTTATTGAATCGTACAATTGCAATGGTTCAAAAATACTTTGATGGAGTTATTCCTAGCTATCAAGGTTCTAAGACAGCATTTGATGAACTATTGGTAGATCAAGCTAAAGCATCACGTGAAAAATATGAAACTGCAATGGAAAATCTTGAATTTTCTGTTGCTCTAACGGCACTTTGGCAATTTATAAGTCGAACAAATAAATACATTGATGAAACGCAACCATGGGTATTAGCTAAGGATGAAGAAAAGAGAGACGAACTTGCCTCTGTTATGTCGCATTTGGCAGAAGCATTACGTCATGTAGCGATTTTACTCCAACCATTCTTAACGTCTACACCAACTAAAATATTTGAACAATTAGGTTTTACTAAAGAGGCAGATAAATCATGGGAGAGCTTAGATGACTTTGGAATTAAAACTGAAGGGATTTCTGTTATAAAAGGCAATCCTATCTTCCCAAGGTTAGAAATAGAGGATGAAGTTACTTATATTAAAGGTCTTATGCAAGGCCCAGCAAAACAAGAAGAAGTGGTAGAAGTCATTAAACCAGAAGAAACTAACGAGATTTCAATTGATGACTTTATGAAGGTCGAACTTAGAGTTGCGGAAGTGGTCCATTGCGAACCTGTAAAAAAGGCGGATAAGCTCTTGAAGCTTCAGCTTGATTTGGGATATGAGAAACGTCAAGTGGTATCAGGAATTGCTAAGTTTTACTTGCCAGAAGAGTTAATCGGTAAAAAGGTAATTTGTGTAACAAATCTTAAACCTGTAAAATTACGAGGAGAACTGTCTGAAGGAATGATTTTAGCAGGTAGTGTTGATGGAAAATTGTCTGTTGCTTCAATTGATCAGAGCCTTCCAAATGGTGCAAAAGTAAAATAAAAGTATATAAATAGGGACAGAGTAATCTGTCCCTATTTCCTTAGAAATTTAGTATAAATGGTCTATTGTTAATATTATGTATTGGTATAAAATTTAGATACAAGAGTAGGAGTGTTTATTGTAATGTTATTTGATACACATGCTCACTTGAATGCAGCTCAGTATGATGAGGATGTAAAAGAGGTAATAGATAGAGCTAAGCAAGAGAAAGTAGAAAAGATTGTTGTGGTTGGATTTGATCGAGAAACGATTACTAGAGGAATAGAGCTTGCTGAAGAATATGACTTCATATATGCATCAGTAGGCTGGCACCCAGTAGATGCAATTGATATGACAGATAAAGAACTATCATGGATAGAAGAATTAGCTTCGCATCCTAAAGTGGTAGCATTAGGTGAGATGGGTCTTGATTACTATTGGGATAAATCACCCAAGGAGATTCAAAAGGAAGTATTTCGAAAGCAGATAGCTTTAGCTAAGAAGGTTAAACTACCAATCATTATCCACAACCGTGATGCTACCGCAGACATAGTAGAAATCCTAAAAGAGGAGAATGCTAGGGAAGTTGGCGGCATTATGCATTGTTTTACGGGAAGTGCAGAAGTGGCGAAAGAATGTATGGATATGAATTTTTATATTTCATTTGGCGGTCCTGTAACCTTTAAAAATGCAAAAAAGCCAAAGGAAGTAGTGAAGGAGATCCCAATTGACCGTTTACTAATTGAGACTGATTGCCCGTATTTAACACCACATCCATTTAGAGGGAAAAGAAATGAACCAAGCTATGTGAAGTATGTTGCCGAGCAAATTGCCGAATTAAGAGGGATGGAATATGACGAATTAGCTGAGAAAACTTTCGACAATGCCAAACGAATTTTCGGCATAATTTGATAAAAATATTTGTCAATTTATGGAGGGGTTTGTCCATTTTCTATGGATTTGAAAGAGTTCTACAAAACTCCTCCAACTCATATATATCTTTTGTCGACAAGTTGTTCTTCCCTTTTCAATTCTGATTTAGGATAATATGGACTATGGTTCGGGTCAAAGTGGTAGGGGTTGACAGCAGAGAAGATAGTTTATATAATCTCTCCGAGAGAAGGAGGCGTTTTCCATCGTGTTACAAAACATGAAAATGCTGTTTTCTTATTCAGCAAATAAAAAGAGATTTATTATTTTGTTTAGTAGTTTCATAACTTTGCTATTAGCAGGTACTGGATATGGTACATATGAGATTACCAAGGAAACAGTTACATTAACGTTTGAAGGTAAAGAACACGTAATTAAGACACACGCCAACACTGTAGCAGAAATTCTAGCAGAATTTGAGATTGATGTTCGTGAAGAGGATTATCTATCGCATCAAGTTGATACACCAATAACGGATAATATGCAGATTGAGTGGGAAGCTGCAAAACCAGTAGAACTTGTAATAGATGAGGATAAAATGGAAGTGTGGACCATCGAGGATAAGGTAAAAGATTTGTTGGCAGATAAGAAGATTGAACTTACTGAGCATGATCAAATTAACCCCGGACTCGATACTGAAATAACAAGTGAGATGACAATTAAAGTTGATAAGGCATTCGAGCTGACATTGGATGTTGGTGGAGAGAAGCAACAGGTATGGTCAACTTCGACTACTGTCGCTGACTTTTTAAAGGACCAGGAAATCACATTAGCAAAATTGGATCGAGTAGAACCAGCTAAAGATGAATTGATCGAGGAAGATAGTGTAGTGAAAGTTACACGAGTAGAAAAAGTCACCGATGTGGTGGAAGAACCGATTTCGTATGCAGTTGTTACGAAAAAAGATAATTCACTTGAAAAAGGTAAAGAAAAGATTGTTAGTGCAGGGAAGGAAGGGACACTTGCCAAGCACTATGAAGTAGTGTTAGAGAATGGTAAAGAAGTCTCAAGGGAATTAATTAAATCAGAAACACTGAAAAAAAGTACTGATCGTGTAGTAGCAGTAGGAACCAAAGTGATTCCTAAACAAGTATCACGTAGTAACACTCCGACTGGTGGCGGGAAAGAACTAGTTGTGTCTTCCACAGCCTATACAGCATCTTGTAGTGGTTGCTCCGGGATAACTAAAACAGGAATTAACTTAAAGGCAAACCCGAACCTGAAAGTCATTGCTGTTGACCCTAGTGTAATTCCATTAGGTAAAAAGGTATATGTAGAAGGGTATGGTTATGCAATTGCTGGTGATACCGGCTCTGCAATTAAAGGTAATAAGATTGATGTGTTTTTCCCAGATAAATCAACTGCTTATCGTTGGGGACGAAAAACTGTAAAAATTAGAGTGCTAGATTAATACATGTAGCAGGGGATATTTTTATCCGCTGCTTTTTTAAGTTATAATTAAGTAGAAATATTTAGATAGAAGCATTTTGTATAACATTTGGTTACTTTTACATAAAGTATTTTTATAGTCATTCAACAGATTTGTCACATATAGGTGTTGTATGACTTTTACACTAATATAGACGATTGGAACTTGGAAAAAGTTTCATATACCGGAGGAAAAAATGAAAATTAAAGAAATAATTGTAGTTGAAGGGAAAGATGATACGGTTGCAATTAAGCGGGCAGTCGATGCTGATACAATCGAAACAAATGGTTCAGCGGTAAATAAAGAGACGATTGAAAAGGTAAGATTGGCTCAAAAGGTAAGGGGTGTTATTATTTTCACTGACCCTGATTTTCCTGGAGAACGGATAAGAAAAATTGTTGCTGAAGCTGTACCAGGGTGTAAGCATGCATTTTTAGAAAAGAAAGACGCTATTGCAAAATCTGGGAAGGGTCTTGGCGTTGAACATGCTTCTTCTTCAGCCATACGTTCAGCACTTGAGAATGTTAAACAAGAAATGACTGTTTTTGAAGGAGAGATTGACTTTCAGGATTTAGTAGATGTGGGTCTAATTGGAGGGTCATTTGCAAAAGAGCGCAGAGAAAAGCTAGGGAAACTCTTGAAAATTGGGTATACTAATGGGAAACAGTTACATAAAAGACTACTTATGTTTCAAATTTCGAAACGTGAATTTGCGGAGGCTGTTGATAAAGTATTACAGGGGGAGTTAGCAGGTGAATAAAGATATAGCAACACCACTAAGAACAAAGGCAATCTTAGAGAAATATGGATTTTCCTTCAAAAAAAGCTTAGGACAGAATTTTTTAATTGACACAAATATTTTACACCGAATCGTTGATCATGCAAATATTACAGAGTCCTCGGGGGCCATTGAGATTGGACCAGGGATAGGTGCACTAACAGAACAATTGGCAAAACGCGCTAAAAAGGTTGTAGCGTTTGAAATTGATCAACGACTTCTTCCGATACTAGGTGAGACTTTATCGCCATATGGTAATGTTAAAATAGTCCATAGCGATGTTTTAAAGGCAGATGTAAATAAAGTTATCGTAGAGGAAATGCAGGGAATTGACGAAATTATGGTTGTTGCTAACCTTCCTTACTACGTAACGACTCCCATTATTATGAAGCTACTTACTGAAAATTTGGCAATACGTGGAATCGTTGTTATGTTACAAAAAGAGGTAGCAGACCGAATATCAGCTAAGCCGGGCTCAAAGGATTATGGATCGTTATCTATAGCGATACAATATTACACAACAGCAGAAGTAGTAATGACTGTACCAAAGACAGTATTTGTACCCCAACCAAATGTAGAATCAGCGGTAATACGTCTAATGAAAAGAGAACGACCCATTGTTCAAGTAAAGGATGAAGGATTCTTCTTTGATGTTGTTAGAGGATCTTTTTCACAAAGACGAAAGACTATTTTGAACAATTTGATGAGTAGTTTAGAAAATGGAAAAGAGAATAAATTGTTGATCGAGGAAAGTTTAAACGATTCAGAAATTGACCCAAGGCGAAGAGGAGAAACACTCTCGATTGAGGAGTTTGCTCGCCTTAGTGATGAATTACATCGTAGGTTTAAAGGAGGAAGTAGTGACTAAGTGAGAGTCACTATTTTTTTTGTCTAGCTTAAGCGTCAAGCCCACAATTCAAAAGACAATCCGCTAAGAAGGGAAAAGAGGACCTAATCGCAACAGGTTATCGGGCCATATGTTAATGTGCTCTTCCTCATAGAAGAATCGAAGAAGCATCGTTTAGCTCTTCGCAATTCTGCATGAAAGCTAATACATGATGCTTTCATACAGTTGCTTACCTGAACAGGTCACTTGCGAATTTCAAGCGGCTCTTCACCAATTTCAATCCAGGTGCATAGGCTAAGTAAGGAAAAAATTGTTGATTATTAAGGCTGTATTCTCAAATTGTTGTTATAAAAAGGATCTAGAGAATATAGGGTTCCATTTTCCTGTTTTTAGGATTAAGTAACAACAGTTTATTAAGCCGATACTAACCACCGCTATGGAGTGAAGAGTATGGAGGTAAAAGTTGGGGATATTGTAGCACGTAAATCGTATAAAGGTGATTTACTTTTTCGTGTAATAGATGTGAAGCATATTTCAGATAATAACGAAGGAAAAATTGCAATTCTTTATGGAGAAGATGTTAGATTAATCGCGGATGCACCGTATGAAGACTTGTTCTTGATTGATGAAAGAGAAAAGAAAGCTAGGAGACTGCGGGAGGATCAAATCATTGAAAATTCTTTTCGACTTTTGCGACAAGACTATACTTTAATTAGAGAGAAAAGTGAATATCATGCAACAGGTGGATATAGTAATGACCATGATTATTTTCAGATTCCTGGCCGTGTCCTTCATATTGATGGTGATCCCATATATTTAAAAAAGTGCCTTGCTCTTTATGAAAAAATTGGTGTGCCAGTTTACGGTGTTCATTGTAATGAAAAGGAAATGCCTGAAAAGGTCTCAGGTCTACTAGACCGTTACCGACCTGATATTTTAGTTATTACAGGACACGATGCATATTCAAAATCAAAGGGAAAAATGTCGGAAATAAAGGCATATCGACATTCTTTTCATTTTGTACAAACGGTTCGACAGGCACGAAAAAAGGTACCAAATCTAGACCAACTTGTTATCTTTGCAGGGGCCTGTCAGTCACATTTTGAATCATTAATACGTGCGGGCGCAAACTTTGCAAGTTCTCCATCAAGAGTTAATATTCATGCGCTTGATCCGGTATATATTGTTGCGAAAATTAGTTTTACACCGTTTATAGAGCGTATAAATGTCTGGGATGTCCTTCGTAATACTCTTACGGGAGAAAAGGGATTAGGAGGAATTGAAACTAGGGGATTTTTACGTACGGGGATGCCGTACCGACGGAATACCGATGACTTGGGATAAAGCTTAGATTCGTGTCAGGCACCAGGCTTCAATCTAACTACAAGTGTAATTTGTTGTGCCTGGTACCTAATTTTTAAATAACTTCATATTATTAACTTCCCTCTATAAATGTTGATTTATCAACGGTTTGACCCGTTGGTGGGGTGCCAAAAAAATATTTTTCGACACGATTCCTAACAATATTTTAATATTATGTGAAACTATTCCAATTCATGGGTAC
>Ga0182742_1002439_pt1 | contig 20553 bp, 17 predicted proteins | sample eDN5th37CBELigMG_FD_128880 | JGI IMG/M metagenome (GOLD analysis project Ga0182742, IMG submission 128880) | Enriched Miracle-Growth compost microbial communities from Emeryville, California, USA - eDNA 5th pass 37_C BE-Lig MG (version 2)... ... | reverse complement strand
TGGTACTCGAACCAAGGAAAGAGGGCCGCGCTGGTAGAAGACGGTGGCGCTGGTAGCGGCGGGCCGGGCGCGGGCTATGCGGCAGCCGGACCCGTGACCGCGCGGCGTGCTGGGCAGCGCTTGCCCAGGCGGACGTCGGAGGATCCAAGGCGGAAGCGAGGTCCAGACGGAAGTCAGGGCAAGACGGAAGTCAGCGCAAGACGGAAGTCAGGGCAAGACGGAAGTCAGAGGGCTGCGGCGGCGGTCAGGGGGAGGGTGGAGGCGGTGGGGCGCCAGCTGGGGCGCTGCTGGGCGTCCTGCTCAAGCTGCTGGCGACGGTAGTTCCGAGGCGAAACGCCGAAGCGCTCCCGGAAGCTTCGCGTGAAATGCGGTGCGCTGTTGAAGCCCCAGGCGAACGCAATCTCCGCAATCGAGTGGCCGCGCCACTGCGCGTCCGCCATCTGCCGCGCACATTCCTCGAGCCTCCTTCGCAGGATGTAGGCCGAAACCGTCTCGCTGCTGCTCGAAAAAATCATGCGCAGGTAACGCGAGGAGAGCTTCAGCCGGTTCGCGATCGAGCAGGGGCTCAGATCCGGATCTCGCAGATGCTGCTCGATGTACAGCTTCACCTTCGCATGCCGCCCGCTCACGACCGAAGAAGTAGGCGTGGCGAGCGACTCGAACGCAATCGCGTACGACGTCGCGATGAGATCGAGCAGATGCCGCGCCACGCGGTTCTGAAATTCCGCGGACAGGCCTGACTCCAAATGCGTGCACAGGCTCGTGGCCGCAGCGGCCACTGTCGCGGTGAGTCCCTCGTTCGACTGCAAATGCCGGCCGCAGAAGTACTCCGGTGAGGGCAGGTGCTCTTTCAGGATGCTCGCCGGCACACGAAGCATCAGGATTTCAGAGGCGTCTCCGAGACGATAGGAATGCGGGGCGTAACTGTCGCAGAGAGTGATGTCGCCCTCGCGAAGCGCGCACTCATGCCCGTAATGCGCGAACAGCCCTTCGCCGCGCATTTGCAGGATGAACGTGAAGGTACGGCCAAGCGCGTGCCCGATGTGTCGCGGCGTGCGAGCGATGGAGCTGCGGCCGCAGGAGATGCGTGCAATGCGTACCGGGCCAAGATTTCCGAGGCGAAGCTCTGCGTCGAAACGCTCCTGGTCGGCGGGCGTGATTTCCGCCTTTTCCAGACGGGATGAGTAGAGCTCGTTCCAGGCGATGGTTTTTGTTCGACCCGGCAGGGTCGACGCCTTGTAGTTTTCCACTGGCCCTTCCCCCTTGAGACCGTCCTATATCCTATAGGATCTGGGACGTGGGTTGTCAACGCTGTATGGAAGAGGCCCTCAATCGCCGGGCGGCTCAAGAGGAAGAAAAGGGCAGCGTTTCCGCTGAGTAAACCGTGCTGAGCTGCCGGGCGGCTTCAGAAGAGGAAGGCGAGCCGGCAATCGAAGGAGCGCGTCGGGTCAGGCCCGGGCCTAAGGGTTGAGGCGCGGGCGTAGAAGGTCAGGCCCGGGCGTAGGGGACCATGCGCTTGTAGGAGCGCTCGATATGCACGCGCATCGCTGCTTCGGCCTTCGCCGGATTACGCCGCGTGAGGGCCTCGATGATCTTCGCGTGCTCCACGTACGCCTCTTTCGTCACTTCACTGTGAAACCGCAGGCGGAAGATGTGCAGGTGTGAGTGCAACCGGGCCAGGGAGTCCTGGATCAGCCGGTTGCCGCTGCCGAGCGCGATCAGGTCGTGGAGCTCCGAGTCCTGATCCGCGAACCGATCGTATGAAGTGCGCGACTCGCCCGGCTCCATGCTTTGCGCCAGCGCGCAGAGCTTCTGCAGGTCCGCATCGCTCATGCGCTCGGCTGCGCACTTCGCCGCATACGGCTCGACCAGCAGTCGCACTTCGTACAGCTCTTCGATCTGTTTCCGGTTCAACTGCGGGGCGCTGCAGTAGCCGACGAAATGCCGCTTGGTCACCAGCCCCTTTGCTTCGAGCATGCTCAGCGCTTCGCGGATCGGCGTCTGCGACACCCCGAGCTCGCGCACGAGGCTCTCGATGGAGATGCGCGTATCCGGCGGAATCCGCAACGACATGATGTCCGCGCGGATGATGTCAAACACCTCTTCGACGAAGCCCTGGGATCGCTTGAGCTTGCGCGCACCGCCCTTCGCGAGGTTCGATTCGTTTGCCGGCATCGGCGGAGGATCCTGGTGATCGGTCGTGAGCCGACCTTGTTCCGCGCGATGATAATACGCTTCGATGGACCCCGCGCCCGTCACCTTGCGCGAGCGGCCATTGCCGGCAAGGTTGTGCCGCCGCAGGCAAGTTTTTGAGCCGTTCGGGCACTACCTTTCGTCCCTCAGCCCAGCCCGCAAAGTCCGCACGAGGGCAGGTCAGCGATACAACTGCAGCGGATTCTCCGAAAGGATGCGCGCGCGGGTCGCCTCGTCCGGAACCCATTCGGCGAAGAGATCCAGCAGCTCGCCGTCGTTCGGCATGAGACGCCCGTTCATCTGGACGTGCGGCCAATCCGATCCCCACACGAGTCGCTCGGGCGCGTGCTTCACGAGCGCCTTCGCGAAGGGAGTGATCTCCGCATAGGGAAAATCACCATCCGAGCAGCGCATGGGCCCGGACATCTTCAGCCACGTGCGGCCGGTTTCAAGCATGCGAAGGGTGGTGCGAAAGGCGGGCTGGTCGATGCCGAGCCGCGGATCGAAGGCGCTGAAGTGATCCAGCACGATCGGGTTCGGAAGCGCGAGCAACTGGTCCGCCACATCCACGAGCATGCCGCGCACGAGACTCTGGTACTGCACGTGCCAGCCGGCTTCGTGGACGAGCTTCGCGATCTTCGGGTTGATCGTGGGCAGGTGCGTCCACTCGTGTCCCGGGGGGCCTGCGAAGAACCGCACGCCGCGGACGCCGAGCTTGTCGAGGCGCGCGACCTCGTCGGCCCTGAGATCCTCGCGCGCGAGGATGATCCCGCGGAAGTGCTCGCCGAACCGCTCCAGCACGGATTGCAGATGCCGATAGTTCGCGCCGTAGCCGCCGGCGCTCACGATCACCGCGCGTTTGAGCCCGAGCACCTTCTGCATGCGAAGATAGTCCTCGGGCAACGCGTCGTCCGAGACATACGGACTCGACGCGTCGAACGGGAAATCGCGAAGCGGACCGAAGAGGTGGATGTGACAATCCCATGCCATCTCCGGCACGGCGAATTTCGGCGCGCGGGGATTGGGATCGGGTGGCTGATTGTGAAGGCCGCGGTGCTGCGTTGTCGGCTGCGACATGGGCTGCAAACGTAGTGCGCGGCTTCTCGGGAAGCTTGCCTGAGAAGGCAAGGAGCGTTGCCATTTTGAGCAAGACAGGCGCGGCGGGCACGCCTAACTTCGGATGGATTTGCAAAGCGAGCTGGACGATGAGCGCACCGGTTTTTCTGGTCACGGGCGGAAGCAGGGGCATTGGCGAGGCGATTGCGGTCGCCGCGGCCCGCGACGGTTTTCAGGTGCTGCTCACTTACGTGCAGAACGAAAGCCGTGCGGCGGCCGTCGTGGACCGCATCAAGTCGGCGGGCGGCCAGGCGATCGCCATGCACGCGGACACTGGCGATGAAGGCGCAATTCGCGATGTGTTCGCTGCTGCCGATCGCATGGGTCGACTCGCAGTGATGGTCTACAACAGCGGCGTCACGGGCCCGCATTCAGCGCTTGCGGAAGCCGCGACGGAGAACATCGATCGCGTGCTCGACGTGAACCTGCGCGGTGCGATCCTCTGCTCGCGTGAAGCGGTACGCCGCATGTCCACGCGCCTTGGCGGCAAGGGCGGCGCAATCGTTCTGATTTCCTCGCGAGCGGCGCTTTACGGATCGCCCAGCGAATTCGTCTGGTACGCGGCGTCGAAGGGCGGGATGGATAGCCTCACCATCGGGCTTGCGCGCGAAGTCGCAACGGAAGGGATCCGGGTCAACGCGGTATCGCCGGGACCCATCATCACGGAGATGCATCGCCCGGGGAAACTTGAAGTCGGTGCCAAGCGCGCGCCGATGCAGAGGGCGGGAACACCGGAAGAGGTGGCTTCGACCGTGATGTTCCTCGCTTCGGATGCGGCGTCGTATGTCACCGGGGCCAATCTCGTGGTCGCCGGAGGACTCTGAGGGCACTCACATGCTCGGCATTTCGCAGGGAAGACTCTCGTTCCGCGCGCTTGCGTTAATTGCCAGCGCGCTGCTTGTGCCCTGCTTGTTGCAGGCATCGGAGTCTGGGGATCAAGCCAGTGCACGCCTGGATCGCCTCGAAACCGGGATACAGGCCCAGGAAGCGATCCGTTCCGTGAAACGGCTGCAGAACAGTTATGCCCACTATCTTCAGTCGGGCCTTTGGGCCGACACCGCGGATCTCTTTACGGACGACGCGGTCGGAGAGTTTCCTGGCGGAACGGTCGTCGTCGGCAAGGACGGGCTGCGAAAACATTTCATGGAACAGTCGGGCCGCAAGTCCGCCGGCCTGGCACAGGGGCAGTTGAACCTGCACCTCATCATGCAGCCGATCGTCACGTTGGGTGCGGACGGCAAGACCGCGAAAGGCACGTGGCACGAAGTCGTGATGCACGGGAAGTTCGGCGAGTCGGCGGGCTGGCGCGGCGGCGTGTACGAGAATGAGTACGCGCTGGATGATGGCGTATGGAAGATCAGCAAGCTGCGTTATTTCGAGCAGTACGCGGGCGCGTACGACGACTACGGGCACAAGGCCCCGCCGAAGTGGAACATTCCCTATCACTTCGACGCCAGGCATGTCGGCGTGACGATTCCGGAAAGCGCGCTCCGTACGCCGGCCTTGCCGCTGTCCGCTTCGCCGCGGTCGAGCGCCAATCCCCAAGCGGATCGTCTGCGGGCGCTCGCGCGTCGGGTGGTCGCCCTTCAGGACGAGACGAGCGTGCAGAACCTCCAGCATAGCTACGGCTATTACCTGGATCGAAAGCTGTGGGACGACATCGCGGATCTCTTCGCCGATGACGGCACGCTGGAAATCGCCCAGCGCGGCGTGTACGTCGGCCGGGAGCGCATCCGCAAGGCGCTCGAGGTGTTCTTCGGCCCGCATCCCCTGCGCAAAGGGGAGCTGTTCGATCACATCAACGTCGGAACCGTCGTAACCATTTCAGCGGATGGCACCAGTGCGCGAGCACGCACGACCCAGCTCAGCCAGCTCGGAGTGAACGGCGAATGGGCGAAGTGGGAGGCCGGGACGTACGAGAACGAATTCGTGAAGGACGGCGGTGTCTGGAAGATCAAGGCGATTCGCTATTACCCGATCTTCGTCACGGACTACGACCTCGGTTGGGCGCGCGATGCGCAGCCGGCAGCGGGCGCGAGCAAGGAGTTACCTCCGGATCGCGCATCGCCTCGCTTCGAGAGCTACCCGGCGGTGAACTACGTCGCCTTTCACTTCGTGCACCCGGTAACGGGCCGCGCGGTTCGTTATCCCTCCGGGCGGCGAACGAACGTCGAGGTGTTGAAGCCGGGGAAACGCGATCCGAATTCGGACGCCGCTTCCACTCCGTACAACGAGAAGCTGGACGACGTGGAGCGCAGACTCGATGCCGCCATCGCAGTCGATGCCGTGGAGAACCTCAACAGCTCGTACGGCTATTACATCGATGAATCCGCGTGGGACAACATGGCGGATACGTTCGCGAGCACCGGATCGAAGGAGATCACCGGCGCGGGCGTGTATGTGGGGCCGGAGCGCGTCCGCAAGATCCTGAATCTCAGGGGGCCGCGCGGCGGGCGCACGCCGAACTTCTACACCATTCACCAGCTCACGCAGCCCGTCATCCACATCTCGCCGGACGGGAACAGCGCGAACGCGCGGTTGCGCCTGTATCAGATGGGAGGCAACGCGGACGGCACCAGCGGCTCATGGATCGGCGGCATCTACGAGAACACGGCCGTGAAAGAGAACGGCGAGTGGAAGTTCGGCCGGCAGGACCTGCACCACAGCTTCAATGCCTCGTATCGCAACGGGTGGGCTCGGGTCGGGGCGGTTGCCACGCCGCTGCCCGGCAAGCAGAAGAGCGATCGCGACATCCGCGGTGGCGGGATCACGCAGGGCCTGGGCGGCGCGGCTTCTGGACCGCGCCTCGCCACCGAGTTTCCGCCGGACCGCCCGATCCGGGCACGGCAGTACTCGTTTCCTGAAATCAGCGAACCGGCGTTCCACTATCGCAACCCGGTGAGCGGCCGCATGCCCGCCGAGTTTCTCCCGTAACATCCGCTTGCGATCCGCGCGCAGGTCGCCGGTCGATGGGGGCGACGGACCACGTCGCGCTGCAGGGGGGAGCTTCGTCGCTTCCAAGCCGGGGCGGAAGTACGGGGTTGTTCGTGCGCTTACGCGCAGTACGAGCAACGGCCTCGATCTACTTCGCCGCGCCTGTATTGGCATACAGGGGTGGCTGCATACATATATATGGGCGTCGCGGCCCGCGTCGGCGAGGGTTCAGAGAAGGTCGGCGTACCGGCCGAGCTGGCCTTCGAAGTGACGCGCGTGATCGGGCAGCGCGGAGACGAACTGAAAGTCCGCGAAGTCGAAACCCGGCCCGACGTTGCATCCCACCAGCGACCATTCACCGGTGCTGCGCGCAGCTTGCCAGACCCCTGCGGGAACGATGCCGACCGGTTGCCGGGCATCCGAAGGAGGTGCGAGCAGCTGGCGCTCGACTGCCCGACTCTCGGGCGAGTAGGTGAGAAGCTCGAGCGGAGCCCCCGCGTAGAAGTGCCAGATCTCGTCGGAAGCGACGACGTGCCAGCGGCTCAGCTGCCGCTGTTCGAGAAGGTAGTAAATGGTCGTCAGCGCGGAGCGCTCGCCACGCGATGTGGCGATCCGCTCAGCGGAACGATGGATTTCGCGATACCACCCGCCCTCCGGATGCGGCCTGAGCCCAAGCCGCTCCACGAGTGCCGACGCCGGCTCCTGGTTCGTTGTCATCGAATCTCACACGATGTTTGAGGACTCGGTCCTCAGCTCCGTCTCACGTAGTTGTGAACGACGGTGAGGGGGCCGCTCTTTGACGCACAACCTTAGCATCCTGATAGCGGACGATCATCCAATGGTCCGGCGCGCGCTGCGCGAAGCGGTGACGGATACGCTGGGCGAGAGCGTGCAGGTGGAGGAAGCGGGCTCGGTTGCGGAGGCACGTAACGTGCTCGGCCGATTGCCCGTCGATCTTCTGATGCTCGATCTCAACATGCCCGGAATGGACGGCATGCTGGGGCTCAACGCGCTGCGCGTCGAGTTTCCGGCTGTTCCGATCCTCGTGGTCTCGGGCATCGATGACCCGATTATTGTGCGCAAGACGATGGAACTCGGCGCGTCCGGCTTCCTGCCCAAGTCCGTACCGTTCGCAACGATCGGCGAAGCGCTGCGTGCGCTGCTCGCCGGCGACTTGTGGTTTCCGCAAGGGCTCGCCGAGAGCGCGGAGCCGGCTGACGACGACGAGTTCGCTGCGCGCGTGGCGGAGTTCACTCCCCAGCAGCATCGGGTGTTCATGTTGCTCGCGCAGGGCAAGCTCAACAAGGAGATCGGGTTCGAGCTGGCGGTGACCGAAGCCACCGTGAAGACGCACGTCTCGCGCATCCTCAGCAAGCTGGGCGTTCAGAGCCGCACGCAGGCTGCGCTCGTTGCCCAGCGCCTCGGGAAGTCAGCGCTGCTTCGCGAACAGACGCGCTGACGGCCGGCGGCGTGCTGCGGGTGGGTAGCAGCACGCCCGCGTTGAGGTCGAACCGTTGGCGGCGGATGTGCTGTCAGCGATGCTTGCCGGGGCACGCGCTGCCTGTGCTGCGCCGTCGACCGGCGAGCTGTGTAGTCGGGCGAGCTGTGTAAGTCGGGCGAGCTGTGTAGGTCGCGTTAACGCGGGAGGGGCTGCGGGGCCTGCGGGTCCGGGTCGGCGGTGGCCGGCGCCGTCGGGTCTGTGGTCAATGGGTCCCTCGTCAGCGTGGCTTCCCTGCGGGCCGGGACCTTCGATGGCAGCGTCGCTGCCATCTGCTGATGCTTCTGAATCGTTGGCAGAGTCTTCTTCGCATACGCCACCAGGCCCTTGTCCTGGAGCGCCGCTGCGTCGGTGTAAAGCATCACGGCCTTTTCGTGAGCTTCCATCATCTGTTTGCCATACTCCGCATCGAACTCGCTGGGCGGCTTGGTGCCCAGGCGGTGCATGATCGTCGAGTGTTCGTCGTCGAGCTCCGTGGAGACCGTGAGGTTCCGGGACTTCGCGAGCGTCGTGAGCTCCGCGCGGGCCTTTTCGTGATCCTTCACCATCTGTGCCGCGAACTGCTTCACCGCCGGGTCCGAGGAACGGCGCTCGGCGAGCTTGCCCATCTCGACTTCCGCGAGGCTGCTTTGCGTCGCCTTCGTCACGAAATGCTGTTCCGGAGACAACCCTTCCGTCGAAGTGCTTTCCTCCGCCGCCAGAGCGCCGGAGGAGAACAGGCAAAGGGTCATGACGACGAAGCTGCGTTTCATCTCGGATCATCCTCGGGGCGTTTGCATCCCAGGCCGCTGTGCGAAGTTGTCCTCTCCAAAACTGGCGTGGCGCCTTCGGGTTCCGCATGAGCACGCTGGGCATCCCTCTGGCACCGAGAATTCGGATGTATCCGTCCGACGCGCAGCCGCCGGCGGTCGGGGAGGGGTGGCTTTGCCTTCCTCAGCTGCGCAACGAGGAAACCGCTGGCGCCGTGTTCGGGGACGGCTCCCATCCCACCACGCGGCTGTGCGCCGGAGCGCTTGATCTGCTGTGCCGTCAGTTACGGCCAGCGTCGGTGCTCGATGTGGGAACGGGCACTGGCGTCCTCGCCCGCATCGCTCGCGCCCGAGGTGCGCAGTTCGTCGTGGGTACCGATATCGATCCGCTGGCGCTCGCTTGCGCGGAAGCGCATTCAGCGCTCGATGCGCACGAGGTGCGTATCCATTTCAGCTCGGAGCCACCGGACCGGTGGGGTGCGGCTTTCGAGCTGGTGGCTGCGAACATTCTGGAAGGACCGTTGAGCGACCTCGCGCCGGCGCTAGTCCGTGCCCTGCGGCCCGGCGGCACGCTAATCCTCAGCGGCTTCACGCGGCCACAAGTGCCGGCGCTTCGAGTGTTGTACGAGCGGAAGGGCGTTGTGTTCGCCGGCAGTGCCTACCTCGAAGACTGGGCGCTCCTGCGCTTCCAGTGCGCACCAGTACAATGCGCTTGTTAGCTTTTACCGGTGCTCGTCGACTCGCGTCGCGTGCCGCATTCGCTACGCACGGCTACTTCACCCCCGTCAGCCTTTTCCCTGTGCGGCTCGCTGCGCGCCCGCGCGCACTCTCTTCTCTGAGCCGCCCGGCGATTGAGGGCCTCTTCGCTACTCAAGGACAACGCGAAGAACGTTCGCCCCCGCGCGCAGCGCCCCACGAACATTCGCGATCGGCACCAGCGCAGCCCCCGCCCGGTGAGCGTTGTGCCCGCGCGCGAAATCGAGCGACTTCCCATTGAGCTCGACCGATTGCACCCCGCAGCCACGACTACCGACGCGATACTGCAATTCCACCTGATGTCCCAGCAGCGTCGCCTGCGCGCGCAACCCGTCCAGCTCATGCGGAATCACAGGGTCCACACGGAGCGCGCGAGCTTCCACGCTCATCCCCAGAAATCTTCTTACGATGAGCCCGAGCGCAATGCCAGCGCCGCTTGAGTACACGCGCCATCCACCGTCCAGCGGGATGGTGCCAGCCGCCACGCGACCATATTCCGCACTGGCCTGGTAGCGATCCGCGAACGCCGCATCCGAGCTGGAGTAGTAACAGTTTGCCTGCCGGAGAGTCGCGCCTGGAACGACGGACCGGATCCCAATGGGGTTGGCCTGGCAGAGCGCGCGAAAGAACCGTTCCGCCTCGCCCATGTGCGCCAGCGCCTGCGCGAAACGAAGATGCGCGTGCATGTACATCAAGCCGATCTCGCGACCGAAAAAGGTCGCGCTCTCCGCACGCTGGAAGAACCGCTGCGGGCCACCGTGATAGGGCAGCGGCCGGTCGAAGAGCCGGACTCCGTCCGGACCCGTCAGGTGAGCCTCGATTACGCGCAGATGCTCGCGCGCCTGTTCGGGCGTGAACATGTCTTCGAGAATGGCATGGATCATCGCCAGCGCGCTGTGCTTCACACCCGTGGTGTTGTCCGTCGGGTGCAGCAGGTACTGGATGCGGCCATCAGCTTCGAAGAGCGCGTATCCCGCCAGCTCTCCGTCGACGATCAGAAGACGCTGGAAATCCCGAAGCACGGCGTTCGCTTCGCTTTCGAGCGAAACCGCCTCGCCCGTCTGCCCGATGCTGCGAAATGCATGAGCGAGCGTAGTCAGCGTCTGGAAGTGAAGTGTGACGGTCCAGGCGCTGCACATCCGTTCGCGCATCACCGGATCCGCGGGTTGCAGCGAATCGTTCCAGTCGCCGTGACCGTAGGCGGCGAGGGCGGTTCCAGGGATCACACGTTTGCGAATCAGCGCGAGCGCTCGTTCCACATGCTGCAGAACCGTCGCGTCCTCACCCTCGTCTGGACCGCGGCCGTCGAAGAAGCGCACGCGCTCACTGAGCACGCTCTCGTCCCCAGTTGCGATAAGGTACTGCGCGAGAACCAGAACGGGCCAGAAAACGATGTCTCCGTGCGAGTCGCCCGGACGGATGGCCCGTTCGCGCTCGAAGAACATGAACCACTGCGGCCAGTCGCCGTCCGGGTTCTGCTGCTTCATCACTCGCAGGAGCAGGTCCCGTACAGGTTCCGGACGACCCAATGCGAATAGCATTTCGACGGGGCCCTGGCAAACGTCCCGCGTTCCCCAGCCGCCGCCCGAGTACTGCTCAAGGCCGCGCGGCGAGAGGTAGTGCACCAAGGCGTTGTGCGTGTACCAGGGCACGATGTCGGAAAGGCCTGAGAGTCGCTCGGTGGTCGGTCCCTTGTGATCCGCGGTGATCGGCAGTTCGGGGATCAGTTGCTCGCCGGGAGCGGCAACGAGTGGGACTTGAGTGTCTTCTGCGACGAGCCCACCTCGGATGCGCAATCCCACCGAGGCTGCGGGGCTCGTCACGATGCAGAGGAATGGCTGCTGCCGTGAACGTCCGTCCAGAAACAGCAGCTCGTCTCCACCGACTTGCGCGATCTCCGTCCCACCGGCTGGCTTGATGACGAAGTTTCCATTCGGAAACCGGTGCGCCAGCTCCGAGCCCGGCGCCGGCTCCAGGACGATCTCATTATCTTTACGTTGCCACCGCGCGGTGCCTGGCGTACTCCCATCGTCGCCATTGAGGGCGATGTGGTGGGAGATGAGAAAGCGGACCGTCGCGCCGGATTGAACCTCGATATCGAGCGTCATTTCGTGCGCGTCGCACGCGCCAGCGCGCACATGGATCTCACCGCCGGCGTGTCGATAAATCCACCGACACGCGTCAGGAGCAATCTCGAACGCCGACGGTACATGCAGCAACTGCCACGCCCCGTCGATTTCCACGAACACCCGCTGCCCATGCGATCGGAACAGCCCGATGTAGCTGTGCACCGTCGAGAGGAACCGGTTGATACTCACATGACCCTGCGTGAGCATCGAATGAAAGACGCCGCACATCCAGGCTGTCGAGGTGAGCGCGGATTCGTCCGGCGTCAGATGTTTCCCCGTTCGCAACAGGTGTCCGTGAGGCCGAAGCACGCGCAGCTCTTTCGAGCGAAGCGCGACGTGCATGTTCGTGCCATGAAAGAACGACAGCAGATGGCCTTGCTCGTCGGTTTCCTCGTGGCGCCAGCGCGCCCCGAACAGCTTCTGAAGCGACGCGCGATCCAGGTCCACGACCTCAAGCAGCTGTGCTGAGCTGAAGAGGGTCGCGGAACTCCCCGAGGCGGGGGGCGCAGAAGCACCGACGTGCGCCGGCGGAGTCGCCTCGGGCAAGGACGAGATCCTCGCCACGCGCTCGAGATCCGAAGGGGACGTCGCGTCCTTGTGCTCCGGAACGTACAACCCGAAGAATCCCGCGTCGATGCTCGCTCCGGGCGCCAGCTCCGCAGCGGCATCGCGAACGATCACCATCGAATGCTCGTGCTGCAGCCGGTTGCCGGGAAGCTCAGCGGACAGCGCAGCAGGCGCCCGCCCCGCGCGCGTATCGAGCCCATGCAACTGCAAGGCATCCGTTCCAAACGAAGCTGCTTTTCTCAGCGAGCCGATCAGCGACCAGGGATTACGCCCATCGACGGCCTGGTTCTGCCGGGACGCCACAACGGCCCCGCGCTCCGGATGTTGAAGCGCCGTGTGATCGACGTACTGGCTGACGTAAAACTCGTTGAGCCGTACAGCGCCATATGACGCGAGCGCGAGGTCCTGCGCATAAGTGAGATCGAACTTGAGCGCTGTAGCGCCTGTGTTCCAAAGCCGCACATGCCAGAACCATGCGGCTTCGCTCCGCGCCAGCACCAGAGCAACCGAATACTCGATATCACGCCATGAGCCGTGCCCGACGGCTCTTCCATCAACTGGCTGCGAATGGAACCGCGTCGGACTGGCAGGCCCGAGGAGCGCTATCCACTCGACCTGCGCGCCACGCCAGACGCGCAAATACAGGTTGGCCGGACCGCCTTCGATCTCGTTTCCGAGGAAGAGGGAGAGCGTGACTCCGCCGCAATCGAGCCGGCGGACCGAACCGTTCGCATTGAGCTCGACGGCGAGCCCGGAATCGCTGGCGAGACGAAAGCTCGCGTCCGACATGATTCGGGCCAGCTTCAGCGCGCGCGCAGGTCTCGCGGCGACGACCGGCTGCCGCTGAGTGACATGAGCTCCACGCGCATGGCGTCGAAGTCGATGATGTAGCCGGCGCGCGATCTCAGGATGTCCTGCCCCATCACGCCGTGGCAGCACGGTGGACCGCCGGCCACCGCGATATTCGCGAGCCGCACGTTCTCCTCGCCAAGCTTCACGACCATGCGCGGAATCACCTGCGTGGCCGCGCCGCTCCCCGGATTCCTGTCCTGCGAAATCGCGTTTGCCATCAGCGTGGGAAACTCCGAAGCCCCGAGGCGCGTGAGACTACTACGGATCGAGCCCGTGTCGAGCGCCAGGCGCAGGGGCGCTGCCGAGCCTTCGACGTTCACGATGGCGACGGGCTGCGAGCCCGCAAGGATCATGTTGGAGCTGGCGCGGTTCGCGGCGCGCGTGCTGCGGCGGCGGAGCCTTTCGCCCTGTTCGGTAATCGCGAATTCGAGACGACCCAGTCGGCGCATCACCGGGAATCCGAGAGTGGCTTCGACTTTCGCGGACACACCGGCGTCGGTGAAGGTGAGGGCATCGTCTGTGAGCACCGTGAACAGCACTTCCCGGAAGTCCGCGCCCGCGAACTTCAGTGTGTCCGCAACGGCGAAGCGGGCCTGAAGGTTCCCCGCGGCGCTGCTCAGCACCTGGCCCGCGCGGTCGAGCAGCCGCAGACCGAGCCGGCGAGCCACGGATTCAGCGATGACCGAGGTCGGCGCACTGGGATTGAGCACCACCTCCTGCCGCTGGCCGTTTACGAAAAGCAGGGCCTGCGGGAGGCGCAGTGCATTGCGTTCGATCGGCACTACCGCGGAGCGCCCGACATCCGCCTGCATCGGCGCCACTGTGACGAGCGCGCGGTCGTTGGTGAGAGCGGTTTCGATGGATTGCGCGTCGAGCGCGTCCTGTTTGAGCCCGAGGCCGAGCCCGGCTTCCAGGGCACTGACGGCAGCGACGAAGCGGCCGTTACGTCGATGCACGTCTGCCAGCGCGCGCCAGGCTTCGAACCGGAGCTCCGGCGCGATCGCGCTCGATGCACCCGAGACCTGCAAGATGCGCACGGCGTTTTCGTCGTTGCCCTGAAATGCGGCAAGGACGCCCTCGGCGACTTCACTCTCGGGAGTGCGCGGACCCCTTGCGATCTGCGTGAGGGTGGCCGTATCAGCGGTGCGAATGCTGGCCAGCAGCTGCTGGGCGAGCGGCGGACCTTGCGCCAGGCAAGCCGAAGAGCCAATAGTCGCGATCAGCAGGATTGCGCTGAACGGCGCGCGGCCGCGCCGGCGCAAGGGACCTGCACCCCCAGAACGAGAATGTTCTTCCCGCAAGCCCTACCTCCCCCCCGGAGGATACGGAGCCTGTTACTCCGACAGGCTCTCTGGTGCGGGATTGTTACTCCGATCGTGCGGTGCGGTCGAGCCGGCGATCGTTCGGGGCCAGGAGGACGTACGGGGGACTCCGATTCCCGGCGGCGCTCGCTCGCGTCGAACGCTCTCTACCTATGAACCGTGATTGCCATGCCGAGCGAGGCCGACTCGCCCGGCGCGACTTTGAAAACGCCGGGTTTATCGCGGAAATCTCCGCTGAAACCGGCCGGATCCGCGATGCCTTTCCAGGGCTCGATGCAGAGGAAGGGCGCGCCGGGTCTGGTCCAGAGGCCGAGGTAGCACGAATCCGGAAAGCTGATTTCCACGCGTGGGCCATCGGGGGAGCCATAGACGACGGAGCGGCTTCGAACCTGATCCAGGATGATCACGTCGTCGCGAAAAAGATCGTCGCGGAGCGCGAGTCGCCGGCCGACGATCGGCGTGGGGTGCGCTTCCGGCGTAACGAACCCGTCGGCATCGATGCGCCGGATGGGCGCGGGCTCGTCCGCCTCGAATTCCAGGAAATGCGAGTTTCGGTCCGCGGCGGAAGGCAGTGGCCAGAGAAAGCCGGGATGAAAGCCCAGGCTCGCGGGTAACTCTTCTTCGCCAATGTTCCGGACGGTGGCGACCACGGACAGCGTGGCACCGGTTACGTTGAACGCAACATCGAGCTCGAACCGAAACGGATACACCGACAGCGTCGATTCGTCGGCGCCCAGGCGGAAGAGAGCGGAAGTCGGTGACGTCGTAACGATCTCGAATCGCTTGCCTCGTGCGAAGCCGTGCCTGCCGAGCGCATAGCTTCGATCGCCGAGCCGATACCGCCCGCCCGCGAGCGTTCCGACGATGGGGAAGAGGACGGGCGCGCGGCCGGCCCAGATAGCCGGATCACCGTGCCAGAGAAGATTGCGGCCCGCGTGGTCCTGCAGGACGGAGAGCTGCGCACCGAGCGGATCGATTTGCGCGGAAATTTCCGCGGACCCCAACGCGACCCACTGATTTTGAGACAACGTAGCCATCCTCGCTTCGGGAGAGTCCCGAAGCGGGATGTTACTCCGTGCCGTTCAGGTGCTCAGGGCAACCGCGAGCCGCTGGCGTCTCGCACGCATGAGACCGTCGGTCGCGTAGATGATCAGGGCCATCCAGATGAGCGAGAACCCGACGAGGCGCGTGCGGGGGAACGGCTCGCCGAGCAGGAACACCGCGCAGGCAAGCTGAAGGCTGGGCGCGATGTACTGCAGGATGCCCACCGTCGAATACGGGATCTGCCGCGCCCCGTACGAAAACAGGAACAGCGGCGTCGCGGTGATCACGCCGCTCAGTACGAGCAGCACGTCCACCATCGTGCTCGTGTGGCCCAGGCTGCCGATGCCGGCGATCTCGCACCAGATGAGATAGCCCAGGGCGAACGGCGTGAGGATCACCATTTCAACGGCGAGGCCCGGCAGGGCGGCCACGCTTACGACTTTGCGGATCAGGCCATAGAGCCCGAACGAGAAGGCGAGCGTCAGGGCGATCCACGGAAGCTGGCCTGTCTTGATCGTGAGATAGGCCACGCCCGCGGCTGCGAGTGCCACGGCGATCCACTGCACGCGATTCAACCGCTCCGATAGGACGAAGATGCCGAGGAGCACGTTCACGAGCGGGTTGATGTAGTACCCCAGGCTCACTTCCACGACCTGGCCCTGGTTTACGCCCCAGACGAAGGCTAGCCAGTTGAACGTGAGAAGCAGCGACGTCGCGCAGAGCCGGATCAGCACCTCGGGGCGGCTGAAGGCGGCGGTCATGCCGCCCAGCTCACGTCGCACGGCGAGGAGGCCAAGCACGAATACGCACGACCACACGACGCGATGCGCGGTGATCTGCATCGTCGAAACGTTGGCTAGGCCGAACAGGTAGATGGGAAACAGGCCCCAGATCACGAACGCCCCGGCGGTGGCCGAAAGGGCGCCGCCGGGGAGGGTGCTGGGGGATGGGGCAGGGCGCATAGCGGCGCTCGCCTTCACGTTGGAAACGGGGGATTGGGACATGGGAGCGCGCGATTTTGCAGAGGGGAGCGGGGGAAAGCGTCTCTCTGATGGGATAGCGGAGTTGGCAGACATCGGGTTGCTGAAAAGCCCTCAATCGCCGGGCGGCTCAGAACAAAAGTGCCCTCAGCGGCGGGCGGCTCGGAGGGAAAGCCCGCAACGCCCGACGCCCGCAAGGGCGAGGGCGCGCTCGAAGTGTGCCTGGGAGGCACGTGCGAACGCATGGATGCGTTCGCCCGAGGCCCCGATGGACCGGTCTTACGGCCGGTGCCTCCCTGGCACACTTCGAGTGGGCCCTCGCCCCTCGAAAACGCGGACAACCGCCGCAAATCGGAGCGTTCCAAGCCGCCCGGCGATTGAGGGCCTCTTCGTCCGAGCCGCCCGGCGACCGAGGGCCTCTTCATCCGAGCCGCCCGGCGATTGAGGGCTTCCCCCCTCTTCAATGCGTCATCGAATAAATAACGGCATTGGCGCCAAGCCGGAACGCGTCTGTTGCCGGCTTCAGCGGCATCCGCCCATCGCCGTACCAGTCCCAGAAGTTCGCGAGGTCGTTGTTGTGGCCGGCGAGGATCGCGAGGTGTCCGTTGTCGTCGAACAGTCCGAAGTAGGTGATGCGGCCTCCGGGAACGTGCTCCGCCATGTCCTCGAAAGAGTCCACGTCCGAGTGCGTGTGGAACACGCGATGGTCCGGCGTCAGGGGAACGAAATCGGTATGGGGGAATGCGCGCAGTACCTGCGAGCGCATCTGCGCCCACTGGATCGGGCCGTCGAAATCGTCCATGAGAATGAAGCCGCCGCGATTGATGAACTGCCGCAGGTTCTCGACCTCCTGCTCGGTGAGCTCCATCTCGCCCGGCTCCGAGACGTACGCGAACGGGTACTCGAACACCTCATCGCTACCCAGCTCGACGATGCGATAGGACATCTCGTCGACGTCGAGCCCGGTCGCGCGCTTCAGGAACGAGTTGAGGTGCCGGTCCGACTGCGGATAGTTGTGCGACCAGCCCATGTGCCCGATGTAGCCGTTCGTGCCGAAGTGCCAGCGCGCGGCTACGAACTCGGTGGGCGGCGGGTCGTTCTGCTCGATGTATCGGCGACCGAAGCCGAACCCCTGGCCGTACGCCAGCGTCGCCGCGAGCACGGCGACTACGAAAACCGCGGCGAGAAGCGCCCGCGAGCGTGTCATCTGCGGGACTGTCTCACTCGCCGATGGTCTTTCCGTTGACCGTGATCTTCATGAGGCTGCCGCCTGGCTCGCCGTTCTTCAGCGGATGGATGAGCACCACCACCTTGTCCCCCGGCTTCATCGCGTTGCGCGACCAGCCGCGGCGACTCAGGTTGTTCGGGCTGCCGCCTTCGATGGACCACTCCACTTCCTTGCCCGTCGCCGGGTCCGGCACCATCACCTGCACCCAGATGTGCGGGTTCGTCCACTGCAGCTCTTTCAGCGTGCCCTCGAGGGTCATTTCCTTCTTGTTGTCGAACATCGCGAACGAGTGATGCGCGAGCGCGCTGTTCGCCAGCACGGTGGACAGCAGGGCCGCCGGGAGCAGTGCGAACTTCATGACAACCTTCATGGTGAGCTTCATGGCATCGCTTTCTCGGATGGGTTGAATGGGGCAAAGCCAGGCTGGCAGCAGTGTACGTCCGTGCATCGCTGCCGGTGAAGCAAAGGACTTGCGCGGCTGCCAGATGATCCAGCAACCAGGTTCGTGGAGTGGTCGCCGGAAGATGCGCCCGATACGCGTGGACAGGAAATCCACGACACTCCGGTCCAGGGGGACGACGTAGGAGGCGTAGAACGTGCGTCGTATTGAAGGCTCTTCTTTGGGCGTTTACCGGACGCCGCTGGGGCTTGGGGTCTTGTTCCTGACGCTCGCAGGGATCGCTTCGGCACAGGGTGCGGGCACGTCGCAATCGGCAGGGCAGCCGGCAACCGGCCAGGCTGCGGCGGCAAAAGCAGCTTCCGGTCCGCCATCCGCAGCAACTTCCGCCGCTGCGGCGCCGGCCAGCGAAGCCATTCCCAATCCTCGCGATTTCGACGGCGTCTGGTGGACGCCGGGCTACGACCGCAAGTACAGAACTCTTGATGGCCAACTCCCGCCGTTCACGGAACGCGGCCGCCGCGAGTGGGAAGCCATCGTGAAGGCGGACGAGCGCGGCGAGCCCGTCGCTGATGCGCCGACCGGCTGCCTCCCGCACGGCATTCCGAGGCTGCTCGCTTCGCCGTATCCCATCCAGATCATCACCACGCCGGGCCAGATGACGTGGGTTCACGAAGTGAATCGCAACCAGCGCTGGATCTACATGGACGAGAAGCATCCGCCCAACCTGCCGAAGACCTATCTCGGGCACTCGGTGGCGCATTGGGAAGGCGACACGCTCGTCATCGATACGGTAGGGCTGAACGACAAGACGCGCATCGACGAGGAAGGCATCACGCATTCGGACCAGCTGCACGTCGTCGAGCGCATCCGGAAGATCGAGGGCGGCAAGGCGCTCGAAAATCTCATCACGATCACCGATCCCGTGATGTTCACGCAGCCCTGGACCACGAAGCGCATCTACAGGGCGCGTCCCGAAGTGCGCATCATGGAATACGTGTGCGAGGAAAATAATCGCAACGCGCCCGAGAACGGAGTGACGAAGGCGAAATGAACATGAGCTCACTGCGCAATGGGATTTTCGCGACCTTGATCGCTTTCGCCGTGACCCAGGCGGGTGCCGCCAGCGGGACATCGGGCAGGACCGCTGACGGCAAGCCGGATTTCGGCGGAGTCTGGCTCGTCGAGAAGCCGCAGAAGGAAGTGAAGACGACGGCGGGAAAGGCTCCGCCCCTGAAGCCTGAAGCAGCGGCGCTGTACTCCAAACGCAAGCAGGCCGTCGCGGCGGGCGAGGATGCGGACGATCCCGTCGGGCTGTGCCTGCCTCACGGCGTGCCGCGGCTCCTGAGCGCGCCGCGCCCGATCCACATCCTGCAGAAGCCGAAGCAGATCACGGTGCTGTACGAGGCGAATCATCAGGCCCGCATGTTCTATCTCGATGAGCCTGTGCCTTCGGGTGACAACATGCCGGACCCGACGTTCAACGGAGCTTCCGTGGCGCGCTGGTCTGGGGATGCGCTGATCGTCGAGACGGTCGCGATGAACGATCAGACGTGGCTCGACGATGTCGGGCTGCCTCACAGCGAAGCGTTGAAGGTCGTCGAGCGCTACCAGTTCGATGGTGCGGACCGGCTCCGCGTGAACATCACCGTGACGGATCCCGAGACGTTCACCGCGCCGTGGGATATGCAGGTGGTCTACAAGAAACAGCCGGGCCTGCGATTCAAGGAAGATCCGTGCTCGGAGAAGTTCTGGCACCCGGGAAAGGAATCCGGCGGCTGAAGCCATGAGCACGCCACGCGTCAGCCGGGTTCGAGGAAGAACGAAGTTGACCGCGATCGCGCTTGCGTGCGCGCTGGTGTATCAGGTTGCAGGCGGTGTGGCGGAGGTGGCGACGGCCGCCGAAGCCGCTCCGGCATCAACGAGCGCGATTGCCGATGCGGTAATGAATCGCGATGCCGCCGCGTTCAGGAAGCTCATCTCGCGCACGGACGTGAATGCCACGCAGCCGGACGGAACCACGGCGCTGCATTGGGCCGCATACCACCGGGATACGGATGCGGCGAAGGCTCTTCTCGCGAAAGGCGCCAATCCTTCAGCAGTCACGAGTACAGGGATGACGCCGCTCGCGCTCGCGTGCGAGTCCGGAAATGCGGATCTCGTGCGGATGCTGCTGAAGGCTCGGGCCGACCCGAACCAGACACTCCCGAATGGCGAAACGCCGCTGATGATGGCGGCGCGCACCGGGAGCGTTTCCGTGATCACTCTGCTTCTCGATGGCGGCGCGAAGATCGATGAGCGCGAGAAGCTGCGTGGCACGACCGCTCTCATGTGGGCGGCCGCTGCCGCGAACGTCGAGGCGGTGAAGTTCCTCATCGCGAAAGGCGCGGACGCCAATGCGCAATCCGCCACCATGGCGCCGGGTCGCAGGCCGTATCTTGCGGAAACCGGTCGCGCACGTATTCAGGAGTTCATCGAGGGGCGGGGCCAGGGCGGCACGGTTGTGGAGATCGATGCGCCGGATGCGGCCAGGCCGGGTGACGCCGAAGCGGGTGCCGCCGCACGGAAGCGTCTCGAACAGGAACGCGAGATCGCGAAGAAGACGCTCTCCGCGTTCCCGAGCCCCCAGCCCGCGCGTCGTAGCGAAAAGAAGTGGGGCGGCCTTACCCCCGTGCTTTTCGCTGCGCGCGAAGGCGATCTGGAGACGGTGAAAGCGCTGTTGGACGCTGGGGTGGACGTCAACCAGACGAGCGAATTCGGCTGGACCGCTCTGCTGGTCGCCACGCAG
>Ga0182742_1002436_pt1 | contig 20563 bp, 8 predicted proteins | sample eDN5th37CBELigMG_FD_128880 | JGI IMG/M metagenome (GOLD analysis project Ga0182742, IMG submission 128880) | Enriched Miracle-Growth compost microbial communities from Emeryville, California, USA - eDNA 5th pass 37_C BE-Lig MG (version 2)... ... | reverse complement strand
CTTATAATCTTAAAAATAGAGTAGCTAACTCCGATATAATCAATACGGAACTTTTTACTATTTTACGCGTCTAAGCGTATAGACGAAAAAATAGACATGAGGAGGCTTTAATATAGTTGTAGTAGTGAGTCTATTAGATTTAGTAGTTTCACTTTCTAATAAGTTTATATTTTTTAACAATAAGGAGGATTTATTTACGTGAAAAAGCTATTATCCATTATTTTAACTTTAGCTTTAATAGTAACGCTTGTACCATGGTACAGTCCAACCGCTGAAGTATCAGCTAACACAAGCTCTTACTTCAACTTTACAAATGAGAGCCAAACTAAAGCATCGGCACGTGTAGTATCGTCAAACATCGTGACGTTGACTGGTACTGTAAATGGTGTTACGAGTGGTTCAATTAGTTATAATGTTTATCAAGTACCTGCTACAGGTACCAGTGATGAGAGTCTTAATAAAAGAGAAAATAATACTCTAGGTATTTCTGTTGATGGTAGCAGAATTACGGTTGCCAACTTAGAGCTATTTCCTGGTATGAATAAGATTCAATTTAAAGGAAGCAGTGGTACGGCGACTGTTGAAGGTGTTATTTATATTGAGTTCAGAAACAGCCCAATGCTGACTGATCTTGAGCTTGTTTACAATGGTGGTAGTGCTACAACTGGGGGTACAAGATATTATCCTCAAGAGGATGGTCTAGTTATGGTATACCGACCATCTAACGCGACTCGCGATGATCTTATTACAATTACAGGTAAAGCACCAAATGCAACTAATGTGACACTTAATATTAACGGTGACAATTATCCGTATCTTGTTACGCAAAATGGTGGCTATAGATTTAATTTCAGTGACCTTGAGTTAAATCCAGGTTTAAATACATTAAAGTTTAAAATTACTAGTGGTAGACAAGAATTTGAAACGACTAGATATGTAGTTTTATATAATCAAACTCCAGTTTATTATGCTGAGGAGTTAGAATTTAAAAATAATGCAACAACAACACAAACAAAAGGCTATCAATATGATACCGACTATATCGTGGAGCAAGATGATACAGATTTATTTTATAAAGCAAAACTAATAGTGCCTAATCCATTCCCTGCAGTAGCGGGTGATCCAGCATTAGTCACACATGCCGATGTAAAAGCACATTTAGACGCTAACCTTGAGCTTAAAGCTACAGTTAACTATACTGTACCAGGGGCAGGCGGTGCAGCTCCAACGCCTACAACTACGTCAAATGATTATGCAGTAGATGTTACGATTCCTGCTAATGCTGACGATAGTCAAGATTATTTTGAGTTTGAAATTAGTGCTCCACTTGTAGATTTTAATGCTGATAATAGAGATGCAATTGTATCGTTTAGATTGAGCTTAGATTGGGGTCAAGGAACCGCTTTAACCTCTAATAAACAATTTAGATTAATCGATGGCTCTTCTATGTATATCGCTGATGTTAACTACATGAGTGGTTATAATAGTGCAATGGTAGATACTGTCGATGACACGATTAAGACGACAAATCCTAATCAATTTTACAGTATGGAATCTACGGATATAACGTCTGCTCAGCCAGCACAAGTATTTAATGTTCCATTTATGGTTGAGGTCCTATTAGGTCAATACAATAATTCATTAAGTGCAGCAGATTTACTGACAGCATTGCAAATTAAGACTGGATCATCTGACTTAATAAAAAAAGTATTAGTTGATAACAATGGTGATGTTGTATCGCAAGACATTGTTCAAACAATAAACGGAAATCCAGTTACATATACCCGCGTCTTTGTTGAAATTTCAAGCTTACGTGTTGCTGGCTCTAACCAAGTGAGCTTTAGCTTGTCAGGCAACAGTTACAATCCAGCTATTAAAACATATACATTTAATTTGATGACTGGACCATATGTACGCTTTAATAGCATTGTTGATTCAATGAATATTAAATATAATGCTCGAAAAAATAATTTAAGTGATATTGTAAATGCTTTAGGTGCCTTTGAAGGTAGTATTTATAATATTAAGGATATAAACGAAATTGTTTATAAATACTCTTTAGATACTAATGGGAATGCACAACCTAGTACTGAGACGCAAACAGTGTTCTTATATCTAAATAATGTAGAGCTACCATTAAGACCAGCATCTAATGGAGCGAAAAATAAGTTTATTATTAATGGTGATGCAACTACTTTAGCTGAGCTAGGTGCACTTAACTTAGGTGGAGCTAATACAATTAAATTTGTTTTCTACTCTAAATCTTATAATTTCTCAAGCAGCTACTCATTTGTTGTAGAGCCAACAGATCTACCAAAAATACCAGCTGAGAGAAACCAAGATGGAATTTATCCATATGCAGATATTTTCCAATGGCCACCTGTATATAATAGTAGTGATTTTTCATCTAACGGTAACGGTGTTTCATATACAACAAAGAAAGGTACCGCCAATGTCATTGGTTCTTTCGAAATTATAGATTTATCGAGTGCTAATACAGGAAACTTATTCTCAGATGTAAAATCCAGATTAGAAAGTATGACTGACACTTCAAATGGAGCTTCTGAAATTAATCCAGAAAACTTCAAAATAACAATCTCTAGTCCGGAATGGAAAGATGAGACGTTTGAGTGGAACTTAACTAATAAGTTTTATGTTTCTGATGGAGACATGAACATTCTAAATTCAAGTGGTGTCATAGCAACGAATCCTTTTGATGATGTTAACACTGTCAATGCAAGCAATGCTTGGGCTGTTAAGCCAGCACCATGGGGCGATGTAAGAATTATTTATAATGCTGAAGACAATTACTTCTACTTTAACATTACAAATCAAGATATGCCTAAGGATAACAGTCCTTTAGTATTTGTTATTACGGTTTATAATGCAGGTGACGGAGGTCCGAGAGCGACATATAGATTAGAAATTAATCCAATTTCTATTCCATATACGATTCACTCCCCTATTCCTGAAAATAGAATAACAAACTCTGACTTTGTAGAGGTTGTTATTAGCTCACCTGGTGCTGAGAGTATGACTATTAATAAAATAGCTGCTGAAAAAGTTAAACTTATTGATTACAGTAAGCCAGGAAACAATAACTTTATTGATGCATTCCGTGTCGTTGTAAAAGACTTAAAAGCGAACAAGGATACTAAAATACCGTTTACGATTACAAGAAGCGGAACAACATCAAATGACACGATTACAGTAAAATATGTACCAACTACAATCCCTGGTGCACAGTCCTTACAGACGATGAAATCTACACATAATGTGTTTGAAGGAGCATTAAAATTAACGTTCCCTAAAAACACGAACTTAATTCGTACAAACTATGCTGCTGTAAATGACTATGCTACTCAAGTTTACAACTCGCACAATATATTATTTAGTGTAGCGAACGCAACTGATGGTGTTGTAAACAGACATTTATTTGAAAGTGCGACAGCAAACTATGATCCAAGTAATGATGGTTTAGCGGTCCTTACAGACAAATTCTTAGATTATGCAGGTCGTTATATTAAAGCAAGTAATGTATTCTGGATTGATGCAGGCTTTGCAGATGACCCAAGTACAAATGCCTATGACCCAATTTCTACAGGCCTAGATCCTTTCCCTTATCCTCGATTCCAAGGATTAGAAGGATTAAAGGTAACTAGACGTTACGAAGACACGCTTAAGAACCGTGAGATTATTCCTAGTAAAGCTGGGGAGCTTACACTTAAATATGATCCAAGTATCGTAGCAAGTGCAAGCACAACAGTAACGGTTTTCCATTACGATTCAACGACACAAAGCTGGAATAACATCGGTGGAGTAGTTGATAGTAAGAAGGGAACCATTACAGTTCCATTTAATCAGTTTGGTTACTATGTAGTAGCGAAGCTAACAAGAACGTTTAATGACGTCATTGGCCATAGCTATGCTCGTGAGGCAATGGAAGCTATTTATGCAAAAGGTATTATGAATGCTGAAAATGAAGCTGTAAGATTTGGTGGTGACCTATACGTTACCCGTGGTGAATTCACGCGTATGATTGTAAGAGCATTAGATATCCCACTAAACTATAGCGGCACACTGCATTTTAACTACTATCCAGAAACGATGACTAATGGTCCATTAGATGCTTATGATTACCGTTACATCGAAACAGCAGCAAGAGCTGGTATCGTAAATGGTAAATCACCTGGATTCTTTGATGAAGAGGGTCAATTAACTCGTGAAGAAGCGGCAGTAATTTTAGCGCGTGCCCTTCAGTTAAAACAGGAAACGAATTCTGAAAAAGCTAAGCAGCAGCTTGCAAAAGCATTCCAGGATTCAGGAAGCTTCGATTTCTACTCAATTCCAGGCGTACTGGCGATTCAAAAGAAAAACTTTATTGTAGGTATTCCAGTAGATCCAAGCAATCCGAAGGCGGGTTATGTATTCCAACCGAAATCAAGATTACTAAGATCTGACGCAGCAATCATTATTGCACGTGTCATGGCGGATCAAAAGAAACTTCCAGCAATTTATAATTAATATTATGTCAAAACTACCTTATAATCAGTAAGGTAGTTTTGATTTTTTAGAGAGCTTGATCTCGCTAACACAACTAGCAAGATGATACTCCTATGGTAAAAGTTTGTTATCGACTTCTAATAAAAAATTGTTATACTAGAAGTAGATTACAGATTCGACAAAAACTTATAAAAGTAGTCGAAGAAAGAAGAAAAAATTTTTTGTTAGAACGCGAAACTTTTTTGAAAAGCAAACGTCTAACAAGATAGAGTAATCAAAATACAATAAAATTGTTAAAATTATCCGAAAGAATTTTAGGAAAAGCTAACTTTCTCTTTACGGTAATTGAACAACGTTGTATAATGTTAAAGTGAAACATTACTCTAGCACTACTATCTTTATTTACAAGTTTCTACTGCACAAGATAATATCAAACTGCTAGTAGACATTATTTATATGAATACGAGCTCGACTCTAGGAAGGGGGTGAAATGGCTATGAGTAAAATGAGCCATTTATTATTCAAGCAAAACTCTCAACAACCGAAGCAATTTAGAGGAGGAGAAAAAAAGGTTATGAAAAAAAGTTTATCATTACTAGTTGCGATCGCAATGGTATTTTCCATGTTCGCATCTATGGTTTCAGCTGCAGAACAAACTGCTGGTGAAAAATTAAAAGATTTAGGTGTTATCACTGGTACATCTGAAGGTTTACAAGAAGATGCAGAGTGGAGACGTGCTGACGTTGCAATTCTAGTATCTCGTTTATACGGTAAAGAGGATGTTGCTAAAGCAACTGCTCCTAACCACGGTTTCACAGATTTAACTGACAAAACTTACGGTGCATATGTTACTTGGGCTAAAGAAGAAGGTTTATTCTTAGGTAAAACTGAGACTACTTTCGGTCCTCTTGACAACATCACTAACGGTCAATTCGCGACTGTAGTTCTTCGTGCATTAGGTCAAGATCAATTAGACGAAGCTAAAAACTTAGCTAAAGCTATTGAACTTGGTTTATTAGCTGAAGGTACAGTACAAACTGATGCTGCAAAACGTGGTACTACTTACAGTGCACTAGTTGCTGCATTAGACGTTAAAGTTGACGGTAAAAAATTAGGTACTAAATTAGGTCTTAAAGGCTATGAAATCGTTGATTTAGCAATCGAATCTGCTTCTGCAGTAGTTGCTAAAGAAATCGTTGTTAACTTCAACGACAACGTTAAAGAAATTGCTGTTAAAGACGTATCTGTTAAAGATGCTGAAGGCAATTCTGTAGCTGTTGAAAAAGTATCTATTAAAGATGCTAAAGCAACTGTAGCTCTTGCAACTGCTTTAACAAGCGGTAAAGAGTACACTGTATCTATCGCTGCTGCAACTGGTGTTGAAGCTACTGCTTTAACAAATGGTGCTGCAACATTCACTTACACTAAAGGTATCCCTGCTTCTGTAGCATTCTCTTCAACTACTGTTGTAGCTGGTAAAACTGCTGGTTATGTAGTTAAAGATGCTGCTGGTAACGATATCACTGCTGACTACGGCGTTGACAACTTCGACGTTTACTCTTCAAACGATAACGTAATTAGCTCTGCTGACGGTGAAGAATTAAAAGCTGATTCTAGTGCAGCTGGTGAGTTCGCTGTTGTTAGCTTAACTCTAATTGACGATGAAAAAGTTACTACTGGTAACGTAACAATTAACGTTGTTTCAGCTTTAGCTGTTAAAGTTAAAGATTTAAAATCTGATGCAAACAACAACATCATTCACTTAAATGATGATGGTACTGCGAACACTGCTAACCTTGAATTCGATATCTTCTTAGATAACGCTTCTTCAGCTGCTTACACTGAAGCTGATCTTGGTAGCAATGATTTCGAAGCTAAATTCACTTCTAGCAATCCTGCTGTAGTAACAGTTAACCAAGCTGGTCTTTTAACGGGTGTTGCTAAAGGTACTGCTACAATCACTCTAACTGTGAAATATGAAGGTAAAACTACAACTGAAACTGTATCTATCACTGTAAGAGAAGCTCAAAAAGCTACTTCTTTCAAATTAGATAAAACAAGCGTAACAGTTGTTAAAGATGTTGCAATCGACGAAGAAGTTACTGTAACGGTTCTTGACCAATACGGTGATGCAATTCAAGGTATTGACGTTGATCTAAACGTTTCTAAAACTGCAGCTATAACTGTTGAAGGTCAAGGTAGTAACACAGCAGCGGTTGACTTTACTCTTGGTCAAACTGACAGCAAAGGTAAAATCAGCTTCGCTGTAGAATCTACTTCTACAACTGGTTCTGCGACTATCACTGTTAAAGTTGATGGTATTTCTAAATCTCAAAAAGTTGCTGCTAAGTCAGTTAACGCTGCTACAGCTAAAGGTTATGAAGTACGTGTAGATGAGAAGAAAATTGACTCTAACGCTACTGGTACTGCTTCAGGTAAAGAGTTCGCTGCTAAAGCAACTGTTTATGTATACGTTAAAGACGTAAACGGTAACCGTATCGATGTTGTTGCTCCATCTGATTTCGATTTAGATGAAGGTCAAAACGCAATCGTTACTGTTAACGGTGCAGAAATCACTGCTAAATCTAATGCTGAAGGTACAGCAAAAGTTAAGGTTGTAATCAACAACATTACTGTTGAAACTGTATCTATCGAAGTTGCTCCATCTTCACCAAAATTTGTTAAATCTATTACTCAAGTTAAATCTACAATCAACGTTAAATATGGCGATGATTTAGAAGAAGCTTTATTCGGTGGCAACGGCGTATTCGCTGGTAAAAACGCTGCTGGTGATAATGTAAACATTGACGATGCTGTAAACGTTACTCCAGTTGTTGTATCTAACAACACTGATATTGTTGACGCTAACGGCGACTTAACTAATAGTGCTACTGGTACTGTTATCTTAACAGTAGTTCTAAACGGTTCAGTTTACACAGTTAATGTTAACGTTTCTGAGTAATCATTAACTTAACCAAAAAAGTCTTTCCTTCGGGAAAGACTTTTTTTTGTGTATTTTGAAACTTTTAGTCGATTTGTTGCGTTTATATATGTAAGGGAGGATGAACACATTGTATAAACGTAAACATTTATTTAGGGTATTACAGCTCATAATTGTCATTATATTAGTAACGTCTATTTTAAATCAGACACCAGAGGTATCAGCTGTTGCCAGTCAAGCCAGCTTAAAGCCTAACGTTACAGTTTACTTACATAACAAACAGCTTATGCCTTCAGATGAAGGTCAGGTGGCTTTAGTGACGTTGTTGATCGATAATCAATCTAGTGCCGAGGTAGATTTAATTGATTACTGGGCTCGTATTAAAGGGAAAAATAACTCTTATGTGACTAAAATTTCAAAGCAAGATGAAGAAAAAAAGACGATTCTCCCTGGTAATAAAGAGTATATTTCTTATTATGCAAGTGTATCCAATTCAGAGCTCGTTTATGATATAAGTGTTGATGTTATTAAATGGGATTTTTCCAAATCCAACTATGAAGCAGTAGTTGGTAATTTGACGATTGCTGAAATCAATCAACCTAATATAAATGAAGAAGCGTCCATACATATTGGAGAAGTACAGTTAACGACTGTGCTAGAAGATCAGTTTATTTATGAAGACATTGATAGTAAAATTATAAGCTATCGTATGAAGCTAACAAATGAATTGAATAGAACGGCAGATATAAGCACATTTTCAAGCTTTGCTGTTATTAATAAGACAGAAGTATATGAAGCAAATACAGTGATCTCTGAAACGTCTGTACGAGGTAAAAGTGAAGTTTACTTATACGGTCAAGTCAGTGTACCTAAAGATATGACTATTGATGCGATGAGCATTGCACTAGTAGATAAACATCAGGATGTTTTATATCCATTACTAATGTTCCCAGTTGATACTCTAGTTGAAAGAACGGTTGAATCAATTGAAAAGGATCTTGAACTTAATATTGGTGGAAATATATATATATTAAAAGGTGAAAATGTAAATATTTCTTCTGAAGGAAATAGAGCAGTAGTAGAATTGCCATTTAAAATCACTAATAAGTCAAAGAACATTGGCAAGTTAGATGAAATGATTTTTTATGTAAAGACAAAATCCGGTTTGATTTATCATCTAAAGCTGGATGAAAGTAATGCAACAAGCTTGTTGCCAGAGATTGAAGAATCTATTGTAGTCAGAGGATTTGTACCGGATGAACAAGCATTAATTGACAGTCAGCTTTTAATAGGCTTAAAAGTTGGAGAACAAGAGGTTATTGTAAAAAATATATCACTAGGATCACTTGAAATTACTGAGCCGAGTGAAAGCTCTTTACTTACGATAAATGGTCAAGAAATACAGATTGATCGCTTATCTAGAGTTCCTAATGCAGAATTTGATCTTTTAGTAGCGGAGTTTGTTATTAAAAATACATCAAAGGATAGCAAAAAGCCACTTGCACTAGGTGGTCAGTTTATTATTGATGGTGTAAAAATTGACATTAAAGAAACCAAAATTATTAGAATGAATAAAAACTTAACGATACTCCCAAATGAAACAGAACGTGTAGTAGCTTATATAAATGTACCGTTTACCCAAGTTATTTCTGATTATAAATTCGACCTTACTATTGATGAAAAAAGTGTAAGAACTATTAATATGTCATTAGCAGAGGGTAGCAGACTTCTTGCAAAAAATGAAAAATATACATTGAAAACAATAGGAAAACGTGCCGAGGTAACATTCTATAATAGCTCTCTATATACAGGTAATAAGGATGATTTATTTGTAGTGGAGTTATTAGTAAAAAATATTGAATCTCGTAACGTTACACCATCTTCATTAAATGGATATATAGAAACAAAAGATGGCGAAATTTATCAGTTAGAGTTTGAAGAATATCCTGGTTCCATTATGCCAAAGGGTAGCATCATTATGGTTGGTAGTGCTAAAATCCCTAAAAACATGAGCCTAACGCTATCAACTATTCATTTTGGAGAGCAATTAGCTGAGGAAGGTGTCATCTACACTGATCCAGTTTATGTTCTACATGAATCAATTAATATACCAAAAACTAACCTAATTGATATGGTAAACGTAGGTGATAAAAAGTTTTGGGTTTGGAATACAACAAAAGAGTGGATAGCTTCTAATGGTACTGATATTGATGGCATGGAAGTCATGATTGACTATCAAGTTGATGAGGTGGTCAACAGTATTGAGCAAGTAGGAGATAAAAATATAGTTGTTGAGTATATCGACCTGTTGATGCCTACAATAAAGATGTCAGATACACTATCAATAAGTGGAGAGCAAGGTGTAATAGGTAGAGGAATGTTGAAATTAAGCTACATGAATCCAACAGTGCCTTACTCTGTACTGACTCAATTTAATATTAATGTCTATGAACAATATAAAGGATATAAAAAGGTTGTAATGTCAGAACAGTTTGATCATGTTCAATAAATGAATTAAATCTAGTTTTTTTTGTCATAATCTAGTATCTTTAAGTATAGAAGCTATATTTGGAGGACAAAAATGAAAAAAAACAAGTATAAGATACTACTTACGATGCTTACGTTAACTGCTGGAATAGTTGTAGGTGTAACAGTAAGCCAAAAGTTTACTGTAGGTTCAAGTGCTACGACGCCTGGCTCAGTTAATGACCCTGTCGTAACGAAAAGCTATGTGGATGAGCAAATCCGTAAAATTACTGGTGGCACTTCACCTTCTACAGGTAGTAATAGTGGAAGTGGTCAAGCAGCAGTACAGCCAAAAATAGAGGTTGTTTCAGTTAACAGCGGTCAAACCTTAATGCTATTAGCAGGAAGCGAAGCTGTTGTACGTGCTGGTAAAGGGATAGCTTACAGCTCAGATACTAATGGACTTTCCGATTTAACAGACGGGGTTGATATTAGTCCTGGAAAGTCTGTACCTAGTAATCACCTTATTTGGTTCCCAAGAGACGGCAGAGGAATAACAGCAGATCCAGATACAAAATCTTCTTTAACAGTATTGGTAAAAGGGCCTTATTATATTCAATAATCTAAAACCTTTATGGATGTAAGTAAGTTTACATGCCATAAAGGTTTTTTTGTTACAACCTCCCAAAAGTTGAAAAAGTTTATGCGTGTGAAAATGGTGAACCAGGTCACACTAAAAAAGCATTAATCATACTTTTATAAAGGAGAATTAAAATGTCAAATAACAGAAGAAAACTTGTCCCACAATGTAGTAAAGCTCTAGAAAGCATGAAATATGAAATAGCTGCTGAGATAGGTATAGTTCCTTCAGGAAGCTTAGACTTAAATAGTGAGTTCGCAGATGAGCTAGGAGGTCAAGCTCATGGCCATAGTCATAATATTGATTGGGGCTCTGTAAGCAGTAGAAATAACGGCTATATTGGTGGGAGCATCACTAAGCGACTAATTGAACAAGCACAGAAGTCTATTTTGAATTTGAACTAAGTAAACAGGCCTTTTGATTGACACACCTTGCAATATTCTGTAGTATTTTATTTTAGGAACATGTTTAAACCTTTTCCTAACGGAAAAGGTTTAGTTTTTGTATAGGTTATAAGGCTGGACTTATAGATAAACTATCTTTATTGGAGGTTGAAAAGGATGTCAATCAAAGGACGTCATCTGTTTACTTCTGAATCAGTTACAGAGGGTCATCCAGATAAAATCTGTGACCAAATCTCTGATGCTGTTTTAGATGCATTTTTAGAGGCTGATCCTAACTCTCGAGTTGCATGTGAGGTTTCAGTTGCAACTGGCTTAGTATTAGTTATTGGTGAAATAAGCAGTAAAGCAGATTATATTGATATATCAGCTATTGCTCGTCGTACAATAAAGGAGATTGGTTATACTCGTGCTAAATATGGTTTTGATTCCAGTACATGTGCAGTTTTAACTTCATTAAATGAACAATCCCCCGATATTGCACAAGGTGTCAATGCTGCACTAGAATCTCGTGATGGAAAAGATATTCAAAAGGAAAATGAAGACATTGGTGCAGGTGACCAAGGCTTAATGTTCGGTTTTGCTACGAATGAAACACCAGAGCTTATGCCTTTGCCAATTGCTTTATCTCATAGAATCGCACGTCGCTTATCTGAAGTACGTAAAGATGGCACTTTAGATTATCTTCGTCCTGACGGAAAAACACAGGTTACTATCGAGTATGTAGATGATAAACCTATGCGTGTAGATACGATCGTTGTATCCACACAGCATGCAGAGGAAATAACGCTAGAGCAAATACAAAAAGATGTGATGGAGCTTGTTATCAAGCCAGTAGTTCCAGCAAAATGGCTTGACGAACAGACGAAATATTTTATTAATCCAACAGGTCGCTTTGTCATTGGTGGACCACAGGGTGATGCTGGACTAACTGGACGTAAAATCATTGTTGATACGTATGGTGGTTACGCTCGTCATGGTGGTGGAGCATTTTCTGGTAAGGATCCTACTAAAGTTGACCGCTCAGCAGCTTACGCAGCTCGTTATGTGGCAAAAAATATTGTTGCTGCTGGATTAGCTGATAAATGTGAAATTCAATTGGCCTATGCCATTGGAGTGGCACAACCAGTTTCTATCAATGTGGACACTTATGGCACTGGTAAGGTAGCAGATGATAAATTAGTTGAGTTAATTCGAGCTAATTTTGATTTGCGTCCGGCTGGAATCATTAAAATGCTTGATTTACGTCGTCCAATTTACTCAAAAACTGCAGCCTATGGTCACTTTGGTCGCACGGATATCGATTTACCTTGGGAAAGGTTAGATAAAGTAGAAATTCTAAAAGCTGGTTTAACAAACTAAATTATGAGCAACTTTTAAGCTATAGCAACGTCTAATATTATGACAATGCTATAGCTTATTTGCTTTTAAGCAGATAAATAAAACAGCACAGTATACACTTTTAAGGTATAAAAACCGAAAAATTAATAAGATAAAACAATAAGGAGTGACATAAATGAAGTTTTTTAGTAAGCTTTCCCCTTTATTAGTTATTGCTCTCATTATTCAGCTATTATCACCACTAGTGGTATTTAATCATACTGATATTATTTATGCAGCAGCTAATGGACCCGTAGTAGTAAGTGAACAACCTGCTAAAAATACAACTAATGTTATTCGAAAGCCTTTAATCGAAGTTTATTTTGATGAGAACATCATTAAAGGTGATGGGTTAAAAGCTATTCGTATTCGTAAAGAAGGCACTAATATAGACGATTTCGTTTTCAATATGAATAACTCGAGTGTGAAGATTGATAAGAACAAGCTTTATGTTCAGTTAACTCAAAACTTAGAATTAAATACGAATTATGTTGTTATTTTAGACACTGATGCTGTTCGTAATGCATCTAATAATATGCCATTAACTACAGAGTATATTTGGTCATTTAAAACAGTAGAAGTGGAAGACAATGAAAGACCAACGATTAGTGGACATACATTTGATTCATGTACGCTTGATGCTGCTACAGGAAACTTTACGACAAGCTGTGATTCTACTACGAACACGACTAATCTAAATCCAACTAATTTAGCGGTTAAACTCACGTTTAGTGAGCCCGTTCATTTAGGCTCAGGAAATATACTATTAAGTAGCAGCTCTGGTAGAGATAATCGTACGATATCAATCTATTCAAGTGAAGTTACAGGAGCTAGTACTGAAACAATTAATATTAAATTTAAAGATCCCTTATTATTAAATGAAAATTATACCTTAACGGTTGTGGGTGGAAATAATGCTAACTTCAAGGATGCAGCAAACAATACGTTAAGAAATAATTATACAGTTAGTTTTAAGACAGCAGCTACTGATGGTTTGCAGCTTCAATCATTCGCTCCAGCTGCTACTACAAATGTAGAATTAAATAGAGATAACAGATTAGCCCTTACGTTAACGTTTAATCAATCTGTATTAGCCGTTATTAATAAAAATATTTCAATTCGAAAAGTATCAGATAACACACAGGTTGGAAATCTAATCCCTGTAAGAAATATAAACACAGCATCAAACACCTTTACATATACATCAAGTGCTGCTCTAGCGCCAGATACAGAATATTATATATTAGTTGATAGTGGTAGCTTTGTAAGCACATCAGGAAAAGATATCTATCGCGGAATATCAAATACAACGCAATGGAAATTTAAAACTAAGGCATTAGCTGATAGCCAGCCACCAACTGTTTCAAGCACAACACCAGCTAAGGATGAAAAAAATGTAGCTAGAAACGATAAAATTGTTATAACGTTTAGTGAACCTGTTTATGCAAATAGTGGTACGATTCTGATTAAAAATTATAGTACTAATATTATTTATCGTTCTATTAATGTCACTTCAGCTCGCGTAACAGGTGCGGGAACAAATACAATTACGATTGATCCACATAAAGCAGTAGGATCTGAGGCAGCTAAAAGCTTTTCTGCCAACACGCGTTACTATGTAGAAATTCCTTCAGGAGCATTTAAGGATGCAAGTAACAACCTATATAGAGGTACAACAGATAAAAATACAATTAACTTTACAGTAGGCGAGACAACAACTAATAAGCCATTGTTACAGTCATTGTCACCTATTAATGGAACAGAGACAATTGCAGCGGGTAAACCGAAATTTGTGATGACATTTAACAAAAACGTTGATATTAATCGTGCTTCTACTTCAGTTGCAATGGCTACTCCAAAGCAGGTAACAACTGCAAAACAGCCTATTGCCCTTACAGTATCGTTAAATTCAGATAATAAAAAAGTGGAACTTATTCCACAAAATGATCTAATTGAAAATACAGAGTACTACATCACTATTCCTAACGATTTAATTCACGACGGAAGTGATAATTATTTTGACGGTATTCTAAATACGTATCAATGGACATTCAAAACATTAGGTGGAGATAAGGTTGCTCCAAAAATAATCCGTGGTGAAGCAAGCGGTAATAAAATTCGCTTAGTTTACGATGAGTTATTAGATGAAAGTAGTGTGCCAAATATCGGTAACTACTATATAACGGTTAACGGAAGAGCTAAAAATATCTCTTCAATTGAAGTAACTAAAAACGCAGTAGTGTTTACGATGTATGAGCAAATAAATAACGGAGATTCAGTTTTTATTTCTTATACAAAACCAACATCAAGTCCTCTAAGAGATTTAACTAAAAACGAGGCTGCTAGCTTTGTTAACCAGGCTGCTGAGTATGGACAAATCAATGCTGTACCTGTAATTAAATCTAGCTCATATAGTGGACGTAATATTACATTGGAATTTACTGAGCCTTTAACAAAAGTAAATGCATTAGCTTATTTACAATTTAAAGTGACTGTAAACAATGTTAATAATGCTGTTACTTCGATAACAAGTGATGGTAATAAAGTAACATTAGGATTATCATCTTCCATTACAACGAACCGTACTGTTGTTGTCACGTATGCAAAAAATGCGTACCCATTAGTTGGTTTTTCTAATGAGGTTGCTTCATTTACACATACGGTAGGGACAGGAACATCAACTAATACGACAGCACCTACTGTTACGTCAATTACGGCTAGTAACACAACAATTAGTATTAACTATAACCAGTCAATCGTAAGTGCTCCTAGAGCAAACCAATATACAGTGCAAGTTAATGGATCAACTAAAACAGTAACGGGTGTTACAATTGACAATCAAACTGTTAAGCTTACAATCGGAACAGCTATAAAGGAAACGGATAAGGTTACTGTATCCTATAGCTCAGCTTCAACAACGCTGTTAAGTGGAGCAGGAAATGGAACGTACGCCCCTTCCTTTACACAGGTGTCTGCAACTATAGGTGAATCGGCAAGTGGTAAAGTAACATTACAAGGCGTTATCGCAAAGGGTAGCACAGTGACGTTAAGCTTTAATAAAACACTAGATTCAGCTTATGTTCCAAGTGCCAATCAGTTCTACCTATTTATCGATCAAAATAACTGGCCGATTAGATCGGTAAAAATAGATGGATCTAACTTAATTTTGGAGCTATCAAATCCTGTAAAAGTAAGTTCAACAGGAACAGTTTCTTATTACACAACAACGGATACCTTAAGAACAATAGATGGTGAGCGTGTTGGTATGCTTTCCAATGTTGCGATAACTAACCAAACTACGGTTATTGATTTTTCACCAAATGATTATAGTTCTTTACCTAATGGTGTACTAATTAAAGAAAACGCAGCATCGAAATCAAATGGCACATCACCAAGTGGTGCATCTGTTACACAGTACACTATTGATTATACAAAAGTATCAAATGTAGTTGATGCATTATCCGGTGCTGGGATTAAGGATGCAGAAATAAGATTTGAAGTACCAGCATCAGAAAAAGCAGCTGTAGTATTATTTCCAATGTCTGGCTTACAATTAGCTGATAGTAAAGGTGCATTTAAGTTTACGGTAAAATACGGTGATATTTACTATGAAGTACCTACTTCATCAATTGATATTGCTAGTGCAGTGAGATTAAATGGTACGACAGCCTCTTCAAATTATTTAGTATTAAAGATTGAGTCAGGTAAAAATTCTAAGACAAGAGCTTTAGAATCCTCTATTTCAAGTCAAGGTGCTTCATTAATCGGTGGGCCTTACTTGTTTGAAGCTTCTATTAATAGCTCAACAAGAAGCTCTGAGGTTCCTCTAAAAGGTAATCTGATTCGTAAAGTTGTCATTCCTTATTCAGTACAGCAAAGTCAAACAACTGCAGTATTCTATGATGAAGTTGCAGGTACGATTTCTGGAATGCCGACAGTATTCTCAAATAGCTATGGTTCAACAGAAGTTACGTTTATGCGACCAGGTACTAGTGCATATGCTATTGTAACAAGCAATAAAGATTACAATGACATTAATGGTCACTGGGCAAATAGTACCATCAAAATTTTGTCACGTAAGTTTATAATTGAAGGACATACTGCAACTCATTTTAATCCGCAACAAAATATAACACGTGGTGAGTTTGCTACGTATTTAGTTAAAGGTTTAGGATTATCAGCAGATAAGGAAGCAGCAAAGCAATTTAAAGATGTGAACAGTGCTTCTGTTCTTGGTGGATATATTGGTGCTGCGGCAAAAGCAGGTATTGTAAGTGGGGTATCATCAACTGAGTTTAAGCCTAATGCTTATATTACTCGTCAAGATATGGCTATTATGATGATGCGTGTGGTGACTTACACTAAAATGAATGTAAACTTAACCACTACACCAAACAGCTACTTAGCACCGTATTCTGATGCCAATAAAGTGAGTAGCTATGCTAAAACTCAAGTTGGGCAGGCAATCCAAATTGGTATTATTACAGGTAAAACAAGTACAACAATTAGCCCGCTTAGCAATGCTACACGAGCAGAAGGTGTATCGATGATTGAGCGTGTATTAAGAAAAGCTAACTACTTACAATAAACTATTAAAGAAGAATGTCTCTCTCAAAAGAGGCATTCTTCTTTTTTTTGGATAAAGTTACTATGATTAAAGCAACTTTACCTCTCTATTAGTAGTCTAATATAATAGATACTAGAGTAGAGATAGGAGATAGTTATGAATAATAGAAAGTTTTCGTTTAATAGCAAGTTCAAAAAGATTGCAGTAACAACCTTATGTACAATATGTTTATTATCACCGGTTTCAAATTTCGTAAGCACATATAGCTTTAGTCCTGCTATTGCAAGTGCATCTACTGAAAATGCAAAAATTAAAGAGTTGTCTCAAACGATTATTTCGCAAGGGGTAGTTCGTAAAGATTATACGTTTACGACCACGCGTAAAAATAAATCTGTTAGTACTGGTTTTCATGTTATTGAAGTAGATTTATCGAATCCTTACTTAACCTTACAAGCTTTAAGTGCTGATAATAGTACAACTGTTGGAAAACGTGCTAATGTACGTACGATGGCTATACAATCAGGAGCAATAGCCGCGATAAATGGCGACGTGTTTAATATGATTAATGAGGGAGCTCCGCTTGGAACGCATATTAATCAAAACGGTTTACAAGTTAGTCCTTCCTTATTAAAAGGTATGTATGCATTTGGTGTTACGAAAGAAAAACGCCCTATCATTGATTCATATACATTTGAAGGATCCGTTACAACAAGTGCAGGCTCGAGCTTTAACCTAGCTGGTATAAATCAATCTACTTACAGCTCTGATGTAACAGGTGAGGCTTATAGCCATGTTAACAATCTATTTATCTACACATCAGCGTGGGGAGGAAAAGAGCGTCCTCAAAATTCTGCGACGACAGCAACAGAAGTATTAGTTGTAGATAATGTTGTTAAAGAAGTTCCTAATGGTGTAGTCACAACAGCAATTCCAGCCAATGGTTATGTTTTGCGCGGCCATGGCAAAGCAGCTGAGTTTCTAAAGCAGTTAAAAGTGGGTGACACCGTAACCGCAAATTATAATTTAGTATCTCAAACAACAAATCAAAAAGTGAATCCTGATGACTTTTCTATGATGGTAAGTGGACATACTTTACTTATCGATAATGGACAAGCGGTTGAATTCACTAGAAGTATTACAGGCGTGAGTGGAAATTCATATACATCTCGTACAGCAGTAGGGTATTCAGCTGATCGTAAAAAGGTATTTTTTGTAACGGCAGAAAAGTCTGGAGCGAACACAGGTGTATCATTATCAGAGCTGCAAGCACTTTTAAAACGACTAGGTGTTGAAAAGGCTGTTAATCTAGACGGTGGTGGTTCAACTACTATGGTTGAACGTAAATTAGGTACGCATGATATTGTATTGAGTCATAGCACGCAAGAAAGCAGTCTACGTGCTGTTACAAACGGAATTGGTGTATTTACCCATGCCCCAATAGGTGATTTAGCAGGTATAATAGTACAAGGTGCAGAGTTAATGTTCGTTGGTCAAACGACAGCATTTTCTCATTTAACATATGATACTTACTATAATCCTTTAGCTGACGTAAAGGATGTTGTTTATTCTGAAGAGAACGGACTAGGTAAGTTCCAGGGGCAATCGTTTACTGCCAACAAGGTAGGTAAGACGACTATAGTGGCGAAAAAGGGTCAAATTTCTGGTAAGAAAACATTACGAGTTATAGGTGCAAATGATATATCTGGTTTAGTGTCTCAAAGTGGTACAGGTATATTATCTCCTGGTTATTCACTAGATACATCATTAGTTGCTACATTAACTAGTGGCGAAAAGTATAAAATTGATGGAAAATTGTTATCATGGAGCTTTATTGGTTTTAATGGAGAGTTTAGCGACGGTAAAATTATAGTTAAGAGCGTTGATTCCTCTGTAGAGTATGGTTATGCGATTGCTACGTATGATGGATTTTCCACTATGATTCCATTCTCTAAAGCAGAATCTGAGTCTTTAATCGAAAACTTTAACTCGACTTCTTACTCCATTACAAGTCAGGTTATTCCTGCCCAAACTAAAGGGTCTGTTGCTTTAGTAGGTGGAATGAATGGTAATAGTAATGATAAAGCATTACAAATCAATTATGATTTTAGTCAAGGCAGCGGGACACAGGCTTCATATGCGGTATTTAATTCTACAGGAATAGCTTTAGCACCATCTATTAAGTCAATTCGTGCTGATATTTTAGGAGATGGTGGAAACCATTGGTTAAGAGCAGAGTTAATAGATTCTACTGGTGCTTTACATTATGTAGACCTTGCTAAAAAAGTTGATTGGACAGGCTGGAAAACGGTAGAAGCAGCAGTGGATGTTGCAGATTCGAATCTAAAATTACGTCGTATTTATGTCATCACATTAGATGCTACTCAGCCAAATTTAGCTAAGTCAGGTTCGATTATGATTGATAATTTAAAACAAATTGCAGTGGGATCACCTGCTGTAAAAAATAATAAAGCAATAACATTGACAATAAACGACAGTCAGGCTACGGTAAATGGTGAAAAGGTTAAGCTAGATGCTCCGCCACGTGTAAAGGACAGTAGCACCTATTTACCATTCCGATTTGTTGCTGAACAATTAGGTGCACAAGTCGAGTATAATAGTAACGATAAAAGTGTAGTCGTTTATTATGCCGATAAATTTATCAAATTATATATTAACAAGTCTGACTATATATTAAACGGGGAACGCAAAAAGGCAACTGTCGCTCCTTATCTTACAAATGGCCGTACATTAGTTCCAGTGCGCTTAATATCTGAAAGCTTAGGCTTTAGTGTCGATTACATTGAAGAAACAAAGCAAGTTATTATAAAGTAAATTGGTAACCGACTAACATATAGTAGCTTGATTAGGTTGCATGAAGGCGAGGATTAACTGTGGATCATTTAACAATGGATATTAACCGTATATTTGGCAATGCACTTAAAGTGATGGAAGATAGCAAATACCAAATTTACGAGGTTTGTGATCAAGCAAGAAAAGAGTATAAATCACTTCAAAGGGAACTAGACGAGGTGATTGAGCAAACGATCCAGGTTATCGATCAGGTGGATAAGCTTGATCAAGATTATCGTTATGCAAGACTAAGGTTAACTGAAGTTAGTCGGGAATTTAATCGCTATAGTGAACAGGATATAAAGGGTGCCTACGAAAAGGCTACTTTAATTCAACTAGAAATTGCTACATTACAAGCTAAAGAAAAATATTTAAAAAATAGACGAGATGACCTACAGTTACGCGTTAGAGATGTCGAAAAAAATATTGAAAGAGCAGAAACTATTGCATCGCAAATTAATGTAGTGCTAGAATACTTGTCTGGTGATTTAGACCATGTGACGAGAATCATTGAATCAGCTAAAAATAGACAGTTTATTGGTTTGAAAATTATACTAGCACAAGAAGAGGAAAGAAAACGAATTGCTCGTGAAATACATGATGGCCCCGCTCAAACGTTAGCTAATCTTGTTTTACGTACAGAAATTGTTGAGCGAATGCTATTAAAAGAGGAGTTTGAACAGGTCAAGCTTGAATTGTTAGACTTACGTCAACAAGTAAGACAAGGATTAGAAGAGATCAGAAAAACGATTTTTAATCTTAGACCAATGGCTTTGGATGATTTAGGCTTAGTTCCAACATTAAGAAAATTGACG
>Ga0182742_1002435_pt1 | contig 20574 bp, 29 predicted proteins | sample eDN5th37CBELigMG_FD_128880 | JGI IMG/M metagenome (GOLD analysis project Ga0182742, IMG submission 128880) | Enriched Miracle-Growth compost microbial communities from Emeryville, California, USA - eDNA 5th pass 37_C BE-Lig MG (version 2)... ... | reverse complement strand
GCCGCTGCAAAGCTGAAGAGCCTGGGCCTGGACTCGGTCCTGATCATCACCGACAGCGTCGATGAAAATGTTTACCTCGCCACCCGCAACCTGCCGCACGTTGCCGTTGTCGAGCCCCGTTATGCCGATCCGTTGTCGCTGGTCCACTACAAGAAAGTGCTGATCACCAAGCCGGCCATCGCTCAACTCGAGGAGATGCTGGGATGAACGCTGAACGCTTGATGCAAGTCATTCTGGCGCCGATCGTGACCGAAAAGGCCACCTTCGTTGCCGAGAAGAATCAGCAAGTCGCTTTCCGTGTCGTGGCTGACGCTACCAAGCCGGAAATCAAGGCTGCCGTCGAACTGCTCTTCAAGGTGCAGGTCGAGTCCGTGCAGGTCCTCAACCGTAAGGGCAAAGTCAAGCGCTTTGGCCGATTCGTTGGCCGCCGCCGCAATGAGCGCAAGGCCTACGTCTCGCTCAAGGACGGCCAGGAAATCGACTTTGCGGAGGTGAAGTAAATGGCCCTCGTAAAAGTTAAGCCGACTTCGGCTGGCCGCCGTGGCATGGTGAAGGTCGTCAGCCCGAACCTGCACAAGGGCGAGCCCTACGCGCCGCTGCTGGAAAAGAAGACCCGTGGCTCGGGCCGTAACAACAACGGCCACATCACGGTCCGCCATCGTGGCGGCGGTCACAAGCAACACTACCGTGTCGTCGACTTCCGTCGCGACAAGGATGGCATTCCGGCCAAGGTCGAGCGTCTGGAATACGACCCCAACCGTACGGCGCACATCGCTCTGCTGTGCTACGCCGACGGCGAACGTCGCTACATCATCGCTCCGCGCGGCCTGGAAGTGGGCGCCACGCTGGTCTCGGGCATCGAAGCCCCGATCCGCGCCGGCAACACCCTGCCGATCCGCAACATCCCGGTGGGTACGACCATTCACTGCGTCGAAATGATCCCTGGCAAGGGTGCCCAGATGGTCCGCTCGGCCGGCGCTTCCGCCGTCCTGCTGGCCCGTGAAGGCGTCTACGCTCAGGTCCGTCTGCGCTCGGGTGAAGTCCGCCGTGTGCACATCGAGTGCCGCGCCACCATCGGTGAAGTCGGTAACGAAGAACACAGCCTGCGCCAGATCGGCAAGGCCGGTGCAATGCGTTGGCGCGGTGTCCGCCCGACGGTCCGTGGCGTCGCCATGAACCCGGTGGATCACCCGCACGGTGGCGGTGAAGGCCGTACCGGTGAAGCACGCGAACCGGTCAGCCCGTGGGGCACTCCGGCGAAGGGTTACAAGACCCGTCGCAACAAGCGGACGAACAATATGATCGTCCAACGGCGCAAGCGCAAGTAAGAGGCGAACACTATGTCACGTTCGATCAAGAAAGGCCCGTTTGTCGATGCTCACCTGATCAAAAAGGTGGACACGGCCGTCGCGGGCAAAGACAAGAAGCCGATCAAGACCTGGTCGCGTCGCTCGACGATCCTGCCCGAGTTCATCGGTCTGACGATCGCTGTGCACAACGGCAAGCAACATGTTCCCGTGTACATCAACGAGAACATGGTCGGTCACAAGCTGGGCGAGTTCGCGCTGACCCGCACGTTCAAGGGTCACGCCGCGGACAAGAAGGCGAAGAGGTAAGCGATGGAAACTACTGCCATTATCCGTGGGGTTCACATCTCCGCTCAAAAGACGCGCCTGGTTGCGGATCTGATCCGCGGCAAGTCCGTCGCGCAAGCGTTGAACATCCTCACCTTCTCGCCGAAGAAGGCCGCCGCCATCCTGAAGAAGGCTGTCGAGTCCGCCATCGCCAACGCCGAGCACAACGACGGCGCCGATATCGACGAACTGAAGGTCACCACGATTTTCGTGGACAAGGCCCAGTCGATGAAGCGCTTCTCCGCTCGCGCCAAGGGCCGCGGCAACCGTATCGAGAAGCAGACCTGCCACATCACGGTCAAGGTCGGAGCTTAAGGAGTCACGATGGGTCAGAAAATTCACCCCACTGGGTTCCGTCTCGCGGTCACCCGTAATTGGTCCTCGCGTTGGTTCGCCGACGACAAGGCCTTCGGCTCGATGCTGGCCGAAGACATTCGCGTTCGCGAGTACCTGAAGAAGAAGCTCAAGAGCGCCTCCGTCGGTCGCGTGATCATCGAGCGTCCCGCCAAGAATGCACGCATCACCGTCTACTCGGCTCGTCCGGGCGTGGTGATCGGCAAGCGCGGCGAAGACATCGAAAGCCTGAAGGCTGATCTGCAGCGCCTGATGGGCGTGCCCGTGCACGTCAACATCGAAGAAATCCGCAAGCCGGAAACCGATGCTCAACTGATCGCCGACTCGATCTCGCAACAGCTCGAGAAGCGCATCATGTTCCGCCGCGCCATGAAGCGCGCGATGCAGAACGCCATGCGTCTGGGTGCCCAAGGCATCAAGATCATGAGCTCGGGCCGTCTGAACGGTATCGAAATTGCCCGCACCGAGTGGTATCGCGAAGGCCGTGTGCCGCTGCACACGCTCAAGGCCAACATCGACTACGGCACCTCCGAAGCCCACACCACGTACGGCGTGATCGGCATCAAGGTCTGGGTCTACAAGGGCGACATGCTGGCCAACGGCGAACTGCCGCCGGAAACCGCCGCCCCGCGTGAAGAAGAACGTCGTCCGCGCCGCGCTCCGCGTGGTGATCGTCCGGACGGTGCTCGCACCGGTCGTCCGGGTGGTCGTGGCCGTGGTCCCCGCAAGGCGGACGCTGCTCCGGCGCCTGAAGGAGAATAACCATGCTGCAACCCTCTCGCAGAAAGTATCGCAAAGAGCAGAAGGGCCGCAACACCGGTCTGGCGACCCGCGGCACCAACGTGTCGTTCGGCGAATTCGGTCTGAAGGCCACCGGCCGTGGCCGTCTGACCGCCCGTCAGATCGAAGCCGCTCGTCGTGCCATCAATCGTCACATCAAGCGTGGCGGCCGTATCTGGATTCGTATCTTCCCGGATAAGCCCATCTCGCAGAAGCCTGCCGAAGTCCGTATGGGTAACGGTAAGGGCAACCCGGAGTACTGGGTCGCCGAAATCCAGCCCGGCAAGGTGCTCTACGAAATGGAAGGGGTTAGCGAAGAGCTCGCGCGTGAAGCTTTCCGCCTGGCCGCTGCCAAGCTGCCGATTTCGACCACGTTCGTCGCGCGTCATATCGGTGCTTAAGGAGTACTAAGATGAAAGCCAGCGAACTCCGTTCGAAAGACGCCGCCGAGCTCGGCAAAGAGCTCGAAAGCCTGCTGAAGGCACAATTCGGTCTGCGTATGCAGAAGGCCACGCAGCAGCTTGCCAACACCAGCCAGCTGCGCAACGTGCGCCGCGACATCGCGCGCGTGCGTACCTTGCTGACCGAGAAGGCAGGGAAATAAAGATGAGCGAAACTCAAAACACCCAAGTGGCCAAGCGCCAGCGTACGCTGGTCGGCAAGGTCGTCAGCAACAAGATGGACAAGACTGTCGTCGTGCTCGTCGAGCGCCGCGTCAAGCACCCCATCTTCGGCAAGATCATCATGCGTTCCGCGAAGTACAAGGCGCACGATGAATCGAACCAGTACAACGAAGGCGATACGGTTGAAATCGCTGAAGGCCGTCCCATCTCGCGCTCGAAGTCGTGGCGCGTGGTGCGTCTGGTTGAAGCCGCACGTATCATCTAAGTGAAAGCAGTTTGTCGGAACGGTTCGCCGTTCCGATAATGAAACGGCAAGGGATCAAACCCTTGCCGTTTTTTTTGCGCCGTGCGGAAGTGTGGCGGGGCTTGTTTTCAGCGGTGGGCCATCTCGCGCAGCCGGCCCGCGATGCCGGTGGGAAAGTAATACACCGACACCACGAACAGGATGCCCAGCCACAGCAGCCAGCGGTCGGGTTCGAACAGCAGGGCCAGCGGCGCGACGCCGGAGACCAGGCCGTGCACGTGGTGCAGGCCGTCCTGCAGATAGCTCTGGGCGAATACGAACAGGCTGGCGCCCACCACCGCGCCATACATGGTGCCCATGCCGCCGATCACCAGCATCAGCAGGATATTGAGCATGATCTCGAACGACAGCGAGGCGTCGGGGCCGTTGTAGCGCAGCCAGAGCGCGTACATGGCGCCGGCCAGCGTGGCGAAGGCGGCCGCCAGGAGATTGGACAGGCTGCGGTACAGCACGGTGCGGTAGCCGATGGCTTCAGCGCGGAAGGGGTTCTCGCGGATCGCCTGCAGCACGCGGCCGAAGGGCGAGTTCACGATGCGCAGCAGCAGCAGGAACAGCACCAGGCAGACCGCGGCGATCAGGTAGTAGGTGATGATGCGGCCGTCCACGTTCACGCCGAACAGCGGCTCGGAGAACGGCCGGAAGGCCGGGCGCAGCATTTGCGGCACCTTGAAGCTCAGGCCGTCCTCGCCGCCGGTCAGGTGCGACAGCTGCGACACCAGGGTCTGGAACGCGGCGGCCACCGCCAGCGTGATCATGGCGTAGAAGATGGCGCGCACCCGCAGGCTGGCCAGGCCGATCAAGAGCGCGAAGGCCAGCGACACCGCCAGGCCGGCGGCCGTGCCGGCCAGTATCGCGGTCCAGCCGGGCTCCATGCGCACGCTGGCGATGGCCACGCCATAGGCGCCGATGCCGAAGAACATGGTGTGCGCGAAACTGACGATGCCGGTGTAGCCCAGCAGCAGGTCGTAGCTGGCCACCAGGATCACGAACACCAGGATCTTGGCGGCCACGGCCAGCGACTTCGGGCCGGGAAACAGAAAGGGCGCGGCCGCCAGCGCGGCCACGATCGCGAGCAGCAGCAACGTCAGCACGGCGCTGCGGGGAGGGTCGCCGGAAAGCAGGCGTACGGACATGTCGGTTCCTAGCGGTTCGTGACCGGATACACGCCCTGCGGGCGCCACAGCAGGATGGCGACCATCAGCGCGATGTTCGAGAACAGGGCGGCCTTGGGCATCAGAAAGCCCGTGTAGTTGGCCATCAGGCCCACCAGCAGCGCGCCGATCAGGCAGCCCACGGTCGAGCCGAGGCCGCCGATCATGATGACGATGAAGATCAGCACGTTGACCTGCGCGCCCAGCTGCGGCACCACCGACTGCTGGTACATGCCCCACAGCACCCCGCCCAGCCCCGCCAGCATCGAGCCGGCGACGAACACGCCCACGAACAGGTGGCGGATGCGGTAGCCCAGGCTTTCCACCATCTCGCGGTCTTCCACCCCGGCGCGGATCAGCAGGCCGAGCTTGGTGCGGTTGAGCAGCCACAGCATGCCGCCCAGCACCAGCAGTCCGGCCACCAGCGCCACGATGCGGAACTTCTCGATGGCGGCGTCACCCAGCAGGAACGCGCCGCGCATGGCCTCGGGCAGCGGCAGCGAAATCGTCTGCGGGCCCCACAGCATCTTGATGATCTCTTCGCCGATGATCATGCCGCCCATCGTGATCAGGATCTGCTTGAGATGCTGCCCGTACACCGGGCGCACGATGACGCGTTCGAACGCCAGGCCGACGGCGCCGGCCACCAGCATGCCGACGATCATGGCCGGCAGCACCGCGGCCAGGTTCACCCACAGGCTGCCGGACTGGGTCCAGTCGGCCATGGCGCCCAGCACCGTGGCCGCCATGTACGCGCCGATGGCGATGAACAGGCCGTGGCCGAAGTTCAGCACGTCCATCAGCCCGAAGACCAGCGTCATGCCGGAGGCCACGATGAAGATGATCATGCCCATCGCCAGGCCGGCCAGGGTCAGCGTGACCCAGGTCGACAGCGAGCCCACCAGCGGCAGCGCGATCGCCGCCAGGGCCAGCACCAGCAGCGCCGGGCGCAGGTCCGCGCGCACGCGCGGCAAGGGGGTATCGAGTTCCAGCGTGCTCATTGGTGGCTTCCCAGCGACAGGCCCAGCAGGCGCGTCTGCAATGCGTCGTCCTCGGCCAGCTGCGCCATGCTGCCGGCATGGACCACGCGGCCGTTGTCCATCACGGCGACGTGATCGCCCACGAAGCGGGCGAAGTTGAAGTTCTGCTCGACCAGCAGGATGGTGGTGGAGGCCTGCTTCAGTTCGATGAAGGCGTCGATCATGTTCCGCACGATGGCGGGCGCCAGGCCCTTGCTGGGCTCGTCGACCAGCAGCAGCCGGCGCGGCTCGATGATGGCGCGCGCCACCGCCAGCATCTGCTTCTGGCCGCCCGACAGCTTGCCGGCCGGGTGCAGCCAGAATTTCTTCAACGCCGGGAAGAAACCGAAGATCCATTCCAGCCGGGCGCTGTCGAGCTGGCTGGCGTTGCGCGCCTGGCGCGCCGCCAGCAGGATGTTCTCCTTGACCGACAGGTCGGCGAAGATGCCCATGTTCTCGGGCACGTAGGCCATGCCCAGGCGCGCCATGTCGGGCGGCGAGGTGCGCGTGCCGGGCCCGCCCACCGGCGCGCCGTCGAAGCTCACCTGGCCTTGCGAGGCGCGCCACAGTCCCATGATCGTGCGCAGCGTGGTGGTCTTGCCCGCGCCGTTGCGTCCCAGCAGCATGGTCACGCCGGCGGCGGGCACCGCCAGGTCGACGCCGTGCAGGATGTGGTAGGCGCCGATGTGCGTGTGCACGTCCTTCAATTCCAGCAGCGCTTGCGTCATGCCGCCTTCTCCGTGGGGCTCACGCCCAGATAGGCCTGCTGCACGATGGGCGAGGCGATGACTTCGGCCGGCTCGCCGTCGGCCATCAGGTGGCCGTTGTGCAGCACCACGATGCGGTCGGCCAGTTCGCGCACCACGTCCATCTTGTGCTCCACCAGCAGGATGGTCTTGCTTGCGTCGTTCTTGATTTCGCGGATCAGCTCCAGCACCACCGGCACGTCGTCCACGCTCATGCCGGCCGTGGGCTCGTCGAACATGAACACCTGCGGATCGAGCGCGACCAGCATCGCGATCTCCAGCTTGCGCTGGTCGCCGTGCGGCAGGTCGGCGGCCGGCTGGTCGCGGCGCGCCGACAGGCGGGTGCGCGCCAGCAGCGCGTCGGCGCGTTCGATCAGGGCGCGGTCGTCGCTCCAGGTGCGCCAGAAACGGATCTGGCGCCAGCCCAAGCCTTGCTGGCGCGACTGCAGCGCCAGCCGCACGTTCTCGTGCACGCTCAGGCGCGGAAACAGCTGGGTCAGCTGGAACGCCCGGCCCAGGCCCGCGTGCATGCGCGCCGGCGCGCCCAGCGCGGTGAGGTCGCGCCCGTTCAGGCGCACCGTGCCGGCGCTGGCGCGCAGCTGGCCGGAGATCAGATTGAAGTAAGTGGTCTTGCCCGCGCCGTTGGGGCCGACGATGGCCGTCAGCGTGCCGGGCGCGTAACTGCAGCTGACTTCGTCGACGGCCACGTGCCCGCCGAAACGGATGGTGAGCGATTGGGTCTCCAGCATGGACGGATGCAGGCTCAGCGTTTGTTCTGGATGGGCACCGACATCTGGTCGGGCGTGATTTCCCTGACCAGGTCCTGCACCGCCCACGGCACCGAGGGATCGTTCTTGATGCGGAAGTGGTACATGGACTGCATGGCCTGGTGGTCCTCGGGGCGGAACGTCATCTTGCCCTTGGGCGTGTCGAAGCTCATGCCTTCCATGGCCTTGATCAGCGCGTCGGTGTCGGAGTCGCCCTTGGTCCTGGCCAGCGCCGTCGCGATCGCGATGCCCGAGGCCATGCCGCCGGCGGTGAAGAAGTCCGGCGGCTGCCCGTAGCGCTTCTGGTGTTCGGCCACCAGCCAGTCGTTGATCGGGTTCTTGGGGATGCCGTAGTAGTAATAGGTGGCGCCTTCCATGCCGACCAGCGATTTCAGCGGCGTCATGGCCGCCAGCGTGTTGCCGCCGGTGGCGATCTCGATGCCGAAGCGCTGCGGGTCGAGGTCGGCGATCTTGAACGGGTTGCCGGCGCCGGCCCACAGGATGAAGATGATCTTGCGCCCGGGCTGCTCCTTCAGCGCATCGAACAGGCGCTGCGCGCCGGCGGTGAAGTCGGTGGCGTTGGCCGGCAGATATTCCTCGTGCACGATCTTGGCGTTCTTCAGGGCGCTCTTGAACGCCTTGACGCCGTCGCGGCCGAAGGCGTAGTCCTGCGCCAGCATCGCGATGGAGGTGCCGGCCTGGTCGAAGGCGACCGCGTTGGCGATGGCGTCCTGCGAGGAATTGCGGCCGGTGCGGAAGATGTACCGGTTCCACTTGTCGCCGGTGATGGAGTCCGCCACGGCGGGCTCGACCAGCAGGATCTTCTCGTACTCTTCGGCGATCGGCAGCATGGCCAGCGCCACGCCGGACGACGTGGGGCCCACGGCGATGTCGGCATTGTCGTCGGCATAGGCCGAGGCCAGCTGGGCGCGGGCCACGTCGGGCTTGCCCTGGTTGTCCTTCTCGATGACGCGGATCTTGCGCCCGGCCACCGTCATGCTGCCCTGGGTCGCGTACTCCAGGCCCAGCATCAGGCCGGCCTGGGTCTGCTTGGCGTAGGCCTCCAGCGGGCCGGTCTTGTCGTAGACGTGGGCCACGACGAAATCCTTCGCCGCGGCCGCGGAACTCATGCACAGGCCGGCGAGCGCGGCGAGCAGTAGGCGTTTCATAGGGGACTCCTGTTTATCAGTGACGTGCGGCGAGGAATTGGCGGACGGCTTCGATCTGCGGGGCGACGTTGAGCGCGGGGGCGTGGCCGCAATCGGGGAAATCGATGCGCTGCGCGCGCGGGCCGCGCCGCGTCATGGCCTCGGCCACTTCCGGCAGCAGCAGATCCGACTCGGCCCCGCGCAGCAGCAGCAGCGGCATGCGCAGCGAGTCATAGCCGCTCCAGCGGTCGTAGTCGCCGGGATGATGGCTGAACTGGCCGACGATGGCCGGGTCGTAGTGCGCGGTCACGCGCCCGTCCGGCAGGCGGCGCATCGAGGTCTCGGCCATGCGGCGCCATTGTTCGTCGCTCTGCCAGCCATAGGGCTTGTAGGCGGCGCGCAGCCAGGTCTCCAGTTCGGTGACCGTGTCGAAGGCCGGCGGATCGCCGGCGTAGTCCAGGATGCGCCGGACGGCGGCGCGCGGCAGTTCCGGCCCGATGTCGTTGACCACCAGGCGCGAGATGCGGTCGCGCAGGGTGGTGGCCGCGGCATGCATGCCGATGGCGCCGCCCATGGACGTGCCGACCCAGCGCACGCTGGCAAGCGCCAGCCCGTCGAGCAGGGCGCGCGCCAGCCGCGCGTAAAAGTCCAGCCGGTATTCGGCCACCGGGTCCGGGCTCCATTGCGACAGGCCGCGGCCGATCGTGTCCGGGCAGATGATGCGGTAGTCGGGCGCCAGCGCCTGCGCCAGCTCGTCGAAGTCGCGCCCGGTGCGTGCCAGGCCATGCCACATGACCAGCGGCGGCGCGTCGGGGGCGCCCCATTCGGTGTAATGCAGTTCGCGGCCTTCGCAGCGCAGATAGCGCGAGGCCGGCGCGGGCGCGGTCGCCATGAGTCTCCTCCCGGTGGGTCCAGGTCGTTCTGTGCGGTTGTTGTACGCTTATGCGGGTGAATATAGACTTGCGCCAGGCGCGCGCACAATGCGCCGCCCGCCCTGCTGCAGGCTGAGTCAAGAACTTGTAGACGCAAGATCAATTTGCGCTTCGCATCCCAGGAGACCGCGCCATGTCGGAGACGGAATTCGCCATTTCGGCCGGCGCCGGCGCGGACCGGCGCGATCAATGGCGCGCGGCGCTGGCCGACGCCTTCGGCCCCTTCGAGGTCCACGGCGGCAAGCCCGGCCATTTCGCCGGGCGCCTGCGCTACGCGCGCCGCGCCAGCCTGCAGTTCAACGACCTGCACTACCAGGGCCAGCAGATCGAACGCACGGCCGGCAATGTCTCGCGGCTGGACCAGGAGTTCTATACCTTCGGCCTGCCGCTGGCCGGGCCGCTGGCGGTGCGCCAGCAGGGGCGGGAATTCCAGGTCGAGCCGGGCTGCGTGTACCTGATGAACCAGAGCCTGCCGTACCAGGCCACGGCGCTGGGCGCTGGCGGCTACCGCAGCCTGAGCATCTCGTTTCCGCGCAGCGCGCTGTCGCAGCGCGATTCGCGCGTCGGCGCCTTCCACAAGCTGCGCATCGATGACGGCTCGCCGCGGGGCGCCATGCTGGCCAGCTACATGGAACACATGTTCAAGGGCATGGACGGCTGGTCCGACGCCGAGGTCGCCGAACTGGGCGAGCGCCTGATCGACCTGATCGTGCTGTTCCTGGTGCAGCCGGGGCAGGGCCATGCGTCGGAGTCGGACAGCAGCGTGACGGTGGCGCACCGCCAGCGCGTGCTGGCCTACATCCGGCAGCACCTGGCCGATCCCGAACTGTCGCCGGCGCGCGTGGCCGAAGGCTGCGGCATCTCCGTGGCCTACCTGCACCGCATCCTGCGCGCCGGCGGGCTGTCGGCGGAGTCCTTCATCTTCGACCAGCGGCTGGAACGCTGCCACGCGCTGCTGCTGGACCCGCGCCATCGCCATCGCGCGATTTCCGAACTCGCCTACCAGGTCGGGTTCTCGCATCCGGCGCATTTCAGCCGCCTGTTCAAGCGGCGCTTCGGCATGTCGGCGCGCGAACTGCGCGCCCGTTCCTAGGACGCGGCCGCCGCCAGCGCCGCGTCCAGGTCGCCGATGATGTCGGCGTGGCTCTCGAAGCCCACGCCGAGCCGGATCAGTCCCGGCGGCAACCCCGATTCCGCCAGCTGCTGCGGCGTCATCATGCCCGCCCACATGGCCGCCGGATGCACCACTAGGGTCGAGAACGAGCCGAAGCTGGCCGAGCGATGCGCCAGCGTGAGCGCGCCCACGACGCGCTCGGCCTGCGCCATGCCGCCCGGCACCTCGAAACTCAGCACGCCGCCGTATCCGCTCATCTGCGCGCGCGCCAGCGCGTGCTGCGGATGGCTTTCCAGGCCGGGATAGTGCACCGCCGACACCGCCGGGTGCGCGGCCAGGTGCCGGGCGACGGCCAGCGCGGTTTCGTTCTGGCGCGCCACGCGCATGGGCAGGGTGCGCAGGCCGCGCAGCACCAGCCAGGCGGCGAAGGGGTCCAGCGTCGCGCCCAGCAGATAGGCCTTTTCCCACACGGCCTTGATGCGCTGCTCGTCGCCCACCAGCATGCCGGCCGAGGCGTCGCCGTGGCCGCACAGGTACTTGGTGGCGCTGTGCATCACCAGGTCCATGCCCAGCGCCAGCGGCTGCTGGTTGATGGGCGAGGCGATGGTGTTGTCGACCAGCGTGGTGATGCCGCGGGCGCGCGCGATGTCCGACATGCGCGCCAGGTCCGTCAGGCGCAGCATCGGATTGGACGGGCTTTCCAGCACGAAGAGGCGGGTCTCGGGGCGCGCGGCGGCGGCGAAGCCGTCGGCGTCGGCCTGGTCCACGAAGCTCACGTCGATGCCGAGCTGCGGCGCGATGTTCTGCAGCAGGCCGGTGGTGCCGCCGTACAGCACGCGCTGCGCCACCACGTGGTCGCCGCGGCCGGCGAAGGCCAGCAGCGCCGCCGTGATGGCGCCCATGCCGGAGGCGGTGGCCAGCGCGCATTCGCCGCCTTCCAGCCCGGCCACGGCGGACTCGAACGCGCGCGTCGTGGGGTTGCCGTAACGTGTATAGAATCCCGGATGCAGGGGCCGCGTCGCCATGTCCAGGAAAACGCCGGCCTCGTCCGTGGCGAAGCTGGCCGTCTGGTACAGCGGCGGGGCCACGGGATACGAGCTTTCCGGCAGCAGTACGGCCGCCTGCGCCAGGCGGGTATGGGGATCGGAATGGGAAGACATCGTCTATGACCTCATCGAATGATTTCAGGTCCTACGATCTTATGGATGGCGGCGAGGCTGTCTTGTCTGATCCTGCTGTCGCCGCCCACGGCCTCTACGGCGGCCTGCGCGACGGCGTGCGGGTGTGGCGGCAGGGCGCCTGCGGCGCCATGGCGACCGCGGCGCGCTTCGTGCGCCACCGCTTCCGGCCGCATACCCACGACACCTTCATGTTCGGCCTCATCGAAAGCGGGGCCAAGGAATTCCAGCGGGGGCGCGCCACCTATCTCGCCGCGCCGCAATCGGTATCGGTGGTCAATCCGGGCGACCTGCACACCGGCCGCCGGGCCGCGGGAGCAGAGCTGCGCTATCGCGCGCTGTACGTCCCGGCCGACGCCATGTCGCAGGCGCTGGGCGCGGCCGCGGCCGTGGGCTTCCAGTCGGGCGTGGTCCAGGACCCCGCGGTGTTCCGCGCCATGCTGCGCGCCCACGACGCCCTGGTCGAAGGCGATTCGCGCCTGGCCTGCGACGGCCTGATGCTGGCGGCCCTGGGCCTGCTCGCCTCGCGCCATGGCGGCGCGGCGGCCGCCGGCCCGGCGCGGGAGGCCCGGCCCGAGATCCGGCGGGCCCGCGCGCTCATCGAGGATTGCCACGCGCAGGCCTTGTCGGTGGCCGAGATCGCGCGGGAGGTGGCGCTGAGCCCCTACCACCTGATGCGGCAGTTCCGCAGCCAGGTCGGCATGCCCATGCACGCCTACCAGCTGCAGGTGCGGGTCGAGCGCGCCAGGCGGCTGCTGGCCGCGGGCCAGGCGCCGGCCGACGTGGCCCTGAGCGTGGGCTTCGCGGACCAGGCCCATTTTTCCAAGCGCTTCAAGAGCCTGGTGGGGGCCTCGCCCGCCTCGTATCAGCGCGACCTGCGCCGCTGATGCGCCGGCGGCCCGGACGAAAAAACGGGCTCCCGCGGGAGCCCGTCAGTACATCCTGGCCGCGGAGCGGTCAGATGTGGGTGATGAACTTGGTCACCAGGTAGCCGTCGAACGTTTCCAGGCCGCCTTCGCTGCCGATGCCGCTGTCCTTGATGCCGCCGAAGGGCGTCTCGGCCAGGGCGCTGCCGAAATGGTTGATGTTGACCATGCCGGCTTCCAGGCCGTTGGAGACCTTGGTGGCCGTCTTCAGCGAGTTGGTGAACACGTAGGACGACAGGCCGAAGGGCAGGCTGTTGGCGCGGCGCAGCACTTCATCGGTGTCGGTGAAGCGGACCACGGGCGCGACCGGGCCGAAGGGCTCTTCGGTCATGAGCATGGAATCGTCGGGCAGCTCGGTCACGACCGTGGGGGCGAAGAAGAAGCCCTTGCGGTCCAGCGGGCCGCCGCCGACCACCACCTTGCCGCCGTGCTTCTTGGCGTCGTCGATGAAGGCGGTCATGGCGGGGACGCGGCGCTCGTGCGCCAGCGGGCCCATGTCGGTGCCGGTTTCAAGGCCGTCGCCGACCTTGATGTTCTTCAGCACTTCGGAGAAGCGCGCCAGGAACTGCTCGTAGGCGCCGTTCTGCACGTAGAAGCGGGTCGGCGATACGCAGACCTGGCCGGCGTTGCGGATCTTGAACTTGGCCAGCATGGTGGCGGCGCGGTCGATGTCGGCGTCGTCGAACACCAGCACCGGCGAGTGGCCGCCCAGTTCCATGGTGACGCGCTTCATGTGCGCGCCGGCCAGCGCGGCGAGCTGCTTGCCCACCGGCACCGAGCCGGTGAACGACACCTTGCGCACGATGGGCGAGCGGATCAGGTAGTCCGAGATCTTGGCGGGTTCGCCCCACACGATGTTCAGGCAGCCCTTGGGCAGGCCGGCGTCGTGGAACATGCGGGCGATCGCCATGACGGCGCTGGGGGAATCCTCGGGACCTTTCAGCACCACCGTGCAGCCGGCGCCGATGGCGGCGGCGATCTTGCGGATGGCCTGGTTGTACGGGAAGTTCCAGGGCGTGAACGCGGCGCAGACGCCGATGGGTTCGCGCACCACGATCTGGCGCACGTCGGGGTTGCGCGGCGGCACCACGCGGCCGTAGATGCGGCGGCATTCCTCGGCGTGCCAGTCGGCGTGCTCGGCGCAGGAGGTGACTTCGCCCACGGCCTCGGCCAGCGGCTTGCCCTGGTCCAGCGTCATGTTGCGGCCGATCTCGTTGGCGCGTTCGCGCGACAGCGTCGCGACCTTGCGCAGGATGGCCGAGCGGTCCATGGGCGAGGATTTCTTCCACGACTCGAACGCGCGCTGGGCGGCGGCTAGCGCCCGGTCCAGGTCCGCTTCGGTGGCGTGAGGCAACTGGCCGAGAACTTCCAGCGTGGCCGGGTTGATGACGTCCTGGGTGCGCCTGCCCTCTCCGGCGACGAATTCTCCGTCGATATACAGCGCCAACTGTTCATACATGCCTGTCTTCCCTTGCTAAATAGGAGTGGATAGCGATCACTGTCGCCCGCTCCAGTCTAAACCAGCTTGTGGATGGCGGGGAGGGCCAATGGCGGACGGGGCCGTGGAGCCAATCGGACCGCAAACCTTGCACGCGCGCCCGGGCATGGCCAAAATGGGGCATCTTTGGCCGCCTACCCGATTCCCTATTGTGCAACCCGTCGATGCGCGTCCGTCCGGCAAGCCCAGCCTCTATTCCCGGGTGTTCTTCCGTTTCATCGACTGGCTGCGCCAGCGCATCGCCCAGGCGTCGCTGGTGGGGGACCGGCCCATCTTCCGAAACGACCAGTTCCCCTGGCTGGCCGCGCTGGAGGCCCAGGCGCCGGCCATCCGCGATGAACTGAACGGGCTGCTGTCCGAACGCCAGCAGCTGCCGTCCTTCCACGAGCTGTCCCCCGACGTGGGCATGATCACGTCCGACGACCAATGGAAGACCTTCGTCTTCATGGGCTACGGCCTGCGTTCCGAGCGCAACCTGGCGCGCTGCCCGGCGACGGCGCGCGCCCTGCAGGGCATTCCGGGCCTGCGCACCGCCTTTTTCTCCATACTCGAGCCCGGCAAGCGGATTCCGCCGCATACCGGACCTTATAACGGCGTGCTGCGCCTGCACCTGGGACTGGTCGTGCCCGAGCCGGCCGAACGCTGCTGGATCGAGGTGGGCGGCGAGCGCTACCACTGGAAGGAAGGCGAGGCCGTGGTGTTCGACGACCTCTACCTGCACCAGGTGCACAACGACACCGAGGGCCTGCGCGCCGTGCTGTTCGTGGATTTCGAGCGGCCCTGCCGGGCACCGGTGCGCTGGCTCAACCGCCTGGTGCTGGCGGCGGCGCCGTTCACCGACGAGATCCGCCGCGGCAAGGCCAACCACGACGCCTGGGAACGCAACTATTACGGCGGCAAGCGCGCCGGAAATAAAACGGGGGCGGATTGATTCGGGGCGAAAACGGCCTGCGGCCCGGAGTTGTCCACAGGCGTTGTCGTGTATTTGCTCTCTATGTCAACAAAGGGCTTGCGCTCAAAATATAAGCAGGCTAGAATTATCAGCTTTCCCAGATTGTCTGTTGGCTTAGAGGTCTACGTAGAGGTCTAAGCCCAGGTGATTGGGGGAATTACCCGCAGGATTTCAACCCAGGGTCGTTGCGTTGCCACCAGTTGCTGGTCTTTGGAGCGGAAAAGCTCGAGGCGCCAGCCAACAAAAGCAGGGCGGCTGACCTGACGGGACCAAAACTGGCAGGAATTGCAGTGTTCCTAAGGGGGAGAGCCCCGGGGGAAAACCGTATTTCCAGTTAAGTTGGAACAGGAAAAATCATGATCCAAATGCAGACCACGCTGGATGTGGCCGATAACACTGGTGCGCGTCATGTCATGTGCATTAAGGTGCTCGGTGGCTCCAAGCGCCGTTATGCCGGTATCGGCGACATCATCAAGGTGAGCGTCAAAGATGCGGCTCCGCGCGGACGCGTCAAGAAAGGCGAAATTTACAATGCCGTGGTGGTTCGTACCGCCAAGGGCGTGCGCCGTAAAGACGGTTCGCTGATTCGTTTCGGTGGCAATGCCGCCGTGTTGCTCAACGCCAAGCTGGAGCCCATCGGCACCCGCATCTTCGGACCCGTGACGCGTGAACTGCGTACCGAGAAGTTCATGAAGATCGTGTCGCTGGCCCCGGAAGTGCTGTAAGGAGCCCTACGATGAACAACATTCGTAAAGGCGACGAAGTCATCGTCCTGACCGGTCGCGACAAGAAGCGTCGCGGTACCGTGCTGGCTCGCGTTGGCGCCGACCACGTGCTGGTCGAAGGCGTCAATGTCGTCAAGAAACACGTGAAAGCCAACCCGATGGCCAACAACCCGGGCGGAATCGTCGAAAAGACCATGCCGATCCACATCTCGAATGTGGCGCTCTTCAACCCCGCGACCGGTCGTGGCGACCGCGTCGGCGTGCAGGAAGTCGAAGGTCGCAAGGTCCGCGTGTTCCGTTCCAATGGTGCCGTTGTCGGCGCCAAGGCGTAAGGGGCGATAGACATGTCTCGTTTGCAAGATCTGTACAAGAGCAAGGTCGCTGCCGACCTGCAGGCCAAGTTTGGCTACAAGAGCGCGATGGAAGTGCCGCGCATCACCAAGATCACCCTGAACATGGGTGTCTCGGAAGCCGTCGCTGACAAGAAGGTCATCGAGCACGCCGTCTCGGACCTGACCAAGATCGCCGGCCAGAAGCCCGTCGTGACGAAGACCAAGAAGGCTATCGCCGGGTTCAAGATCCGCGAAAACTACCCGATCGGTTGCATGGTCACGCTGCGTGGTCAGCGTATGTACGAATTCCTGGATCGCCTGGTGGCGGTTGCGCTGCCCCGCGTGCGCGACTTCCGCGGCATCTCGGGTCGTGCTTTCGACGGCCGTGGCAACTACAACATCGGGGTGAAAGAGCAGATCATTTTCCCCGAAATCGAGTACGACAAGATCGACGCGCTGCGTGGGCTGAACATCAGCATCACCACCACCGCCAAGACCGACGAAGAAGCCAAGGCGCTGCTGACCGCCTTCAGCTTCCCGTTCCGTAACTAAGGGGCTGATGACGTGGCTAAACTTTCCCTCATCAATCGCGACATCAAGCGCGCCAAGCTGGCTGACAAGTTCGCCGCCAAGCGCGCTGAGTTGAAGGCGATCATCGACGACCAGTCGAAGACCGACGAAGAACGTTACCAAGCTCGGCTCAAGCTGCAACAGCTGCCGCGCAATGCCAACCCGACGCGTCAACGTAACCGTTGCGTGGTCACCGGTCGTCCGCGCGGCGTGTTCCGCAAGTTCGGCCTGACGCGCCACAAACTGCGTGAAATGGCGATGAAGGGTGAAATCCCCGGCATCACCAAGGCCAGCTGGTAGGAGAAACAATATGAGCATGAGCGATCCCATCGCCGATATGCTGACCCGCATTCGCAATGCGCAGCAAGTGGACAAAGTTACGGTGAGCATGCCCTCCTCGAAGCTGAAGGCGGCCATTGCCGCCGTGCTGAAGGACGAAGGCTACATCGACAGCTTTGAAGTCAAGGGCACCCAGGCCAAGCCTGAGCTCGAGATCACCCTGAAGTACTACGCCGGCCGTCCGGTCATCGAACGCATCGAGCGCGTTTCGCGCCCGGGCCTGCGTATCTACAAGGGCCGTACCAGCATTCCTCAGGTCATGAACGGCCTGGGCGTGGCCATCGTTTCGACCTCGCGCGGCGTCATGACCGACCGTAAGGCTCGCGCCAACGGCGTCGGCGGCGAAGTGCTTTGCTACGTGGCCTAAGGAGAGTCGAATGTCACGTATCGCTAAGTATCCGGTCGAACTGCCCAAGGGTGTTGAAGCCAACATCCAGCAGGATCAGATCATCGTCAAGGGCCCGCTGGGTTCCCTGACCCAAGCCCTGACCGGCGACGTCACGATCGCGTTGGACGAAGGCAAGCTCACGTTTGCCGCCGCCAACGAGACCCGTCACGCCAACGCCATGTCGGGCACCGTGCGCGCGCTGGTGGCCAATATGGTCAACGGCGTGAGCAAGGGATTCGAGCGCAGGCTGAACCTGGTTGGCGTGGGTTACCGCGCCTCGGTTCAAGGCGACGCCGTTAAGCTGCAGCTCGGTTTCTCGCACGACGTCGTGCATCAGTTGCCGGCCGGTATCAAGGCCGAATGCCCCACCCAGACGGAAATCGTCATCAAGGGCGCCAACAAGCAAGTCGTCGGTCAGGTGGCCGCTGAAATCCGCGCGTACCGCGAACCCGAACCCTACAAGGGCAAGGGCGTGCGTTACTCGGACGAACGCGTCGTCATCAAAGAAACCAAGAAGAAATAACGGCGCACGCAAGGACGAATCATGGACAAAAAAGTTTCCCGTTTGCGTCGTGCGGTTCCGACCCGCCGGAAGATCAGCGAGCTGCGCGTTCATCGCCTCTCGATTTTCCGCTCGAACCAGCACATCTACGCCAACATCATTTCGCCGGAAGGCGATCGCGTTCTGGTCAGCGCCTCGACGGTCGAAGCCGAAGTGCGCGCGCAACTGGCCGGCCAAACCGGTCAGGGCGGCAACAAAGCCGCTGCGTCGCTGGTCGGCAAGCGCGTGGCCGAAAAGGCCAAGGCTGCCGGTATCGAACTGGTTGCTTTCGATCGCTCGGGCTTTCGTTACCATGGCCGCGTGAAGGCGCTGGCCGATGCCGCGCGTGAAGCCGGCCTGAAGTTCTAAGCGAGGATCTGTCAAATGGCTAAAGTACAAGGCAAGAACGCCGCGGAAAAAGAGAACGATGACGGCCTCCGCGAAAAAATGATCGCGGTCAACCGCGTGAGCAAAGTCGTCAAGGGTGGTCGCACCATGAGCTTTGCCGCGCTGACCGTGGTCGGCGATGGCGACGGCCGCATCGGCATGGGCAAGGGCAAGGCGCGCGAAGTGCCGGTGTCCGTTCAGAAGGCTATGGAACAGGCCCGTCGCGGCATGTTCAAGGTGGCCCTGAAGAACGGCACGCTGCACCACTCCGTGGTCGGCAAGCATGGCGCCGCCACCGTGCTGATTTCGCCCGCTGCTGAAGGTACCGGCGTTATCGCCGGCGGCCCGATGCGCGCTATTTTCGAAGTGATGGGTGTGCGTAACGTGGTTGCCAAGAGCCTGGGCTCGAGCAACCCCTACAACATGGTTCGCGCCACGTTGAATGGCCTGCGCGCTTCCCTGACCCCGGCTGATGTTGCTGCCAAGCGCGGCAAGTCCGTCGAAGAAATCCTGGGGTAAATCATGGCTCAGAAGCAGATCAAAGTGACCCTCGTGCGCTCGGTGATCGGTACCAAGCAATCGCACCGTGATACGGTTCGCGGTTTGGGCTTGGGCCGTATCAACAGCAGCCGCGTGCTGGTCGATACGCCCGAGGTGCGTGGGATGATCCGTAAGGTGGATTATCTCGTTTCCGTCTCGGAAGCCTAAGGAATCACCATGTCGGATATGCAACTCAATACGCTGAAGCCCGCCGAGGGCAGCAAGCACGCCAAGCGCCGCGTCGGCCGTGGCATCGGTTCGGGTCTGGGCAAGACCGCCGGCCGTGGCCACAAGGGTCAGAAGTCGCGCTCGGGCGGTTTCCATAAGGTTGGCTTCGAAGGCGGTCAAATGCCGCTGCAGCGTCGTCTGCCCAAGCGCGGTTTCACCCCGCTCGGCCAGCACCTGTACGCCGAAGTCCGTCTGTCGGACCTGCAAGCCGTGCCCGTCGACGAAATCGACGTGCAAGTGCTGAAGGCCGCTGGCGTGGTCGGTCAGGCGGTTCGCTACGCCAAGGTCATCAAGTCGGGTGAACTCTCGCGCAAGGTCGTGCTCAAGGGCATTACCGCGACGGCCGGCGCTCGCGCCGCCATCGAAGCCGCGGGCGGCTCGCTTGCCTGATCACGAGGTGACGAGTGGCTAACGCGCAGGCATTGGGCAAAACCGGAGGACGTTACGGCGATCTGAAGCGCCGTCTCGTTTTCCTGGTGCTCGCCCTGGTGGTTTACCGGTTGGGTACACACATCCCGGTACCGGGCATCAACCCGGATGCGCTGGCGGACCTGTTCCGCCAGAACCAGGGCGGGATCCTCGGCCTGTTCAACATGTTCTCGGGCGGGGCGCTTTCGCGCTTCTCGATTTTTGCCCTGGGGATCATGCCGTACATTTCGGCATCCATCATCATGCAGCTGATGTCTGTGGTGGTGCCGTCGCTGGAAGCCCTCAAGAAAGAGGGCGAATCCGGCCGTCGGAAGATCACCCAATACACCCGCTACGGCACCGTGGTGCTGGCGCTGGTGCAGGCTGTGGGCATTTCGGTTGCGCTGGAGTCCCAACCGGGGCTGGTGATCGATCCGGGCATGCTGTTCCGCTTCACGACCGTCGTGACCCTGGTCACCGGCACCATGTTCGTCATGTGGCTGGGTGAACAGATCACGGAACGCGGTCTGGGCAACGGGATTTCCATCCTGATCTTCGCAGGTATCGTTGCGGGTCTGCCCGCGGCGCTGGCTGCATTGCTGGACCTGGTCCGCACCAACTCGATGTCCGTGCTGTCGGCGCTGTTCATCGTGGCTCTGGTGGTGCTGGTTACCGCTTTTGTGGTGTTCGTCGAACGCGGACAGCGCAAGATCACGGTGAACTACGCCAAGCGTCAGGTCGGCAACAAGATCTACGGTGGCCAAAGCTCGCATTTGCCGCTGAAGCTGAACATGGCAGGGGTGATTCCGCCGATCTTCGCATCGTCGATCATTCTGTTCCCGGCCACGATCACGAGCTGGTTTTCCAGCAGCGAGAACATGCGCTGGCTTAGCGACCTGGCTGCGGCCCTGTCGCCTCGTCAACCGCTCTACATCACGCTGTATTCGGCCGCGATCATTTTCTTCTGCTTTTTCTACACGGCTCTGGTGT